>Ga0316197_10004166_pt1 | contig 10277 bp, 9 predicted proteins | sample OudBiesiAoxic_MG_FD_204939 | JGI IMG/M metagenome (GOLD analysis project Ga0316197, IMG submission 204939) | Coastal sediment microbial communities from Oude Bieten Haven, Netherlands - site A oxic | ecosystem: Environmental > Aquatic > Marine > Coastal > Sediment | place: Netherlands... | reverse complement strand
CGTCCTCGGCGCGGGACTCGACCTTGGCGATGATGTCGCCGAGGCGGACCATGTTGGCGAGGTGGTCGAGCCAGCTGAAGAGCGTGGTGAGGACCAGCGCGATCACGAGACCGGCGGCGAGCAGCATAACGGCGTCGCCGGCATGGCTGTAATAGCCGAAGCTCTGGGCGAAGAGGCCGACGATGGAGAAGACGAAGGCGCCGAGGAATGTCGAGAGCACCCGTTGGGAGAACGGGTCGTCGATCAGGACGCGGGTGGCGCGGGGTGTGGCGAGGCTCGCCGCCGCCCCGAAGGCCTGGACCATGGTGCCGAGCGAGAAGGTGGCGACGACGAGCATGGTCGAGGCGAGGATCTTGAGGATCTCGCGCGCTGTGCCGTCCGCGATGCGCGCGGTCAGCGTCTCGGGAACCCACGGCGCGATCCCGGCGGCGAGCAGCGCCGCGAGAAACGCCAGAAGGCCGTAGAGGCTGACGCGGAACCAGAAGCGGCTGGTGATCTGCGCGCGCAGCCAGGCGATGCGGCTGGTCACGCGGTGTCGCGGAAGCGGGCGGTCCGCTCCGTCACGGCAGATGGCCTTCGGTCTTCGCCCAGGCGTGCGTGGCGTCGAGGGCGGCCTCGAAGGGGGCGAAAAGCTCGTCGATCTCGCCATCCGTGATGATCATCGGCGGGCAGAGCGCGAGGGTGTCGCCGAGCGCGCGGGCGATCACGCCGCGTGCGAGAAGCTCGTCCTGGAGCTTCGGCCCGACCTTGCCCGGCGTCGCGAATCCTTCGGGCGAGCGGTCGGGCGCGAGTTCGAAAGCGCCCAGCAGGCCGAGACGGCGGCCCTCGCCGACGAGCAGGTGCGCCGCGAGGCGGTCGACATGCGCAGCGAAGCGCGGGGCGACGGCGCGGACATGGGCGGGGATGTCCTCGCGTTCGTAGATGTCGAGGGCGCGGATGCCGACGGCCGCCGCGACCGGGTGGCCGCCATAGGTGAAGCCGTGGCCGAAGGTGCCGATCGCGGAGGCGTGGTTCTCGACGGTCTCGGCGATGTCGCCGTTCACCGCGACGGCCGAGAGGGGCAGGAAGCCGCCGGTGAGCTGTTTGGCCATCGAGATGGTGTCGGGCTCGTAGCCGAGGGTCTGCGATCCGAACCATTGGCCGGTGCGGCCGAATCCGCAGATGACCTCGTCGGCGATCATCAGGATGTCGTGGCGGCGGCACACCTCGGCGATGGCCGGGAAGTAGCCTTCGGGCGGGATGATGACGCCGCCGGCGCCCATGACGGGCTCGGCGATGAAGGCGGCGACGGTGTCGGGACCCTCGCGCTGGATCAGGTCCTCGAGGGAGCGCGCGAGGCGGGCGGCGTAGTCGGGTTCGGACTCGCCGGGCTCCGCGCCTTTCCAGTGGTGCGGCGTGTCGGCGTGCAGGATCCGGTCGACGGGCAGATCGAAGTCGCGGTGGTTGTAGGGCAGGCCGGTCATGGAGCCAGCGACGATCGTGACGCCGTGATAGCCGCGCACGCGTGAGATTATCTTTTTCTTTTCAGGGCGTCCACGCGCATTGTTGTAGTACCACGCGAGCTTGACCTGGGTCTCGTTCGCCTCGGAACCGGAGGATTGGAAGATCACCCGCGACATGCGTCCCGGCGCGAGCGCCTTGACGCGCTCGGCGAGTTCGACGGCGGGTTCGTGGCTTTTTCCGCCGAAGAGGTGGTAGTAGGGCAGCCTGTCCATCTGGATCCGCGCCGCCTCGGCGAGCTCGGCGTTTCCGAAGCCGAGACCGGCGCACCAGAGGCCGGACATGGCCTCGATGAACGGGCGACCCGTCTGGTCGAAGACGCGGATGCCCTCGCCGCGCTCGATGGTCTGGACTCCGGTTCGGCGCAGCGCGACCGGATTGGCGTAGGTGTGAAGAAGCGCCTCGGCGTCGCGCGTCTGGGAGTTCGAGAGTGGCTGGTTCATGGGGAGGGGCGCCCGGCTGAAGGAGGTCGGGCGCAGCCTAGGCCCGGCCGTCGGCGCGCGTCAATCCGGCGCGAGGCCGTCCTCGTCGGCGCGCTGTCGGCCGGAAGTCGGGGAAACCGTTTGTAGGAGACCCGACGGCGATTTAGACTGGCGTCGCCGACCGAGGGAGCGGTGTAATCTGGAGGACGGGACATGGATGCGGGAACGGGCGACGATCCGATGACGATGGCGCGGAAGCACATGGCGGAGGTGGTCGCCGAACACAGGGGATGGTTCATGTTCGCCGGCGGGGCGCTGATCGTCCTCGGCGTCATCGCGGTCCTGTTCCCGCTGCTCACGACGGTCGTGGCGAAGGTGTTTCTCGGCTGGCTCATCCTGATCGGCGGCGTCGTCGAGATCGTCTACGCCTTTTCGACGAAGCGCTGGAGCGCTTTCTTCTACAATCTCCTGATGGGAATTCTCTATTTGATCGTCGGCATCTGGCTGGCGTTCTTCCCGTTGGCGGGCGTCATCACGCTGACGGTGCTTCTCGCGCTCACGTTCATTCTTCAGGGCGTGGTCCAGGCGATGATCGCGTTTCAGATGAAGCCGCACGAGGGTTGGGTGTGGATGATGATCGCGGGTGTGATCGCCATCGCGGCGGGCGTGATGATCATCGCGGGCCTGCCGAGCACGGCGACCTGGGCGATCGGTCTCATGGTGGGGATCACCATGATCTCGACCGGCTGGGCGTATCTGATCCTCGCGCTCCAGGCCGGCAAGACCGCCTGAGCGGCTCGGATTCGGCCCCGGCCGGCGTGCCGGGGCTTGCCTCCGAGGGCGCGACGCGGGCATCGTGTCGCCAGCGTCATTCCCTTGGAGGTTCCCCGATGAAAGCCCGATCCCTGCTCCGCGCGTCCGCGGCGTTCGCCATGACGGCGGCCACCGCCGTGCCGGCGAGCGCGTTCACGCTGCACGTCCTGCACATCAACGATTTCCACAGCCGCATCCAGTCGATCAACAAGTACAATTCGACCTGCTCGGCGGAGGACGAGACCGCCGGCGAGTGCTTCGGCGGGGCCGCGCGGGTGCACACCGCGATCAACGCGTTGCGCGACGAGTTGATCGCGGCCGGAGAGAACGTGATCGTGGTCGATGCCGGCGACCAGTTTCAGGGCTCGCTGTTCTTCACGACCTTTTCGGGCGGCGCGGAGCTCGAGTTCATGAACGGCATCGGGTTCGACGCCATGGTGGTCGGCAACCACGAATTCGACCTTGGCCCCGAACCTCTGCTGAGCTTCGTCGAGGGGGCGGAGTTTCCGGTCATATTCGGCAACGCCGACGTGAGCGGGGACAACATGCTCGCCGCGCTCGACCGTGACAGCGTGATCGTGGAGGTCGGCGGCGAGAGGATCGGGATCCTCGGGGTCGTGGCGGAGGACACCGCCGAGACCTCGTCGCCCGGTCCGGGCATCAGCTTCGGAAACGCGGCCGACACCCTTGCGGACGGTGTCGCCGCGCTCGAGGCCGAAGGCGTGACCAAGATCATCGCGCTCACCCATGTCGGCGTGCCGCGGGACCTCGAGCTCGCGGCCTCGGTGGCGGGGCTCGATGCCATCATCGGCGGCCATTCGCACACGCTGTTCTCCAACACCGTCGAGGGCGCGCCACCCTATCCCGTCATGGCGGAGGGCGTGGACGGCGCAACGGTGCCGATCGTTCAGGCGGGCGCGTATTCCAAGTATCTCGGGCACCTCGTTCTCGAGTTCGACGATGAGGGCGCCGTGACGGCCGCGACCGGCGACACGATCCTGATGGATGCGGGGGTGGAGCCCGATCCCGGCGTTCAGGCGAGGATCGCCGAGATGAGCGGTCCGATCGACGAGCTGATGGCGCGCAAAGTCGCGGAGATCGGCGGCGACATCGACGGCAGCCGCGAGACCTGTCGGGCGATGGAATGCCCGATGGGCAATCTCGTCGCCGACGCCCTGCTCGACCGCGTCGCGAGCCAGGGCGTGACCATCGCGATCCAGAACGGCGGCGGACTTCGCGCCTCGATCGAGGGCCCCGAGGTGACCAAGGGCGAGGTGCTGACGGTTCTGCCGTTCCAGAACACGCTCTCCACCTTCAACCTGAGCGGAGCCGGGATCGTCGCGGCGCTCGAGAACGGGTTCAGCGAGGTCGAGGAGGGCGCCGGCCGGTTCCCGCAGGTGGCGGGCCTGAAGGTGATCTGGAACCCGTCGGCCGAGCCCGGGAGCCGTGTCGTGGAAGTCATGGTCCGGGACGGCGAGGACTGGGCGCCGATCGATCCGGCCGTGACCTACGCCGTGGCCACCAACAACTTCATGCGCAACGGCGGCGACGGGTATTCGGTGCTGAGCGAGCAGGGCGAGAACGCCTATGATTTCGGACCGAATCTCGAGGATGTCGTCTCGGATTATCTGGCCGCGAACCCCGGGTACGAGCCGTTCACCGACGGGCGGATCACGATGGTCAAGTGATCAAGGGCAGCGCAGGTTGCCGAAGCTGTCCTGGCGGCAGCGCGGGTTCGGCCGGGCGGCCGGACCCGGTCGCGTCCTGGGGCGGTCCGCGAGGTCGCCGAAGCTGTTGACGCGGCTCTCGGGGATGAGCGCGGGCGCGCGGGATGTCGGCCGTTCGAGACCGGGATCCGGTCGGAACGGCGTCGCCGGACGCGTTCGGACAGCCGGCGCGCCGAGGCACCTGACGTTCCCGAGGCGGTCCGGGCGGCATGACGGCTGAGGCGCGGCGAGGGTGGGCGCGAGCAGCGCCAGCGTCGCGACGAGGGCTGTCACTGTCCGGTGCATCAAGGGCGTCCTCCGCGATCCGTCACGTCGACGGCGCATGGGCCGTGAGGCGCGACTTTAGCACCGGTCAGGCGGCGCGCGCGAATCCGATCATCGTCGCGACTGCCGCGTCGACGTCCGGCGTCGCCGCGATCTCGGCCGCCAGCCGCCCGGCCGCGTCACGGATCGCGGGGTCTGTCAGCGCGCGTTCGATGGCTGTGCGGATCTCGGCGGGGTCCCGGTCGGTCACCGCGATCCCGGCGCCGACGGCGGCGATCCGACGGGCGTTTTCCGGCTGATCGGCACCGACCGGCGTGACGACCATCGGAACGCCGGCCGCGAGGCCGCCGATGCTCGTCCCCGACCCGCCATGGCAGACCATCGCGGAGGCGCGGGCGAGCACGAGGTCCTGCGGGATCCAGGCTTCCAGCCGGAGGTTGGCCGGAACCTCTCCGAGCGCCCCCACGTCCATTGACGGTCCGGTGGTCATGAGCGCGCGCACCGGCATGTCCGCGACCGCGTCGAGCGCCGCGCGGAAGGTGGCGCGCGCCCGGTCGGAGGCGCCGAGCACCGTGCCGAACGTCATGTAGACGAAGGGCGCGTCGCCCTCGGGCAGCCAGTCGGGACGCGGCGCGTCGCGTGGCGCGGTCTCGCGCGGCAGGCGGACGCGGATCTGCGGGCTGGCGCCGCCGTCGCCGCCGGATTCCTCCAGCGAGGCAGGGAAGGCCGAGAAGGCGGGCGCGTTCCGGAGCGACGCGCCACCGTCCGGTGGCAGACCCTGTTCGATCCGCAGGTCGTCGAAGGGCGCGATGGCGTTCCGGAAAGTGTGGCCGTTGCTGACCGAGACGCGGACATGCGGGATGCCGGCCTCCTCGGCGGCGATCACGGCGGCGTATTCGCTGGCCTCGCGGACGATCAGGTCGGGGCGCCAGTCGCGGACGGTTTCGCGGAGCTTGGGAAGCGCTGCGCGCGGCAACGCCCCGACGAAAAGCTCGCGCAGTACGAAGCCGGTCATCTTGTCGGGCTCGGGGTCGCTGGCGATGATTCGCGCTTGTTCCTCGTCACCGGGATGCCCGAACGGCGCAGGCGAGAGGCCCGTCGCTTCGATGGCTTCGGTCAAACCGTCGGCCGCCGCGACCCGGACATCGTGGCCGTGTCGCTGGAACGCCTGAGCGTAGGGCACGAGGGGCGTGAGATGACCGGTTGCCCGGATTGACGTGAAGAGGATGCGCATCGAATGCTCCAATGTCTCGGAAGGGTGCGGTGAGAATGGACAGACAGGTGAAAAGCGATCAACGGACGATGCGCGCGATCCGGCCGTGCGGCAAGCGCGCGCTTGTCGGCGGCGCGCGATAGAGGCACTCTCGCGTCCATGTGCGGACGCTACATGATCACCTCGCCGTTCGAGGCGATGGCGCGGCTGTTCGAGGCGGCGCCGGCCGATCTCGGGGTGGACGCGCCGCGCCCGAACGTCTCGCCGACACAGAGCGTGCCGGTCGCGGTGTCGCGCGAGGACGGGCGGCTGCTGGTTCCGATGCGGTGGGGGTTCGTGCCGTCCTGGGCCAAGGCGATGAACGACGGGCCGCTGCTCATCAACGCGCGGGCTGAGACGCTGGCGGAGAAGCCCGCGTTCCGGGCGGCGGCGCGGGAGCGGCGGTGTCTGATCCCGGCGGACGGGTTCTATGAATGGCAGGGCGAGAAGGGGGCCAAGACGCCCTGGGCGATCCGGCCGGCGGCGGGCGGGATGCTGGCCTTCGCGGGGATCTGGCAGGAATGGCGGGGGGCCGAGGGCAGCGTGGCCACCTGCGCCATCGTCACCTGTGCGGCCAACGGGGTGCTGGCACCGATCCATCATCGGATGCCGGTGTTGGTCGCGCCGGAGGATTTCGCGCTGTGGTTGGGCGAGGCGGGGCATGGCGCCGCGCGTCTGATGGAACCGGCGCCGGAGGAGGCGCTGGTCGCGGCGGAGGCTGACGAGGCGACGCGCGAGATCTTGAGGCGGCGGCCGGTCTGAGGTCGTATCTCCGGGTCGACCGGGCATCGTGGGCGTATCGCCGGCAGGTTGCCGTCGCGCCGTCGGCGCAAGCCGGTTTCCGATGTTCTCATCCACCGTTCGAGAAATTGACGCTTCGCTTCTTGGACGTGTCCACGGTCAGAGTGAACAGATCGGGTCGGGCGTAGTGTCCGGTGCAATCGAAAAACCGACGGGCTTGCGCGATGGCGGACAGATCGGCATCGGTCATGAGCAAGCCGAGCTCGTGGCGCATCGGGCCGGCTGCGATCCCGCCGAACGGATCGCAGATCACCGCGCTGCCGGGGCGCCGCCACTCCCCGTCGGCGGCCGCGATCCGGTCCCTTGCCGGCAGGTCATCCGGATAGTCCGAACTCTTCATCGGCGTGTCTATCCCGACAACCCAGACACCGCCCTCTTTGCCGCAATGTTGCATCGTGGCGATCCATGCGTCCGAAGGGTCCGCTGTCGGAGCCACGAATATCTCCGGGCTCTGAGCCCAGAGCGCCGCGCGCGCCAATGGCATGTAACACTCCCAGCAGAGCAGGACGCCGATGCGCCCGACGGCGGTCTCCACCACCTTGATGGTGCTCGCGTCCCCGAAGCCCCAGACCATCCTTTCGGCCATCGTCGGCATCGTCTTGCGGTGGACGTGGGCGATTCCGCCATCCGCGTCGACGATGACCGCCGCGTTGAAGAGAGTTCCCGAAGCTTGACCGGTGCCGAGTTCGGTTATCCCGGCGACGACGACCGTACCGGTGTCCGCGGCGACTTGCTGAATTGGAGCCAGCGCCTTGGAGGAAAGATCGACGGCGCTCTCAGAATACCGGGCGTACGCCGCTGAGAGCAGATCGTCATCCCGGCCCGGCGTCAGGTCCCATGCGAAGTCGGGATAACCGCTGAACCACGCTTCGGGAAAGGCGACGAGATCGGCCCCCGCCTTCGAAGCCGTTTCGATGATCTGGGCGCCCTTGGCGAGTGTCGCGGCCAAGTCATGGGTGACGGGCGATTGCTGAACGGCGGCGATCTTGACCATGAACGGTTCCTTCGCGATGAACGGCAACATGCCTGGGGTGGAGGGTATCCCGAAACGCCGGGAATCCCAAAAGACGCGAGGCGCGGTTCGAGAACGTGAGTGGGATCGCTTTCCCGTTTCGGGTTCGATGTCGTCATCGGAGTGATGGCGACGGAGCGGGGTCCGGGGTCGTCAGAAGTCGTGGCAGCCGGCCAACGCGCCGGGGATCGCGCGGCTTGAGCCCGACAGCGAGAGCGTGCCTTGGGCTTCGCCGTCGAGGCTGATGTCGACGCGGCTGTCGCGCCCGGCGAGGCGGGCGGCGACCGGGTGGGCGGCGAGGTCGATGACATATGCGCCGTCGAGGCCGCCCTCGCGGCCCGCCGGAGCGGTGAGGGCGCCGCCGGAGAACGCGAAGCCGATATCGAGCGACGCGGCCTCGCGCGGCTCGGAGAGGCGAAGCGCGAGAAACGGCGCGCCGGACAGGCAGAACAGCATGACGTCACGGATCGCGCCCGGCCCGGTGCTGACGGCGACCGGGTCCGCGCCGGGGGCCGCGCGCAACGTCCAGCCGCCGGCCTCGGTCTGCGCGACGGCGAGCCCGCAGACCAGCATCGCCGCCAGCGTCGCGGCCGGACGCGCCGCGCGGGTCACCAGCCGGAGCCCGGGCTCGACGGGACGCGGATCATGGTTCCGCCGGTGTTGAAACCGTCCTGGCCGATCTGAAGGCTGGCGAAGGCCATGGCCGCCAGGATCATCGCGATGATCGCCAGCGCGATCTTGATCTTGGAATAGGGGCGCTCGCCCTGGACGGCGCCGGTGCGGCCGTTGATGACGAAGCGGAAGCTGCGCCCGCGGAACCGGTAGGCGGCCATCCAGACCGGCAGCAGGATGTGCTTGAAGGTCAGCGCGCCCACGTCGGTCTCGACCTGGGAGATCCTCTGCTGATCGCCGCCGATGTCGCGGCGGACGTCCTGCCGGATCACGCCGTTCATGATCTGGCGGGCCTCGCCGTAGCCCTCCTTGACCGGGACGCTGTAGCCTTCCGCGCGGAAGCCCGCGAGAAAGCGAGGCTCGAACGCGGTCAGGGCGCTCAGATCCCACGGCGCCAGCGCGTCGGTGAAACTCTTGGGCAGGCTGGTCGAGCCAAGCACGAGCACGTCGTCGAAATTCCGCGCGACCGCGCCGCGCGCTGCGCTCCAGCGGACGCGGGCCGTCCGCTGCATGACGGTCCTGGAACGGCCGTCGACCATCACGCGGACCCGGCGGTTCTCGTAGTAGACGGTCCCGCGGCTGCCGGAATAGCGGGTGCGGGTCTCGGCGTCATAGGTCCAGTAGGGCACGTACATGCCCTGCATCCGCCGGTTGGCGCGGGCGTATTTCTTCAGATCCGAGGGGGCGAACCACAGGCGGCCCAGCCATTTGTTCATGGCGGAGCGGGCCTGGTCCTCGGTGATGAGGAACGGCAGCTGCGCCTGGGGTTTGAGATAGCGGTGCGTCCCGGTGTCGATCACCATCGGAGAGGCGCAGAACGGGCATTCCTTGGCGTGCAGATCCGCGTCGAACTCGACCTCCGCGCCACAGCTGGTGCAGCGCGCGGTCTGGATCTCGGCCATCTCGGAGGCCGGTTCGGGATGGTCGGCGGCGTCGCGCAGGTCCAACTCGTGGATACCGCCACGCGTGGCGGGGATCGGCTCGGCATGGCCGCAATGGTCGCACGTCAGGTCGTCGGTCCCCGGCGAGAACCGCAGGTCGGACCCGCAGGAGGGACAGGGGAAGCGGTGCTCCCCGAACCCGGATGCTTCCGATGTCCGCGCGGCCGGGGCCATGACCGCTTCAGGCGGCGGGTGGCGGGGGCGGCGTCTGCTCGAAGACGTCGGACAGGTCGGCGACCTGCCCCGCCTTGCGCCACCCGTCGGAACCGGGCGTCCAGACCAGCGTGTCGGGCGTCACGGCGCCGCTCGCGACCATCGCCTGAAGCTCGCTCGACGCGTAGGGTCCGTTGGCCTTGCCGGCTTCGGCGACGTGCCAGAGCGGCTCGCGCACCGGCGGCGGCGGCGGCACGGAGCCGGCCGGGGCCGGACCCCAGGGACCCATGCGTCCGCCAATCGCCATGCCGAGACCGGCGCCGATGCCCGCCCCCATGCCGCCCCCCGCGTCGCCGGTGTTGCCGGCGGCTGTCGTCATCGCCTCGGCCGCGCTGAAGTCGGTGTACTTGCGCAGGTCGCCGACCGCGCCCATCGAGGTGCGTTTGTCGAGGGCCTTCTCGACCTCGGCCGGCAGCGAGATGTTCTCGACGTAGAAGCTCTCGAGCGACAGGCCGTAGGCGGCCACCATCGGGGCGATCCTCTCTCCGACCAGTTTGCCCAGATCGAGTGTGTTGGCGGCCATGTCGAGCACTGGAATGCCCGAGGACGCGATCACCTGGCTGAAATGGGTGACGATGATGTTGCGGATCTGGAACTCGATCTCGGAGGTGGTGAACTCGCCGTCGGTGCCGACGATCTCGGTCAGGAACCTGCCCGGAT
>Ga0316197_10004165_pt1 | contig 10278 bp, 10 predicted proteins | sample OudBiesiAoxic_MG_FD_204939 | JGI IMG/M metagenome (GOLD analysis project Ga0316197, IMG submission 204939) | Coastal sediment microbial communities from Oude Bieten Haven, Netherlands - site A oxic | ecosystem: Environmental > Aquatic > Marine > Coastal > Sediment | place: Netherlands... | reverse complement strand
TGGAGCTCGGCGGCAACGCACCGTTCGTGGTGTTCGACGATGCCGATCTCGAGACAGCCGTCGAGGGTGCGATGGTCGCCAAGATGCGGCACTCGGCTGAGACGTGTACCGCAGCCAACCGGTTCTTCGTGCATACACGGGTGGCCGACGACTTCACTCGGATGTTCGCCTCGGCGATGGCCGACGTCAGGGTCGGCAACGGCCTCGACGACGGGGTCACCTGCGGCCCGATGATCAATGCGAAGGCGGTCGCATCGATCAACGAACTCGTGACATCGGCGACCGATCACGGAGCGCGGATCGCCACCGGTGGTGGTCCCGCCGACGGGCCGGGACACTTCTACCGCCCCACCGTGCTCGGCAACGTGGTGTCGGGAGACGAGATCACCCGGCACGAGATCTTCGGACCCGTGGCGCCCGTGATCACCTTCGACGACACCGACCAGATGATCGCCGACGCCAACGACACCGAGATGGGCCTGAGTGCTTACGTGTACACGAGTGACCTCCGACGGGGTCTCGACGTCAGCGAGCGGCTCCAGGCGGGGATGGTCGGCCTGAACCGGGGCGCAGTGTCCGATCCTGCAGCCCCGTTCGGCGGGATGAAGCAGTCGGGCCTCGGGCGCGAAGGCGCCAGCGAGGGCATCTACGAGTTCTGCGAGACCCAGTACATCGCCACCGACTGGTGACGGATCAGTCGCTGATCAGGTGGTGATACTCGCCGAAGTCCTTGGCCTTGAGCAATCGTCCCATCTTGCGGAACTCGCGGGCGACGCCCGTCACGACGCACTCCATGTCGATCGATCCGCCTGACTTCGCCGCAACGAATGCAGCATGGACCGCCGCGTTGCGGATCGAGCCGCCCGACAGCTCGAACCGGTTCGCCAACCACGGGAGATCGACCTCCTCGAGGGGTGCGCCCGGCGGCAGGTTGTGCTGCCAGATCGCGAGACGCTCGTCGGGTCCTGGCATGGCGAACTCGACGCGCACGTGTATGCGGCGAAGGAACGCCTCGTCGACGTTCTTCTCGAAGTTCGTGGCCATGATCACCATGCCGTCGTAGACCTCGAGGCGCTGCAACAGGTACGAGACCTCGATGTTGGCGTACCGGTCGCGGGCGTCCTTGACCTCCGAACGCTTGCCGAACAGCGAGTCGGCCTCGTCGAAGAACAGCACGAGGTTTCCCGCGCTCGCGGCGTCGAAGATCTGTTCGAGGTTCTTCTCCGTCTCGCCGATGTACTTGCTGACCACCGACGAGAGGTCGAGCTTGAACACCTCGAGCCCGAGGGCGCCGGCGATGATCTCCGACGCCAACGTCTTGCCCGTTCCCGACGGGCCGGAGAACAGCGCGACCAGCCCTCGCGACGGTGTGGGCGTGAACCCCCACTCGTCGTACACCTGGGTGCTGTGGCGGTACCGGTCGACGATCGAGTGGAGGAGGTCGACACGGTCATCGCTCAGGATGATGTCGTCCCAGGTCCTCGTGGGCACGATGCGCCGGGTGAGCTGTTCGAGCGGCCCGCTTGCGAGCCGGCGAACGGCGGCGTCGATGTCTCCCCCCAACGCGTTTCGTGCGACGCGAACACGGTGCAGCTGGTCGAACGTGAGGTGGTGGGAACGGTCGACATCGACGCCGAACGCCAGGTTCCATTCCAGGTCGGACGGCTCGGTCGGTGCGACGACGATCTCGGCCCACGGGCGGTCGGGGAACTGGTCGATCGGCGGCCCGCTGCGCGCCGAGACCACCCAGACCAGGTGCGTCGCCCGGCGTAGCCATCGTTGCGTGATCGCATCGAGGTGGTCGTCGACCTCGATGAGCAGTCCCCGCCCCGTGATCGTGGCCTCGCGTACGAGGGCGCTCCACTCGCGGTCGTTGTCGGGCGGGCTGCAGCAGATGAACCGGTCGATCATCGAGGAATTCACAGCGGCTTCGCGGCGGCGCATCCGATCCGGGCCCACGACGACGAGCAGTCCGGTCTCGATCCGCTGCTCGGCACCGGGCTCCGGGGTGGCGAAGTCGGCTCCGTCGACCAGGGTGACGCCGATCGGCAGATCGGGGTCGGGCGACGCGTCGCCCATCAGGGCCCAGACGACCCCAGGGTGCACCGTGACGAGATGGTCGGCCCACGGGCCCTCCTGGACGACGTCGACGAACGCCGACCTCCGGAGTGCGGAGTCGTGGGCGACCGTCAACGGTCCGGCATGGCCCGAGCCGAGCAGTGAGGCGAGCGAACCGATCGCCACCCTGTTGCGGTTCGGGTCGCCCTGGATCACTGCGACGAGTGACTGACAGTTCGTGTCGGATTCGGCGGTGGCGACCACGGCCAGGACGTCGGCTTCCGCGCGCGAGAGCCCGGCGTTCGCGGCGAGTGCAGCGAACGGCCCGGCCCCGTTCAGCGAGTCGCCGAACGCCGCCCAGGCTGCCTCGACGTCGTCGTCGGATTCGTCGGTGCCGTCGTCGGCGCCCTCGCGGAGCGCAGCGACCTGTCGGGCACAGCGAACCAGCACGGCACGCCCGTACGAGAACCAGGCTGGTGACCGGCCGTCGCTCTGCTCGCCGCCCGTGATGTCCGATCCCGTCGCTGTCACGGGGCCAGTCAAGCATGACGATGGCCTCGCACTGGGACGCGCCGGCACAGAACATCGACGACGTGCGAGACGCTGTGCCGATATCGATCCGAGGGTCCGTTCGTTCGGCTACCGTCGCTCCATGGCGCAACCCGTGGTCCTCGGCGACATGCTCATGTGCTCGTTCGGCGCGGCACCGTCGTCGATCAGTGTGTTGCCGGCCAACCGTACGATGGCGATGAACAAGCCGATGGCCAACATCATGGACAACAAGCCGATGATGAACATCATGCCATTCGGCGTCTGCATGAGCCTGTCGAATCCGACGACCGCGTCGCTGACCGCCGCTGCGCTCGGGGTGCTCACCCCTGGACCCTGCATTCCGGCCACGCCTGCACCGTGGGCTCCCGGCTCTCCCACGGCCCACGTCGCCAACTTTCCGGCGCTCAATTCCACGTCGAAGTGCAACTGCGTCTACGGCGGTGTCATCAGCGTGTCGGTGCCGACGGCGGTGACGGTCACGATCCCCTGAAGCCCGAATGGGCAGAAGGTCTCTTGAATCTTCGGGGACATCCTGTTTCGCGTGCGGCGGGACTGCTACGTTCACCACATCGGGAGACGGTTCGGGGTCGGGGCGATGGGACAGCGCACCGGGTATCGAGCACAGACCTCGTGACGGGGCTCTGCCGGTACGGAGCGCTGTCCAAACCAGAATCGGATCGGGAGGTTCGCAGTGCCGTCATATTTGACTCCTGGTGTCTACGTCGAGGAGGTGGCCTCGTCGAGCGCCACGCTCTCCGCCGGGGCCACCGCCGTAGCCGCGTTCGTCGGTTTCACCGCCAAGGCGCCGAAGGACGACCCTTCGGACCCCGAGGGTCTCAAGCCCCGCCTGGTCACCAACTGGACGCAGTTCGAGAGCCTCTACGGCGGGTTCGTTCCCGGCGCGATGCTGCCGCACTCGGTGTACGGCTACTTCAACAACGGCGGCTCGATGGCGTACATCGTGCGCATCCCGAACACCGTCCCGTCGGAGGAGCCCGGGCAGCTCGCGCTGGCATCCGGCGATCGCGCGCTCGGCCCCGCTGTCGAATTCACCACGGTCGAGCCCAACGCTGACGTGACCGTCACGGTCACGGCCGAGCCGGCTGCCGATGATGCGGGCGACGACGCCGTCCCCACGTTCGAAGTCGTCATCACCGAGGGTGAGGACGAGCCCGAAACCTTCTCGGGCGTCACGCTCGGCGGCATCGCCGACGCCGTGAACGGCACCTCCACCAAGGTGAAGGTCGAGACGAAGATCGACGTCGACGAGCTCGCCGCCGATCTGCAGACGATGCCGACCGGCAGCTTCGACATCGAACCAGCCGAGCCCACCCCGGTCTCGGTTCCGGGTCGTGCGTTCAACGGTTCGGAGTCTGCCCGCACGGGCATCAGCGGTCTCACGATCGCCGACGACGTCACCATGGTGATGGTTCCCGACCTGATCACGGCAGCCACCCAGGACGACGGCACCGTCGATCTCGGCATGTGGAAGTCGGTTCAGCTCGCGCTGATCAATCACTGCGAGGGCCAGGCGAACCGCATGGCCGTGCTCGATGCGCCTCCGGGAATGTCGCCGCAGCAGATCAAGGAATGGCGAGCCGACACGGCCATGTACGACTCCGCCTTCGCGGCGCTCTACTACCCGTGGATCGAAGTTGCCAATCCGGCTCCCACCAACGGTGACACCGAGATCATGGTGCCGCCGTCGGGTCACCTCGCCGGCATCTGGGCCCGCACCGACGAGACCCGTGGTGTCTGGAAGGCACCTGCCAACGAGGTCGTGCGCGGCGCGCTCAACGTCGAGATGAACATCACCAAGGCCGAGCAGGGGTTGCTCAACCCCATCGGCATCAACTGCATCCGCCCGTTCGGCACCCAGGGCATCCGCGTGTGGGGCGCTCGCACACTGTCGTCGAACACCGACTGGACGTACATCAACGTCCGTCGTCTGTTCAACATGATCGAGACCACGATCATGAACGGCACGCAGTTCGCCGTGTTCGAGCCGAACGACAAGAAGCTCTGGGAAGGACTGAAGCGCACCGTCGGTTCGTTCCTTCGTGGGCTCTGGCGTGACGGCGCTCTGTTCGGCGCCACCGCCGAGCAGGCGTACTACGTCAAGTGCGACGAGGAGACGAACCCGCCCGACTCGATCGACCAGGGCAAGGTGATCGTCGAGGTCGGCATCGCTCCGGTGAAGCCGGCTGAGTTCGTGATCTTCCGAGTCGCCCAGATCAAGGACGAGAGCTGATCATGACCACCGAAGCCGCGAAAGGAAGTGACCGATGACCACGATCGTCCCCAGTGACGACACCTCCACTCCGTTCGTCTCCTCGCTGTTCACCGTCGAGTTCGGTGAGCTGGCGAGTGGACGGTTCAACAGCGTGTCGGGACTCAGTTTCGACATCGAGGAGGTCAGCAGCACGCAGCGCACCGCCGAAGGCAAGACCGTGACGAGGTTCAGCCCGGGCACGGTGAAGTACGCGGCGCTCACCCTGAAGCGTGACTTCACCGGCAACAAGGAGTTCTGGGACTGGCACGACAAGATGTGCAAGGGCGAGGGGCTCTACCAGGACGGCTCGATCGTCATCCAGGATCTGGCCGGCGAAGAGGTCGATCGATGGAACGTGTCGAAGGCCTGGCCGTCGAAATGGAGCGCTTCGGACCTGTCGGCGGGATCCGACGACATCTTGACCGAAGAGATCGAATTGCAGATCGAGTTCATGGAAAGGGCGAAGTGACATGTCGGATTTCGACACCCTCCAGGGTGCGTACTTCGGTTTCGAACTCGACGGCCTGAACATCGGGTTCTTCACCGAGTGTTCCGGGCTGTCGTCGGAAGTGAACGTGGTCGAGCAACCGCAGACCAGCAAGGATGGCAAGAAGGTCGTGGCCAAGCAGCCGGGGCCGGATCGCACGTACTCCGAGGTCGTGCTCAAGCGCGGCTTCACCACCGACACGGCGCTCAACGAGTGGTACGACAAGACCGTCGATGCCGGCGAGGACGTCGAACGCAAGACGGGCTCGATCGTGATGATGAGCCGCCACAACGAAGAGGTTGCCCGGTTCAACCTCGACAAGGCGTGGCCGTCGAAGCTCAGCGTGTCCGACCTCGACGCGAAGGGCGGCGAGGCGATGGTGGAAGAACTCACCATCCGTCACGACGAACTCACCTGGGCCTGAACGTGGCGGGGTTGCGCACCGAGTTCGACTTCACGTTGCCGAAGGGGTACGTCGGTGACGACGGCACCCTGCACCGTCGGGGGACCATGCGTCTCGCGACAGCGCGCGACGAGATCGAACCGCTGCGTGACCGCACCATCGACGGCCCCGACGACCCGTACCTCACCATCTTGGTCTTGGCGAGGGTCATCACATCGTTGGGAACACTTGCCGAGGTCGGCATCGATGAGGTCGAGGGCCTCTTCGCTGCCGACCTCGCGTTCCTGCAGGACCTCTACGGCATCATCAACTTCGGCGACCAGGCCGACGTGGCCGCGTTGCAGGAGAGCGTGCTGCCGGCTGAACACTTCGACGACGTCGAGCCGCTTGCTGAGCAGTCCGCAGGCGACGACGTCCCGTCGGAGGGCGGAGACGACCCCGTGTCGTCGCACGACGACAGCGAATCAGGTGCAGACACGGCGAAGGCAGGTGGGTCGCGGTCGGCGAGGTCGCGACGCTCGCGGGTCGAAGAGGTCCCCTCCTCGTCGACGGCGTAGGACCGTGAAGCTGTATCCCGAGTCGTCGCTCTGGAGCGAGATCGCCTATCTCGCATACCACCTGCACTGGGATCTCAACGCGTTGCTCGACCTCGAACACGCGGATCGAGCGCGACTGATCGAACTGGTTGCCGACATGAACCAACGAGCCTGGGAGGAGCTGAGCAATGTCTGACGCCTCGCTCAATGACGCGAACACCGCGACGTTTCTCTTCGAGGTCGACGGAGTCGACATCGGGTGGTTCATGGAGGTGAGTGGTCTCGAGGTGTCGATCGAGACCGAGGACATCAGTGAGGGCGGCCAGAACAGTTACGTCCACAAGCTCCCGGGTCGAATGACGTGGCCGAACATCACGCTGAAGCGCGGTGTCACGAAGACGAACAGCCTGCTCGAGTGGCTCAACGAATCGTCGGGCGAGACGTTCACGGCCAATGGCAACAAGGTGACGCGCAAGACCGCTGCCATCACGCTGCTCGATCGCACGGGCAAGCGGCTGACGTCGTGGGACTTCGAAGGTGCCTTCCCCGTCAAGTGGACCGGGCCGAGCTTCGCGACGTCATCCGCAGATGCACCGGCGGAAGAACTCGAGATCACCCATCACGGATTCCGGGCACGTGAGCACTGAGGCCGTCCCTGCGGCGACCGGATCGTCGGCGGGTGTGTCGCGGCTCGGGCGGGGGATGACTCACCGTGCACGTCCGCAGACGGTGTTGGCGCGCCGCTGGTCGCCGGCAGGCGCAGTCGGAGCGGTCGGGCGGGCCAGCGTGGGTTTTGGCCTCGCGGTTGGGCGGTCACGTTCGATTCGGCCGACTGTTCATGTCGGTGACGTGAACTCGGCGGCCCTGCGCCCGCCGGTCGACTTCTGGCGCCCAGGAGCGACCACCGACGATGAGTCACCGGCGTCGAGGTCGCCCACGGCGTCGAGTTCGCCCACGAGTGCGCCTCGGGACACGGCTTCGGCGGGTCCAGCGGATGCTGGACCTGCGGCAGACCGCACCGTGCGACGCAACCTCTCGCGGCGGATTCCATCCGTGCCCGACGCGCGTCGATCTGCCGTGCCTGGTCGCCCGACGTGGACCGATCAGGTGATTCAGCGCAGTTCGATCGGATACGTCGCGCCCGCGCCGGGGAGCCCGCCGCCCACGGTCGAGGTGCCTGATGACTTCGTGCCGTCGGGAGATTCGAAGATCGACTCGCTGCGTCTGCTGCTGCGCGGTCAGAGCGAGGGCGGCGATGCCACGGTGTCGAGAACTCGGGCGCCCGACCGACCGCGAGCCGCAGATAGCGCGGTCCAGCGCCGGGTGGCCCCTCCTGTGGAGACCGGGTCGGCGCCCTCCGCCCGCGGCGACACCACGGCTGGCGAGTCGACCGGCCCGGGACGCTTCGCTCGGACGCTGCGGCCAGACGTCGTCGACCCGGCCGCAGGCGGTGCCGGAAGCGAGCCCCGAAGCCGAGCGGTGGAAGCTCAGCTCCCATCTGCGGTGCCACGCGGCTCCGGGCCCGCAGCGCAAGCGGCATCAACGGCATTGCCGGCATCCGGTCGCCAACGACGGGGCGGCGGGCGTACGGGCCCGTCCACCCCCGCGCCGAGCAAGGTCGACAGACTTCGGGCGCTCTTGGTCGAGCAGGGGATTCTGTCGGGTGACGGTGCTCCAGCCGAGGGTGCAGCCGAGGGAGCCGCGCCTGAGCAACGCCCAGCCGTCGAGAGTGGGTCCGACGCAACGCCGGCTGCCCGCTCTCGGCCCCCGGTGCAGCGGTCGCCGGACGGACGTCGACCGGCCCCCGGTCGGTCCGATGATCGTCGAGGCGCTCCAGCAACCCGGTCGATCGGTTCGGCCACCGAATCGGGCGAGACCGGTCAGCAGCCGACCGGGCCGGGTATGTCGACACCGGCCGGCTCCGACGCGCCACGCACCGTCTCGGACCGGACCGATCGCGCCGGCACCGATCCCGCAAGCACCGTCTCGGACCGCGCCGATCGCGCCGATACCGATCCCGCAGTCGTCGTTTCGGACCGCGCCGATCGCGCCGGCAGCGTTCCGGCAAGCATCGTTTCGGACCGCACCGATCGCGCCGGCACCGTTCCGTCGGGCACCGATCTGAGCGGGTCGGTCTCGGTTGCTCCCAGGGATCGTCCGGCCGCTTCGTCGCCGCTGCGGACGAACGATCTCCGCGTGCGCCGGATGATGTCGCTACGCGGTAACGACACGAACATCGACACCACGACTCCAGACTCGATCGAGCGCACTTCAGAGGTGCCGTCGGAGTTGCGCGCCGGTTCGGTCAACGCGCCCGGCGGAACCTCGTCGGTCGACGTCCTCGCGTTGCACGACGATCCGGCTCGAGCTCGGATGCCGCAGGAGTCTGCGCGCCGCTCGACCCGGACGGCTGCATCGCATCGCCGTCACCGGCTTCCGTGGGCGCCGGTGCGCCCAGAGCTCGCGTCGGCCGTCGGCCTGCTCCGCCCCCCGGCATTCGCCGAGACATCGGAGGTGCGCCGTGCGTTGCCGTCGAGCGGTGTGGCTGCCGAGTCGGCCTCGACGACGATGGTTCGGTCAGAGGCCGACGCGACGCTGCCCCTCCGCCGTGTCACTCTTCCTCGAGCGCTTTCGACACGGCATCGACCTGAGCGAACCATCGCTCGTCGATCCGACGATCGTTCGTCGGTCGAGTCGCCTCTCAGCGAGGTGTCGCCTCTCAGCGAGGTGTCGCCTCTCAGTCAGGTGTCGCCGGTTCCCGTTCCGCGGGCTGGACGGACCGAACCCGAACCGACGATGTCGCGAAGCCGTTTCGAACCGAACGTGTCGCCGACCGGTTTCGAACCGAACGTGTCGGCGGCAGATCTCGAGCGGTCTGAGTCACAGAGCCGGGCGTCGGTGCCCCGTGAGCCGGGCAGCGTCGAACCGCACGCCCTCTCCGGAGATGGCTCGGTCGCCGGTGTTGAACGCCCGGAGATCCGCACAACGTCGATCGCACCACCCGCATCCCCCCTCGTGTCGAGGAGGGCCACAGACGACCGTTCGCCGACGGCCGCCCCGCCGGTTGCCGTCCCACCGGTCGCCGCGCCGCCGATAGCCGCTGGCGCTGGCCCTGGCGCCCGCCCAGCCGAGGCGGAGCCGTCGACAGGTTCGATCGCCCGCCCTGCGCTGCGTTCGGTGCGTGCGTCTGCGCTCACGGTCGATCGTGTACACCGCGACTCGGATTCGCCCTCTGCATCCTCGTCGGTGACCGCCCCACTCTCGTCGGTCGCGGCTCCACCCTCGTCGATGTCGGGACGCCTACGTACGTCACGGTTGCCGACAGTTGGCACCGGGGTGCTACTCGGGGTCATCCGGCGAGCCTCGCACGACGAGACGGCGTCGACTGGTTCGGCCTTTCCGTCAACGCCGGGCGCGAGTTCACCGTCGGATACGTCGACGAGTGCTCCTGCTGGTCGACGCGCGGCTGCCCGTTCGGTCGCGCCTCCCGGGCCGGCTGGCGGCGACCACAACGCCCCTGCTGCCGCAACTGGGTCTGCTGCCGCAACTGCGCCTGTTGCCGCAGCCGCCTCTGCTGCCGCAACTGCGCCTGTTGCCGCAGCCGCCTCTGCTGCCGCAACTGCGCCTGCTGCCGCGAATTCGACAACCGTCGCCCCGACACCTGCTGTCGCAGCGCCGACCGTCGCCGCACCCGGTGAAGCGTCGACTGGGTTGTCGGATCCTTCCGTGGCCGCGCCGCGTCCGCAGGAGCAATTGGCGGATCGATTCATGACCGAGTTGTCGCAGACCATCCAGCGTCGACCGGCGCCGCTTCCCATGCCGTACCGCCCGATGGCCGAGGTCATCTCCCCGGGACGCCGAGTGATGCTGTCGACCGACGACGCGTCCCGCAAGGCTCTGCGTTCGGTCGGCAAGGTTGCTGCCACCACCGACCATGTGATCCACCTCGATCCGGTGCCGATCGCGCCGC
>Ga0316197_10004163_pt1 | contig 10279 bp, 9 predicted proteins | sample OudBiesiAoxic_MG_FD_204939 | JGI IMG/M metagenome (GOLD analysis project Ga0316197, IMG submission 204939) | Coastal sediment microbial communities from Oude Bieten Haven, Netherlands - site A oxic | ecosystem: Environmental > Aquatic > Marine > Coastal > Sediment | place: Netherlands... | reverse complement strand
GCCTCGATGAGAAACTGCACCAGGATGTCCGATTTTCGGGCGCCGACCGCTTTGCGCACTCCGATCTCGCGGGTCCGCTCGGTGACCGAAACCAACATGATATTCATGATGCCGATGCCGCCCACCAGGAGGGCGATGCTGACCACTCCTCCGACGACCGAGGTGATGGTGCCGAGGATCGCACCGGTTGTCTCGAGCAATTCCTCCTGGAGCAGGACTCGGAAATCGTTCTTCATGCCCTCCGGGAGCCGATGGCGATCGCGGAGGATCTCCCGCATCTGATCTCTGGCCTGGTCGACTGTCTCAGGGCTCTCCGCCTGGAAGTCGAGGCGCAGCTGTTTGAAGGCCTCCACACCGTAAATATCCCGTGCGCTGGTGATCGGGATGAGAACGAAGTCATCCTGATTCTGGCCCAGCATCTCGCCCTGATACTCCATGATGCCGACGATGGTGAAGGCGGAGGATCCAACGATCAGATCGGTGCCGAGGACCGGCTCGTCAAGTTCGAGTTCTTCGATGACCTTCTGACCGACCATGCACACTCGCGCGGAGCGTTGGAGGTCGAGGTCCGAAAAAAAACGCCCCTGACCGACCCAGTGATTTGAAACTTCCTGGTGATATGGGCCGACACCGAGCAGCGTCGTGGGGTGGCGGCGGCTGCCGGATGTGGTCACCTCGCCGCGGAAGAAGATCGGGTTGAAGTACTTGAGGCCGCTGGCGCGCTCCATGATCGCCAGTCCGTCTTCGTAGGTCAGGGTGACTTCGCGGCCGGCCAGTTCGGGATCCTGAAGGTCCTGGCGTGGGAAAACCATGATGTAGGTGACGCCGACCCCTTCGAACTGGGTCGCGATGACGAAATTGAGTCCCTGCACGATCGATACCACGGCGATCACCGCCGCAACGCCGATGATGATGCCGAGCATCGTCAACAGCGAACGCATCTTGTTGGCTCGAATAGCCTGCAGGGCGATGAGGAGGTTGTCCCAGATCATGAGGGCACCTTCGCTGACGCCTTTCGTTCGTCGACCACGATCTTGCCATCAAGCAGCCGCACGACCCTTCGCGCGTGGGCGGCGATGTCCTCCTCATGGGTCACCACCACCATGGTGTTGCCGGCCGCGTTGAGCTCGTTGAAGAGCTCCATCATTTCGGCCGAGGTCCGCGAGTCGAGGTTCCCGGTCGGCTCGTCGGCGAGAAGAATGGAAGGCTCGTTGACCAGTGCGCGCGCCACCGCGACGCGTTGGCGCTGACCGCCGGAAAGCTCGTTGGGTTGGTGCTTGGCACGGTCGCCGAGTCCTACTTTTTCCAGCGCCTCTCGTGCGCGCTGGTGCCGTTCCCGGGCCGAGATGCGGGCGTATATGAGCGGCAGCTCGACATTTGATAATGCTGTTGCCCGGGACAGCAGATTGAATGTCTGGAACACAAAACCGATTTCGTGATTTCGGATTGCCGCGAGCTCGGTATCGTCGAGATCCGAAACCCGTTGGTCGTTGAGGATGTACTCGCCCGATGTTGGGGTGTCGAGGCAGCCGATCAAATTCATCAGGGTCGACTTGCCTGAACCCGACGGCCCCATGATGGCGAGATATTCACCGGCCTCGACCTCGAGGTCGATGCCGTCAAGCGCGCGCACCTCGACTTCGCCCATCTGATAGATTTTGCGCAGGTTCGAGATCGAAATGAGCATCAGTCGACGCTGACCTCGACGCTGCCGGATTCCCCTTCATCAGCGCTCTCGTCGTCGTCATTCTTCTCCTCGACTTTCACAGCGTCGCCCGCATGGAGACTCTTGAGCGTTCGGTAGGGACCGATGATGACCTCCTGGCCGTTGGTCAGCCCGTCGATAATCTCGACGTAGAGCTCATCGGAGATACCGGTTTCGACGGCTCGAGCGGCGGCCTCACCGTCGGCTATGACGTATACAACATCCGACTCTTCGATGCCCTTGGCCGCAGTGCCTTTGACCTCTTCTCCCTGGTCATCGAAGGTCCGCTTGACCACCGCCTGGATCGGAGCAGTCATCGCATCATTGCTGGTTGCAGTGAGAATATCGACCTTGGCGGTCATCGCCGGTCTCAGAGAGGGATCGGGGTCGTCCAGTGCGACCTTGACCCTGAAGCGGATCGTGCCCTGAGTCGGGTCCCTTCGGCCCGAGGTAGCGATTTCTACGACGTGGCCCTTCTGGGGCTCGCTGCCGAGTGCGTCGACCTTGACCTCAGCCTCCTGACCGAGTGCGACGTTGACGACATCGACCTCGCTGACCTCGACCTCGGCCAGCAGCACCGACATGTCGGCGACGGTCATGATCACCGATCCCGGCAGGTTGGTGGAGCCTGGCACCACGGTTTCGCCCTGTTCGGCGTTAAGCTGAATGACGGTGCCGTCCATCGGCGAGCGAATCGTTGTCCTCGCAAGGTCGTCCTCGGTGCGCTGGAGCGCGGACCGGTACTGATCGACGGCGTGTTGTTGTGCCTCAACCTCGACCAACGCCGTATCGAGGGCGAGCTGGGCTGTGTCGAGCGCCTCCTGGCTGACCAGTCCGTCGACAATAAGTTCCTTGGTGCGGCGCATATTGCGGCGCGCATCGGCGAGCTGCACCTCCTGCCGTCGGACCGATACCTCAGCCTGGCGTACGGCCGCTTGCGCCTGATTGCTTGCTGCCTCGTACAGGTCGCTTTCGATCTCGAGCAGAAGCTGACCGCTGCGAACATCCTCACCCTCGACCACCGGCAGGTTGATGATTTCGCCGACGACCTTGGCCGAAATGTCAACTCGTGTTTCCGGTGTGATCTCCCCGGTCGCCTTGACCCGCGAGGAGATGGTTCGGAGTTCCACAGCCTGGACCTCGACCTCGGTGCCGCGGGGCCCCGAATCCCGAAGGCTGGCCCAGATGACCAGGGCGAGGACAACGAGCACACCGATCACAATCAGGGGTTTCTTCATATTCACTTTTTTCTCCGAACCCGAATGCGGAAGCCCGTTTTCGGATTTTTCTTATGAGAGCAACGCAGTCAAGGCGGTCTTGAACAGAATCCAGGCGATCCACGGGACCAGAACCACAGCTGTTGCCTTTCCGCGAGAAACTTTTCCGACGGTTGTGAAACCGATAATGAGCAGGACAACCGCCCAGATGTTGAAGACACTTATTGCGCTTGCGGCCGCCATCAGCCACGCGGGTACGTCAGGCGAAAGGAAGGCTCCGAGGCTCGCCTTCACCACGTGTTCTAGTTCGCCTGGCTGTACCGTATCGACTCTCTGAAGCAGGATGGCCGTCAAAACCAGCTGTACGACGGTGGGGGGCCAGTATCCGTGTAGGGTCGTTGATAGGGTTCTCGAAAAATCAATATCTGATCCGACGATCTTAAGCATCAAGATGAAAAACAGAGCCGCGATGATTAGCGTAACGATTGGGATGACTATCGGACTGAGCCTGGCAATAATTTCGGTTACCCTGACTGCAGTTTCAATTTGTGTTTCGCTGGCCTCACGGTCCTGTTCGGCAAAGCGGGCACGGATAGTCTGCTCGATATCCACATGGGGAATAACGATCGCTTGGTAGGCGATGCCGAGAACGACAAGAGTCACCATGATCAGGACCCAGGTCGGTTTGACTCCGATATCCGCAAACACGTCACCCGGTGAAGTGAACATCATCCATAACCGTTGCACCGCGCTATACCTTTGTTGTGTCGACCGAGTCGGCGGCTCTGCCAATTCGGGTTCGTAAGTCGGACGGTCAGTGGCGTCTTCCATCGTGTCCCCCTCCTGAATTCACTTTTCTGTACTGCGCTACGCGGATTATATTCCGGAAATTCGGATCCGAATCTCTGATTTTGAATTTCGAATATATTGACGGTCTCAAAGCCCAATGCCACAGGGCCGGCGGAGGGGTGAAAAATCCGAAATCCAAAATCCAAAATCCGAAATCCGAAATCCGAAATCCGAAATTTCTACGGGTGGGCGGGTGGAGATTCCTCATTCCTAATTCCTCATTCGTGATTAAAATTTGCTACCCTGCCTCCCGCATGAATGGGGGGCGAGTGTTTCCGCGAATTGTCGTCTATCTTCTTCTGCTGGTTGCGGGCGGTGGAATCGCACACGCAGGTGAAGAGGAGTCGCTGCAGGAGCTGGTGACCCGGGTGGGACGCGGCCGGTGGACCTTCGACAATTCGATCGAGCTGCTCGCCGACCCGAGGGACGCCTGGCAGGCGCGAGTCGATCTCACCCAGAATGCGCGGCACCACGTCTTCATCAGCACATTTTCCTGGCACAACGACACCTCCGGAAAAGCCTTCCGCGACATCCTCATCTCGACACTCAAAAATCGAAAGGCCGAGGAAATTGACCTGGATCTCAGGGTTCTTGTGGATGCCTCGGCACTGTTTGCGTTTACCAGGATGTTTGCTTCGCTCGAGAGAACCGGTGCGCGGGTGCGCGGCTTTAACCGCTCGACATGGGGATTGACGGCCCTTTATGACGGGCGCATGCATGACAAGCTATTCATTGCCGACGGACGCAAGGCGATCCTCAGTGGGCGCAACTTTTCCGATGACTACTATGATTTCGATAACTGGTGGTTCGACCTCGGAGTAGGACTCGAGGGGCCTGTTGTCGACGATCTGCAGATGATCTTCCTCAAATCCTGGGAGTTCACCGAGTTCAACCGATCGGCTGGTAGATTTCTCTTGCCACAGGAAATGCTGTTTCACGAGCTCGAGGTTTTTTGGCGGACCGGCCGATTTCCGAATGGCAAGAGTCCGATCGAAAAGTTCGTGAACGAGGAGTACTTTCCGGGCCGGATCGAGGCCCCCGGTTCAGTCCCGGTGGCGGTCCTCTACGACAACCCGTTTATGAGACGGCGTGCGGCCACAACCGATCTGTTGGTAGAACTGGCCGCAAAGGCGAACGACCGGATCGATCTCATGACCCCATTTCCGAATTTCGACCCGCCACTGACCGACGCGCTGATCTCGGCGCTTGAACGTGGCGTCAAAATACGGCTGTTTACCAACGGGCGGGAGGCCGCGATCCGCAGCGGACCCTTCCTGCTCGCAGGCTATCCGACTCTGATCCGTCTGATCGAAGCCGGGGCTGAAATCTGGGCCTGGCGGGGAAACGCCGATCTTCTGCAACAGATCGAGGACGCCGGTTGCCGGCCGGCGCTCATGCCACCAGTAGCCCTTCACGGCAAGATGATGCTTCTCGATGACGAACTGTCGATCATTCACTCGTCCAACTTCAACATCCGCTCAACCTACTACAACACCGAGGCCGGCCTGGCAGTTCTCGATCGAGGTTTCAATCAACAGCTGTCCGAGCTCCTCGAGGACCTGATCGAGTTCCACGATGTTGAGATGGACTGCGGAAACGGCAATGGGAGCCCCCAGATTCCGGAGCTGGTGAGTCTCCTGGGGAAGGAAGATATTCCGGAGATGCAGAGAGAGCTGGGCAAAAAACAAGGATTTCTGGATGCCTGGGGCGTGACCTGGTGAACTTGGGGGTTCGACTACTTGTCGCGCTCGCGGCGCTGCTCGCGGTGCTGCCGGCAACTGTTTCGGCCGACGAACCCATCGATCTCGATTCGTGGCACGAGGAGCTGATCGCCGACCTCGGCGAGGGGCCGGAAAAAGAGATCGATCGGCGACCTGCACTGGGGCTCTTCCCAACTCTTGGCGGTTCCGTCGGGCCCCCGAACTGGTATTCAGGGCAGGGGCACGTATATCTCTCTTTTACCGACGGAAAGAGCTTCTCGATCTATGGCGGTTACGGCGTGGAATGGGGTCCGCAGGTAGACGCCAGCGTCATCACCCTCGGGTGGGGCGGGGTACGGAACATCCCGGTGGCGACGAAGCAGGTTGGATTTCATGGAAAGTTCCTGCGCTACCGACGCTGGGACGACGAGGATCATGGCATCCATCACGGCCTGTCTTTCGGAGCGGAGAGCGGCATCGGCTTCGGGGCTATCGGCTTCGAACTCGGCGCCGCCCGTTCCGAGCGCAACCATTGGATGATCGTTGCGCAAATCGCGCTCAAATTTGCTGCCCCGATCAACATCCCACTCACGAAAAAGCCCACCGATCCTCCGACTTCCTGATATCAGGGCCTTCGAATTTCCGTTGCTGCCCACAGATCACACAGATAAAAATAGATAAACACAGATGATCCTTTCTGTGTGGATCCGTGTACATCTGTGGGTTTTTGGATCGATTGGGAAGAAATTCCGAATTCCTAATTCCTAATTCCTAATTCCTGATTCATCCGCTATCCTTCCTCGATGTTCCTCCGTCTCCTTCTGTTATTCACCGTTGTCCCGCTGATCGAGCTCTTTCTTTTGGTCAAGCTGGGCACGATGATTGGGATCGGTGCGACTGTTCTCATCGTTATCTGCACCGGGATCCTCGGGGCATGGCTCGCCCGCTGGCAGGGTCTGGGTGTGCTCCGCCGCCTCACCGAGGATCTGAACAAGGGCCGGCTGCCGGCTGACGCCTTGATCGACGGTCTCCTGATCCTTATCGCCGGTGCAGTACTGCTGACCCCGGGGCTGATCACCGATGCCCTCGGATTTCTGCTTCTGGTGCCGCAGGGGAGAGCGTTCGTACGCCGATTGATCAGGGCCCGATTCGAAAAAAGAACCGTCAATGGTGATCCCGATATCATTGACGTCGAATGGCGCCGCGAGAACTAGCCTTGGATGTCAGTCTGATACTGGGGATCCTCCGGCCCGGTCGCTTCGCTCCCTCGCTGAGGATGAAATTCCGACTGGGCCGCCGAGGCCAGCCCGAGGTCATTTCATTTCGCGGTACAATCGATCTCTGCGATGGCTAATGTCGACGACTCAAACCTCGAAGCCTACCAACTGATGGCTGAAATTCTGATCACGATGCGCAAGGTTGTGCACCGTGGTCTCGGGAAGGCGGTGGGGGAGACCTGGTGGGTCGACGGATGCCCACCGCATGTATTCGAGCGCATGGTAGCCCGCAAGGAAAGCGAGATCTCGATCGACCGATTCGATCGTGAGTACCAGGAGCTCATCAGCTTTGCCTCGCTCGATGATCTCGCCGAGATCATCGAGTTCAGCAAAGATCTTGCCCATCTCCTGGAGAAGATCGAGCCCAAAAGCGCGACGCTCGTCGAGCGGTTTCGACAGCTCGAAACTCTTCGCCTCAAGCTCGACGCCACCGTGCCGCTGAGCGAGGAAGATCTGGATAACCTTCTCGAATATCACCAGGAATTTCGCGAGTCCATCGCTCAACCCAAAAAGAAACCCAAAGCCAAGAGCAAACCCAAGCCCAAGCCGGCTGCCGCCGTTGAGGCCGAGGCCGTTGACGTCCGCGAGAAGGACGAGAGCGTCGACTCCGAAGACGTCGGCACTCATGGCGAGGAGGCGGAAGAACTCAGCGCAGAAGACGTCTTGACCGATGAGCCTTCGGATGAATTCGGGACCGGAGTGGTTGACTCTGATGTCTTCGACCCCGAACCGGTATCTGAGGTTGCTGATGAATCTGCTCTCGAAGCGGAGCGCGCGATAAAAGCCAACGATGACGGGGAGGTACTTCGGGTCCTCCACCGCGAGATCATGTCGGTCGCCGAGCATCTGCTCAAGGGAGATGTCGATCAGGAATTTCCCGTTTGGCATACCCTCGAGAGGAGTGGTTGGTACGAGAGCAAGAGCGGCCCCTTGGGACTCGCCCCGGTCGAACAGCTCTACTCCATCGCGGAAGTGGTGCGCACCAAGTACCGCGAGGAAGTCGCCAACGACGAGATCAAGTTGTTCGTCACCGAATCAAAAGTTGGGAAGCTGCTCCTCTCACTCAGCGAGATGTTCAAAAGACACGAGCTCTAGCGGCCCTTCGGGCCAAAATTGGAATTAGGAATTAGGAATTAGGAATGAACGGCGCGCCAGACGAGCGAAATACCTCATACCCTATACCCGCGGTTGGAGAGACGATCGTCGCTGAGGTGACGGCCAATCCAGTGCGCGACAAGAGCTTCGCTTTTGCCCTCGAAGTAATCAAGATCAACCGAGCACTCGTCGAGGCCCGTGAGTACGAAATTTCGCGACAGTTGATGCGAAGCGGCACTGCCGTCGGCGCTATCGTGGAAGAGGCGATCGGTGCCGAAAGCCGGCGGGATTTTCTTCACAAGATGAGCATGGCTCACAAGGAAGCGCGAGAAACGCATTATTGGCTTCGATTGCTCAAAGCGTCGGACCTTTTCCAGGGGTTCGATCTGTCAGACCATTTGTCGGCCGCAAGCGAACTCGTTAGCCTTCTAACCGCTATCACTCGCACGGTCAAAGAAAACCCTTCAGAGCCAACGAAGAACTTTGACGTCGACTAGAGAAACGTGGTTGGACTGGTTCCTCGAGAGGGCGGGCGGGAATTCCTAATTCCTAATTCCTGATTCCAAATTATCCTCGTTGCTCATTCAGAATCCAGATACACCGCTCCTGGTGAAATGACCTTGCCGTCCGGCAGGTATTCGAGGCATTGCGCCATCCAACCGGTCTGGATGGCGAGGCAGAATGGGATGGGAAAGGCGCTCACCGGGAGACCGATCGGGTGGTAGATCAGACCGGTGATGCTGTCGACGTTGGCGAAGATGCCCTTCGGCCCGAGGGCGCTCTCGATCTCCTTCCGTAAAGCGAGGTAGGTGCGCCACAAGCGGTCATTTCCATCCGTTTTGAGGAGCGCTTCGGCGTACGGTTCGAGGGCACGAACTCTGGGGTCGGGACACTTGTAGACCCGGTGACCGAAGCCCGGAAAGCGGTGGCCGCGGGCAAGAGCCTCGCGCGCCCAGGCGCGTGCTTCGTCCGGTTGGTCGAATCCGGCGAGCATTTCAAAACCGAGCTGGTTGGCGCCACCGTGGCGGGCCCCGGAAAGGGCACCCATCCCGGCCAATACCGCCGAACCGAGATCGGCGCCGGTCGAGATCACCACCAGCGCGGCAAAGGCGGCGGCGTGAAGACCGTGCTCCGCCTGCACCACCAGGCTCGCCTCGAACGCTGCTGTTTCCTCCCTTGATCGTGTCCGTCCGGTGGCCTGGTGGAGGAAGTTGGCGGCATAGCCGAGGTCGTCGCCGGGCGGCACTGGATCAGCCCCCTCGAGATGACGAATGGCGTAAGCGGCGAGCGCTGCAGTCCAACTCAGAATCCTGGCCGGGCGCCGCCATTGGGCGTCGATCTCAGTGTTCTCCGGTTCCGGGATGTGGCAGGCGGCGACCGTCATCATGGTCCGGAATTGGGCCAGTGGATGGGCGTTTCTGGGCACCCGTTGCAGGGCCTCGAGCGCGGCCTCGGGAGGATGCCTCCACCGCAGCAGCTCGGCGGACCAGTCTTCGAGCTGGCGGGCGTCTGGCATCTCACCGAAGAGGATCAAGTAGGCCGTTTCCTCGAAGCTGACCCGGCCGACCAGGTCCTCGACTGGATAGCCACGGTAGAGCAGCCGTCCAGTGCTGCCATCGATTTCGCTGATCGCGGTATCTCCCGCCACCAGGTCCTCGAGCCCCCTCCCGTAGCGCTGGACAGGAAGGATCGGGCTTGAGCCGATCATGATCTGCTCTCACTCTCGAGGCGTCGCTCGGCAGGACCGACGTAGCGGCTCAGTGGCCGGTAGAGGCGGATTCCGTCGAGCGCTTCGCGCACCAGGGCCGCGGTACCGGCCATGCGGCCGATTGCGACCAGGCACGGTACCTGCGGTGGGTCGGCGCCGAGCAGGTGGAAGAGAAGGGCGCCGTAGAAGTTGACGTTGATATAGACCCCGCGCGGTGCCAGCGCACCGGTGGCTGCGACCTCCACCGCCCGCGCAATCTCGAAGAGTTCGAGGCGGCCGCGGGTGCGCGCCATCGACGCCACTTCCTTGCGCAGGACCACCACGCGCGGGTCGGGTATGTGGTAGGTGCGGTTTCCGAAGCCGGCGATGACGCCGCCGTCGGCGAGAGTTCGGCGGGCCCAGGTTTCTGCCTGGGACGGGTCTTCGAGCGGCAACAGTTGGTCGAGGACGGCCTCGGCGGCGCCGCCGGTCTTCGGCCCGCGCAGTGCGGAAAGACCGGCGACGATGTTGTAATAGGGGTCGGCGAGGCACGAGGCGACGATCATCGAGGTGAAGGTTGGTGCATCGAGTCCGTGCGCCGCGTACAGTACCCACAGCAGATCGAGGGCGCGGGTTTCCTCGTCGGTCGGCGGACGGCCGTTGAGCGCGGCGAGTACCCCCTCGGCAAGGCTGCAGCCGGGCTCCGGTGGGCGCGGTTCGCGGCCGGTACGGTGATCGCAGATCACGCC
>Ga0316197_10004162_pt1 | contig 10288 bp, 10 predicted proteins | sample OudBiesiAoxic_MG_FD_204939 | JGI IMG/M metagenome (GOLD analysis project Ga0316197, IMG submission 204939) | Coastal sediment microbial communities from Oude Bieten Haven, Netherlands - site A oxic | ecosystem: Environmental > Aquatic > Marine > Coastal > Sediment | place: Netherlands... | reverse complement strand
TCAGTTTTAACAGAAGTTTTCTTTGTTATGGTAGTATCAAAAATACTTTATGGTTCTATGCCACCTTTACCAACTATGATATTATTTATAGTTCTTCTTGGGATTTTTGCAGTAGGTGCTCCAGGAGTTCCAGGAGGTACTGTAATGGCATCTATTGGGATAGTGTTATCTGTTTTAGGTTTTGACGCTACTGGAGTAGCGTTGGTTTTAACTATTTTTGCAATACAAGATAGTTTTGGAACAGCTTGTAATGTTACTGGGGATGGAGCTTTAGCTCTTATTTTAGATGGACTGTTCAAGAGAAAATCAAAGAGAGAAATGGCATAGACTTAATTTCTAAAAAAAATACTATACTATAAATTTAAAAGGAGGAGATTCAAGTAGAAAATCTACTTATGAATCTTCTCCTTTTTATAATTATTATTTTTTCTCACCTTTTGTTAAAAAAAGACAATATGCTAATCCACCATATAGGAATGAACAACCAAAGATTAATACTATTATTGAACCTAAACTCATCTTAAACCTCCTCTATAACTAATTCTTTTTTTTCGGTATTTTTTCTAAGAAGTATACTAGAAATTACTCCAACCATCATCATTAAGTATCCACCTACGAATATAGCTTTTCCTGAATAACCACCATAGAAACTTCCCCTAACAAATGACATAACTTCCTTTATAATTACTCCTCCAAAGATAAGTCCTAAAGAGATCCCTGCAAAACAAAATATTTGTACTCCAAATCTAAATTTAACATCTGATCTTTCATCTAGATATTTCAATAAATTTTCAAGTTTAACATATTTAATGATTAGAAGTAATTCAATAAGTACAATGGGGATTACTCCAAAATTATTTAGATAATGATCCATGATGTCTAACCAGTATAGACCACCCTTTGTTGTAAATAATAAACTTAAAATAAACATAAGAGAAATAGTAACCTTAGTTGTCTTTTTCTTACTGTAATCAAATTTATCTGATAAAGCTGTAGTAACATTTTCAACCAATGAGAAGGCTGAATCTATTCCAAGTGTAAGAAGCATGATAAAGAATGATAGAGCAAATAATACTTGTCCCCAATATCCAAATGGTAACTTTGTAATAGCTTCTGGATAAACAACAAATGCCATTCCAATTCCACCACTTCCTGCAACTTCTGCTATTGTTTTCCCTGTAGCTTGAGCTATATATCCTAATGTTCCAAATACTGAAAAACCAGCTAAGAAAGATATTCCACTGTTAGCTAAAGCAGTAATTGTAGCATTTAATGTGATATCTGAATCTTTAGGTAGGTAACTTGAGTAAGCGATCATGATTCCATATCCTAGACCTACTGATAATAAGATCTGCCCGTAAGCTGCTGACCACACTGAAAAATCTTTTAATTTAGAAAAATCAGGTTTTAGATAATAATCGAATCCACTTATTGCACCATCTAAAAAAGCGATTCTAACAACCATGATGAAAAGTAATAAGATCGGTAGAGCAACTGTGTATTTAACTATTTTTCCTACTGATTCTGTTCCATCTTTTATAGCTAGATATACACTTATCCATGTAAGAGCTACCCCGATAACCACTACTTTACTGAATCCACCTAAGTTAAATGGACCACTTGAAATTTTTAAGACATTATTGAAAAAGAAATCCGATGATCCTGTCTTAGTCCAAGCTAAATTTAGTGAAAATGCAAGGTAATTGAATATCCAGCCTATTATAACACTGTAATAAGCGGCTACCATAAAGGCCACGAATATAGAAAACCATCCAAGGGTTTCCCCTCTTTTACAAATTTTACCCCATGCAGTGGGAGCTCCTGATCTAAATCTATGTCCCATATAAAATTCTAAACATAACATTGGTATTCCTACTGTAACAAGAGCTATAAAGTAAGGGATTAAAAATGCTCCTCCACCGTTACTGGCTACCTGGTAAGGAAATCTCCAAATGTTCCCTAATCCGGCTGCTGATCCTACTGCTGCTAAAACGAATACAAGTCTATTATTCCATTGTTCTCTCATATAAATATCCTCCTAAGTTTTTAAAACATATTTCTTCTTCCGGATTGAAAAAAATGTCTTTATAAGTTTAATGTATAAAAAAACGACTGCCAGCTAAACAGTCGTTTTGATTTAATAAAGTTAGTTAAATCTCAATATCTAAAAGGTTTTCTCTATACAGTTACATCATTACTAAATATATGGTACTTCAGTAAAAATAGAGTTTTACTTAAACAACTATTTGGGGTTCTATGATTTTTTTTAATTATTGGCAACAATAAGACTAAAATGTTTAAGACTACATTTAAAAGTATCATTACGTTTATTAAGTTAATAATTATAATTCTCATAGGTATCTCCCTTGTTGTTTATTTTTTTAGTTCTTTTGTTCTTGGAATAGATAATAACAATTTTATTTTGTTTTGTCAAATGTTTTTTTAGGAACAAAAATACCGTATTTTTGTTCAAATGACTAAGAAAGACTAAAAATATGATTTGTGTATACTTTGGACATCTTAATGATTACAGAAAAAGGAAAGGAGAAAAAATACAGTAAGATATAAGAGATGATAAATTTAAAAAGCATAGAACGCGAATGCTGTTGCATACATGGAAGAAACTATGAATAAAAAAAAAGGAGGAGATTATGCATAAATTAATAATAGTTATATTGATATTAACTCTGCTATCGGCCTGTAGTGATAAAAAAGAAGTAGATTTAAAAGATCATTCCTTAGAAAATTTTTCCCTTGAAAATTATCTAGGTGAATGGATTGAAGTGGCTAGAACAGACAACAAATTTGAGAGGGGACTTACTCAGGTAACTGCTAATTATTTCAAAGAAGGTAATAAAATTAAGGTTATCAACAGGGGTTGGAGTGAGGAAAAACAAAAATGGAGTGAAAGCAGGGGGTATATAAAAGAAACTCCTAAATTAGGAAGGTTAAAGGTATCTTTTTTTAGACCATTTTATGGAAGCTATAACGTTCTTCATGTGGATAAAGACTATAAATATGCTTTAGTTGGAGGAGGAGCGAGTAAATATTTGTGGATATTAAAAAGAAGAGATGCAGAGATCTCGGAGGAGTTATTGAAAAAATATTTAGATACTGCTAAAAATTTAGGCTACGACACAGAGGGAATGATCTTTATGGAAAAGTAAAGAAGAGAAGGATAAAAAAATAGAGCTATCATAGCTCTATTTTTTTGAAATTTACATTTTTCTTTTTAAAATTAGATAGGTGGCGGATAGAATCATCCCTCCTCCTATAATGGTGGAGATTCCTGGCATCTCATTAAAAAATAGACCTCCTAATATAACAGCTCCTAGTGGATCTATATAGGATAAAACTCCTACATGCTGAACTTTTATTCTTTTTATCCCTTCAAAATAGAGGTTTAATGCTATACATGTGTGGATAACGCCGACTATAATCATTAGAATTAAAGATAGAGTATTAAATCTCTTCATATTCCTAATGGCAGGTAAAAAAATTAAGGAGGAGATTCCCATTTGAAATAAAGTGATCTTATGGGATGGAACATCTTTTAGTTTTTTTACACTGATGGTGACTAAGGCATAAAAAAATGCAGCGATCAAACCATATCCGACACCTAAGATATTAAAACCACTTTCTTTTTGAGATCCCATCAAGGTCATTAAAATAATCCCTGAAAAGCTTAATCCAACCGCAATTAAAGTTTTTTTATTGATACTTTCCTTCAATAAAAAAACAGAAAGAAGGGTAACTAAAACAGGGGCTACATAGTAACTCATTGTTGCAGAAGCAATAGTCGTAACTTTAATTGCCCGAAAAAAGAAAAGCCAGTTTAGGGCAATAAATAATCCACTCATAGAAAGGATTGAATATTCTTTAAAGGATAATTTACTACTAGTACTGTCTTTCTTTTTTATAAGTTTTAATATTCCCAAGACTATAAATGCTATAAATACTCTGAAGAAAACGATAACCTCTGGAGGTTGGTCAATATATCGTACAAATATTCCAACACTCCCCCATATAATCATTGATGATATCATCAATAGATATCCGATATTCATAATTCTGCTCCTCTTAAATTTTATATTTAGGCGTACTATACCATAAATTTAAACTTTGAGCTATGAAAATATATTGAATTGAAAAAAGTCCCACCAAAAAACTGTAGAAGTTCAAGGTGGGACTTTATAAATTTATGAAAAAATTACTTGAGTATTAACTCCTTTATTTTCCCTATAAATGAGTCTACATCGCTTTTTAGTGTATCAAAATTGGTAACTAATCTAGCCATATTAGATTCTTCATTTTCAATATAAAAATACATAAAATCTTGTAATTCTGTATTAATTTTTTTTGGAAATTTTACATACATAATATTTCCAGATGGTTTTTGAACTATTTCTATTCCGTCTATTTCTGACAACTCTTTTGCTAAATATTCTGCATTTTCATTGGCAATTCTAGCATTTTCAAGCCATAGATCATTTTTTAATATTGTTAAATATTGTCCAGATATGAACCTCATCTTAGATTGTAATTGAAGGTTTTGTTTTCGTATATAGTCAAAATCATCAGGTGCAGACTCATTAAAAAATACAGCAGCTTCACCAAACATTATTCCATTTTTAGCCATTCCAAAACTCAGGGCGTCGATTCCAGACCAATATGTCATCTCTTTGAGAGATACATTTAAAAATGCAGCTGCATTAGATATTCTGGCACCATCCATATGAACTTTCAGGCCATTTTTATGGGCAAAAGATGTTAATTCTTTCAATTCTTCAACAGTATAGACCGCTCCCATTTCAGTGGGTTGACTTATAGATATTACTTGAGGTTTAGGAAAATGATAACTCTCTTTGAAGTATAGGTAAGGCTTTATCCCATCGATGGTTATTTTTCCATCAGTTGTATCTACAGGGAGTAATGTTATATTAGCTATTTTTGATGCAGCTCCACTTTCGTGAGTCAATATATGAGCCATATTACTACAAATTACTGCTCCATAATTATTTGTTAAACTATCTAAGATAGTTATATTAGTACCTGTACCATTTAACATAAAGTATACTTTATTAGCTCCTAATTTTTCTATGATTATTTTCTTTCCTAAGTCTGTATATTCATCGGTACCATAAGCACCTTGGTGTCCATTATTTATTTTTATGATATTTTCTAAAACTTTTGGATGTGCTCCAGAAAAATTATCGCTTGCAAATGTTTTACTCATTTTTTTACCTCCAGCTAGAATTAATATTTATCCCCCATGGAGATCTCTAATTTATATTTACAATTTTTAAATGTTTTTTTTAAATCTATATTCATAATATACCTCCTTAGTTCAAACGATATCTTACTAAAAGAATATCATGTATGGGATACAATTATACCAACCATAAAACGTTTTTTTACAAACCATATTTTAATTCATTCATAGTTTTTAATAGTATTTGCATTCCTTTTTCTATATTTTCTTCAGCTTCTTTAGAAAAAGCAATTCTTATTTTGTAGGAATTATTATCTCCATACATATCTCCAGGATAGATAATTAATCCATTCTTTAAGGCATGTTTAAAGATTTTCAATCCCTTAATTCTATCTTTTGATTTAAGCCAGAAAAAATAACCACCACTTGGTTTTTTCCAGCTAAATATTTCAGAAAAATCTCTATTCAATATGGATTCAACCAGATCACGGCGGATTTTCAAATTTTTTCTGAGGTGTTTAATGTTGTTATGGTATTCATTTGATTCTAACCATTTAGCTGCTAATTTTTGATTGATAATTGAGGTACCTGAATCGATCTGATTTTTTATTTCACTGAGTTTATCGATTATATAACTATCAGCACAAATCCACCCTATACCTAATCCTGGAGAAATTGATTTTGAAAAACTATTGATATAGATAATATTTTCTCCTTGATAAGATTTTAAAGGTTTAGGAGGTTCCTCTTCATACCAAAGATCCCTAAAAACATCATCCTCAATAATTGGATTTTGGCGAGCATATTTATTTATAAAAATTTCCCTCTCTACTGAACTCATTACTTTTCCAGTTGGATTATGAAAAGTAGGGATTGTATAGATAACACTTGGATTATTTATTTTTTTACTTAATTTATCAATTTTTAAACCTGCAGCATTGAATATTTCTAGGGATTTAACATAGGATGGTAATTTTGTTTTTATTACACTTCCCCTTGAAAGAAGACCAAAAACTACAAGGAATAAACCTTGAGTTGCTCCAGATACAATTAATATCTTATTTTTATCCATATCAACCGATAAATTTTTCATGATTTTTTCTATCTGAAATATAAGTTCAGGTTCTCCTTTTTTATTGCCATAGGGTAATTCATCCATTTCATTCATGACTTCAGATAGTAAATTCTTCATCTTTTTTTTAGGATAGAGTGTTTTATCCAAGGCTCCTTGTCCTAAATTAATCATATTTTCAGAACCTAAATTTTCTATCTCCCGATAGATTTCGTTATTTCTTTTTAAAATTCCTGTTTTTAACATATTATCAATCATATATTTATTGTTATATAATAAATTTTTTAGGTTATTAGCAGAGACAAAAGTTCCTGCTTTTCCATTTGTGGCTATATATCCTTTAAATTTTAATTCTTCTATCACTGTTGAAATAGTACTTCTATTAACATTAAATATTATAGCTAACTCCCTTTGGGAAGGGATTTTTTCCCCATGAACCCATTGTCCAGTTGTTATCATCTTTTTAAAATAATTTAAAATTTGAATATGAAGCGGTATTTTAATTAATTTATTTGGTTTCCAATTTATAATCATAAAAAATGCCTCCTTGGTGTATCAGCTAAATATAATTTTAAATGTCTATTTAAGCTATCAATAATGAGTTAATTAAAATAATAGATCTAAATATATTTTTTTCCCCATTGATTTAAAGTATCAAGGATAGTTTTTAGATCATCTCCCTTAGGTGTCAGTTTATATTCTACTTTAGGAGGAATTTCAGGGTATATTTTTCTTGTAATTATTGCCTCTTTTTCTAAACTTCTCAATCGTTCAGTCAATGTTTTTGGACTTATACCATTTAAAAGGTGTAATAACTCATTAAACCTTAGCTTGTCTCCCATGAGGTTTTTAATTATTAAAAATGTCCATTTATTTCCTAAAATTTTAAGAGTTTCCTCTATTCTACATCCTTTTGAATATATTTTATCCATATCTATCTCCTCCAATTTCTTTATTTATATTAAGTATATTATAAAGGGAATAAAGAATCAACACTTTCCTAAATGAAACTATATAACTAAATGGAAACTACTTCACATAAAAAACTTTAAATGATATTCTTAGATGAAAGTAAAATAAAAAATTGGTGTTCTAAAGGTTAAAATAAAATATTTTTCATAGAATCACTTTTGATTAGGGTATAATTATATATATAAATTTTAATAGTTGTTAATTAGTTAGTTGCGGAGGGTAAAATATGAAAAATAATGCTTTAATTCTTGAAGGTGGAGGTATGAGAGGTATTTTTACATCTGGTGTTTTAGATGCTTTTTTAGAAAAAGAAATTCATCTACCTTATGTTATTGGTGTTTCCATGGGAGCTTATACTGGTGCATCATATATAACCAATCAAAAATGTAGGAATAAAGAAGTACTGATAGAGTGTATGCTCAGTGATGATTTCTTTGACATAAAAAGGGTTTTTACCAATGAGTGTATCTTACATTCTGACTTTGTTTTTGTTATGATGAATAAATTTAAAAATCCTTTTGATTACTGTGCTTTTAATAGAAGTACTAAAAGATTTTTAGCTGTAGCAACAAATATTGAAACTGGTCGACCTGAATATTTTGAAAAAAATAAGATAAATTGTTTTGAAAAAACTTTAAAGGCATCCTGTGCTTATCCTGGATTGACAGATATTGTCAAAATTAGTGATAAATACTATATCGATGGAGGAGTCTCTGACCCCATTCCATATAAAAAAGCTCTTCTTGATGGAAATAAAAAGTTATTGGTTGTTTTAACTCATCCAAAAGGACATATCGAAAGATCTCCTTGGTATCTCAATGTCTCATCTGTAGTCTATAAAGAATATCCTAATTTAGTTGAAATTTTAAAGAAAAGACATGAAAAATATAATAAAACTTTGGAGGAGCTAGAAAAACTAGAAGAAAAGGGAGTTGCCTACCTAATAAGACCCGATACAGATATATCTATACTAACTAGAGATTTTGAAAAACTAAACAAAAGTTATAGAGAAGGTTATGAAAAAACCATAAAAAAAGCCCAAGAGATTCAATTATTTTTAAATAGATAAAAAAATAAAGAAACCTATTTAGTTTTAATAATATTGATTTTATAAATAAAAATAGAGAGAGAATCTATAAAGATTATCCCTCTGTTTTCTTTAATTTAATCAGCTTTCTTTAGATATTTTTCATTATTCTTATGGCTAGATTCGGATTTTCTGTTATTGCACTCATTTTATGATTCCTAAGTTATTATATATGGTGTGTCATAACAAACTTTGATTTGGGGTCGTATTAAAAAATTATAAAGTATTTTAATTGGTAATTTGAAATTTTTAATCTATTCTGTTATTATGAGAATAAAGTTATAACATTTTGTTTAGAGTAAAAAAATTATAAAGGGAATAATTCTGAAAAAGGCAAAGCAGGGGAAATTTTGTGACGCAAAACTAAAGGGTCTAAGTCTATCGAGATATGACAGCCAGTTACCACAACTTTTTTAGAGGTTTGCTAGTTGTATAATTACAATGTAGCCTCTTTTTTATTTACTCAATTAAAAAAATTAATAGGAGAGTATTTTATGTATAAATTATTATGTTTTATTTTTATTTTATTTAATATTTCAATTTATGGAACAGAAAATTTAAATATCAAATTAAATAAAAGTGAAAAGAAATGGATTACAGCAAATAAAAATAAAAATATAACAATTTATTTGGATAAGGACAGAGGGATATTAAATTATCATTCGGAGGGAAAAAGAAAAGGGATTTTTCCTAATATAATTAAACTATTGGAAGAAAACACAGGGCTTAGTTTTAACATAATCGACGAAGATACTGAAATATTTGAGAGTTCTATAGATTTGGGAATTCCTAATATAGTCATGGGTGTAGAAGACTATAAAAGAAATAATAAAGAATATAAGTATATAGATACACCTGTGGAATTAGATGGAGTTGCGATTACTAGAAAAGATTATCCTTCTATTGATTTTAAAGAAGATAATTTTGGGAAAAAAATTGTCTATGAAGAGGGAGACCAGATAAAAAAGAAAATAATAAAGAAATATGGGAACCTAGTTACATTGATCTCTAAACCAAATCAAAAAGAAGCTATAGAAGCTATATTATCTAAAGAAGCAGATGTTTATATCGATGATTACCAGGAAGCACTGAAATATTTAATCAAAAATCCAAACAATAATATAAAATTAAATTACCTTTCAAAAGTTATTAAAACGAATTATTATACTGGAGGAAAGGCAGAATTTCAGCCTCTAATAGATATTATAGAGAGAATTTTTAATAATAAAGATCTAACAATGAAATTTTTTCATGAGGAAACACTGAGTTATACAAAAAATAAGTTAGAAATATCCAATGAAATTGAAGAGTATATTAAGAAAAGGAAAAAAATAAAGGTTTGTCTTCCTTCCTTTGAAGAATTTCCACAGCTTTATCACATCAATGGAAATAAGGTCCCAGAAGGATTTTTAAATAATTACTTCTATGAAATTGATAAAATATTGGGATTCAAAATAGAATTTGAAAGAGAAAGTACAGATTGTAATTATGATGTAGACCCATTTATATTAAGTATCAATGGGAAAGAATTAATATCTGAAAATCAAGAAATACTCATAACCGAACCCTATATTCAAATGCCATTATTGATTTTTAATAGTAGTGATGACGGCTATGTTCCATATTTTGAGAATCTAAAAAAATATCGTATAGCTGCAGTAAATAATTCTTTTATTGAAAAGTACCTCTTATATAAAGGGTTAGGGAACAATTTAATAAGGTTTAAAAATATAGAAGAAGTATTGATGGCGGTGAGTTCTAAAAAAGCGGATATTTTAATAGGGGAATTGCAGCAAATTGATTATTTTTCAAAATTATATTGGTCTTATGTCAATATAGTGGACAACTTTTCTTCGCATTTTTTTTCAAAATTTAAGGGACTCATATTCCCATTTGCACTATGTAATCTTTCTCTATTGTAAAATCCTTCAATGTAATCAAAAAC
>Ga0316197_10004161_pt1 | contig 10289 bp, 12 predicted proteins | sample OudBiesiAoxic_MG_FD_204939 | JGI IMG/M metagenome (GOLD analysis project Ga0316197, IMG submission 204939) | Coastal sediment microbial communities from Oude Bieten Haven, Netherlands - site A oxic | ecosystem: Environmental > Aquatic > Marine > Coastal > Sediment | place: Netherlands... | reverse complement strand
GGTCCAAGAGCGGATTCTTGAACTGAACCTGCCACACGAGGCGTCATCCGTGGTTGGGCAGGTCACCCTCAGCATGGGGATCGCCTCCTCGGATCACGCCTCCGTCTCATCGCCGGCGGAGTTGCTACGCGCATCGGACATGGCGCTCTATGATGCCAAGCGGCGCGGGCGTAATCGAATCGCCGCTTTTGGCGCTGAGCCCCGGCCCGCGCTGGGCGCGATCGCAGACACATAGCTCTCCTGCTCGCATTGATCTCACGCATTGTTCCTGTTGCAGCCGATCTCTAAAGTGGACCCAATGTCGCGAAGAATTGCAGATCAGCCACGGAGGTGATCCATGTACGAATTCAACCTCACGCTTTCGATGCCGTGCGACCAGGCCCTGGAAAGGGTGAGGGACGCCCTGATGTCGGAACATCTGGGGATTGTCAGCGATGTCGATTTGCAGGCGATCTTCAGGGACAAGATGGACAAGGAGATTCGCCCCTACCATATCCTGGGGGCCTGCAATCCGAAACTCGCGGATCGGGTGGTCGACAGCGAGCCGAATGCCGGTGTGCTGCTGCCGTGCAACCTGGTCTTGCGCGAAACCGAAGACGGTAAGACCACCGTGGTCTTCATGGACCCGATGACGGTGCTCGGTCTGACCGGTAGCGACGAACCCAATGCCGTTGCAGCGGAGGCCCGGGTGATGTTGGAGCGGGTTGCCGACTCACTGTCCTGAGTCGCGAAATGCCGGCCGTCCGGCGAACGTGAAGGCAGGTCATACTGCGTCGCCGATGAAAAATCGATAATCACTATGATGGGAAATCATCGGCCCATTACTGTAAATTCCGGCGACTCGGCCGATAGGCCCGGCTAGATGCTGTAATCTCTGGCCTGTTTCATTCCATCACTTGTGAGTTGTAAACCATGACGTCCAAGGTTCCACCGCACGGCAGCGACCAGTTGGTCGACTTGCTCGTCGAATCCGATTATTCCGAGGAGCTCAAACAGATCTCCGGCGGCTATCCATCGATCACCCTCTCGCAGCGACAGATGTGCGATCTCGAGCTGTTGATGAGCGGGGCTTTCACGCCGCTGCAGGGTTTCATGGGCCAGGCGGCCTACGACTCTGTCGTCGAGTCCCTCAGCCTGCCTGACGGGACCCTGTGGCCGGTTCCCATCACACTGGACGTCACCGAGGCGTTTGCCGAAAAGCTGTCGGTGGGTGACCGTGTCGCATTGCGTGACAACGAGGGCTTCATGCCCGCCGTGCTGACCGTGGAAGACATCTGGCGGCCGGACCGGCAGCGCGAAGCAGAACTGGTCTACGGGACTGGCGATCTTTCGCACCCCGGCGTCCGCTACCTGATGAATAGCGTAAACCCGGTTTACATCGGCGGAAGCATCGAGGGCGTGCAGGCGCCCATGCATCATGATTTCGAGAATCTGTGGGACTCGCCAGCGGAGATGCGGGCCTTGTTCGGCAAGCTCGGCTGGCGCCGGGTCGTGGCCTTTCAGACCAGCAAGCCGATCCATCGCCTGCAGCGAGATATCACGCTGAAGATCGCCAAGGAGCTGCAGGCGCATGTCCTGCTGCATCCGACCGTCGGGATGACCAAACCGGGCGATCTGCACTACTACGCGCGGGTGCATTGTTATCAGGCCATTCGTCGTCACTATCCGCATAATCTGGCGATGCTGTCACTGTTGCCGCTGGCGATGCGCATGGCGGGTCCACGCGAGGCCCTGTGGCATGCGATCGTGCACCAGAACTACGGTTGTACCCATGTGATCGTCGGCCCGAAGCATGCCGCACCACCGGCGCCGGTGGGCGAAGAGACGCCGTTTTACGATGCGGCTGAGTCACGCGCACTGATCGATGCACATGCGGATCGTCTCGGCATCGAGATCGTGCATGTCGAACCGCACCGCTATGTGCCGATGAAACAGCGCTTCATGGGGGTCTCGGAAATTGCTTCACAGGGCCTTGAAGGCATCGAGTACACCGATGCCCAGTTGAAGGCTGACCTGGCGATCGGCGAGGAGCCGCCGGAATGGTTCAGCTACCCTGAGGTGGTGGCTGAACTGCGCAACGTGTACCCGCCGCGCAACAGTCAGGGGTTCACACTGTTCTTCACCGGTCTCTCGGGTTCCGGCAAGTCGACCCTGGCCAAGATTGTCTACGGCAAGCTGGTCGAGGGCGGCCGGCGGCCCGCAACGCTGCTGGACGGTGATATCGTGCGTCAGAATCTGTCGAGCGAACTCGGTTTCTCCAAGGTCCACCGTGACCTCAATATACGGCGCATCGGTTATGTCGCCAGCGAGATAACGAAGAACGGCGGCATCGCGATCTGTGCGCCGATTGCGCCCTATACCGAAACCCGGCGCGCCGTGCGCGAAATGATCGAAGAACGTGGTGCCTTCATCGAGGTGCATGTCGCCACTTCGCTCGAGGTGTGCGAGGGGCGCGACCGCAAAGGCCTGTATGCCAAGGCAAGGAAGGGCCTGATCCCGGAGTTTACCGGCATCAGCGATCCCTACGAAGTGCCGGAGCGGGCCGAACTGGTTGTCGATACCGCCGATTGCAGTCCGATGGAGGCCGCCCAGGAGATCTACCTGTATCTGTTGAGAGAAGGGTACATCGCGTCTTGATCTGCCGGTTGCCAACGCCGGGCCGGCGTTTCTTCTGGTAACAAAAAAGCCCGCGATTTGCGGGCTTTTCTCGTTCGGCGGCAGGCCGATCAGTGCGCCTTTTTGACCTCGTCGAACGGGTCTGCCTCTGACTCGGTCGGCTCGACATGGTGGTCGCGCGGACTCCACATGCCGTGGCAGCGATCGGCTTCTACACCCTGGAGTGTCAGCAGGGTCCAGACTGCAGCGATTGCCCACATCGCCAGACCCAGACCAATGGTGTACCAGCTGATCCCGGGTTCGCTGGTCGGTCCCCCAAGAAACCCGTAAACCACGCTCACGACACCGAACAGCCAGAATACCGTCACCGGTGCTGCGCAGTTGGTGCCGCAACCATAGCGGCATGCACCCACCGGGGGCAGCAGTGCCGATGTCATGTACCGTTTGATCCCCATGCCACATCCATCCCGAAATCTGTTTTCTAATTCTGATTATTAATTATTAACACGGGTCACAGGCCGCAGCAACCTTGCCGGCCCGGGCTGATTTCCTACTGGCCTGTGCGCTCAGGCGCGCAGGGTGTCCGGGAGATGCGGTCGAATGGTATCGACCATCAGGCGATGCAGGCGAACGCCCGCGGTGATCACATTGCCGGTCTCCAGGTGCCTGCTGCCTCCACCTATGTCGCTGACGACCCCGCCGGCCTCCTGGACCAGCAGCGCACCGGCGGCAAAGTCCCATTCCGACAAGCCGAGTTCCCAAAAGCCGTCGAGGCGTCCGGCCGCGACATAGGCAAAATCGAGGGCCGCCGAGCCGGGTCGACGGACGCCGGCCGTTTCCTTGGTCAGGTCCCTCAGCATCCCGAGGTATGCATCCATGTAACGCTGGTCCCGAAACGGTATCCCGGTGCCGAGCAGGGCGCCCTTCAGCGTCTTCTGATCGGTCACGCGCAGGCGCCGGTCGTTCAACAGGGCCCCGCTCCCGCGGCTTGCCGTATACATCTCGTCGCGCACCGGGTCGTAGATGACGCCGACCTCGAGGCGACCGCGCTGCTTGAGCGCGATGGAGATGGCGAACTGGGGAAATCCATGCAGGTAGTTGGTGGTGCCATCGAGCGGGTCGATCACCCACTGGAAGTCATCCTTGCCGTGCATGCCGCTTTCTTCGGCGAGTATTGCGTGACCCGGGTGTGCCCTGCGAATGATGTCGATGATGGCCTGCTCGGCGTTTCGATCGACTTCGCTGACATAATCGTTCACCTGCTTCTCCGACACGGTCAGTGTGTCGAGGCGGTGGAACGAACGCATGATGACGCTACCGGCCTGTCGGGCGGCGCGTACCGCAATATTGATCGTGGGGTTCATGGCGTGCTGGAGCCTGTCCGGTCTGGCCGCTTGAGGCGAAAATTCATGGAAAGGTATCGAGTGGAGGACCTGCCGGGTGACGAACACTGCCGGTTCGATCTGAACAATGCCGATGCGTGAGCTTGAGCGTTGTCCGCGGATATTCGGCCGGATTTTGTTTCGACCACCGCAGTGTCGACAGGATACTGGAATTGCCGGCCTGCGAAAAGGCGAACACCGCCTCGCGGGGCGGTTTTGTTAAGCTCGCGCGATGAGCAGAGACATACGCATAGTCATGGTACATACCTCGCATCCGGGCAATGTCGGCGCGGCGGCGCGCGCGATGAAGAACATGTGTCTTGACGGGCTTGTTCTGGTTAGACCGCGCGATTTCCCCAGCGACGTTGCTCGAGCACGTGCAGCGGGTGCGGACGACGTGCTGGTCAAGGCCCGGCTGGTCGATACCCTGGCCGACGCTGTCGCCGACTGCCGCGTCGTGATCGGTGCCAGCGCCCGCCTCAGATCGGTGAATTGGCCGCTGCTGACACCGCGTCAGGCCGCGGCCATGGCGGTCGCCGAGGCCCCGCGGTCGCCGGTATCGATCGTGTTTGGGCGCGAGAGTTCCGGCCTGAGCAATGAGGAACTGGATCTCTGCACCCACCTGGTGCACATACCGACCAACCCGGAGTTCAGTTCGCTGAATGTCGCCATGGCGGTTCAGGTGGTCGGGTACGAATTGATGCTGGCGTCTGGCGGTGACCCGCCGGAGCAGGGGCAGGGCGATCAGCCTGCAAGTAATGCAGAGATGGAGGGATTGTTTGCCCACCTGGCGCAGGCGCTTGACGACATTGGGTTTATCGACGAACGCCGCTCGCAGAAGCTGATGCGCCGGCTGCGTCGACTGTTTCACCGTGCCGCCCCGGCGAGCGACGAGGTCAACATACTGCGTGGGATCCTCAGTGCCGCGCAGGGACGCAAATCGATGCGCCGCGAGGATGAGGCTTAGGCACGGTGTTGCTGACCTTGGCAGTCGCGCCCCGGCGCATTCGATCCGCGGGGCGCCGTGACGGCAATCGCAAAGGCTCGACTGCCGCCTCCTCGCGGCAAGACGTCCGCGCATGGCCCACTGGAGGCACTGTTCGGCTCCCATTGGCTCCCCGAAACTCGTGCGATTGCAATCGGGCGGCTCCGCCCGGCTAGTCTGATTCGGTGCGATTTAGTAAAGTGGCCGGCTCTCAGCCACCACCTGCAACGCACTCCATGTTCGATAAGGTTCGGGAAGATATCCGCGTCGTGTTCGAGCGCGACCCGGCGGCGCGCAGCACACTGGAGATTCTTACCGCCTATCCGGGCCTGCACGCGATGATGTTTCACCGCCTGGCCCACTGGCTGTGGCTGGCTGGGGCCAAGTGGCTGGCACGGATGGTGTCACACCTTTCGCGTTGGCTCACGGGCATAGAAATCCATCCTGGGGTGGTGATTGGACGGCGCTTTTTCATCGATCACGGCATGGGCGTGGTGATCGGGGAGACCGCGGTAATCGGTGACGACTGCACGCTCTATCACGGCGTGACGCTGGGCGGCACCACCTGGCAGAAGGGCAAACGGCACCCGACCTTGGCGAACGACGTCGTGGTTGGTGCCGGGGCCAAGGTGCTCGGGCCAATAGAGATCGGCAGCGGAGCGCGTATCGGCTCGAATGCGGTGGTAGTGCGCGATGTTCCCCCGAACAGCACCGTCGTGGGGGTGCCGGGCAGGTTGATTGAGCGCAAGCAGGAGCCGGCCGACACCGAGCACAGGGAGAGGATCGCGACGAAAATGGGTTTCGACGCCTACGGTGCCACTTCAGATGCGCCGGACCCGGTGGCCCATGCGATCAACTGCATGCTCGACCATGTCCACGTGCTCGAGAGCAAGATGCAGCGCATGTGTGAGGCGATGCGCGAAATGGGCTTCGAACCAGGCGACGAAGATCTGCCGGAATTGGGTTCTTGCGAGATCATTTCGACCGCGGAAGAGCTGCACAAGATGCAACTCGGTGAGGCCGGCAGAGAGGACTGATTCCCCCCTCGATTCGAGGGCTTTGGAATTCTTGACTAATTTACTCGGCAATGTATAGTCCGGAGCATTCAACGGCAGCGGAGTTTACACTGGTGAGGCTGACAACCAAGGGCCGCTACGCGGTTACCGCAATGCTCGATCTGGCGCTTCACGACGGCAGTGGGCCCATCACGCTGGCTGATATCGCTCAGCGTCAGGGCATCTCCCTTTCATATCTCGAACAGCTTTTCTCACGGCTGCGCAAGCGCAATCTGGTGTCGAGCGTGCGCGGTCCCGGTGGTGGTTACAAGCTGGGACGTGAAGCGGCGGGCATCTTCGTCGCCCAGGTGATCTCTGCGGTCGACGAAAACGTCGACACGACCCGCTGCGGCGGGGCGCACAACTGCCAGGACAACCAGCAGTGCCTGACGCACGATCTGTGGCAGGATTTGAGCACTCGGATATTCGATTACCTCAACCAGATCAGCCTGCAGGACTTGATGAACAGGCGTGGCGTTCGAGAGGTGGCGGAGCGTCAGGGGAGCGCCGACCCTGCTTCGGTCAAGCTGGATGCGCTGAAGGCGGAATCCGCCGGCGCCTGAGACCCAAAGATTGTAAATGACACAGAGAGCCAAGCCGTTTCGGAGTGCTGCATGAAACTTCCAATCTACCTCGATTACTCTGCGACGACCCCGGTCGACCCACGCGTGGCAGAAAAGATGTGTGCCTGCCTGACGCCGGATGGCGCCTTCGGCAATCCCGCTTCCCGTTCGCATGCGTACGGCTGGGAGGCTGAAAAACTCGTTGACGAGGCGCGCGCCAACGTCGCCGCGCTGGTCGGCGCCGATCCGAGGGAAATCGTCTGGACTTCCGGCGCGACCGAGTCCGACAACCTGGCGATAAAGGGCGCGGCGCACTTCTACCATAAGCAGGGCAAGCACATCGTTACGCTCAAAACCGAGCACAAGGCGGTGCTCGACAGTTGTCGCCAGCTCGAACGCGAAGGCTTCGAGGTCAGCTATCTGGATGTTCAGCCTGATGGTTTGCTGGACCTGGAGGCATTCGAGGCAGCGCTCCGGCCGGATACCGTGCTCGCCTCGGTGATGCACGTGAACAACGAGATCGGCGTGATCCAGGATGTTGCCGCGATCGGTGCTATCTGCCGGGAGCGCAAGGTCGTGTTTCACGTCGACGCGGCGCAGAGCCCGGGCAAGGTGCCGATCGACCTGGCTGCGCTGCCGATCGACCTGATGAGCTTCAGCGCCCATAAGATCTATGGCCCCAAGGGCATCGGTGCCTTGTACGTGCAGCGCAAGCCACGTGTCCGCCTCGAGGCGCAGATGCACGGAGGCGGCCATGAACGCGGACTGCGCTCGGGGACCTTGCCGACGCACCAGATCGTCGGAATGGGCGAGGCATTCCGGATTGCGCACGAAGAAATGGCGACCGAGAACGAACGGATACTGAAGCTGAGAAACCGCCTGTTCGATGGCTTGAAGGACATGGAAGAAGTCTATGTGAACGGCGACCTGGAGCATCGGATTGCCGGCAACCTGAACATCAGCTTCAACTTCGTCGAGGGCGAGAGCCTGATGATGGCGTTGAAGGACATGGCAGTCTCCTCCGGTTCGGCCTGTACCTCGGCCAGTCTGGAACCGAGCTATGTGCTGCGTGCACTCGGGAGGCCGGATGAGCTGGCCCACAGTTCGTTGCGCTTCACGCTTGGGCGGTTTACCACCGAGGCAGAGATCGACCAGGTGCTGTCGCAGGTGCGCGGCCAGGTCGATCGTTTACGCGAGCTGAGCCCGCTATGGGACATGTACAAAGAGGGTATCGACCTCAACAGTGTGAAGTGGGTGGCACACTGAACGAAGCTGCCTGTGCTCGGGTCTGGTTCGGGAGGGGCGGAAACAGCCTCTCGCCATTTTGTCTGACGGGCGTGTTGGGTGTAGCCTCACGCAGCGGGTGGCAAAAACGCCCGTCTCGAGAGAGTATTGTGCGGGTTATCCCGCTAGTCCCCCGGTGAACCGTGGCCCGGCCGCCGCTGGATGTTTTGTACTACGGGCCACACGCTTGAGAGCATTCTGCGATGAATATATATGTAGGTAACCTGGCATACGGTGTCACCGAAGACGAGTTGCGCGACGCCTTTGCCGCGTATGGCGAGGTTTCGCGAGCAAACGTGATCATGGATCGCGATACCGGGCGTTCCAAGGGTTTTGGCTTTGTCGAAATGCCGGATAACGCCCAGGCCGAAGCAGCGATCAACGGACTCAACGACGCGCCGCTCGGCGGCCGCGCCATCCGTGTCAACGAAGCCCGGCCACGGGATGACCGGCCGCGTCGTCCCCCGCGCCACTAAGCCGATAACAAAACCAGAGGCCACCCGGTCTGCACCGACCGGGTGGCCCGCGACAGATTGAGAGGAAAAGACGATGGCATACAGCGACAAGGTGATCGATCATTACGAGAATCCGCGCAATGTCGGTGTACTGGACAAGGGCTCGGCGAGCGTCGGTACCGGGATGGTCGGCGCGCCGGCCTGCGGTGACGTGATGCGCTTGCAGATCCAGGTCAACGATCAGGGAGTGATCGAGGACGCCAAGTTCAAGACCTACGGCTGCGGTTCCGCCATTGCCTCCAGCTCGCTGCTGACCGAATGGGTCAAGGGCAAGACGCTCGACCAAGCGCGCGAGATCAAGAATTCCCAGATCGCCGAGGAACTGGCGCTCCCCCCGGTGAAGGTGCATTGCTCGGTGCTGGCTGAAGACGCGATTAAGGCGGCTATCGCCGACTTCCAGTCCAAGCAGAGCGGCGCTTGAGCCCGCTGGAGGAGGCGATGTCCATTACGCTTACCGATGCGGCGGCGAGCCGCGTGCAGAACTTCCTGAACAGTCGCGGTCACGGCCTGGGGGTACGCCTCGGTGTCCGGACGTCAGGCTGTTCGGGCCTGGCCTATGTGCTGGAATTCGTCGACGAAATGGATGAAGACGACCGGGTCTTCGAAGACCACGGCGTCAAGGTGATAGTCGACAGCAAAAGCCTTGTCTACCTCGATGGTACCGAGCTCGACTATGGCAAGGAAGGCCTCAACGAGGGCTTCAAGTTCAACAACCCAAACGTCAAAGACGAGTGCGGTTGCGGTGAAAGCTTCAAGATCTAGCAGGGTACGCCCGGCTGGCCTTTGACGCATCGGCGTCCGCCCCCCAGCGGGCGTACTCGACTGGATACCCCGATGTTCGATTTTTCCAAGAATTACTTCGAGCTGTTCGGCATGCCGATCGGCTTCAGGGTCGACGGTGCCGAACTGGCTTCGCGTTACCGTGAGCTGCAGAAGGTGGTGCATCCGGACCGGTATGCAGCCTCCGGCGAGCAAAGTCAGCGGATGTCGCTGCAGAGCGCAACCATGGTCAACGAGGCCTATGAAATCCTCAGGGACCCGTTGAGGCGCGCCCGGTATCTGCTCACGCTGCAGCAGGACAACGCGTCCGATCCACAGCCTCAGACCCTCAACGACCCGGCCTTCCTCATGCAGCAGATGGAACTTCGCGAAGCCCTGGAGCGGGTGCGAACAGCGGCCGATCCACAAGCCGAAATCGATGCCCTGATGGGTGAAATCGCCGGCTTGATCAAGGGACAGATCGCTCAGCTGGCGGTGCAGTTCGAAGATTCGAGTGCCGATCAGCTGGCGGCTGCTGCGCAGACAGTGCAGAAAATGCAGTTCCTGAACAAATTGCATGCCGAGGCCGAGGCGATAGAGGCCGACCTCGAAGAGGTGCTCTGATGGCGCTGTTGCAGATCGCAGAACCGGGCCAGTCGGCCGCGCCGCACGAGCATAGGCTGGCCGCAGGGATCGATCTGGGCACGACCAACTCGCTGCTTGCAACGGTACGCAGCGGCCGTGCCGCGACTCTGCCGGATGCGTCGGGCAGACACCTCCTGCCTTCGGTGGTGCGCTACACACCAGGAGGCGTCGAAGTCGGTGAGGCGGCCCGTCGGGTGGCTGCGCAAGACCCGCTCAACACCATTTCTTCCGCCAAGCGCCTGATCGGACGGGCGGTCGGCGACTTGAAGACGCTCGGTAGCGAGCTGCCCTACGATTTCATCACAGGGGACAGCGCGGTACCGCGTATCCGCACGGTAGCGGGTGAGGTTACCGCGATTGAGGTTTCGGCCGAGATCCTCAAGGCCCTGGGTCAGCGAGCGCGGGATACCCTGGGCGGGGAACTCGATGGCGTGGTGATCACCGTCCCGGCCTACTTCGACGATGCCCAGCGCCAGGCGACCAAG
>Ga0316197_10004160_pt1 | contig 10289 bp, 9 predicted proteins | sample OudBiesiAoxic_MG_FD_204939 | JGI IMG/M metagenome (GOLD analysis project Ga0316197, IMG submission 204939) | Coastal sediment microbial communities from Oude Bieten Haven, Netherlands - site A oxic | ecosystem: Environmental > Aquatic > Marine > Coastal > Sediment | place: Netherlands... | reverse complement strand
GCCTAACGAATGCCCCATGTAGGTTCTTTGTAAGTTACTGGCCCGATAGTTTTTTTCAATAAAAGGGAAAACTGTACTTTGTAAAAACTGAATATGCCCTTTGGCATTACCTGTTTGCTTTTTCCAACCTTTTGCAAAGGTAGGCGTGTAATCTCTAATTCGGCTGTTAGAGCCAGCGGACCCTTTTTCGTAGCCAATTGCTACAATAATAGCCTGTTGCATTTTGCCACTATTCATAGGGAATCGTGTAGCCCCAGCAACGATGGGAAAGGTATACGGTGCATCGGTTACATAAATAACTGGATACGTTTTATTAGGCTGCTTTTGGTATGACTTAGGAAGCTGAATATACACAGGATACACCCGCTCGTTAACGGGCTCAGTGAGCTCAACCACGCTACTTCTAGGAATTTGATAAGGGGTATTTGCGCTTAATTTAAAACATATTAAAGTAGTAGAAAGTAATAATAGTTTTGATATTAAGTTCACATTTCACCCTTTATTTAAATATAAGTAGTTTTATGTAGCTAGTTATTAAATAGCTGAGTATATTTTTTTGCGTAACTTAGCACTATTCTTGCTGTTTCTTCATTATCGAGTAATAGAATTGGAGGATCTGTTAATGGCGGTAAATCATCAAAGTGAGGTGGTAACTTTTCCAACCAACGCCAGCATTTAGTTCTATTCGCTTCAACCTGTAATAAAGTTAATATTATTTCCTCAAGTATTTCGGGCTGACCAAACCAACCTATAGGTTTAGAAACTGGTTTTCTTCCTCCCTGGATAACACGTGGCAACTGCGACTGTTTTAGTTCTTCAATTAAAATATTCTTGCGTGTCCAGTCAGCATGTATATCTAGTTTTTCATTGGGGTAACGAACACTATCAGTAGTAGGGATCACTAAGCCTATCTTAACTTTATTTAGAGATTTTATTTTTTCTAAAGCCCTTTCTAAGTCTGTATCATTAGTAACAAACACAACTTGCTCAATTGAGTCATCCGTAAATACATCAAATAAAGCCTCAACCGCAATATTTACATCAGTTTGCTTTTCTTCAAGCTTCCAAATATCCACATACTCACATTCATTTGGGTGTTTTTTAGGTTCTTTTTCATCAATTTTAAATGCACGTGTTGGATTTACAGAGTAGTAACCTTTGATTATTTCTAGCTGACCATTTGAACTATTGAAAGTTAAAGCCCTGTGGTAAGCCTGCTGTTCAGCTAAAGAATCTTTTGACGTAGCTGCCTTTTCTACAATATTCGCAGTAAAAAACTTAACGCTTAAATTATTGCTAGTGTGGACTTCACTTGCAGAACTGGGAAGGATATAGTTATCAAATAATTTAAATATATCTAACCATTTATAAGGCGTTCGCTTAAGACATCCATAATATAAATTATATCCATCAATATATATTCGAGTCTTCAAAGTCGATCCTTAAATTTTAGCTACAAAAAAACCGACACTAAGGTCGGCTTTTTCTCCCTATATCCAGGAGACTCAATGCTACGCGTGGAAGTAGGGTTAGTTGTTAATAATGATCTTAGTCAAAATTGACCAATACGTCAACAACTGATTTTATCGCCAATTGTAAGTTTAGCCAAAATAATAAATTATATTTCCTATTTAGAACGCCCCCTCCAACCACTCCATACATCATCTACATCATCGGCTTTATTTTTTTTCTTTTTCTTGCCTGTGCCTTCTGGTTTTGCCATTGGCTTTTCATTTTTAAGCGCCTCGGCAGCATCAAGATTAGCTTGGTTTACAGCAAAACCGGTTACTTCTTCACGTTCAAGACGTAGTTTGTTTTTCTTCTCGATTACTTTAAAGTGATGCAAGTCTTCATAGTCAACCAATGAAAGTGCTAAGCCTACTTCACCAGCACGGCCGCTTCGACCAATACGGTGCATATAATCAGCAGGACTGCGTGGTAGATTAAAGTTTATTACCACTGGCAGCTTTTCAATATCCAAACCACGTGCAGCAATATCGGTTGCGATAAGTACTTCGATTTCGCCCGCTTTAAATTTTTCTATTACGCGAGTACGTTCACTTTGGCCTTTATCGCCATGGAATACTTGTGCGTTAACACCGCGTTTTTCAAGTTTACTGGCTAAGTGCTCACAGTCTTTTTTAGCATTTACAAAAATCAGTGCTTGGCGCCATTTATGTGTTTTAATTAAATGCGCTAAAACTGTGGTTTTTTCACCTTTGTTTACGGTAAACACACGCTGTACTAATGTGCTTTCGTCTTTGCTTTGAACTTGTATTTCAACAGGGTCGTTTAATAGATCTTGTGTTAATAGCTTAACTTGCTCAGGGAAAGTTGCTGAAAACAACATGGTTTGTTTTTTAGCAGGCATTAACGCTAATAACTCAGCAAGCTCTTCGGTAAAGCCAAGGCTTAGCATACGGTCAGCTTCATCAAGCACAAGCGTATTTAGTTTATCGAGCTTAATAGCATTGCTTGAGATTAAATCGAGTAAGCGACCTGGTGTTGCCACAATAATATCAGCACCGCCACGAAGAGCCTGCATTTGTGTGTTAACCGATACACCACCAAACACAGCAACCGTTTTAATTGCGCCATTAAAGTTAGCAGAATACGATTTAATGCTATCGGCCACTTGCGTAGCAAGCTCACGAGTAGGTACTAAAATAAGCCCCGTTACAAAGTTACCTTTGCTGGCTGTGCTTTTACTACCTTGTTCAACGAACATTTTTTGTAGCATAGGCAGCGCAAACGTTGCTGTTTTACCTGAGCCAGTATTTGCCCCTGCAATTAAATCACTGCCCGCAAGCACACTAGGTATAGCCTTAGCTTGAATTGGCGTAGGCTGGGTATATTCCAAATCGGTTAAACGAGCTAATAGCTCTGGAATAAGGCCAAGTTCGGTAAACGTGCTAGGGCTTGTGGCTGAGGTCATAAAAGTTGTGGGCTTATTGCTAAAAAAGTAGCCTGTAATTTTAGCGTATTTAACGCATATTAAGTAGGGGTTAGTGATTTAAATGTCTTTTAGGTAACCGCTGCGCGATTCGAGCCAAGTTACGAGCAGATTTGTGATATTTGTAGGCTCGGGTTCATCCCGCGCTCGAATAATTGTGTTTAGAGTAATCCTTTTATTCAAAGTACTTAAATGAATGAATTAAAGACTACCCTGTAATCTTTTTCTGGAATTGATGGATTACCTAAATCCAATACATCAGAGACCTCAAGAAACTGTTTTTTCAGTTTGGGTATGCTCATCTGCGATAACTCAATACCCTATTGCCAACTTTAAGATTCCGGTTGAATTGCTTAGAATCCCAGTTGTACTTAATAGACGCTGGTATTTGGGTAGATTTACCGTTAATACTCCTCAATGACATGGCATCCATCTCAAAGTCTACACCGCGCAACTTTAAAATTTCACGCATGATCGCGTCAGTGCCTCCAGGGCTTGTTGGCATCGGCCTGTTAGTAAGGCTATTAATTGTTGCTTTAGTATATAAGCCATACCCAATTTTCATCAGTACACCTGTATCTACTAATTGCTTTAACACACGACCAACCTGATCGTAGCTTGCATAATTGTCGAAATCTTTACGTTCAAATACATAGCGGCGAGAACGCTTTATTTTTTGATAAATACGGTCAGTTGCAGTCATGGCTAATTCTCCTACGTAATGATTTTTTAGTATAACTTAAACCCACCACTGTTTAAAAATAATACGGCATAAATAAGATCATCAGAACTGACATAAACTCAACATTATAATCGACCTAATTATTTATAAAACCTTAGCAAGTAACGTAATAATGATATTTGTAGTTACAATATCTAAATTAACTATCTCCCTACAAAACTAGGAGATAAAAAATTAAAGTAATTGGGCTGATTTAAACCGACTCTTTAGCGCTGAACGGTTTGAATAACGTGCCAACAACTCATTTGTTTTCACTTTAAATTCAGCGCTCTGATGCTGTATTTGAGCTAAGTCAGACAAATCGACTAATATCATAATCGCTTGGTCATAGGGCTTGGCTTGCTTTTGCTCTATCAACTCCACCACTGTTTGCCAAAGCTGCGTTTGTTTAGGTATAAGAGAAGTAAGATGTGCCAAGCGCTCTTGCTGCTTAGCTTCAGCTATCGCTGCTAAGCGCTGCGATTTTATTTGCTCCGCTTGCTTTAATAAGGAACTCACGGTTACTGGATCAGAAGATGCTACTTCATCGGTATTGAGCGTCAAACGCTGGGTGAGTTTTTCTACCAGTAATGGTTCTGCGTCTAACAATCGTTGCAACCAGTCAGTGCTCTCTTGTGCTGATAAACTACCCAAGGCCATTAACTTAGGCGCACCTGAAAACTCAGGGCTATATTTAGCAACAGCAGTGATCAAGTCTCTCTCTAATTCAAATAAGCCAGCCAATGCTTGCAATGATGGCTCTAGAGAGTTAAAACCAGCAGGTATTATCATGCTAGCAGCAACATCACTTTCATTTTGCCACTGCACGGCTTTTAGCCATGCCAAATACAACGGGCGATAATCACCATTTAGCAACATAGCGCGGATGCCTGCAATTTCAGCCAGCTCGCATCTACCTTCAATCCAACACCCCCCACCTTCATCATCAAAACTAATATCAAGCACAATTGAATCTTGCTCTTCGTACACACTAATCAAATCAGCAATGCAAAATACCCGTAATTTATCTACATCCACTAACCCTGCGGGTAACCGAATTAATAGCTGCACAGTTCCCCAATGAGCTTGGTAAAGCGCCAAATCAAAACCATACAACAACACTGTGTTTATATCTTCGGGAAAGTCACTATAGTGATATTGATATTGCGTTCTATAATCAGTGACTTGCGCCCGTGAAGATAAATCATGCATGTACTGTTTTTGTTGATGCGTCAAAGGGGTATCAATGGCTTGAAATTGATATAGCTGGTATTCACTCATAGCAAAAATCGCAAAAATAATAATGCATCGAGGCTAACTATAAATGCTTTTTAAGGCAAATATATTAGCCTCATATACCTGAATAATAATTAGCCTTGGCTGGTATGAAGGAAATTGAAAATCAGATTCCCCAAACGTACTTTTATCTTCCATAGTTCTGATACTTAGCGTGCTTTGTAACTCAGGCTATTTCGATAAAAAGTTGAAGTTCGACATCCTTTATTAGAAATAGTGAAATTTATCTGCTAATTGCTACTATTGCTTTTTCTTTATGGCGCGCAAAGCGGCGATACTGTCTTGTAGCCCTTGTTCTTCTTTTAAAGCACGGCGCTTTACTTCATAGTTTTCATAAGCCTGTTTAGCTTTAATATCTGCCTGCTGTTTCGAAATACGCCCTTTGCCTTGCAATACATCTCGATCATTAAATTCAAGAAAGCTATCGAGCTTTTCATCCCAATCATTTAAAAACACTTGCTTACGACGTAGTGCTTGATCTTCAGCAAAATCAAGCCCCATAGTAACAATTCTATTTAACTCGCTCACTTCTTCTTGGGTCAAATAATTTTAGCTATGGTTACATCACCTTTACGTACTTCATCCCCTTTAAAAACGGTTAATCCTGCATTGTGTTTATCGGCATCTACGCGTGTAACAATAAGCTCAGCTGCGGTCATACCGGTTGTGGCATAGTGTAATTTGTTTTGAATACTTTGAAAAAATGTGTTGTTTCTTTATTGCTGGGCTCGTAATCTGCAGCCATCGAAAATATCTCACGCACCCGTAAATACACTCTACGTTCACTGGTGCGAATATCACGAATGCGTTCAAGCATTTCATCAAAATAGTCTGGCACTAAGGAGTTATCAACGGCTGGGTTCTTTAACCTTTCATCGTCCATTGCAAACCCTTTAATAAGATACTCTTGCAAAGTTTGCGTGGCCCAGCGTCTAAATTGGTTACCTCTATTTGACCTAACTCGGCAACCAATGGCAATAATCATAGCAAGGTTATAGTGCAGCTTGTTGCGCTCCACAGATCGGCCGCATTCCATTTGAACTTGTAAGTAATGCTTACAAGTTAAATTTTGTTCAAGTTCGCCTTCATCAAAAATAGCTTTAATATGCTCAGTAATAGCCTGAGGTGTTACTTGATACAGCTCTGAAATTGAAGCTTGTGTTAACCACAAGGTATCTGATTCAAAACGACACTCAACTCTTGCTTTACCATCTTAAGAGGTAAAAAAAGAAACTCACCATTCGGCGCTTTTTCATCCGATATTAATTCAGTCATTTTTTATCCGTTATGTTCAGTTAAATATCCACCACTAATAGCTTGCTTTGTAATTATAAATAATCAAATTACGCACTCATATTTTCTTCAACTACTGCATTAGCGTTTACTTTGCGAATAACACCAAACAGTTCTACTACCTTATCTTCATCAAAAAATCCGTATGCGTTCTCGCCATGTTGACAATATTATTAGCTCTTACTCAGTTCTGCTTGCAACCTAGCTTTTGTTTCTTTTAAGTAATTTATATAAGGGTATGAGTCGTCTGCAATCGCTAAAGCAGATTCCATATATTCAAGCGCTTGACGGGTATCACCTTGCATTTCATAGCCGTAAGATAGAGCAGAAAGCGCATCGACTGATTTTGGATAGTTTTTTATATTGTATTTAAACACTTCAATAGCACGGTTAAATTGCTTGCTGCCCGTTAGGTTATAACCTAGTGATCTAACAGCGCGATCTGGTGGCGATATTTGCTCACCCCACTGTGAGATAAGTTTTGGTAATAAGCATCAATAGAGGCTACATCATCAGTTAAAGCGTTCATTGGCATTTGTTTAGGTGAAAATAAGTTGTGATAGGCATTAAATATCCCAGCTACTGAAGTCAGGTTATGCGACACACCATCAAACGCATCACTAAAAAAACGTAACCCTCGCACTTTATGCGATTGCATAGATTGCTGTAGTTCATCGTACCTTTCACGCATTATGCCGGCTTCTTCGCCAATATTTATATAAACATAGTTATTCAGGTCTTTTGATTTATTAATAAACGACTTAGTCGCTTTTAACGGTGTGCCATAGTTCCACCAAACGGCAGGGCTGTAAGCAATATGCGCTTGGAAAAGCTCAGGATTAGCTTGCATAGTATAAAGTGCAAACACGCCTGCTGCTGAGCCCCCAGCAATCACATTATAGCTATGCGTACGATAATTCTTATTAACTAAAGGAATGAGCTCTTGCTCAAAGAACGTAAAAAACTTTGCCGCACCACCGCCTTCACCGACAGGTCCTTGTGGCTCTTTATTCACTGTAGGATAGAAATCTCTGAGTCGATTAGTGCTTTCAATAGCGACAATAATAACCTCGGGCGCACGATTATCATTTTGTAAGCGCTCAATAACAGCACTGGCAAGCGGTATATTACCCGCGCCATCAAGGCGATAAATGACCGGATAAACTTTGTTTGGTTTAGCTTGGTAGCTCTTTGGAAGCTGGACTACAACGGTACGTTGCTCATTTAAAATTGCAGAATTGATAGTATGTGTTTGTTGCGTATAGCCAATGGTTTGCTGTTTTAAATCAGGCTCTGCAAGTGTGCTACTAGAATAAAATATAAATAAACTACATATAAAAACAGCGGTTAATAAGCGCATGACTAATCCTTTAGAAAGTAGTGTATTTTTAATTTAACAGGCTTTGAGGTACAAAAAAAGGCGCATTGAGCGCCTTTTTATCTTTAACAGGTAATTACCAACCTATTGATTTTACTCAACCGTAACCGATTTAGCTAAGTTACGTGGTTGGTCAACGTCAGTGCCTTTAATTACCGCTACGTAGTACGACAGTAACTGTAATGGCAGTGTGTAAACAATTGGCGCAATAATGTCGTCAGTGTGGTTTACGTTGATAACACGCATTGTGTCGTCTGACTCAAAGTGAGAATCTTTATCTGCGAATACGTAAATAATACCGCCACGTGCGCGTACTTCTTCTACGTTTGATTTAAGCTTTTCTAATAACTCATTGTTTGGTGCTACAACAATAATTGGCATGTCGGCATCAATAAGCGCTAGTGGCCCATGTTTAAGCTCGCCAGCGGCGTAGGCTTCTGCATGAATGTACGAAATCTCTTTAAGTTTAAGCGCGCCTTCCATTGCAATTGGGTATTGTGAACCACGACCTAAAAATAATGAGTGGTGCTTATCAGCAAACTCTTCTGCAAGATCTGCAATGCCATCAGCTAGTAGCAATGTTTCTTCTAACTTAGCTGGAAGTACTTTTATAGCATTTACAATCGCACTTTGATCAAGGCCTTTTTCTTGCGCGATAGACGCAGTAAGCATTAACAAACCAACTAATTGCGTAGTAAACGCTTTAGTAGAGGCAACGCCAATTTCAGCGCCCGCTTTAGTCATAAAGGCAAGATCTGATTCGCGTACAAGCGATGAGCCTGGTACGTTACAAATGGTCATTGATGCCATGTAACCTTGCTCTTTAGCTAAACGTAATGCAGCTAGCGTATCGGCTGTTTCACCCGATTGAGAAATAGTAACAAGTAGGCTGTTTTCATGTACAAACGACTGACGGTATCTAAATTCAGAAGCTATTTCTACATTACAGCTAACACCCGCAAATTGCTCAAGCCAGTAACGTGCAACCATACCTGAATGGTAAGACGTACCACAGGCAATAATTTGTACGTGTTTTACATCTTTAAATATTTGCTGAGCGCTTTCGCCAAAGGCATCAATTGCTACGCGGTCGTCGTTTAAACGCCCTTCAAGCGTATTACGTACTGCAAGTGGCTGCTCGTAAATTTCTTTTAGCATGTAGTGACGGTAATCGCCTTTGCCTGATGCATCTTGCGTAATGTTTGATTCAATCACTTCACGCTCAACTGCGTTACCGTCTGCATCAAAAATTTCTACTGTGTCACGTGTAATACGTGCTACGTCGCCTTCTTCTAAAAAGATGAAGCTGCGAGTAACAGGTAATAGTGCTAACTGATCAGACGCAATAAAGTTTTCGCCAAGGCCTAAACCTATAACAAGAGGGCTACCTGAGCGCGCTACAATAATTTCGTTGTCGTTATCTTTATCAAATACAACGGTACCAAATGCGCCTTCAAACTGTTTAACCGCTGCTTGTACTGATGCAAGTAACGTTGTGTGTTGCTTACGAAGTTGATGAATTAAATGCACCATTACTTCTGTATCTGTGTCTGATAAAAACTCGTAACCATCAGCTTTAAGTGCTGTACGTAGGCTCGCGTGGTTTTCAATAATACCGTTGTGCACAAGTGCTAGCTGGTTGTTTGATACATGTGGGTGAGCATTTGCTTCTGTAACGCTACCGTGTGTTGCCCAGCGTGTGTGTGCAATGCCTGTATGACCGCTAACGCCTGCTTTTTCTAGCGCTGCTTCTACGTTAACTACTTTACCTACTGCTTTAACAGTATTAAGTGTGTTGCCATCAAGCAAGGCTACGCCTGCTGAGTCATAACCACGGTATTCAAGACGCTTAAGGCCTTCAACTAAAATTTTGTTTACTGGACGTTCTGCAACTGCCCCAACTATTCCACACATAGTGTCTCCATTAATTTTTTAAATACTTGCTACTCAGTAGCTATTGTATAATCTCTGCGCAAATTAGTTTTACACCACACGCCTCAATCGCTTTGCGTTTATCGTCTGCTAAGCCATTGTCGGTTATTAATGTGGTTACTATTTTCCACGGTAATTCTAAATTTGGTATTTTTCGGCCAATCTTGTCAGATTCAACCATTACTATTACTTCACGGGCAGCTTTTGCCATAACCTGGCTTAAGCCTACTAACTCATTAAAGGTTGTAGTGCCACGCTTTACATCTATACCGTCAGCACCAATGAAAAGCTGATCAAAGTCGTAAGAACATAATACATTTTCGGCAACTTGCCCCTGAAATGACTCAGAATGTGGATCCCACGTTCCGCCGGTCATTAAAAGTGTCGGCTCGTTCTCAAGTGCTAATAAACGACTAGCGACTTTAATCGCATTGGTCATAACAACGAGCCCACGTTTATTGGCAAGTTCAGGGATCATCGCTGCTGTAGTGCGTCCGCTATCAATAATAATGCGGTTATGATCGTTTATAAGTGAGGCTGCCGCTTTTGCTATTGCTACTTTGCGCTTTGAATCTACTTCATCGCTAACAATTTCTTTGGGTAGTGCAATAGCACCACCGTAGCGGCGAAGTAATAGGCCACTTTTTTCAAGCGAGGTTAAATCTTTTCGAATGGTTACTTCAGATGTTTGAAACTGCTCAGCTAGCTTTTCAACA
>Ga0316197_10004159_pt1 | contig 10290 bp, 8 predicted proteins | sample OudBiesiAoxic_MG_FD_204939 | JGI IMG/M metagenome (GOLD analysis project Ga0316197, IMG submission 204939) | Coastal sediment microbial communities from Oude Bieten Haven, Netherlands - site A oxic | ecosystem: Environmental > Aquatic > Marine > Coastal > Sediment | place: Netherlands... | reverse complement strand
CAAGACAAGGTGAATCGCCGATAGGCGAGAGAGGGTGCCCTGGGGTACAAGGTGAATCGCCGATAGGCGAGACAAGGTGAATTGCGCAGCAAGAGAGGGTCCTCTGGAGGAGAAGGTCCCCTGGGGGATGTGGTTGAGGCTGTGAGAAATGCAGGTTAGCCGGTGGAGTGTTCACGATAAAAAAGCCAGCGCCTCGTCAGTAGACAAGACGCTGGCTCGTTGCTGATGCGGAGGAGCATTCACAGCAACACACAGCAATTGTAACGACAATCTGTGCTGTCTCTTTTATCGACCAGTTCGCCTGATTCCTTAGCAGCAGGTTGCCTGAAGATGAAGATCCCGTTAAATCAAGGCCCAATCATGATGCACTGACTGGGCTTGCCAACCGTAACCTGCACTTTTGAATAAGAATCTCAAGCTGTAGATTGTGCTGGATTAACGAGCGGAGTTTTGCGGATGAACAGGAAAAAAGTCGCCAGCTATGCCTGTTGCAAGGTGCTGGTGTCCTGCTGCCTGCTGGCACTTTGCGTGTCCAACGTGTTCGCGCAGACGGAAGCCTTCAACCTAGATTCCGCAGTTGATCGAGAACTCGGCCATCGATGTGACTGTCGGCGAGATCCGGGAGACCTGCACAGCTGCGCAGGAAACTGTTGCCCCCGTCGAAGCGGAGGCTGTTCCGGAGGCGCCTGAATCTGCGATTGACCGCCGTCTGGCGATGGAAGGTGCCACCGAGGTGGTCCCCTTCGTCATGACGCCTCACAAGCCCAATTACATTATCGCCACGTATAACTTCAAGGATTACCAGGATCCACGTGCCGGGCTGCAACCCGGTGAAGAGGAGTCCTATAAAAATTCGGAAGTGGATTTCCAGGTCAGTATCAAGTTTCCGGTGTGGAGGGACATGTTCAATACAAAGACCCAGCTGTTTGCCGCCTACACCAATCGATCCTTCTGGCAGGTGTTCGACCGTAACGATTCATCGCCTTTTCGCGCCACCGACCATGAGCCGGAGCTATGGCTGTCACACAGAACGAAGTGGAAGCTGTTCGGCCTGACCAACAGGCTGGTACAGGCGGGGGTCTGGTACATCAGTCGAACGGGCGCAGTGGTGAATTGTCGCGCAGCTGGAACCGCGCGTATGCTAACTTTGTTTTCGAGCGAGGCCACTTTTATTTCGGTCTGAAACCCTGGCTGCGTATCCAGGAAGACGAGGACGACGATGACAACCCCGATATCGAGGATTACCTTGGTTACTTTGAGTTCCAGGGGATCTATAACCGCAACAACAGCAACTATGCCCTGTTATTCCGTAACACGCTGAAGGACGGATACCGCGGTGCCATCGAGTTCGACTGGGGATTCCCGATACATGACCACCTGCGGGGTTACGTCCAGTATTTCTATGGCTACGGAGAAAGTCTGATCGACTACAACCACCAGGTGAACAAGCTGGGTGTCGGCATCAAACTGACCGACTGGTATCCGCTATGACCGGTCCTAATAGCGAAAAAGTTTTCCACAGACGTTGTGGATAAGTATGTGGATGAAATCCTGTAGTAGATCCCTGATCCCTGTAAAACAGGTCTTTTTATTAAATTGACCATTTTTAGCTAATCTTAATAACTGTATTAATAACAATATGATATGAGATTTATATAGAAAGTATATCAAGTAGCTGTCATTTCGTGCAGATATATCCTTATGACTGCGCGATCGTTGTGAATAACATCTTTTGAGTGGCAGGTTATACGACGAGAAGTCAACCCGGAAAACTACCTAAGCCGATTCCCTTTTCGTCATCCCAAAGCCGTTCAGGCTGGCCGTGGGTCGATACGGTGAGCCGCCTGGACGCGCTTCACCACCGACGATAGACTGATCGGTGCGGGCAGCGTTTGCGTAACGCCTTAATAACAGGGTCATAACGTGGATCACGATAATAGGCGGCCTTCCACTGATCCCGCTGCAGACGCTGGATATCACCCCGGCTGGGTCCTTTAATCTTGAGAAAACCATACTCTTCGAGATAGGCTAATTTAGGATCGCATCTCCACTCGGAGTCATATCCAAGCCACGAGGCGTTGGCTAATGCCGCAGGCAATAAAAGGCTGGCTGCCAAAACGGAAACTAATAACTTCCTCTCGTTTACAGGCAGAAACGATCTGTTCATAACTCACCTCCCGGCTTTAAGCGCGTGTCGTCAGAAAACTCATCTGTATCGAGATATAAAAATCTTAACACCTATTGTACGTGTCACGATACCCAGGATAAGGGTAACGGGAAGACGTATTCTTTGTCCTGGACGGTCACCACCATGCAATTCGCAGACAGAGCGGTTCAAGTGCTGATGGCTACATCTGTTTCTACGATTTCATCATGGAAACAGCAGTGGCTGCCTTTATGCGCCTTGGCACGGTACATTGCTTGATCAGCGGCCTTGATGAGTGTCTGGCTGTCGGTGCCATCAGCAGGGGCAACCGCTACGCCAACGCTGGTTTGGACCTCTATTTCCTGTTCATTAAATTGTAAGGGCTGTGATACCGCTTTTATTATTTTTTCTGCCACCTGCTCGAGCCCTGCTCGTGATTCGCATGACTCGGTCAGGACCACAAATTCATCGCCCCCGAAACGCGCCACTGTATCGCCGTCTCTGAGCACAGACTGCATTCGAACCGCGACCACCTGCAGCAGGGAATCACCGACGGTGTGTCCCAGCGTATCGTTGATATCCTTAAATCCATCGAGGTCAAAAAACAGCAGCGCGACCTGGGTGTTGAGACGTGCCAGTATACTCAAGGCATGTTCCAGACGTTCAGTGAGCATTAGTCGGTTGGGCAAGCCGGTCAGTGGATCATGGTAAGCGAGCAAATCCACGTTAGCCTGCTGCCGCTTGATTGGTGTTATATCCGAGAATATCGACACGTAATGGGTTAGTTTACCGGTATCGCTATTGTAAACGGGACTGATGGTATGCCAGGAGGGGTAGATTTCCCCGTTCTTGCGGCAGTTCCAGATATCCCCCTTCCAGAAACCTTTTTTCTCCAGTGAACGCCAGATATTGTCGTAAAAGGCTTCATTGTGCCGGCTTGATTTCAGGAAAAGCAGGTTTTTACCCTTAGCCTCATCCAGCGTATAGCCGGTGAGTGTGATGAAAGCCGGGTTCACGGATACAATGCAGTGCTTCCTGTCGATGATGATTACACCTTGATCGGTGGACTCAAAGACCGCTGCTGTCAGATTCAGTTTCTCTTCGGCCTGCCGACGCCCAGTGATGTCTTCAGCAACACAGAGCAGGTAGGTGCGCCGGCCGTGCTCGTTAAAAATCGGTGCTGTCCGGGTGCGAAACTGTCGTTTGCCTTCACGCGGGGTGATGACTTCCACCTCCCTGAACTCGGCAGTGTTTTCGTCTTCGGTCTGGTCGACCCCTGGTTGAAAAAAGGCATCCGGTTGTTCTATTGGCAGGGTTTCCGCAGACCGGTTTATATGCACATAGCGCATAGTACGTGCATCCCTGACGCAAACTATCTGCGGTATATTTTCCATGAGTGCATTCAGAAGCTGCTCCGAATCACGGCTTGTCTCGTCGGCCTTTTGTGCGCGCTGCAGCAACGAATGCGCATACAGACCGAATACGATGGGCAGAACGAGAAAGCTGATCAGCATCCCCAAGTCGGGTGCTTGCAGGCCGGATAATTGAGAGAGCTGGACTCCATGACGATACGACACCACGTGTAACAACGCATCGGCACCCATCATTCCGATGCCGAGAATAACAGCGATTGCTATAAGTCTATGGCGCCGCAACCAGTTCATCTGAAACCTCTTTCGAACCGTAGGATACTGTGACCAGACAATATTACGGAAAATCTATTCGTGCAATGAGAAATGTCAGACAGGTGGTCAGAAAAGTTCAGAATGCGGCAAAATCCAGTATCCAGCGGGTGAACAGGACGTTATCAGGCGCGATGGCCAATGATGCGAGGCCGGCCTCTATCAGTTCATCACCCAGAATCTGCCGGCGATGATTCATCAAGGCCCTGGAATAGGCTGGCAGCCATTCCGGGTGACCCTGGATGCTGAGGAAATGATTTCCCCACTGCACGACGAAACAGGGGCAAAAGTCACTCGAGGCGATGACCTGCGCGTCATCCGGAAGTCGGGTTATCTGGTCCTGGTGGCTGACAATAATGTTCAGCTCGTCCGCCGGCTCTTTCATCCATTCGGGATGGGCAATAACACGATTCTTCGCAACACCAACACCCCATCCCTTCAGGGACTTTTCAACGCGCCCGTGACGCGCCATTGCGATGATCTGGTGACCGAAACAGATTCCGATGAGTTTCTTCTGCTGTTCGTCCAGCCGCTGTACGAAGCTGATCAATTGCTTGATCCAGGGGGTGTCCTGATAGGCACCCGCCTTGCTGCCGGTTGTGATATAGAAGTCCCAGGCATCAAGGTCGTGCGGATATTGACCTTGTTGTGAATCGAATACCTGATATTCGAAATCGGCACCCACAGCCGCAAACATGCGCTTGACCATATCTGTGTAGTTACCGAATTCCGCTACGAATTCGTTCAGTACTGTGTCACATTGAATGATAGCGACATTCATGGTGTGTTAGTGACGGAGTGCTAGAGTTGACCTGCCACCGCAGCCTGGAATATGCGCTGATATTGTTCGCTGCTGAAGCTGATCGGGTTGCCGCCTGCAGACGGATCGGTAACAGCCATCTTGCCCACTGTTTCACTGTCACTATCATCGATATTGATCATGGCCAGTGTGTCGGGAATGCCCAGCTGTGCACGCAGTTCGATCACCCAGTCGAGAAATCCATCGAAACCGGCCGTTGTCAGGCCCAGGTAACGACTGAGCCTGGTGATCTTCTCCGCAATGGCGTTGCGGTTGGCCTTCAATACATAGGGCATCAGTATCGCATTGAGTGTTCCATGATGGGCGTCGTAAAGGGCGCCAAGCGGATGAGCCAGTGCGTGCATGGCGCCCAGGCCTTTCTGAAATGCCGTTGCGCCCATGCTGGAGCAGACCAGCATCTGGGTACGGGCTTCCATGTCTCTGCCGTCTGCCACAGCGCGTGGCAGGTAGCGGTGTACCAGGCTGACACCCTCGACGGCGATACCTTCAGCCATCGGGTGATAGAAAGGCGAGCACAGGGCTTCAAGATTATGGGATAGTGCGTCCATGCCTGTAGCCGCGGTCAGTGAAGCCGGTAAGCCGACCGTCAGTTCCGGATCGAGTATCACCCAGGCGGGAAGCATCCCGGGATGAAAGATGATTTTCTTGATGTGATTTTTCGGGTCGGTAATCACTGCAGCGCGCCCGACCTCGGAACCGGTTCCCGCCGTGGTGGGTAGCGCAATGACCGGCGCCATACCTGCCACGTTGACGCGTGTCCAGTTGTCTCCGACATCCTCAAAGTCCCAGAGACAACGATCTTGCCCCACCATCAATGCGACCGCCTTTGCAGCATCCAGTGCCGAGCCGCCGCCAAAAGCGATTACCCCATCGTGTCCGATGTCCCGGTAGAAGGAAACACCCTCGTCGACATTTTCGCCGGTCGGGTTCGCCTTGATGGCGGAGAACAGACCAGCACTCAGTCCGGCTGACTTCAGCTCGTTCATCACCTGTTCGATCATGGGCAGCGCGGCGAGCCCGGGGTCGGTGACCAGCAGTGGGGATTGCATGCCCATCTCCCTGCACAGGCCGGGCAACTCGTGCACCCGGCCCGCACCTGCCTTGATGTTGGTGGGATAGTTCCAGTTTGCGTTCAATTCCTGCATGGCGTTCTCTTAAAGTACGGTTTTGATGTGGAATGATTTTGGCCGCGTGAGCGATTCATAACCCATCACCGAAAGGCTGCAGCCACGGCCTGAATGCTTCACACCGGTCCAGGCGAGGCGGGGGTCGAGATAGTCGCAGCGGTTGATGAAAAAGGTGCCGGTTTCCAGCTGTTGGCCGAGTTCCACGCCTTTGTCGATATCGCTCGTGAAAATGGCCGCGGTCAGCCCATATTCGCTGTCGTTCATAAGATCGATGGCTTCCTCGTCGGAGCTGACCTTCTGGATACCCACAACCGGACCGAAACTTTCTTCGGTCATGACGCGCATACTGTGATCCACATTGCTCAGCAGTTGAGGTGCAAGATAGGGTGTGCCGGGCTTGTCGAGCGGAAAATCGTCTGTCGAAATGTGCGCAATGGCGCCCTGATCCATCGCGTCCTGTGTCTGCTTGCGAACAAAATCAGCGGCACTGGCCCGAACAACGGGCCCGAGTGTCGTGTCCTGTTCGTCGGATCGACCCAGTTTAAGATTCTTCACCCAGGCGATAGCCTGTTGCAGGTACTTATCGTAAACCGACTCGTGAACATAGATGCGTTCGATACCGCAGCAGGATTGCCCCGAATTGAAAAATGCACCGTCCATGGTGCCTTCCACGGCGTGGTGAATGTCCGCATCGGCCCGCACATAGGCCGGATCCTTGCCGCCCAGTTCCAGGCCAACACCGATGAAGCGACCGGCGGCTGCGTTCTCGACCATGGCACCGCCAGACACCGAGCCGGTGAACGCCACGTAATCGATCCGCTCATCCTTGATGATGGCCTCGGTATGTTCATGTGTGAGGTGCAGGTACTGGAAAACCCCGTCTGGCAAAGCGGCGGCCCGGAAGGCTTCGGCAAAGCGTTCTGCGCACAGGGGGGTCTGTGCGGAATGTTTGAGAATGACGCTGTTGCCGGCCAGTATGGCCGGCATGACGGCATTAATCGCAGTCAGGTAAGGGTAGTTCCAGGGGGCGATGACGAAGACCACGCCAAGGGGCTCGCGCTGTATCCATCGTTCGAACCCCGCTCTGTCAGGCAGCTTGATGGTGGCCAGACCTTCATCGGCGAGGTCGATCATGGTGCGTGCACGCTCTTCCAATCCGTTTACCTCACCTGCCGCGGCACGGATGGGACGTCCCATCTGCCAGGAGATTTCCTCGGCAATTTCATCTTTTCTCGCAACAAGCGCATCAACCGCCTTGCTGCACAGCGTCTTGCGGTCAGCCAGCGGAAGCGTTTTCCACTGTTGCTGGGTCGACCTTGCACGGTCCAGCGTGGCTTCCATTGTGGCTTTATCGGCATAGGCTCTTTTGACATAGGCAGAGCCGTCAACCGGGCTGATGGTTATCTGTTCAGCGCACATGCATGGCCCTCGTCATATAATCTCGAAATAGCGTTCCATTTCCCAGTCCGTGATGTGCTTGCGGAATTCACGTTCTTCCCATTCCCGGGAAGCGGCGTAATGTTCAACAAAAGCATCACCAAACAGGTCGCGAGCCACATCAGATGATTTCAATGCCTGTGCGGATTCCCACAGTGTGCGGGGCAGGGCAAGGTGCTCCGGATGTTTCTGCTCGTACGCGTTACCCTTGATTTCCGCTTCCGGCGCCCACTGCTGCTCGATTCCATACAGACCGGCTCCCAGCGCCGCTGCCAATGCCAGGTAGGGGTTGGCATCGGCAGAACCGAGTCTGTATTCGACACGCTGGGACTTGTCACTGCCCGGGATCACGCGCAGCGCGGTGGTCCGGTTCTCTACGCCCCAGCTGGCATCAGTCGGTGCCCAGAAACCGGGAATCAGACGCGTGTAGCTGTTGACAGTGGGTGCAATCATGGACAGGAATTGCGGCATCAGGCGCTGCTGTCCGGCGACAAACTGCCTTTGAATAGTACTCATGCTATCTGCTTGTTCAGGGGCGTGGAAAGCGGAACCGGAACCGTCACGATGGCGCAGAGATAGATGGATATGTCCACTTTGCCCCGGGTATTTGGCGGACCACTTGGCCATGAACGTCGCCATCATGTCATTGCGCTGGGCAAGCACCTTGATGAAGGTTTTGAAAAGCGCGCCTTTATCACCCGCGTTGTCTGCACTGTCGACGGCGATGGCGGCTTCCAGTACGCCTGGTCCGGTTTCAGTGTGTAGCCCTTCCAGCGGAAAATCCATGGATTCACACAGTTCAAGAATCTGGTGGTAGATCTCGGCACGTACAGAGTTGCGCAACATGGAGTAACCAAACCAGCCCGGCGTCATGGGTTGCAGATTCTTGTAGCCTTTTGCCCGTACGCTCTCGGGTGTTTCATTGAACATGAAAAACTCATACTCAAGCGCCGCGTAAGGGTCGAAGCCCATCTCCTGTGCCCTGGCGATGACCCGTCTCAGGGTAGCCCGAGGGCAGATGCTTTCTGCGGCGCCGGCAAACTCTGCCAGGAAAAGCAGCATGCCATGCTCGAAAGGCACGTCGCGGCAGGAGGCGGGCAGAATCCTTACCGGCGCATCAGGATAACCGGTATGCCAGCCCGTGTAGGTGGCATTGTCGTAAAGCTGGTCCATTGAGTCCCAGCCCAGCACGACGTCACAGAAGGCAAAACCATGTTCGAGAGAAGACAGGAATTTTTCGCGGCTCATGTATTTCCCGCGCATGACGCCGTCAATGTCAAACAGACCGACCTTGACGTGTGTCAGACCTCTTTCCTCGACAATTGAGCGCGCATCATCGACTGTCTTGACGTTTCGTGTGTTCATAGCTCAAACCCATTTTTTAAAGACATGATTGAGATTGTTAGTGGCCATAGACAAGATTCGGCAGCCATAAGGCAATACCGGGAAATGCCATGACGATGGACAGACCGAAGACCATCACGAGAACGAAAGGGATGATGGAATGATAAATATCCACCAGGGTGATTTCTTTGGGAGCCATTGCCTTCATCAGAAACAGGTTATACCCGAATGGTGGTGTCATATAGGCAATCTGGCAGGTGATTGTGTAGAGGACACCGTACCAGATCGGGTTGAATTCAAGCTCGATGATCAGTGGTATGTAGAGCGGGGCCACAATCACCAGCATGGCTGTGTCATCCAGAAACATGCCCAGTACGATATAGGAGAGTTGCATTAAAATGAGAACTTCCCAGGCAGTCAGTTGCCACCTTTCAAGAAACAGGCTTTCAATGGCTTTTACCGCGCCCAGTCCGTCAAACACCGCACCAAAGCAGAGAGCCGCCAGTATGATCCACATGAACATGGCGCTCACACTCAGGGTTTTCTGCAAAGTTTCATTGACGACGTCTTTGTTCAGGCGTCCTTTCATCCAGGCCGCCATGCTGGCAGCCACGGCGCCGACTGCGGAGCTTTCCACCAGGCTGGTGACACCCATAAGGAAAAGCCCGATAACCGAAAAGATAATGACCAGAGTCAGGACACCGGCTCTCAGGAGTTTTATTTTTTCGGGCCAGTCAAGATTTCTCTCTTCTCTGGGAAGCGGGGGACCAAGTTCAGGTTGTAACTTGCAGCGTATCGCGATATAGGCGATAAACATGCTGGCCAGTAGCAGCCCGGGCAGTACGCCTGCAAGCCACAACTGGCTAACCGGCTGTCTGGCAATCATGCCATAGAGTATGAGTACGATACTGGGCGGTACCAGGATGCCGAGAGAGCTGCCCGCCTGTATAACGCCGGTCACCATGCGCTTGTCGTAGCCGCGCTTTAACATTTCCGGCAACGCGATGCTGCTGCCGATCGCCATGCCGGCAACACTCAGTCCATTCATCGCAGAGATGGCAACCATCAGCACGATGGTACCTATCGCCAGCCCGCCATTGAGACTGCCGGCCCAGACATGCAATGCGTGGTACAGATCGCCGGCGATGCCTGATTCAGACAGCATGTAACCCATGTAGACAAAAAGCGGAAGCGTCAGCAGGGGGTACCAGTTCAACAGCTTGATACTGGCACTGAACGCCATCTCGGAACCGCCGTCTCCCCATAGCAGCAGCGAGGCTGCGGAAGCGACAAATCCAACAGCGCCGAATACCCGCTGCCCGGTCAGCAGCATCAGCATCAGGCTGGAAAACATCAATAACGCAATGGCTTCATGGCTCATTACAGGGTCTTGCCTTGCGCCGCTGCCAGGTCTTTAAAGAAAATCGCGATTGCCTGCAGCAACATCAGGAATATACCGATGGTCATGATGATCTTGATTGGGGCCATGGGCGGCGCCCAGGCAGAATAGTTTTTCTGCCCGTATTCCAGCGCATATTCCGTACTCGACAGCCCGCCGTACAAAAGGACGATAAGATAGAAGACCAGACAGAAGGCGGTGATTGAATCTGTGAAGGCGCGTCGTTTGGGGGTCCACTTATCGTACAGGACATCCATGCGGACATGCGCGCCGAGTTGCAGGGTGTATCCGCCACCCAGCAAATAGTAGGCCGCCATGGTGAATTGTGCCATTTC
>Ga0316197_10004158_pt1 | contig 10291 bp, 11 predicted proteins | sample OudBiesiAoxic_MG_FD_204939 | JGI IMG/M metagenome (GOLD analysis project Ga0316197, IMG submission 204939) | Coastal sediment microbial communities from Oude Bieten Haven, Netherlands - site A oxic | ecosystem: Environmental > Aquatic > Marine > Coastal > Sediment | place: Netherlands... | reverse complement strand
GTTGGCGCTGGAACACGAACAGCGCCACGAAGATCGGTACCGCGGCGATCACGGTGCCCGCCATCACCAGGTTGGGCTCGGTCAACGTCGACCGGCGCAACAGCCGTAGACCGCTCTGCACGGTGTTCATGTCGGCCTCGTTCACGACCAGCGTGGGCCACAGGTACTGATTCCACGTGCCGAGGAATCCGAACAGCGCGAGCGCCCCGAGCGTGGGCCGCATGAGCGGTACGGCGATGTGGCGGAGGAAGCCGACGTGGCCGACCCCGTCGATGCGCGCCGCGTCGCGAAGGTCGCGAGGCAACGTGAGCATCACCTGGCGCAGCAGGAAGATCCCGAACGCGGTCGCGAGGAACGGCACGGCAAGACCCTGGTACGTGTTGAGCCAACCGAGGCCGTCGACGGTGTCGAGGTTGACGACCAGCGTGGCTTCGAGAGGTACGAGCAGCGTGGCGACGAACACGACGAAGATCGCTCGCTTGCCCGGGAAGTCGAGGAACGCAAAGGCGTAGGCGGCGAGCAACGACGTGACCAACTGTGCGACCGTGACGATCAGTGCGACCACGAACGAGTTGAACAGGTACCGGCCGAGCCGACCCTCGTTCCACGCGTCGACGAGCACGTCGAACGTCACCGTCGTGGGGACGAGCGGGTTCTTCAGCACCTCGTCACTCGGCTTCAGCGCCGCGACCACCGTGGTGTACACGGGGAAGACCACGATGAACGTCACGATGCACAGCAGGGCGTACCGGCCCAGCTTGCCCGCACCCGATGGCTCGTCGAATGCCCGGCGCCGGTTCGGTCGGCGAGGACTCGACGAGAGCGGGACCTGATCGGCGGTGAGATCTCGGTCACTCGCCATAGTGCACCCGCCGTCCGATGCCTGCGAGCTGCAGGCCCGAGAGCACGAGCAACATCACGAACAGCAGCACTGCGGCACCTGCCTGGAGCCCGACGTCGTTGCGGATCGGCGAGTTCTGTCCGTAGATGAAGTACGGAATCGTGGTGGTCGGGTTCGTGGGCTGCGGGCCACCTCCGGTGAGCAGGTCGATCTCCCCGTAGGTCTGGAACGCACGGGTCGACGACACGATCACGACGAACAGCAGTGTGGGTCCGAGCATCGGCACCGTGATCGACCAGAAGCGGCGGACGCCCCCGGCGCCGTCGACGGCGGCAGCCTCGTGAAGGTCGCGGGGAATCGACTGCAGACCGGCGGTGACCAGGATGAACGTGAAACCGAGGTTGGCCCACACACTCGACGCGCTGACTGCCCAGAGCGCCGTGTCCGGGTCCTGCAACCATCCGGGGCTCTTCACCGATGGGAACAACGAGTTGAACCAACCCACGTTGGCGAGCGCACCCACCGACGGCTGCAGCAGGAACAGCCACATCAGACTGGCGACCGCGACCGACGTCGCCACGGTCGAGGAGAAGACCGCCCTGAACAGACCGATGCCGCGCAGATACTTGTCGGCGAGCACCGCGAGGCCGACACCGAGGATCACGCCGGCGGGCACGGTGACGAGCGCGAAGCGGATCGTGACGCCGAGCGCATTCTGGAACTCGGTGCTGCGGAACAGGTCGACGTACTGCCCGAAGCCCTGCGACACGCAGTTGTTGCCGAAGTTGTCGCAGCGCTGCTGGCCGAGCCAGACCGCACGACCGAGGGGGTACAGCACGAACACGCCCAGGATGACGGCGGACGGCGCGAGCATGGCAATGGCCAGCGGGAAGTCGGCCCACCTCGCTCTTGCTCGCCGACGTTGCGCCACGCCGCTGACACTATTGCGGCTCGCCGACACCGACGGGTACGCCACCGGTGACCGACTAGCGTCGGCGGGCGTGACCGACGAGTCCCCCGACCCGACCGACCCAGCGGACCACGACGTGGATCCACCCGTTGCTCGAGATCTGCCCGACGCGGTCCCTGAGCTCGACCTCGACGCGGTCGAAGACGACCTCGCTGCGGTCGAGACGGCACTGCAACGTCTGTCCGACGGCACCTACTGGGTCGACGAGGTGACCGGCGAGCCGATCCCCGAACACGTCCTCACCGCCGACCCCACCGCACGGCGGGCGTGATGCAGCGCAAAGCCGTTGCCGGACTCGCCTCGGTCGTCGCCCTCGCTGCGGGTCTCGCCGCCGCTGCGCAGAAGGCGAAGGAGTCACCGCTCACCAACCGGTTCAACCGGTCGGCGCGAGTGTGGAAGCTGTCGGCGCGGAACTCGGTGCGATTCGGGATCTCACGGGTTCGAGGCATCGGGTCGGCCGAGGAACGTCGGGCACAGCTCGACGAACAGTTCGCGATCCGCACCGCCGAAGACGTCGCGAAGGAACTCGGCGAGATGAAGGGCGTGCTCATGAAGGCGGGCCAGCTGATCTCGTTCATCTTCGAAGCGCTGCCGGACGAAGCGCAGGAGGCACTCGCCACCCTGCAGGCCGACGCCGCGCCGATGGCGCCGACCCTCGCCGCCAACGTGGTGACGGGCGACTTCGGGAAGCCGCCGGAGAAACTCTTCCTCGACTGGCAGGACATGCCGGTCGCCGCTGCCTCGATCGGTCAGGTACACCGGGCGATCACCCACGAAGGTCGTGACGTGGCCGTCAAGGTCCAGTACCCGGGTGTGCACGAAGCGATCGAAACCGACCTCGACGCCGCCGAGGTCATGTACGCGATGTTCTCGTCGATGATGCTGAAGGGCCTCGACGCGAAAGGACTGGTCGACGAGCTACGCGATCGCATGCGCGAAGAACTCGACTACTCGATCGAAGCAGGCAACCTCGCCGAATTCGAGTCGCGCTTCCAGGGCCATCCCTGGGTCCGCATCCCGAAGCTGGTCCCCGAGCTGAGCAGCGGCCGGGTGCTCACCACCGAGTGGATCGACGGCATGACCTTCGATCAGTTCCGCGCCAGCGAGTCCTACGAGACGAAGCAGCGAGCTGGCGAGGTCATCTGGCGGTTCGCGCAGGGCGCCATCATGCGCCACGGGATCTTCAACGGCGACCCCCATCCCGGCAACTACAAGTTCCATCACGACGGCAGCGTGTCGTTCCTCGACTACGGCCTGGTCAAGCGGTGGTCGCCAGGCGAGTGGGAGACGCTGCGACCGACCATCGACGCGATCATCGTCGATCGCGACCCTGAATTGCTCGTGCGCGAGATGGTGACATCCAACTTCCTGCCGGCCGGCCACGGCCTCGATCCGGCGCTCGTGTACGACTACGTGTCGAGCCCGTACCTGCCCTACCTGACCGACGAATTCACCTTCACCCGCGACTGGATGCGCGACACGATCGCCAAGATCTTCGACGTCCAGGGTCCACACTCACCCGTGATCGAACAGCTCAACATGCCGCCGAGCTTCGTGATCCTCGACCGGGTGGTGTGGGGCGTGAGCGCGATCCTCGGCAAGCTCGAGGCGACCGGACCGTGGCGCCACATGCTGCTGGAGTACATCGCCGACGGCGAGCCCGCCACCGACCTCGGCGCCGCCGAAGCCGCCTGGCGTGCCGGCAGACCCATCAGCTGACCGCACGGTGCCGGGCCTACGGGTCGGCGCCGAGACGCAGCCTTCACTAGCGTCGGCTCGATGACGGACACCGCCACACCATCCACGGCCAGGGCGCCGTTCGCTCCCTGGGACCGGCGCGACATCCCGGGATCGTTCAGCGTCGACGACACCGCCCGCCGTGTCGGCAACTACAAGTGGACCGAGATGAAGCTGTTCGAGGCGCTCGGCGGCTGGGTGGCCACCGTGCCCGAACTCGACGTGAAGATGCGCCTCGGCACGCACTGCTATCACCACGCCTGGCACGCCGATCTGTGGAACAAGCGTCTGCCCGAACTGCGGGAGATGAAGCCCGAGCGGCTCACCGTGCCCGCCAATGCGGCGATGGAACGCTTCATCGACGCGATGACCGAGCCGGAAGCGCCCGAGCTCACGATCGAGAAGTTGGTCGGCGTCTACCGGGTCCTGATCCCGCGCTTCATCGCGGCCTACACGTACCACCGCAACAACACCAGCGAGATCACCGATGCACCCACGATCCGGTCGATCAACTTCATCCTCCAGGACGAGTTCGACGACTGGCGTGACGGCGAGATGCTGCTGCAGTCGCTGATCACCACACCCGATCAGGTGCAACGGGCCGCCGACCACCAGGCACGACTCGAATCGATCATGGTCGAAGCCGGTGGCATCACCGGCCTCGATAGTATTGGCACCGCTCAAACCACAAGCACTGAAGGGGGCGCCTGATGCGTCAGTTCTTTCCGGTTGAGGACCTCGCTCGCGACGAGCGGTTCGTCCAGACGAACATGGCCGAACGCATGAAGGACGGCCGCACGGCGATCGACGTCGAGAAGCAGTCGAGCGCCAAGAGCCGCGGCGCCACGAAGCGCCTCACGCCAGAGCGCCATGACGCCTCCGACGCCGCCCGCGGCCTGATGCACGGGATCATGGTCGGCGAGATCCAGGCGCTCGAAGGCGCCGGGCGTACCGCCCACGACTTCGCGGCCGGCGACGGCACCGGTGACACCGTGCCGTTCGAGTTGAAGCTCGACATGGCCCGCCAGGCCTGGGACGAAGCCCGCCACGTCGAGATCAGCGCCAAGCTGTCCGACTGGATGGGCACCGAGCTGGGCGAGTTCGCCGAGAACACGGTGCTGTTCGAGGCGGCGTGCTCGAACGACCCGATCCTCCGCCTCGCCGGCGTCAACCGGGCGCTCGAAGGGCTGGCGATCGACGTGTTCACGCAAATGAAGGAGTTCGGCGACGTCGCCGGCGACCCGTTCCTCGAGTTCTGCGAGGACTGGATGCTCGCCGACGAGGTCACCCACGTGAAGATGGGCTCCGACTGGTTGCGCAAGGTCACCGCCAACGACCCCGATCGCCGCACCAAAGCGCTCGAGTTCCAGCAGGTGGTCGACAAGCTCTTCAGCTTCGGCGGCGCCCGCGGCGAGAGCGCCGACAGTTCGTTCAGCCTCGCCAAGCGGTTCCGTGAACTCGCCGGGTTCACCGACGACGAGGTCGAGACGATCTCGCAGATGGACGCCGAGGCGCTCGAGGAACGCAAGGAAGCCGTCCGCAAGTACCGCGAACGCGTCGGCGCCGACGCCTGAGCGGCGCTCACCGATGTCCGCGGCGAAGGTCACCATCTCCCCCGAAGAGTTCACTTTCGTCAAGTACGACGCGGCCGAGATCGCGGCGATCGTCGCCGAGCTGGCCGAACAACTCGAACTCGCGAACCCCATCCGGGTGATCGTCGACGAGACCACACCGCTCGCCAAGCTGTCCGAGGAGATCGACGCCGCGTCGTCGGATGCGACGATCACCCTGCATGCCGAGAGCGGCGCGCTCGAAGACCGCAAGCACCCGATGTCGTTCAGTGCCGAGGTCGCTCGCGAATCACTCGGTCGCATCCTGCTGCGAGCCCACGACCGGATGCGACCCGACTTCGCAGACGCACCCGGCGACCTCGATCTCACGCTGGAGCACAACGCCGCGTGGGACACCTACTGCGCAGGTCGACTGGCCCGGATGGGGGTGCGGGTCAATCAGCAGCGTTGGCGTTACAACCACCGCAACCGCTTCGGTTTCCACGACGACGTCGACGCCCACTTCGAACGGCTCTGGGCCGCCGACGACCTCGGCTGGGCCGACCTCACCAGCTGACCCTCCACCCCAGCAGACCCACCACGTTTGCGTGGCAGTTTCGGTGGGACGGTCCACCCGAATCGCAACACGAACGGGGGTGCTCAGGCGTGGCGGCGGAGCGGGCGAACCATCGGGGCGCGCCAACCGAGCCCGCGCACCTTGCCCGACGGTGGCCAGTGGCCGTCGCGGCTGTAGGCCCACCACTCGAACGGGTTGAGGTAGTAGGCGCACGACTCGACGACCTCGGTGAACGCGTCGCTGCGCCGACCGAACACCCAGAGCACCATCCCCGCCGCTCCCCCGACGACCATCCAGGCGCCGTACAGGAGCGGGTAGAGCGGCCCGAACCACCGGGCCTGCCACACGTGCACGTCCTCGTGGTCGGTCACCAGCCGACGCCGGCGCGGCACCGTGGTGTCACCGGCGCCGCTGACGACGTTGCCCACCGTGATCACGAACCCTCGACGCGGCACGAACCCCCGCCGGAACACCTGGCGGTTCGCGCGCCGGCTCAGGGAGGCCTCGTAGTCCGGGCGGCCTCGAACGACCCCGAGCGCTTGTGATGCGAGCCCGGCCGCGGTCATCGGGATCGACCACGTGGAATCGAGCGTGAACGCCAACAGCCCGTTCGCGCAGCTCCAGTCGTAGACCTGCCGCCACCCGGTGATCACCCCGTTGGCCGCGCCGACCACCCCGAACGGCACCGCGAGTCCCAACGGCGCGCCCACGGCCGACGCGAACACTGCCCCGAGCGCGCCGACGGCGACAGCCTCGATGAAGCTGCCGCCGTCGGCCACGGATTCGGTCGTCATTCGGAAACGCCTGAGCGGCGCAACGTCACTGCCGCAGGTACGACAGCAGGCGCAGCAGCTCGAGGTACAGCCACACCAGGGTGACGACCAGGCCGAGCGCAGCGACCCATTCGTACGCCTTGGGCATGCCGGCGTTGGTGGCCCGCTCGATGAAGTCGAAGTCGAGCGCCAGGTTCATGGCGGCGAGGCCGCAGACGAACACCGAGAACAGGATGCTCAGCAACATGTTGTCGCCGTTGAGGAACGGCAGCGAACCGCCGAACAGGCTGAAGATGAACGAGCCGAGGTACAGCACCATCACGCCGAGCGTGGCGAAGATGACCGCCCGGCGGAACTTGTCGGTGACCTTGATGATCCGAGTGCGGTAGAGCACCAGCATCACGAAGAAGACCGACGCCGTGGCGAGGACGGCCTGCAGGACGATGCCGTTGTAGAAGGTCTCGTAGCCCTTGGAGATGGCACCGACGGCGTAGCCGTAGGCGATGGCGTAGACCGGGCCGAAGATCTTGGCGAGGTTCGGCTTGAACATCGACAGCATCACCGCGCCGAAGCCGACGAAGATGCCGACCATCGCGATCGGCGGGAACTGATAGGTCTCGACGCCGTTCTCGAGCGTCGGGCCGGTCGCAGCGGACCACCCGAACGAGGCCGACACGAGGAGCAGCACGAGCAACACCAACGACGCGGTGATCGTGCCGTTGATGGTCATCGCCTTCTGCCAGCCGGAGACCGGACCGTCGGAGACCGGCTGCGGCGCGGTGTGGGTGCCGGCGGTGGGCGCAGCCCACCCTGCCTGGCCGGCGCTGCTGGCTCGACCGGCGTTGAAGCTCTGAGACGCCGCTTGGAACGACTCTTCTTTGAACACTGGATTCGACATGGTCAGACGATTCTACCGTCACCTGCCTGCCAGGCGCCCGCAACGCGGACCGGCTTCACCAAGTTCTCACCGACCGAGATCCTTGCGACTCGAGGCGGTCAGCGCAGGTCGTGCGCGGAGGTCGCATCCCACAGATCGATGTCAGGTGCGTGGGCCAACACCCCGACGCATGCCGTCGCCATGTCGACCATCACCTGGGAGTCGAAGTGGCGCTGTTGGTGCTCCGGCGTCTCCCACTTCTGGACGACGAGATGGCGACCCGGATGCGTGACGCTCGAGCACAGATCGACGTTGCGACAGCCGTCCTGCATCCGCGTCAGGACGACGTACTTGGACAAGATCGCGAGCAGCGCCGCCTGGTCCGACGCGTCGAAGGTCATCGTCACCATCGTCAGTTCGACCTCATCGCTCATGGTGATTCATCCCCCTAGCACATCTGGAACCGTGATACGCGTGTTGCTGTTTGACTCCATTGGTTGACGGACCGGGCGTCGTCGGTATCGTGACCGTCGTCTCATGTCGATCGTCGTGCACCCTTCTCCGCAGGCCTCGCCAACAGACACCCTCGCACGCCGAACACTCCACGATGCCACCGGCCCAGCCGATGGCATCGTCGAAAAGACACAGTAGGAGCACCAGGTGGCCAAAGACCGCGTCGACCGCGACGACGAAGACCTCGTTCGTCTCTATCTCACCGACATCGGGCAGTACACCCTGCTGACGAAGGACGACGAGGTTCGTCTCGCGAAGGCGATCGAGGCGGGCAACGAAGCCATCGCCGAACTCGATGCCGGCGAACAGCTCACCGCGGCCAAGAAGCGCGAGCTGCGCCGCACCGCCCGCAAGGGCGAAGAGGCCGAGCGCCAATTCGTGCAGTCCAACCTGCGCCTCGTCGTGTCGATCGCCAAGAAGTACCAGGCGTCCGGACTGCCGCTGCTCGACCTGATCCAGGAGGGCAACCTCGGTCTGATGCACGCCGTCGAGAAGTTCGACTGGCGCAAGGGCTTCAAGTTCTCGACGTACGCCACGTGGTGGATTCGCCAGGCGATCACCCGCGGTATCGCCAACACCGGCCGCACGATCCGCCTCCCGGTCCACGCCGGCGACACGCTCGCCCGACTGCAGAAGGCGCGCTCTCGCCTCGAGCTGAAGTACGGCCGTCCCGCAACGCTGTCCGAGCTGGCCAAAGAAGTCGAGATGCCCGAGGACAAGGTGACCGAAGCGCTGCGCTTCGCCGCCGAGCCACTCTCGCTGTCCGAGCCGCTGCGCGAAGACGGCGACGCCGAACTGGGCGACGTGGTCGAGGACCGTTCGGCCGAGTCTCCGTTCGAAGTGGCGGCCACTGCGCTGCTGCCCGACGAGATCTCACGGTTGCTCGCCCCGCTGGACGAGCGCGAACGCGAGATCCTCAAGCTGCGCTTCGGCCTCGATCGCGGCGAGCCTCGCACCCTCGAAGAGGTCGGCGAGCACTTCAATCTCACGCGCGAACGCATCCGCCAGATCGAGGCGCGTGCGATGAGCAAACTGCGTCACCCCTCCAGCGACACCGGCGCCCGCGACCTCCTCGCCGTCTGACCTCGCGCTCCACCGGAGCAAGCGATGAGCGACGTGGCCGCATCAGGTTCGTTCGCTCATCGCCTCGGGAGAATCGTCGCGCGCCTACGAGGCAACACAGCGCATCGACGACCAGTGGGTCCGCATCCTCGACGTGCACGCTGCGCTGACCGCCCGCTCGTACGGCGCAACGACCGGACCGGTGACGATCGCGGTGCACGACCCGATGTTCCCTGCGAACTGCGCAACGTGGCGCATCGCCGGTGGCGGTGCCGAGCGCATCGACGATCCCGCCGATGTCAGCGTCGACATCGCCACGCTCTCGGCGGCCTACCTCGGTGCGGTCTCGTGGCATGACCTCGCTGCGGTGAGCGCGGCGAACGCGAGCGACGACGACCTCGATCGTCTCGACGCGTTGTTCGCGGTTCGGCCGGCGCCCTTCTGCGGCACCGGCTACTGACGATCACCCAGTAACGGGGCAACACGGGTCTGACCCGTGTTGCCCCCTCCGATCAGGGGCCGGAGAAGATGCCGTCCTTGACGTCGTCGGTGCGCGAGAGATACGCGGCCTTCGGGTCGTAGGTGTTGCCACCCTCCGCTTCCCAGCTGGCGATCTCGGAGCGGCCGACCACGAACCAGTGCACCTCGTCGGGGCCGTCGGCCAGACGAAGCGTGCGCTGCGAGGTGTACATGTCGGCGAGCGGTGTCCACTGCGACACCCCGGTGGCACCGTGCATCTGGATGGCGTTGTCGATGATCTCGCACACCCGGATCGGCACCATGGCCTTGATCGCGCTCACCCACACACGCGCCTCGGCGTTGCCGAGCGTGTCCATCGCCTTGGCGGCGGTGAGCACCATGCGTCGCATCGACTCGATCTCGATTCGCGACTGCGCGATCATCTGGGTGTTGCCACCGAGGTTGGCGAGCCGCTTGCCGAACGCTTCGCGGGTGAGACCGCGCTTGACCATCATCTCCAGCGCCCGCTCGGCGGCCCCGATCGAACGCATGCAGTGGTGGATACGACCAGGGCCGAGGCGCACCTGCGAGATCTCGAAACCGCGGCCCTCACCGAGCAGGATGTTCTCGTACGGCACGCGCACGTCGTTGAACCGGATGTGCATGTGGCCGTGTGGGGCGTCGTCCTTGCCGAACACCTGCATGCCTTCGAGGATCTCGACGCCCGGCGTGTCGGTCGGCACGAGGATCTGCGACTGGCGCAGGTGCGGCGGCCCATCGGGGCTGGTCTGCACCATCGTGATCATGATCTTGCAGCGCGGGTCGCCGGCGCCGGAGATGTAGTACTTCTCGCCGGTGATCACCCACTCGTCACCGTCGCGGACCGCCTTGCAGGAGATGTTCTTGGCATCCGACGACGCGAGGTCGGGTTC
>Ga0316197_10004157_pt1 | contig 10293 bp, 9 predicted proteins | sample OudBiesiAoxic_MG_FD_204939 | JGI IMG/M metagenome (GOLD analysis project Ga0316197, IMG submission 204939) | Coastal sediment microbial communities from Oude Bieten Haven, Netherlands - site A oxic | ecosystem: Environmental > Aquatic > Marine > Coastal > Sediment | place: Netherlands... | reverse complement strand
CATCCTGATCAGTTTCATCCTGTGCCAGGGTTATGTTTGACGAGGCCATTAGCAAAGCAATAACAGCTGTGCGGCCAATTTTATCTACCTTCTTGAATTTATTCACCCAATCATCTCCCTTAAAAATATCTGATTGTTTGTGAGCGGTAATCTACGTGCTAACACCTGTTGCCTGAAGATTCATGCCTCCACCAGTCATGTTGTAAATGTACCACTAGCCTTGAAAAGATTCACTGCCGGGTATCCTATCCAGCAATAATTACCGTCGATTCCACAGGAGTGTAGTCGACAGCATTTCTCTTTGACCTCGTTCATGGCAGGGATCATTCAAAAACTGCTCAATTTTTGTGGACTTCTGGGAAAATGAATCTTACTCTTCCTTTGCACCTTGCAGGACAGAGCAGTTTATTTTGCGTGTCTGATCATCACCAATGTAATTCGGAACATCATCAACAAAGGATATTCAGTGATATTAATAAACAAAGCACGGTCGGATGGCCGGAAGTACTATTTAACAGCAATCTCAGGCTTGCTCCTGCTGCTTGTTCTGTCCGCCTGCTCTTCGGGTCTGAAAGTGCGCAGCGATATCGATCCTTCAGCCAATTTCAGTCAATACAGAACGTATAACTTCTTCGAGCCTATGGGTATCGAGGGTGGTTACAACTCACCTATATTCGGAGAGCACTTTCGTTCGGCAATTGGTGGTGAGATGAGCCGCAGGGGCTACCGGGTGGATGACAAGCCTGATTTATTAATCAACGTTACGATACGCTCAGATGACAAGGTCCGTATCAGGGCTCACACATCACCTTACGTCTCTGGTGGTTACTATGGCCGGCCAGGTGGCGCCTATGGTGGTTCCGCGATTGGTGTAGGTGTTTCAACGGGTGGTCGCAAAACCGTGACGACCGAGGCCTCGGTATTTATTGATCTCGTTGATTTCAAGCAACAACGCGTGGTCTGGCAGGGTGTAGCGGTCGTTGACGTAAACGACAAGGTGGCCAAGCAATTACGTGATGCCATATTTACCGCCGTCAACAAAGTTATGGCGGAGTATCCACATACCGCAGGGAATTAAGTCAAATGTTACCCAAGAGAACCTTGATGGGCCCGGGACCCTCAGATGTTTACCCGGAAGTACTTGCCGCCATGGCCAGACCGACGATTGGCCATTTGGACCCGGCTTTTGTCGACTTCATGGATGAGCTTAACGAGTTATTGCGATATGCTTTTCAGACTAAAAACGCTGTGACCCTGCCGATCTCTGCGCCGGGTTCAGCAGGTATGGAATGTGCTTTTGTCAATCTCCTTGAGCCGGGAGACAAGGTTGTGATTGCCAGCAATGGCGTTTTTGGTGGTCGTATGCTGGAAAACGCCCGTCGCTGTGGGGCAAGCCCGGTTGCAGTCGAGTTTGAATGGGGTACACCGGTTGATCCCGGCAAGGTCGAAGATGCGCTCAAGGCCAATCCCGATGCTGTGGCACTGGCTTTTGTTCATTCTGAGACATCGACAGGTGTCCGTTCCGATGCGCAGACTTTGTGCAAACTCGCCCATGATCATGATTGCCTTAATATCGTGGACGCTGTGACCTCGTTGGGGGGCATTGAATTGCTCGTTGATGACTGGGGTGTGGATGCGATTTATTCCGGTACACAAAAGTGCCTGTCTGCACCGCCGGGGCTGTCACCGGTTTCATTCAACGATGCTGCCATGGCAAAGGTGAAGGCCCGTAAGACTCCTCCACAAAGCTGGTTTCTTGATTTGAATTTACTGACCTCGTACTGGGGACCGGGTGCCAAGCGGGCCTATCACCATACCGCGCCCATTAACATGTTGTATGCCTTGAACGAGGCTCTTTTGATTCTAAAGAAGGAAGGTCTTCAAAACGCCTGGGACAGACACACACGTAACCACCTGAAGTTGCGTGCCGGTCTTGAAGCCATGGGTCTCGAATTCTACGTGGAAGAGGAATACCGTTTACCCCAACTCAATGCTGTGAAAGTACCGGATGGAGTCGATGAGGCCGCTGTCAGAAGTTTTCTGCTGAACGAGTACAACCTTGAGATTGGCGCGGGCCTCGGCACATTGGCCGGCAAGATCTGGCGAATTGGTTTGATGGGGGCATCGAGCTCAGAAAATCATATTGAGCTGTGCCTGGATGGCCTGAAAGCCGCACTGGCAAAAGCCTAGCCGGGTTTCAGGCAGTCATCTATGACCGGACGGTTATTTATACTCAGTGTCATTGTCCTTGGCTACCTGGTTATCAGGGACTGGGACAGCAAGCCGCTTGAGCATCCGCCCGGGATACTGGTTGCAGAGAGACCCTTGCAGGTTGATCTTGAGCCATCCACGTTCATGCTGGACGACTACCAACTCACGCGTAAGGCAAGTTTCGAAATACGCGCGCGGGTTTTGTCAAAAGAGCCCTACTATCTGAACCGGACCGCAGATCTCGCACCTATTGATCTGGCACTTGGCTGGGGTGAGATGTCGGACTCCGCCGTACTCAAGCAGATTGACATATCCCAGAGCGCTCGCTGGTACCGGACCAAATATGATTTGCCACCACCGATATCCGAGCAGCAGATCGTTTTCAGCAGTAGCAATATGCACATGATTCCGGCCCGGAAAGACATAGAAAGATCATTGAAGAAGTTACGCGAAGGCGATATCGTTTTTATACGTGGTTACCTGGTCGATGTGGATCATGATTCCGGCTGGTACTGGCGCTCCTCCATGTCCCGTCTTGATACCGGTGACGGGGCCTGCGAACTCGTTTACGTTGAATCCATAAGCGTGGAGAACCCGGGATAACCTCCATTACACATGCTGGTTCTCTCTCGTAACTGAGACTGCAATACCATTGAATACCGCATTCCCCGAAAGGGAGTCCAGAAACTGATCATCGGTCAATATGTTCGTGTTAACGCCCGCGTGCTGCCGGGCGATACCGAGTTGGATGCCATCGGCCTGATGTCCCCAGCCGTGAGGGATACTGATCACGCCGGGTTTCATCTCATCGCTGATGACGACTGGAATCCGGATACTGCCCACCCTTGAACTGACCATGACCATGTCACCATCCAGGAGCTGCCGGCATTCAGCATCCTGCGGGTGTATCAGCATCAAGCAACGCTTTTTGCCTTTCACCATCCTGTAACTGTTATGCAACCAGGTGTTATTGGTACGCGGGTCTCTTCGCCCAATGAGTTGCAGGTCAAACCTGGATTGCCCTGATGTAGCCTGGTCGGTATCGAAAAATACTGTGAGTTTCTTCAATTCAGATATAAACTCATCGGGCGCGAGGTTGATGGTCTTATCAGCCGTGAATAAACGCTCGGGCAGACAGGGCTGCATCGGTCCGAGGTCAATGCCATGCGGGTTATTCTTGAGCTTTTGCAAGTCCAGACCGTGTGACTTGTAGTAGGGCCCCTGTTTTAATTTTCTGTTGATGATCCATTCGCTGCCAAGCCACTGTAGCAGTTGCTTCCTGAACCATCCGGTAGCCTTGTTGAACCGGTTGGTATTTTTCATACGCCAGCCCAGCTCAGTAAAAATCTGCAGATCAGATCGCTGTTCCTTGCCGGTTTTGAAAACAGGTTCAGAGAATTTTGCGCCGTTTCGTATCGCCAATGCCTGGAAGACCACATCATAATGTGGCCGTTCCAAGCCGATCGTTGGAGGCAATATGATATTGGCATGACGGGTGGTTTCATTCAGGTAAATATCAATTGAAACCATGAAGTCGAGATCTTTCAGGGCGGCATCTAGCTGATGGCCATTCGGCGTACTTAAAATTGGATTACCGGCACTGGTGACCAATGCCCGCACTTGCCCTTCACCGGGTGTGGTGATCTCATCAGCGAGCGTGGCAACCGGAAACTCAGCATTGAAATCCGGTAGTTTTCTCACCCGGCTCAGTCTGTCGGCAAAACCCTTTTTGCCCTGTCTGACGGGAGTGAGTATTTCAAAGGCAGGCTTGCTGAACTGTGTCCCGCCGGGTATATCCAGGTTACCGGTGACAATATTAAATACGGTGATCAGCCATTGCGTGAGTGTACCGAATTGCTGGGTGGAAACCCCGATACGGCCATAACAACTGGCGCTCCCGGCGGCGCAAAAATCCCTTACCAGGGTCCTCACATCCTGCGCACTGATACCGGTTAAGTCAGCAACCCTTTCCGGAGGGTACTCCCGCACAGTCTTTTCTATGCGTTCAATCCCTGTCGTGAATTGACCAACTTTACCCAGGGTTTGCAGTTTCTCACTGAACACGACATGCAGCATCGCGAGCAACATCAATACATCGCTCCCGGGGCGTATGAACAGGTGTAGATCGGCAATATCGGCGGTCTCGGTCCTGCGCGGATCGATCACCACCAATTCACCACCCCTTTCCCGGATAGCTTTGAGACGTTTGCGGACCCCCGGGGCTGTCATCATGCTGCCGTTGGATACCACCGGGTTGGCGCCAAAAATAATGTGGAACGCGGTGCGGTCAAGGTCAGGCAGGGGGATCAACAGGCTGTGTCCAAACATTAACAGTGATACCAGTTGTTCCGGCAGTTGATCGACCGATGTTGCCGAGTAACGGTTCTTTGTTCCCAGGCTGCGGAAAAACTCCGGTCCAAAAAGCAGTGCTTCGAGGTTATGCACCGTTGGGTTACCGAGGTAAACGGCCACTGCGTCGCGACCAGATTTGGCCTGCACCTGTTGCAGTCCGGTGGTGACTTCATCGAATGCCTGCGACCAGGAAATTGGCAGCCAACCGTCGGTTGTTTTTTTGACAGGGCTTCGAAGCCTGTCCGGGTCATTATAAATATCCTGTAAAGCCACTGCCTTCGGACATATATGCCCCTTGCTGACAGGGTCCTGCTTGTCACCCCGGATGGATTTTATCCGGCCGTTGTCGAGTTTGATCTCGAGGCCACAGATAGCCTCGCAAAGGTTACAGGCTACATAGCGGGTTTGCTTTGATTGCACGGTTTTTATGATCTCAATAGTGGGTTCATTGAATCTGTGCCAACAGCTCATCAATGATGTTTTCGCAACGGGAAAGATATGCTGCGCCGAACAGGTTGAGGTGGTTGAGTACGTGATAGAGCTTATACAATTCGCGACGCAAAAGGTAACCCTCGGGTAAGGGTGAGTGCGCAAGGTAGGCGGTATAAAATGCCGGCTCAAAACCGCCAAACAGTTCGGTCATTGCGATATCCGTTTCACGGTCCCCGTAATAACTTGCAGGGTCGAATATCACGGGTTGGCCCCCGCTTGTAAAAGCCTTGTTACCTGCCCACAGGTCCCCATGGAGCAACGAAGCGGCAGGCTTGTGGTCATGCATCAGTTGATCGATGCTTGCCATCAGTCTTTCACCTCTATTCAAAAGGCGACCGCCAAAACCGTTGCCTTTCGCCAATTCCAGTTGTGGTTCCATACGGCAATCACGCCAGAACCCGGCCCAGTTATCAGACATGTCGTTTAGTTGTGGTGTAGTGCCGATAAAGTTATTGCCTGACCAGCCAAAACTGTTACTGGAAACATCATGCATAACCGCCAATTGCTCACCGAGAAGCGAAGCGGGACCGTTTGATGTGAGTTCCAGGTGCTCCAGAACCAGCCATGATGTGTCGTTTACGGTGCCCCATGCTATCGCTTCGGGCACCCTGATGCATCGTGTTGCCGATATTTCTGCCAGCGCCAGCGCCTCCGCCTGGAAGATTCCCGGTGGTGCATTGCGGCGGTACTTAACAAACCAGTTGTTGTCCTTGCTTTGGATCAGTGCCGCCTGGTTGATGTCACCGCCATTAAGATCCCGGATCCATTTCAGACCGGTTGTGCTTCCGTGGGACTCGTTCAGGCCGCTCTGAATGGATTCGAGTAATAATGACTTGCTGTTCATGCAGTCATTTTACTCCCGATGCAAAGCACCCGCATCATGACTCTAAAAACAGTTCACACAGGTTCAACGTTGATGTGAGAAAAACATTTAAAAGTTACAATGAAAAGTGATGAACGAGAGTGGTGCCGTAACCTCGTTGAAATAGCGGATATGTGCAAGGGTGGAATCGATAAATGAGTGAACAGGAAGAAAAAGTGACTGTTTTGAAACCGGATAACGCTGACTGGCAGTCGCGCAAGGAGGCTGCTATTGCCAGGGCGATCGGTGTTCTGGCACCGGTCTATATCGAGCGGGCAAAAAATGCGGAAATGTGGGATGTAGAAGGCCAGCGCTATATTGATTTTGCTACCGGTATAGCGGTGTGCTCCACGGGGCACACAAACCCAAAAGTGACCGCAGCGGTGCAGCAACAGCTTCAGCATTTCAGTCATACCTGCTTCGGTATAACACCCTACGGTTCTGCGGTGCAGTTGGCAGAAAAGCTGAATGAGCTGGCGCCGGGCACTACGCCAAAAAAGACAATGTTTGTCACCACCGGTGCCGAGGCAGTTGAAAACTGTGTGAAAATTGCCCGGGCATATACCGGGCGAAGAGGTGTTGTTGCATTCAATGGCGGGTTTCATGGCCGTACGATGATGGCGATGGGGCTAACGGGCAAGGTTGCACCCTATAAAAACATGTTCGGCCCGCTTCCCGGTGATATTTATCATGTACCTTTCCCTATCGAGTATCTCGGGATAACCCTCGAACAATCGCTTGACGCCCTGCATACATTGTTTCAAGTGAATATTGCCGCATCTGATGTAGCCGCGATTATCGTTGAGCCCGTGCAAGGCGAGGGCGGGTTTTATCCTGCATCGAATGAGTTTTTGCAGGCATTGCGCAAGCTGTGTGATGAACACGGCATCGTCCTGATTGCCGATGAAATCCAATCCGGTTTTGCCCGTACCGGCAAGTTTTTCTGCTGTGAGTATGCCGGTGTTGAGCCCGACCTGATGACGGTTGCCAAGGGTGTGGCCGGTGGTTTTCCTCTCGCGGCGGTTGTCGGTAAAGCGGCTATCATGGATGCGCCATTACCCGGTGGGCTGGGTGGAACCTATGCCGGTTCGCCGGTTGGTTGTGCCGCCGCTTTGGCCGTGATAGATGTCATTGCCGAGGAAAACCTCGTTGAAAGGGCCAACGGCATTGGCGAAGTATTTGCGCGCAGCTTATCTCAACTACAACAACAATACCCGGATGTGATCGGCGATATCCGTGCTGAACGTGGAGCCATGATTGCCATGGAGTTGGTAAAAAATGGTAACCCGCATCAACCGGATCCTGAACTGACCAAGGCGTTGGTGACAATGGCGTGGCAGAATGGGCTCATCCTTTTGAGTTGTGGAGTTCGGGGCAATGTGATCCGTTTCTTACCCGCGTTGACGATTTCAGATAATTTGATCAACGAGGGAATGGATATCGTTTCACGTTGTCTGAACACGTTGTTGACATAAAGTATTTTCATAAAAATGTAAAATTACCGGTAGTTCCAGAGACCGGTAAGTTTGCTATAGTCTAAAAAAGGGGGTGATCTGTAACCAGGTTTTACGGGCTGCCTTAAAGAAGGTAATGGATTGCATCCAGTATAAATATGGAATTTGAAGAATCATCGATAATTACCGATCCGGTTCCCCGGCCCGGTCGTAATACACTGAGCCTGCTTAGTTTCAACATTCAAACCGGTGTTGATACGCAGGATTTTCATGAGTATGTCACTAAGAGCTGGAAGCATCTTCTACCGCTGAAGGAACGCATATCGAATTTGAACCGGATAGCTGACCTGGTTCAATCCTATGATCTGGTCGGTTTACAGGAAGTGGATTCCGGTAGTCTTCGAACCGGTTTTTTGGATCAGACAGAATATCTTGCACACAGGGCGCGCTTTCCTTTCTGGTACCGGCAGGTCAACCGCAGCCTGGGTAAAATTGCCCAGCATAGTAATGGTGTACTCAGCCGTGTTCGTCCGCATGCGGTTGATGAGCACAAATTGCCCGGGCTGAGGGGGCGTGGGGCGATGCTGGTGGAATTGCCGACTAACCGGGAGCCGATACTGGTTTGCATTATGCACCTGGCCCTGGGGAAACGTGCCCGCAGGCTCCAGCTGGGTTATATCAGTGAATTGGTTAAAGAGTATTCCCAGCTCGTGGTGATGGGTGATTTCAATTGCGGAACTGACTCCAGCGAGTTACGGGAATTGGTGGACAGTACACATTTGAAATTGCCGGTTGAGGACCTGAAAACCTTTCCCAGTTGGCGACCCAACAGAAAGTTTGATCACATCCTGATTTCAGACTCATTAAAGTTACAGAAAACACATGTGTTGGAGCATACTCACTCGGATCATTTGCCGATATGCGTGGAGATCGAGCTTCCGCGTGGCGTGTTTCTGGAGTCCTGAAGTCTGAACCAATCGAGGCCGGTCGTGTTACCTGCCCACCGGCATGCAACAGACCGGTAGGCTTACTCCCCGTCGAGTTTGCTTACCAGTGCTGCGCTTGCATCAGATAATGTGGCTTCCGGATGATCTTTGCAGTAGTCATCAATCCAGGTGGTCAGTGAATCGAGATCAAGATCTTTTCCCAGGTGGGTATTGCCGCCAGATTCCGCGTGAATGTAGTTGACGCCGGAAATAAATCCCTTTGCCCAATTCAGGTCGATGAAATGCATTGAGCTGTTCTTTTTGCTATCTGTCTTGTAGGCAGCACAATTTTTAACACCGGCACCCTCGACGCTGTAATCAAACGCCTCGGGGGAGACAGGCATATTGGCTTCTTCTTCATTTGGGAGGGCAGGGTCTTTTAATTCAAAATCAGCCCCGGCCATACCACTTAGCAGGCAAAGACTTGCGATTAAAGCAACTGGTCTCATGTCGGTCTCCGTTGAATTCAGCCCTTTAAGAATACAACTCCCTGCTATGGGTTCATAGCGCGATTATTGATTATGTTTGCCGATACTCAATGACAGGCATCGTCCGGAATGCCGCCGGGCCATATTCCACTCACAAAAGCCTCGCTCATCGCATGCAGTTTCTCGATTCACATACGAACTATATGGGCCGTTCCGGTCGTTGGTGAACAGGTGAAGTTGTTTATTAGAGTAAAATAATGTTTGACAATGTACAATTATTGTATAACTATATATAGGTCGTGTAAATAAACCGCAAGACTTGGTTTGAAAGCACCTGGCTTCCGATGTTTTAACTTGAAGTGCCTGGTTTTCATAAATTTCTTCACGACATTGGTTTGATTCGCTTTTTACGGCGTCGTCCGGAAGGTTTACGCTGATATTGGAATAGTGAGAATACTATTCCTGACCGGGGTCGTAGCGAATTAATAGTGCACAATAAATGTATCAGTAATTACCAATTGATAACCAATCTGGACAGCAGCAAATGAGTGAACCAGCGAAAAAAAGTGAATCGGAAGATGGCACCTTGTACCCGATTCGTACGGTATCGGACCTGACGGAGGTCAATGCGATCACGCTTCGTGCATGGGAGCGACGCTATGGCCTTTTTGAACCGGTTCGCAAGCCCAGTGGCCATCGTCTGTATACGCAGGCACACATTGATCTGATTACACGTGTGGTTGGTCTTCTTGATCGCGGAATGCGTATTGGACAGATCAAAGCCCATCTCGAAGCCGAGAATGCTGTGCAGAATGACCAGGATATTGTTAATGATCTCTGGAAACGTTACGTTGATCGGATGATTGCCGCGGTTATTCAGTTTAATGAGGAAGGGCTTGAAGATACTTATGGTGAAGCGCTTTCCTTGTATCCAACTGATACGGTCACGGAAAAACTTCTGATGCCGCTACTGAAAGAGCTGGGGCGCAGGTGGGAGGATGACGAGGGGAGTATTGCGGAAGAGCATTTCTTCGCGTTCTACCTCCGCAACAAACTGGGGGCAAGGTTTCATCACAGGTCTAAAGTTAAATCCGGCCCCAGGCTTCTGCTGTCCTGTTTGCCAGGAGACCGGCATGAAACGGGGCTCCTGCTATTTGCCCTGGCAGCCAATGTTGCCGGTTACCGGGTTATTTTATTAGGCGCAGACATGCCGCTGGATGAGCTACCTGCCGCCGTGGGTAAGACTGACTGCAAGGCAGTTATTCTTTCCGGCTTTTTGAAGCCGGGATCAGCGATGCTGACTCGGGGCTTACCCATTCTGGAAGAACAGGCCGGGGTACCGGTTTTTGTTGGTGGTCAATCATCAATCAAGGTGCACGATGCGCTAAAACGAGCCGGTATTCACGTGCTGGGCACAAACATTGATTCCGGGCTTGCGAGAATTCGCGAGCTTGTTCCGATTGAGTCATAAGCGTTAAAGGAAATGAGGAAAATGTCACAGATGAAAG
>Ga0316197_10004156_pt1 | contig 10293 bp, 9 predicted proteins | sample OudBiesiAoxic_MG_FD_204939 | JGI IMG/M metagenome (GOLD analysis project Ga0316197, IMG submission 204939) | Coastal sediment microbial communities from Oude Bieten Haven, Netherlands - site A oxic | ecosystem: Environmental > Aquatic > Marine > Coastal > Sediment | place: Netherlands... | reverse complement strand
GCCTCTACTTTCACCACACCCAGGTTAGGCACCAGGGTGGTGAAGGGATAGTCGGCCACTTTCGGTGTGGCCGAAGAGACTGAGCGGATAAAGGTGGACTTGCCGGCATTGGGCAGCCCCAGCAGACCCACGTCCGCCAATACTTTCAATTCCAGCTTCAGGTCGCGGTGCTCACCCTCGCTGCCCTTGGTGGTCTGGCGAGGCGCGCGGTTGGTACTGGACTTGAAACGCGTGTTTCCCAGCCCGTGAAACCCTCCCTGGGCCACGACCAGGCGCTGTCCGGGCTCGGACAAATCGCCCAGCATTTCACCGGTATCCTCGTCGAGTATGGTGGTGCCTATCGGCACCTTGAGTACCAGGTCTTCCCCACTGCTGCCGGTTTTGTTCTGGCCGCGACCCGACTCGCCATTTTCTGCTCGATAGGCACGCTGGAAGCGAAAGTCCACCATGGTGTTGAGAGCTTCATCGGCTTCCATAACGACGCTGCCGCCGTCACCGCCGTCGCCGCCGTCCGGGCCACCCCGGGGGACATATTTCTCCCGCCGGAAACTGAGGCAGCCACTGCCGCCATTACCGGCGAAAACCTTGATACTTGCCTCATCTACAAATTTCATCTGGTTCCATTATGTTTCTGGTCGGGATGTTTGCGACCTATTATTCCATGCCAGTATATCCAAATTCCGGCGCGGACAATTTAAGTCAATAAGCGGCGACCGAACCCGGAGGATGAAACCAGCCGCATTTCAAGGTTCCTTTCGCGGTAGAAGGCGGGGCTTGCCTCGCCCCGTTCACACAAAAAAAAGCCCCGTCAAACGACGAGGCTTCGTGCTACCCGGCTTGAAGCCGCGCCTCAGGCATTCACTATCTGTACGAACTTGCGGTTTTTCGGGCCCTTGACCACGAATTCCACCTTGCCGTCCGCGGTGGCGAACAGGGTGTGATCCTTGCCAGTGCCTACATTTGGACCAGCGTGAAAACGGGTGCCACGCTGGCGCACGATAATGCTGCCCGCCTGCACTGTTTCACCGCCGAAGCGCTTTACGCCCAGGCGTTTACTTTCGGAATCACGTCCGTTACGAGTACTACCACCAGCTTTCTTGTGTGCCATTGCTCAACCCCTCCTGTTACGCCGAAATACCGGTGATTTTCACCTCGGTGAACCACTGGCGATGGCCAGTTTCCCTGCGGTAGTGCTTACGACGACTGAACTTAATGATCTTGACCTTCTTGTGACGACCGTGGGCAACCACTTCAGCGGTTACCTTACTCCCGGCAACGACGGGCGTGCCGATCTTGACGCTGTCACCACCACCAACCATCAATACCTGGTCAAACTCGACCGTATCGCCGGTTGCGGCTTCAATTTTTTCCAGTTTCAGGGTTTCACCTTCAACCACGCGGTGCTGCTTGCCACCGGCTTCGATTACTGCGTACATAATATGCTCCGTTGAGTTAGCCTGCTCGCTGTTGAAAAAACCCTTTAAAATCAAGGGGGCAGAGACCGGCACTAACAGTTGTTTTAGACTGGCCCACGCATTGACGGTGCAGGGCAAGAGCCAGAGGGCGGCGATTTTACTCAAATCAGCCCCCGACAGCAAGGGTTACTTCTCACACAAAAACAAGAACTTATGTCCGGCCATCGCCTGCTCAGGTACTCAGCTTGACAGGCCGCTGGCGGCACCCTAGCATCGCCAGCACCTGCCACCCCACCCAAGCAACGTCACTGGATACATGCAGCAAGTACGCGCAATCGTCAGCAAGGAATTTGAACAGGTCAACCAGCTCATCGTGGACCAGTTGCAGTCCGATGTATCGATGGTGGAAAACATTGGCCACTATATCATCGACGCCGGTGGCAAACGGCTGCGGCCGCTGCTGGCGCTGCTGTCCGCCTCTGCCCTGGGCGGCTGCTCTGCCAACCACATCAAGTTCGCCGCTATCGTGGAGTTTATCCACACGGCCACCCTGCTCCACGATGATGTCGTGGATATTTCCAGCCTGCGCCGGGGCCGGCCCACCGCCAATGCCGAGTTCGGCAATGCGCCCTCGGTGCTGGTAGGTGATTTCCTTTACTCCAGAGCCTTCCAGCTGATGGTGCAGGTGGCGGACCTGGAGATTCTGGCACTGATGGCCGATACCACCAATACCATCGCGGAGGGCGAGGTATTACAGCTGGTGCGGGCCGGACAGGCGCAGACTACCCAGGACCAGTACCTGGATGTAATTACGCGCAAGACCGCGATTTTGTTTGCCGCAGCCTGCGGCGGGGCAGCCATACTCAGCGGAGCCGAATCGCCGGTGCGGGAGGCGCTGCGTGAATTTGGCCTCAATCTGGGCATCGCCTTCCAGATGATCGATGATGTTCTGGACTACGAGGGTGACCCGGCCGCCATGGGCAAGAACGTCGGCGATGACCTGACCGAGGGCAAGGCCACCCTCCCCCTGATCCATGCCATGCGTGAAGCCTCCGCCGATGAACAGACACTGATTCGCAACGCGATTACGGACAAAAGCGCCCTTCGCCTGGACGAGATCGTCAATGCGGTCCAATCCTGCGGCTCCCTGGCCTATACCCGGTCCCAGGCTCAGCAATACCACGACCGGGCCCTGGCGCAGCTGCAATTGCTACCCGAAAGCGCCTCGCGCACTGCGCTGGAGCGCATTACCTACCTGTCTATTCACCGCGACCGCTAGGACAAGCTGGCGAAATCGGCGAGATTGCACCGCTGTGGCGGCCTTCCTATACTCAATGCCTCGACCCCGACACCCTGACAAGGCCCCGCCATGACTACTCGCCCACTGCTTTCCAGCATGCCCGGCTACAAGAAACTGCAGGCGCTGGGCGAAAGCTTGCGCACCGCCTCACTGGAAGACCTGTTTGCCAAGGACCCGCGACGGGCGACGGATTTCATGCTGGAAGCTGCCGGGCTGCGACTGGATTATTCAAAACACCTGCTGACGCGGGAGGTGCTGGAGGCGCTGGTCGCGCTGGCACGTGAGTGCGGCCTGGAGAGAGATGCTCTGGCCCTGTTCGAAGGCGCGCACATCAACAACACCGAGGACAGACCGGCCCTGCATACCCTGCTGCGCGCCTCCACCAGTCATGGCCTGGATCAAAAGTTCGATCAGGTGAAGGCATCGCGCGCCCTCATGCAGCGCTGGTCCGATGCCCTGAACAGCGGGCAACAGAAAGGCTATTCCGGCGCCACGCTGACCGATGTAGTGAATATAGGCATTGGCGGATCGGACCTGGGGCCGCGGCTGGTGACCGAAGCGCTCAAGCCCTACCAGGGTAATGTCGGCTGTCACTACGTGGCTAACGTGGACCCGGCAGACCTGCAGGACACGCTGCTGGACCTGGACCCGGCGACCACCCTGTTTATCGTGTGCTCCAAGTCCTTCCGCACAGAGGAGACGCTGACCAACAGCCTGGCGGCACGGGCCTGGCTACTCAATGCCGGCGCCACCCAGGGGGATCTGGACAAGCACTTTATCGCCGTCACCTCCAACCTGCAGGCCGCCGCTGAATTCGGCATTCCCGCCGCTAACTGCCTCCCCATGTGGGACTGGGTGGGGGGGCGTTACTCGGTGTGGTCTGCCATTGGCCTGAGCTGCGCGATAGCGATTGGCTGGCCGCGGTTCGAGGAATTCCTGGCCGGTGCAGAAGCGATGGATGACCATTTCCACCGCAGCGCGCCGACCTCCAACATGCCACTGCTGATGGGCCTGCTGGAGGTGTGGTACGGCAATTTTTTCAACGCGGGCAATCACGTTGTGCTGCCCTACGACAACAGCCTGCAACGCCTGCCGGACTTTCTCCAGCAGCTGACCATGGAAAGCAACGGTAAACGGGTTAACGTCGACGGCACCGCGCTGCCCTACAACACGGGCCCGGTCCTTTGGGGGTCAGCCGGCACGATGGGGCAGCACTCCTTCCACCAGCTGCTGCACCAGGGAACCGTATTGTGCCCCGCCGATTTTGTACTGCCACTGACAACCCACACCGGTATGAGCGAACAACACCGGCGACTGGTGGCCAACTGCCTGGCGCAGAGCAGAGCGCTGATGGTGGGTCGCACCCAGGAGGCCGCACACCAGGCCCTGCTTGATCGCGGCTGTGATGCCTCGGCAGCGGCCCGGCTGGCGCCTCATTTGGCCATGCCCGGCAATCGTCCCAGCAGCGTAATCACCATGGAATCCTTGAACCCCGGGAGTCTGGGCGCATTACTGGCGCTCTACGAGCATCGCACGTTCTGCAGTGCGCGCTTGTGGGGGATCAACCCCTTCGACCAGTGGGGTGTGGAGCTGGGCAAGGAGATCGGCACCGCGATACTCGCGAGCATGTCGGGCGCAGGCGGCGAGAAGGAGGAAATGGACGCGGCCACCGAGCGCCTTATGGCGGAATGGCGGCACGCCCAGCCCTGAGCGTCAGCTCAACTCAGGACGCGTCGATCAGGGTAAGCAACTCTGTGGTTTTGGCTTCCATCAGCGCCGCATCAGCACGACTTTCGACGTTCAACCGCACCACCGGTTCGGTATTGGACATGCGCAGGTTGAAACGCCAGTCGCCCATCATCATGCTCAGGCCATCGACGTGCTCAATGGACGCCGCCTGCTCCCGGTAGGTAGCCTCGACTTTTGCCAGCACCGCGGTGGGGTCTTCTATGGTGCGATTGATCTCGCCGCTACAGGGATAGGCGGCCATACGCTGGGAAACCAGGGTGGACAGGGCCTGCCCGGCATCGCTGATCAGGGCCGTTACCAGCAGCCACGGGATCATACCGCTGTCGCAGTAGGCAAAGTCGCGAAAGTAGTGATGCGCGCTCATCTCGCCACCATACACGGCATTTTCCAGCCGCATTCTTTCCTTGATAAATGCGTGGCCGGTCTTGCTTTGCACGGCTTCGCCGCCCAGTGACTCGACTATGTCGACGGTGTTCCATACCAGACGTGGGTCGTGCACCACGCGCGCGGGTCCCTGCCGTTTCAGGAAGGCCTCGGCGAGCAGGCCCACCACGTAGTAGCCCTCGATGAAATCACCCCGCTCATCGAAGAAAAAGCAGCGATCGAAGTCGCCGTCCCAGCCCAGGCCAAGGTCCGCGCCGTGCTCGCGCACCGCCGCTATCGTTGCCGCGCGATTTTCCGGTACCAGCGGATTTGGCACGCCATTGGGGAAGTTGCCGTCAGGCTCGTGATGCAGCTTGATGAACTCGAAGGGAAGGTGCGGTTCCAGCAGGTCCACCACGCGACCGGCGCCACCGTTGCCCGCATCGACGACGATTTTGAGCGGCTTCAGCGCGGCGACATCGACATACGACAACAGGTGCTGGATATAGGCCGCAGAGGTATCGAGGACCTCCAGCTTACCGGGGGTAGCGGCGGCGACAAATTGGTCTTGTTCCGCCATCGCCTGGATATCGAATAAGCCGGTATCGCCGGAAATGGGCCTGGATTCCTCACGCACAAATTTCATGCCGTTGTAATCCTTGGGATTGTGGCTCGCGGTAACGGCAATGCCGCCGTCCATCCCCGCGTGGGAGGTGGCGAAATAAATCTCCTCGGTGCCGCACAGGCCTATATCGTAGACATCGACCCCCTGTTCCAGCAGGCCCTCTACAAGGGCCCCCTTGATCGCCTCGCTGGTAAGCCGGATATCATGCCCCACGACGACCTGGCGCGGCTTGACGACCTCGGCAAACGCCCGCCCTATGCGTCGGGCGATATCTTCATTCAGTTGGTCGGGGACCCGGCCCCTGACGTCATACGCCTTGAAACAAGTGATTTTGGTCACTGGCGTGGCCCTCAGCTTTTTTGATAGTAGTTCTCGTAAACAAAATTGGTGGCCTCGACAAAACCGGGCACGCTGCCACAGTCAAAGCGGCGCCCCTGGAACTTGTACGCCATAACACAGCCGCGACGGGCCTGAATCTGCAGCGCGTCCGTCAGCTGGATTTCACCATTGGCCCCCGGCGGGGTTTCACGGATGATGTCGAAAATATCCGGCGTGAGAATATAGCGGCCTATAATCGCGAGGTTGGACGGCGCATCCTTGGGGTCCGGCTTCTCCACCATCTCATCGACCCGGTAAATACCGTCCCTGAGGCTCTCCCCGGCGATAACCCCGTAACTACCGACATCCTCTGGGGGCACTTCCTGTATCGCCACGATGGAGCAGCGAAACTGTTTGTACAGCTCGGCCATCTGGGCCAGCACGCCGGGGCCGTCGTTGAGGCATAAATCATCCGACAGCAGCACCCCGAACGGCTCGTTGCCGATCAGCGACTGGCCGGTGAGTATTGCGTGCCCCAGGCCTTTCATCTCGCGCTGGCGCACCATGGTAAAAATGCCCTTGTCCAGTACACTGCGAATGCTCTCGAGGTAGGTTTCCTTACCGCTGCCTGAAATCTGGTGTTCCAGCTCGTAGCTGATATCAAAATGATCGGCGATGGCCCGCTTGCCCCGACCCGTGACCATGGCGCAGGTGGTCATGCCGGCAGAAATCGCTTCCTCCACGCCATACTGAACCAGTGGCTTGTTGACTACCGGCAGCATTTCCTTGGGCATACTCTTGGTTGCCGGCAGAAAGCGGGTACCGTAGCCGGCCACGGGAAAAAGACATTTGTTTATCATTGGGTTAACTCCATTTACTTGTGGGACGCTTACTCGCTGCGCCCGTAAACATCCTCGTAGCGCACGATGTCGTCCTCGCCCAGGTAGGCACCGGACTGCACCTCGATCAACTCCAGCGGTATCCGCCCCGGGTTGGATAAACGGTGCTTGTGCCCCAGCGGGATGTAGGTTGATTCATCTTCGCCCAACATGAAGACCTTGTCCTCACAGGTGACCTCGGCGGTACCGTGCACCACAATCCAGTGCTCGGCGCGGTGATGGTGCATCTGCAGCGACAGGGTCTGACCGGGATCAACGACAATCCTTTTAACCTGGAAGCGCTGCGAGGTCACCAGCGATTCGTAGGAACCCCAGGGACGGTAAACCCGCCGGTGCTGTGACACTTCCGGCCGCTCCAGATCCTTGAGTCGATTGACAATGCGTTTCACGTTCTGGACGTTGGAGCGATCCGATACCAGTACCGCATCCGCGGTTTCAACCACCACCAGGTTGTCCACGCCGATGCCCGCCACGAGGCGAGACTCGCTGCGAAAATAACTGCCGGTGCAGTTTTCCAGCATCACATCGCCCTTGCAGGCATTGCCCTCACTGTCCCGGGCCGCCACGTCCCACAGCGCCGACCAGGCACCGACATCACTCCAGCCGCAGTCCAGGGATACCACCGCACCCGCGGCGGTTTTTTCCATCACCGCGTAATCAATACTGTCACTGGGACACTCCAGGAACTTGTCGGCTGCGGGGCGCACAAAATCCATGTCGGTGGTCGCGTCGGCCATTGCCTCGCGACAGCAGGCCAGCATCCCGGGCGCGTGCTCGGCCAACTGCTCCAGGTAGGTGGCCGCCCGCAGCAAAAACATGCCGCTATTCCACAGGTAGTTGCCGCTGTCCAGGTAAGCGCGAGCAGTCTCGGTATCGGGCTTTTCGACAAAGCTCTCGAGGTCATACAGATCTGCCGCCAGCTCGGCGCCGCACTTGATATACCCATAGCCCGTCTCTGGGCTGGTGGGTACCACGCCAAAGGTCATCAGGCGACCCTCCCGGGCCAGCGGTACCGCATTACTGACGGCCTGCGCAAAGGCTGCAACCTCGCGAATCACGTGGTCTGCCGGCAGCACCAGCAGCAGGGACTCCGGATCGGTCGCCAGCGCCTGTATCGCCGCCAACGCCACCGCCGGTGCCGTGTTGCGTCCCGCCGGCTCAAGAATCAACGCACCGGGCTTGATATTCACCTGGCGCAGCTGCTCCGCCACCATGAAGCGATGCTCCTCGTTACAGACCACCAGGGGCGCGGTTTCCTCCAGCCCCGAGGTGCGCTGCAGTGTCTCCTGCAGCATCGAGAGTTCGCCCGCAAGTGGCAGGAACTGTTTGGGGTGGGTCTCTCGCGAGACCGGCCAGAGCCGGCTGCCGACGCCACCGGAGAGTAGGACAGGTGTTAGCATAGACTTCCCGCATCACCAACCGATACATGGCGGTGTGTAAATGAGTGTAAGTGCCTGTAAAACAACGCAACCGGGCTATGGTAGCGGATGACATTATCATTGGCTACCGACGAAGAGCCCAGTTTGTGCACTGGTTACCAGTGTCAATACAATCAAACGGCAGCGCCCGAATGCGCTGGACTTGTTGGCCTCAACAATTAAAATGGGCAGGCTCACCGGAGCGCTGTTTTGCTTGCGGCGAGGACCTTGCCGGAAGCTGATTTTAGCGGCGCAGACTTCAAGCCATCACTGGATAATCTATGACTGCAAAGAGTGCCTATGACAAGGACGAACTGATCACCTGTGGTAACGGTCAACTGTTCGGTCCAGGCAATGCACAACTGCCCACTGACAATATGCTCATGCTCGACCGCATTACCCACATCAGCTCCGAGGGCGGCGACCATAACAAGGGGGAGATCATAGCTGAACTCGACATCCACCCCGATCTCTGGTTTTTCCAGTGCCACTTCCCCGGCGACCCGGTTATGCCCGGTTGCCTGGGTCTTGACGCGCTGTGGCAGCTGGTAGGCTTTTTCCTTGGCTGGCGCGGCAATCCGGGCCGCGGGCGCGCACTGGGTTGTGGCGAGGTCAAGTTCAGCGGCCAGGTCCTACCATCTGCCTCAAAGGTGGTCTATAACATTCAAATGCGGCGCGTCATAGAGCGCAAGTTGGTGATGGGTATCGCCGATGGCAGTGTATCGGTAGACGGTCGCGAAATTTACAAGGCTACTGACTTGCGGGTAGGCCTGTTCAAATCAACGGAGTCTTTTTAGGCCCATGGCTACGAAAAGAATAGTAATTACCGGGCTCGGCATTGTCTCCTGTCTTGGCAATGACGCGGAGTCTGTTACCGCGTCCCTGTATGACGGCCGCTCGGGTATCGGTTCACGCCAGGAGCAGATCGACATGGGTATGCGCTCACACGTCGCGGGCGCTCCCGATATCGACATCGCCTCGAAGATCGACCGCAAGCAACTTCGGTTCATGGGGGACGCGGCGGCCTACGCCTATATCGCCATGCAGCAGGCCATTGACGATGCGGGCCTGAAAGAGGCCGACGTCTCCAATGTGCGCACAGGTATCATCGCCGGTTCCGGCGGGGCCTCGGCGGCCATGCAGGTCGAGGCGGCCGATGTTCTGCGCGACCGCGGCATTCGACGTGTCGGCCCCTACCGCGTGACCCAGACCATGGGCAGTACCGTATCCGCCTGCCTGGCCACGCCGTTCAAGATCAAGGGCGTCAACTACTCCATATCATCTGCCTGTTCAACCAGCGCACACTGTATCGGCAATGCCATGGAGCAGATCCAGCTAGGCAAGCAGGACATCGTTTTCGCCGGTGGCGGCGAAGAACTGCACTGGACCCTGAGCTGCCTCTTTGACGCCATGGGTGCGCTATCCACCAAGTACAACGATACGCCTCAGCGAGCCTCCAGGGCCTACGATGCGGACCGGGATGGCTTTGTCATTGCCGGCGGCGGCGGGATGCTGGTGGTAGAGGAGCTGGAACACGCCCGCGCACGCGGGGCCAAGATTTACGCGGAACTGGTGGGTTACGGCGCCACATCCGACGGCTACGACATGGTAGCGCCCTCTGGCGAGGGTGCCGTACGCTGCATGCAGCAGGCGCTGTCCACTGTGTCGGGGCCGGTTGACTACATCAATGCCCACGGCACGAGCACCCCCGCCGGTGATATCCAGGAACTGAAAGCGGTGCGCACGGCCTACCAGGACAGGGACCATATTCCCGTGGTCGGATCGACCAAGTCCCTGTCGGGCCATTCACTGGGCGCGGCAGGCGTGCAGGAGGCGATCTACTCCCTGCTTATGCAACAACAAGGCTTTATTGCGGCCTCAGCAAATATAGAAACACTGGATCCTGAAGCAGAGGGCTTACCCATTGCTGTTAAGCGCCATGACGATGTCGACCTGCAGCGCGTCATGTCCAACAGCTTCGGCTTCGGCGGCACTAACGCTTCACTGGTATTCCAGAAGTACACCGACTGAGCCACTGGCCGGGCCCGCTTCGACGGTCAGGTCAGCAGGTCCAGCAACAAAATGTCTATCACGTCGCCTTCGGCAATCGTGGTCCCCGGCGGGACCACCGCGAGGGCATCACTGTAGCTGACTGAACTCAATACCCCTGAACTCTGGTTGTCGAAGCGATGGGCCCGCAGTCCTG
>Ga0316197_10004153_pt1 | contig 10295 bp, 10 predicted proteins | sample OudBiesiAoxic_MG_FD_204939 | JGI IMG/M metagenome (GOLD analysis project Ga0316197, IMG submission 204939) | Coastal sediment microbial communities from Oude Bieten Haven, Netherlands - site A oxic | ecosystem: Environmental > Aquatic > Marine > Coastal > Sediment | place: Netherlands... | reverse complement strand
TTCGACCGACTCTCGCGTCCCGCGCGACCGTTCGACATAGACGAAACATCTTGCTTCGGCGCCGTTGAGCGACCACTCGGTATCGGTCCATACCGAGCACCCGATAATCGTCACGGCGACTCCCCGGCCGAACACGGTCGGCGGCCGCGTAATGAGCTACGTCACGAGCGACCCGATCCGCAACAGTTCGCCGGTTGCCGAGTGGCTGGCAGAGCGTCCCCGATTGGGGTCCGGCGGCGGTGAACCACTCGATATCGGCCCATATCGAGCACCCGATAACCGCGTCGGCGACCCACCAGCCGGTCACGGTCGGTGATCGCGTTATGAGCTCCCGGTTGGACGGGTCGACCCGCAACAGTTCGCCGGAAGTGCAGCGCGGGCCCAACCGATGGGGGTCTGCGATAACAAGTGGGGTGCGGGGTCCGCTGCGACCGACCAGAAGTGCCGGACTCTGCGGCTCGCACGGTGCTCGGCCACGCGCAGTGTGCGTTCCTGCCATCGACACATCAGAGATGATGGGTGTTGACAATGGTCCCTGGTCGGTGTGGCCGGGGGCAGGGATGATTCTTGTATGTCCGCATGGCAGGTCCGGCGCACCGCGTGCCGGTATGCAGTGGTACCGCTGACCGTGCTGTTCGCTGCTGTTGGCTGTCGTGAAGGCGACGGCCAGGTTGGCCTGGACGAGCCCACCTCCTCGCCCGAGCCGACTGTCCCGGCGGCTGAGGTCGCCGTGCCGACCGTTGCCGGGCCGGACGAGGCTGAAGGGGTCGAGGAGTTCGACTGGAGGACTGCGGGCCTCGATGTGGGGGTTCGGGACTTGCAGGTCTGGGGATCTGTACTGGTGGGGACTGCCGAGCAGAACTTCACTGCGCCATCCGATCTGGTGAGCGAAAGCGACGACGAGGGGTGTGTCGGGTTCGAAGCCGGGCGCAGCGGCGAGGTGGTGCAGTCCTCGGACGGCCTGACCTGGAAAGGGCTCGGATCTCAACCCTCGTGGTACGACGGTCCGACCACGGTTGAGGAATGGGCTCGAAGGACGGCCGCAAATGAGTCACCCTTCGATGATGTTGACCAGGTGGCGTTGCTCGTTCAGCAAGATCAACTCTTCGCTGTCAGTCATCGACGTGACGGACACCGTGACGAGCTCGCGCCGACGGCCGGTGTGGTGATCGTCGAAGCTTGGGACGACGTCAACGAGACGTGGGAGCCGCTGTCGGGAACCGATCGGGTGATTCGTAGCAGTGAGGTATCGGCGGCTTCGGGATCCGCCGGGTTGGTGGTGGTGGCAAACGGGTCCGAGGGCGAGCCGCTGCTGTGGACACTCACCGGTGGCGAGATGGTCAGCGCTGAGGATCCCGTCTTGGACCGGCTCCTCGCTACGGGAGCCGCGGACCTGGGCTCCGACGCCGAGCTTGCAGACCTGCTGCGATCCTTTGAACTCTTCGCAACGTCAGACGGGTTCGTTGCCCAGTTCGCCGTCGGGGACGGTGAATTCGTCATGCTGCGGTCTGAGGATGGTCGCGAATGGACCGAGGTGACTGATGCTCCGAGCAGCGAACTGAACGAGCTCGCCGCCTACGAGGGAGTGGTGATCGCGACTGCGTTCGGCGAAGAGCTCTGGCGCTCCAACGACGATGGTCGAACTTGGGACCTCGACACCGCAGTTCCGGGTGGAGCAATCATCGACATCGCGGCTGGGGCTGGCGGCTGGGCGCTGTGGACCGCTGATCCAGGGGGAATTCCCGACGCGATCTACTACTCGCCGGATGCCTCTCGCTGGCAAGAGATCAACGACCTCTCAGGGCAGGACATCGACTGGGTGACCGGGCTTGCAGTCACCAGCGACGCGATCGTCGCCATCACCGGCTATACGCCCAACGGCGGATGGGTATGCCCCGACATCGTGACCCAGAGCTACCAAGCGCATCTCCGTCCGTTCGGCTCCTGACGTCGCACGCGCTCGACATCGCCGCTCAAAATCACGCCCGCCCGACAATTGCGTCGGTGACCCATCAGCCGAACACGGTCGATGATCGCGTTGTGAGTTACCTCATGGGCGGTTCGACGCGCCACAGTTCGCCGGCGATGCGACACAAGGGGAGCGTTCCGGATCGCGGTTATGAATGGGGTGCGAGGCGCTCCGTGACCGATCGAACGTGCCGCACGCGCTTCGCGGTCGATCGCTGAGTGTCTTGGGGCATTCGGCGACGATCGAAGAGGCCGCGTGCAATTCGAGTTCGCTGGTGATGTTCCCCGACGATGGTGGTCTGGACGGTGTGCTTTGCGGTGGTCTCCTTGCGGGTGCCGTGACGCGTACCAGGGTGTCAACTCACCAATTTGTGATCGCGGTGGGCGTAGATGATGAGCTCGTCGCCGCCGAGCAGTCTGATGTCGACCGGCGGGGCGCCGAAGTAGGTCGTTCCACGGCGGACCCCCAGGATCGTGACATCCGGAAAGGCAACGGCAAGCCCTCGCAGGCTCCGAACCGATTCCTCCGGCGTTGCCTCGAGCTTGACTGCCTGAACCGCGAACTCGTCGGACAGTGTCAACAGATCCAACCGATCCGAGGACAGCGCCGGGATGAGGCGACGGTGGACATATCGCTGCCCGACACGCTCCAGCCGGCGCTGGACCGGACGATTGAGGACGGCAATCAGAATGAGGAGTACTCCCGAGATCGTTACCAGCGCTCGCTCGGTGGTGGATCCCGGCCCCGGAGCAATGAACCCGACGAGCACGGTGAGCACAAGTGTCGGTGTGCCGAGGCTGCCGACGAACATCGTCGTGCCGATGATTCGCCGACGTACTCGATGGTTCACGACGTTCTCGGCTTCGTTCGTCGTGAAGCCCGCGCCACTGAACGCCGACCGGGCCTGAAACGCTGCGCTCTCGGGGGGAACACCGGTGGCAATCAACGCCCCGGTTGCGAGCTTCGTGAAAGCCACCGAGATGACTGCCACGACGAAGAAGGTAGCGACGGCGTACATCGCACAAGCTTCCCAGACAGCGAGCGGCCGCCACCAAGGCTGAGCGTTCTGGAGCACCCGACCGAGCGCAGTCGTGCCGATCGCGAGTGGGTCGCAAGTACAGAACGGCCAGAGTGCTTCGCCCGACAATTCCGTCGGGGAGACGTGCAGTTCGTGACCGATCCCCGGACCGAGAGTGGGTCAGCGTCGATTCAGTCCTTCGCCGACGACGGATGCTCCATGTTCATGTAGACGCCCCCAGATCGAAGCTCATCAAGCATTTGCTGAATTCGCTTCTCACGCGTTTCGAGTCGCTTCGCTCGAGCGATCCAACCGAGGTAGTCGTTCTGCTGATACCTCGGACGCCGTTCGTAGTCGGCCATCACGCCAGCCTCGACGAGCCGATCCTGCACATCGCCGGGCATGGGATTGCGAGCACGCTGGACCATCACACCATTCTCCCGCCCCTGGCGCGCTCACTGTCGCCTCATCGCACACGGCAAGCCGCACACGAGCGCAGACAAACAGCTAGGTGACCTCGCATCGCTCCCGCCCGAACTCAGCGATCCGAACCAACCGTCGATTCGGCCTCGTCACGTACCGCAACACCTCACGGAACGAATGACCCACCTCCCGGGCACGGACGCGTCACAGAACCGCCCAGGGCACCGGCCTTGTGTTCCCGAGGCCCGATCGACACCGACGATCGGCCCGCATTTGTCGACGAACTCGACCGAATGCGGTTACGACTGCGTGAGTGGGTGCGCTTCGAAGAAGCTTCCGACGTCGTCCCAGAAGTCGAACTCCTCGTACTCGGCACAGTATCCGGAGCGGTCTGCACTGCAATCGTGATCGGGCACCTGGTGGCCCATACCGGCGAAGTAGTAGTACTCGGTGGGCGCGTCACACCCCTCGTAGTGGTGGTGGGCAATGCCCGAGCCCAGGTCGGAAACCGACGGTCCGCGCTCGCAACCGTTCGAGTCGGCCCACTCGGCGACGGAGTTCTCGACCGTGCTGCGGTCCGGGTCACCCGACCAAGCAATCAACGGCACCGGTCCGATTGGTTCCAGCCCGAGCGTTCCGAACCGCCCGATGCCGGGGGCGAACGCGGCGATCACGTCCGACGCGTCGGCCATGAGCCGGGCGGTGAAACCCGCGCTCGCCGAGCTGCCCGACGCGAACACACGAGTGCGATCGATGCAGTACGTGTCGGCGACATCGTCGATCAGTGCGCGGATCATCGGGACCGTCCTCCTGTCCGCCCTTCCGACGTCGGCGAAGACGACGAGCGCATCGAGCCCGCCCAAGGTCGGGCCCCATCCTTCGGCAGCCGCTTGGGCGCCCCCCGACCCGCCCGGTACGACGATGTAGACGCTGACGGGTGTGCGTGCGTCGTAGGTCTCGGGCACGGCCACCACGTACGGCTGCTCGACGCCATCCAGCGTGTGGTTCCGCTCCTCGAGGCCCGGCTCCGCCGAGTGCGACGGGGAGCATGCGGCGACGCCTGTGCCTGCCTCCTCGCCGACGTCGGCCGAATCGCCCTCGCCACACGCCGACACGAGAAACGCTGCTGCAAGCGCCACGATCACCACCGGGGACAGCACCTGACGACGCATGGGAGAACGCTCCTTTCCACTCAAGTTTCCCTGCCGGGGCTCCCGTGGCGGCAGGTACGAAGGTCACTCACGGCCAGCGACAGCCGAGCACCGGTCGTGGAGGGGCGGTCACGAGCCAAACGATCCGGCCACCGCACATGAGGAACCAGTTTGGATTCAGGGAGAACTGGTGCGGTCATCCCCGGAATCACTTGCAGCGCGCCCCCAATACGCTCTGCACATGCGTCGCGTCGCCGTCATCGGGTCATCCGGAGTCGGCAAGTCCACGCTCGCCGACGCACTCGCCGAGCGACTCGACGTGCCGGTGATCGAGCTCGACGAACTCATGCACGGCCCCAACTGGACGCCGACACCCACGCCCAAATTCCGCGCCAAGGTGACGGCCGCGATCGTCGAGGCCGACGACTCGGTCGGTGGCTGGGTCGTCCCCGGGAACTATCGCACCGTGGCCGACATCATCCAGCGCCGCGCCGACACGATCGTCTGGCTCGACCTCCCGCGCCGCGTGACGATGTGGCGCCTGCTCAAGCGTTCGGTCCGCCGATCGTTGACCCGCGAGCAAGTCTGGGGTGGCAACCGTGAATCACTGGCCAACCTCGTCAGCCGGGATCCGAATCGGAACGTCCTGCTCTGGTCATGGCAGCACCACCCTCGGTACCAGCAGCTCTACGAGGGCTACGCCGCGGGAGATTTCTGGTCCAACACGACGGTCCATCGGCTCCGGACCCGCTCCGACGTCGAAGCCTTCCGCAACAGCCTCAGCGAGTGAGATCGGCGACGATGTCGGCCAGCTCGAGCGACGGGTAGAACTCGACCCCCGAGATCGTGCCGTCGAAGAACGTCGGGATCCACTCCAGTGAACCGTCGCGCCACCAATAGAGATGCGGGCTCACCGAGCCGGGGCCCTGCTTGAACAGTTGGCGGGTGATCGGAATCATGCCGGCGATCCCGAACCGCACCGATGCATCGTCGATCGGATGAACGAGCACGCTGTGGCACAGCGGCATCGACACGATGGCCCCGAAGTCGCCGATGTGGGCGTCGTCGGCGATCACGTCGGCGATCACGCCGACCGTGCCGGCGGTGAACGGTCGCTCGCCGAACACGTGAACCAGATCGGTGCCACCGATGTCGATGGCGTGGATTTCGTCAGGTCGTTCGAGCAGCTCGGTCTGCAACCGCGCGCTCGCCCAGGCCTCGTCGATGTCCCAGCCGTTGGCTGCGACCTCGCTCGTCGGCACGCATCGGACTGCATCGTCGACGTCGACGGCCAGAACCTGCACGACGCCGTCGACGAACGGTCGCCCACCGAGTTGGCGGAGCGTTCCGGCGTCGGCCGGCGTGTCGGGCACGAGCCGGATACGCAGGTCGAACATCGAGTACGGCTCGGCGATCTGATCGAGATGCGCGGTCATCCTTCGGAGATGGTCGGTGATGAGTTGGCTCCACTCGTCCCGCGGACGCGCATGGCAGTGCTGAGCGAGCTGCAGCAGCGCCAGCGAGCGGCCGCTCCGGAGTCGCACGACCCCGGGATCGATACTGGCCACCGTGAGCCCGAGCTCAGCGACGGCGTCGTACACCTCACAGTGAAAGGCCAGCCAGGCATCCTGCGGCATGAACTCGAAGTCGACCGGCCGGTCGAACGTGGCTGCGTGGGCGCTGGGATCGTTGGACGACATGTGGGGCTCCTGCTGCTGACGGATGTCTGCTGCATGCCCATCGGCACGTCTTGAGGATTTCTTGAACAATCCGGTCGTTCGGCGTGCGACGCCGGTCGCTCACCACCAGCCGTGGAGCCGCGTTGCGACGAGCGGTCGGACGCTCAGACACCAAATCCTGAATGCCGCCGAACAGGACGAGCGGATCAATGACGGCGCCGAAACCGGCACGGCATGATGAACGAGAAATGGCGTCAGGAACTCGCACCGCCGCGACACACGCCCGTCGACGACGTCCTCACCGTCCTGTGAACTCCGCCGGACGACGTTCGAGAAACGCCGCGACCCCTTCGCGGTGGTCCTCGCTCTTGAAACACGCGGCGAGCGACTCGGTGTGGCGCGCCATGTGCTCGCCAACCGGTGCCGTCAGGCCCTGATGTACCAGCGACTTGATCTCGCGCAGACTGTACGGAGACCCTGCCGCGATCTGTTCGGCCAGCGACATCGCAGCGGAGAGCAGTTCCTCGCTCGGCACGACGTCGAGCACGTAGCCGAGGCGGTGTGCTTCGGAAGCATCGATGATCTCGCCCGTGTAGAGCAAGCGCAGCGCCGGCTGGAGTCCGATGATGCGCGGCAGGAGCCACGTGCCGGCGCCGGTGTCGGGCACGAGGCCGCGGTGGACGAAGTTCCACCCGAAACGGGCGTTCGTTCCGGCCAATCGGAGGTCGCACTGGGAACTGAACTCCGCTCCCATCCCGACTGCCGGCCCGTCGATCGCGCCGGTCACCCCCGTGACGACGATCACGACGGTCTCCGGGTCTTCATCGGCCCGCCGCGACCGCTTCGATGAAATCGGAGAGCATCGAGAAGGTCATCGCGTTGCGCTTCTCCGGTCGATCGATCGTGATCACGCCGACCGCACCCTGCACTTCGTAGCGAATGTGTTGTCGGTTCTCGACCGTCGTCGGACGGTAGAGGATCGAGAAGCCGTCCGAGGGCTCGTCAGCAACGACCACGTCGCTGCCACACGAGTTTCCCGTGCGGCTGCGCTACGCGAGCAAGTCGACGAAGGATTCGAGCTGGCGGAGGTTGCGGCACTCGAACACACCGTCGGTGTAGGTGCCGTACTCCCCCACGATCGAGTCGCCGGTGTTCCAGTAGCTCTTCGGTTCAGGGTTCAGCCAGTACACGTGGCGCGCCTTCTGCTGGATCTCCTTGACGACCCAGCTCTGACTCGCGTGGTAGTTGTTCCGGGCGTCGCCGAGCAGGAGCACGGTCGACTTCGGGCCGACGTCTTTGCCGTACTTGTTCCACCAGACCTCGAACGCATGCCCGTAGTCGGAGTGTCCGTCGACCCAGACCACGTCGGCCTCGGTGTTCACCCGGTGGATCGCCTCCTGGATGTCTTCGGTCGCCTTGAAGTAGTCGGTCACCTCATCGATGCCGTCGATGAACACGAAGGAGCGAACCTTCGAGAACTGGTTCTGGATGGCGTACACGAGCATCAACGTGAAGCGGGCGAACGCTGCGACCGATCCGGAGATGTCGGCGATCACGATCAGCTCCGGCTTGGACGGACGTGGGTACTTGAACTTCGGTTCCGCAGGCACCCCGCCGTAGCTCAGCGAGTGGCGCACGGTGTTGCGGAAGTCGAGCGGGCCCTTGCGTCCGTGACGGCGCTTCCGGGCGAGCCGTGCGGCCAGCTTGCGGGTGAGCGGATACAGCGACTTCTTGAGCGCCACCATCTCGTCACGCGAGGCATGCATGAACTCGACGTCTTCAGGGAGTGGCTTGCGCAGGGTCTTGGCCATGGCCTCGGCGCCTCGGTCGGCAACGAGTCGTCGCCGGATCTCGGCCTCGATCTCACCCTTGAACTTCTCGATGCGATCCTCGTACTCCTCTTTCTCCAAGCGCTCCTCGAGTGAGGTGAGATCGCCCGGCGCCTCCTCGCGCGACGCATCCATCATCTTCTCGAGCATGTTGTCGAGGTCGAGGTTTCGCAGCGTGCGGTACAGGTAGTAGGTGCCGCCGACAGGTCGGCCCGGCTCCATGCCGGCGAAGCGCTGTACGGCCTGCTTGGCCATCGCGCGCATCATGCCCTGGTCGCCGTTCATCAGCGCCTGCATCAGCATCTGGGCGATCTCTTCGGGCGTCATGGAGTCCATGCCGCCCTGTCCGTTGCCCTCACCCTGCTGCTGAGCTTCCTGCATCTCGCGCCACAGTTCGTCGAGATCGGTGTCGCCATCACCTTCGGCGATCTTGTACTCCGGACCCCTCAGGCTGAAGTAGACCTCGAAGACCGTCTCGAAGCTGCGCCAGTGCGCGTGGTTCTTGATCAATGTCGCGCCGAGTGCGTACTTGAACGCGTCTCGGTCCTCGATCGGGATGTGCTGCACCGCCTCCATCGCGTCGAGGTTCTCCGTCAGCGACACCGGCAGGCCGGCGTTGCGGAGCTCGACGACGAAGCCGTTGAGCAGGTCGAGCATGCCGCCGTTGGAGGCGCCGGACCCGGGGGTGGTGACAGTGTCGGTCATCATGCAGCGCGGTCAGTCGTCGACCGACAGCTCCTTGGCGGCCTTGGCGATGTCGGTCTGGTACTTGAGCAGAATATTCAAGGTCTCTTTGGCGATCTGCTCGTCGATCGTCTCGATGTTGAGCAGCATCAGGGTGCGCGCCCAGTCCAGCGTCTCGGAAACACTCGGGCTCTTCTTGAGGTCGAGTTGGCGGATCGACCGGACGATGCGAGCGACTTGGTCGGCGAGGTTGTCGGTGATGCCGGGGGTTTTCGCGAGCACGATCTCCTTCTCGCGCTCGAGCTGCGGGTAGTCGACGTGGAGATACAGGCACCGACGCTTGAGTGCCTCGGACAGTTCACGGGTGTTGTTCGACGTGAGGAAGACGAGGGGGATCTGCTTGGCCACGATCGTGCCCAGTTCGGGGATCGACACCTGGTAGTCGGAGAGGATTTCGAGGAGCAGCGCCTCGGTCTCGACCTCGACGCGGTCGACTTCGTCGATCAGCAGGACGACGGGCTCGTCGGCGGTGATCGCCTCGAGGAGGGGCCGGGTCAGCAGGAACTCATCGGAGAAGATGTCGTCCTTGATGTCGGTCCAGTCCTCGTTGCCCTCATCGCCGCCACGCTCGGTCTGGATGCGCAGCAACTGCTTCTTGTAGTTCCACTCGTAGAGCGCCTTGCTCTCGTCGAGTCCCTCGTAGCACTGGAGGCGAATCAGCTTGGCGCCGGTCATCTCGGCGACCGACTTGGCCAGCTGGGTCTTGCCCGTCCCGGCCGGACCCTCGACGAGGATCGGCTTGTTGAGCCGATCGGCGAGGTACACGATGCCCGAGATGCCCTCGTCAGCGAGATAGCTCGAGTCGCGCAGGGCGTCGCGCACCTCCTGCACGCTTTCGAAGCGCGGCTCGGCGTCGAACGGCGTGGTCGGGGTGGCGTCGGTTGTGGTCATACCGGCCCGAAGCTACCGGCCGGTACACGCTCCGCTGGAATCGGAATCGCCGTCGATGACCTAACGTCGGTCACATGAGCGAGAACCTGCAGAACTTCACACGCGCCGCCCACACCCTCCGGAACGTGGCCGTACGAGTCCCAGCGGACGCGTGGGACAACGACTCGTGCTGCGACGGCTGGAGTGCGCGCGAGGTCGCCGGGCACGCCTCCTGGGTGCTCCAGAACATCGCCGCCAGCACCGGCCACGGCGAGCGGCCCGAGAAGCAGCCCGAGGCCGCCGTCGCTGGTGACGATCCAGCCGCCACCGTCTGTGCCTCGGTCGATGCCTGCCTCGCCGCCCTCGACCAGCCGGGCTCACTTCAGACAGTGGCCCAGACCCCGTTCGGAGAAATGCCGGTCGACAACTTCATCGGCACCATCTGGGTCGACCCGCTCACCCATGCCTGGGACATCGCCGACGCCGCTGGCATCGAGTCGGGCATCGACGAGGCCACCGCTGCCGCTGCCCAGGCCAACCTGGAACCGATCTCCGAGATGATGCGCGGGGCAGGAGCATTCGGACCTGAAGCCGATGCAACGGGCCGCGACG
>Ga0316197_10004152_pt1 | contig 10295 bp, 10 predicted proteins | sample OudBiesiAoxic_MG_FD_204939 | JGI IMG/M metagenome (GOLD analysis project Ga0316197, IMG submission 204939) | Coastal sediment microbial communities from Oude Bieten Haven, Netherlands - site A oxic | ecosystem: Environmental > Aquatic > Marine > Coastal > Sediment | place: Netherlands... | reverse complement strand
GTTAATTTTTTACCTTCTAAAGCTTTTAATTCTTTCATTTGTTCCTACCTCCTAAAGTTTAATTATCTCTGTTCTATGCATAGCACTTATTCCGGTTCTAGTTACTTCTAATATTCCAAACTTATCCATGACATTTATCAATCCTTCTACTTTATTTGAATCTCCAGTAATCTCTATAATAAGAGCCTCATGGGAAAGATCTATAATTTTAGCTCTGTAGATATCGACTATATTTGTTATCTCTATCCGAGTTTTAAAATTAGACTTAACTTTTATTAGTGCTAATTCTCTTTTTACTACATTTTCATCATCCAAAATTTCTACCTGTTTTACATCTATAAGTTTTGCTACTTGTTTTTTAACCTGCTCAACAAATTCTTTATCCCCAATAACGGTGATTGTTATTCTAAAATATTCCTTGTCTTCACATACTCCACAAGTTATTCCATCTATATTAAATCCTCTTTTAGAAAATAATCCCGTAACTTTAGACATTATTCCCGGTTTGTTTCTCATCATCATTAAAATTTGATACTTTTTCATAATTCCTCCTTGGACATGATCATCTCATCTACCGATTTTCCTCCTGGTATCATAGGAAACACATTTTCTTCCTTGGATACGATACAATTAACTAGAGATGATCTCTTTGTAGAAAATACCTTTTCTAAAAGTTTATCTAGCTCTTTAGGAGTCTCTACAATGTTGGAATCTATCCCATATGCCCGACCAAGCATTACAAAATCAGGATTTTTTTCTAATTTTACAAATGAATGCCTTTTTTCATAAAAAACATCTTGTAACTGTTTTACCATTCCTAAAAATGAATTATTTACAATGATTATTTTTATATCTAAATTATATTCAGAAATAGTCATAAGTTCTTGGGAATTCATTTGAAACCCTCCATCACCTACTATGGCTATAACCTCTCTATCAGGGTTAGCCAATTTTGCACCTATCGCTGCTGGTACTCCAAATCCCATGGTACCTGCCCCTCCTGAAGTTATAATACTATTAGTTCTATCAAAATTATAATATTGTGCAGCCCACATTTGATGCTGACCAACATCTGTACATACAATGGCTTTTCCTTCAGTCAGTTCACTTATTTTAGAGATAAGATATTGTGGCAATATATAATCTGTAGGAAAATTCCTATCCAGTGGATATTTATTCTTTAGTTCCATTATTCTATTGATCCAAGCTTCATTTTTTCCCTCTTCTTTATATTCTAAAAGTGCTTCTAAAACCAAATTTACATCTCCAACTATATGAAGATCGGCACGTTTATTTTTATCTATTTCTGCCTCATCTATATCCACATGAATTATCTTTGCATTTTTACAAAATCTCTCGATATTTCCTGTAACTCTGTTATCAAACCTCATCCCTAATGCTATTACAAGATCGGCTTCATCAACAGCGTAGTTTGCATAGGCTGTCCCATGCATCCCCAACATATGAAGATTATATTTGTCTTCTGCTGGAAGAATCCCTAACCCCAAAAGAGTTGTTGTTACTGGTATATCAAATTTTTTAGAAAATTCTCTAAGTTGATTGGAAGAATCTGATTTCATCACTCCATTTCCAGCTAAAATTATTGGCCTTTTACTCTTTTTAATCATCTCTACAAATTCATCAGTTTCCTTCTTTTGAGGTTTTTCATAGATATATTTATAGTCTAAAATCGAATCATATTCATTGCTGTAACCCTTTTTAAAATTTTTATAACTCATTTTACTCATTTGAATATCCATTGGGATATCTATAAGTACTGGTCCTGGCCTACCATTCTTTGTTAAATAAATTGCTTCCCTCAATAAATCAGGCAATTCCTCTATTGAACGCACAAGATAGTTATGCTTTGTAATAGAATCCGTTACCCCAGTTATATCTAACTCTTGAAAAGCATCTGTCCCCAAATTATTAACTGATACCTGCCCTGTAATAACAAGCATAGGTGTAGAATCCATATAAGCTGTCATTAGCCCAGAAACGGTATTGGCTGCTCCAGGTCCTGAAGTAACTATACAAATTCCTGTTTTCCCACTAGATCTAGCATATCCATCAGCTGCATGAGCCGCTCCTTGCTCGTGTCTAGTTAAAATATGATCTATCTTTTCTTTATAAGAATGAAGAGCATCATAGATAGGAAGTACTGATCCTCCTGGATATCCAAATACCGTATTCAAATTATGCTCTTGTAGAACTTCTAAGATTATTTCTGCTCCGTTTATCTCTCTCATTAACCTCACCCCCAATAATTTTCAAATATCATTTTTTACTTCTATTAAATCCCCCTATCTTTTATATCTCTATATTAAGTTATAAAAAAAAGCAGCTATGATTATAGCTGCCTAATCTAGAAAGAAGTTTGTACACCTTTCTAAATTTATTTATCTTTATAAAAAAAGCAGCTAATAATATTAGCTACCACCTATAAGTTATACTCTTTTTTATTATTCTAAAATAGAATTTTTTCATTTCAAAAGCATATAATTTCTCTAATATTATTTTTTAAATCTATTCAATTGATTGCGGTTTAAGTCCAATAAGACTAGCAGCAATAATAATAAATTTATAGATAAAACATTAGTTAAAATCATATTCTCTTCCTCCTCTTTTGTAATTAAGAAAGATAATACCAGTTATTTTTTTTTCTGTCAACATTTTTTTCTGTATAAAAATAAAAAACTTTAATACTAATTTAAAAAACACTCCTAAACCCCTTATCCTTGTTAAATTTATTAAAAAATAAAATAATTTTATTTTTTTATCTTTTTATCTTTCAAATCGTTGCATTAGAATATAGTAATTAGAAAAATTAGAGAAAAAAATCAAAGTGAAATATTTAAAAAAGTAGATAAAATTATAAGTATAATATCTTTTATTTTAGTGTATAATAAGAAATATTAAAAAAATATATATGGAGTTGATTTATGAATATTAAACCAATTGGAAATAGAATATTAGTAGAACCTTTAAAGATCGAAGAAAAAACTTTTAGCGGTATCATCTTACCTAGTTCTGGAGAAGCCAAATCTTCTAATATGGGAATAGTTGTTGCACTTGGAAATATTGAAGAAAAAGTTAATTTAGGAGATAAGGTATTTTTTAAACCTCATTCTGGAGTAGAAATTTCTGATTCAGATAAGACATTTCTTATCTTAGAAGTGGAGGATATTCTGGCTGTAATAAAGTAAAAAAAAGATCTATTAAAAAAATACAACTTAGAAAAATAAACATCTTGGAAAATCCATTGGGATATTAATATTTTGAAAACAAAAGGACACTATTTTATACTGTAACCTGTAGACTAGACACTAGAAAAAAAGAGTGTCAAAATCTACAGGTTTTTTGTATACTTAAAATAAAGATGTTCTGAAAGTTTCATCTAAATCTATTGTCTATGCTCTTGAATTCAAAGAAAAATTTATTGAAGAAAATTTTAAAGGGGAATCACCCAGAATAATCTTTGAAGAAAATGGTTTTGATATTGAAATCATTGGTATTAAAAGAGTAGAGCAGTCTGCGTAGAGATGGAACAAATCATATAATAAAGATGGTTTTTTAGGTTTAAAAGATTCTAGAGAACACTATTCAGGAAGACCTAAAAGTAGAGAATTAACTGATGTTGAAAAAAAATAGGTAGAATAATGAGAAAATATAATATTGTTTGTCCCCATAGAAAACCAAATAAATATAAACAGATTGCTAAAGCTACTAAAGAACACAGTACTTTACCTAATACCTTAAATAGAGAATTTAAACAAGGAATCCCTATGAAAGTACTGTTAACAGATATTAGCTACTAATACAATAGAAAAGCTATGCAGGAAAAGGTTCAAATTAGCTGACAGCTGCTTTATTCATTCGGATCAAGGGGTTCATTATACAAGTCCAAAATTTCAAAACTTATTAAAGCGAAAGGGGATAGACCAATCAATGTCTAGAAGAGGTAACTGTTGGGACAATGCGCCTATAGAATCTTTTTTTGGTCACATGAAAGATCACTTAGAATTAAAGAAATGTAAAGATTTAAATGCAGTCAAAAAAGAAATGAAAAAATTTATGAATTATTACAATAACCATAGATATCAATGGGGTTTAAAAAAGATGACTCCTGTAGAATACAGGAATCATCTTTTGAATGCTTAAATATTGCCTCACTTTTTTTATATGTCCTTGACAAAGGTTACAGTTTAAATACCTAACTCCTTTTTCTATTTAAAACTCATATAACTTCCTCTCCTATGAAAGATTTCAAAATGTCATAAAAACCAATCCATTTATCTGGAAACTTGTTTTGACAATATATTTTTCTTTTTTTCTGTTTAATGAGATATTCTATTTGCCATTGCAGTCCATCTATTATATCTTTATTAACATAGTTAGCTTTCCAGTTTGAAAAGTTAGAATCAATTAATGTGTTTAATATCGTCTCAATTTCGTATTTACTAAGACTTTTACTACTTACTAATTTTTCTCTAGAGAATCTAGATCCCCATTGGATATTGAAATTTTTAAAATCAATAATTATTTTCCCATTTATTCCACCAAAACTTGCAATTGAGACTGTCAAAGATTCTATACTACTATACCAATCATGTATTGCTTGCTTTTTATTCCCTTCATATCCGCAGGCTTTGCAGTGGTAATCAGGGCTTATTTTTTCACCATCGTCCCCTATCGCTATGCAGCAACCTCCTATCCAATATTCAGTTTTGTTAAATAATTCTTCAGTAGGCATTCCATAAATTATTTTTAGTGTATCCTTTGATCCACATCTAGGGCATTGTTTATACACTATTCGCATTTAGTATCACTCCTTTTATTTAAAGTATACCCTTTCTTTTGAATAAATCATCTGAAATTAAAGGATAAAAGTAGATGGGGTAAAACCTCTGTCCTTAGAACCTTTAACTTTTTAGGTTTCTTTTTTCCTTTGAAAAAATTGCCCAGAATGAAAGAAATTGGACTAACTCTTTTCTTTACATATTTTTCCCTGTTAATTTATCTGAAAATGTTTTATGAACTCCATATTTTTGACACATAGATTTTGATAATAGTTTTGTGCAAAAAACTGAGTGTGGCCTTAAATAAATATCTAATTTCGTTAAGAAAATTTAACGATTTTCTATTTTTGTTAAGAAAATTTAATAATCATCTATAAATGTGGTATACAGTATTAACTGCCATAAAAGGAGGGAGCAGGAAATACAAGATAAATATCTTTTGAAAATGGAAAATTAAGAGAATCATCAAAAAATGTTTAAATTTAAGGGGGTGAAAATTTAATGAGTATGAAAATTTTTAAGTTTGTTCTAAAAATGGCTGTAGGAACTCCTTCTAAATCAATCGTAAAGATAGGTGAGGAAATAAAAAGAGGTCAGTGTATAGCTGAACCAATTTCATTGGGATGTAAAATACACTCTAGTATAAATGGTATAGTGAAAAAAATAACCGAGACTTGTATAGAGATTCAACAGACCGAAGAAGGTTCAGGTGACTATTTAAAAATAAAGGAATGTGAAAGTATTTCTGAATATGCATTTGAAGCAGGGATAGTAGGATCAGGTGGGGCAGGTTTCCCAAGTCACATTAAATTATCTACAAAATTAGATGGTGGCTATGTATTAGCTAATGCAGCTGAGTGTGAACCGATCCTATCTCATAATGTAGAGTTAATGGAAACAAATCCAGAAATTCTAGTAAAGGGTATTAAATATGCCATGGAATCTACTGGAGCTAAGATGGGTTATATTGCTATGAAGCCTAAGTATCTTAAAGCTGCCATGGCTATTGGTAAAGTTTTGAAAAACTATGAAAATATAGAAATAAAATGGTTACCAAACATGTATCCTGCTGGAGATGAAAGAGTAATTGTTAGAGAAGTTTTGGGAGTAGAATTACAACCAGGAGAACTACCATCTAAAGCAAATGCTGTAGTATTTAATGTAGAAACTTTAAAGACCTTAGTATTGGCTGTAGAAGATAGAAAGCCTGTCATCGATAAAGATGTCACAGTAGGTGGAAGGGTAGTAGATGCTGAAAAAGGTAAAGTATTCTTAGATGTTCCAATTGGAGCTTCTGTAAAAGAATATATTGAAAAAAGTGGTGGCTATATACCTCCTTATGGAGAGATAGTTGCTGGAGGTCCATTTACAGGAAAAGCTATAACTGAAGATACACCAATAACTAAAACTACAGGTGGAATATTAGTGGCAATGCCGTATCCAAATGATACGAGAAAAGTCGGAATAATTGCTTGTGAGTGTGGAGCTGATGAAAAAAGATTAACTGAAATAGCTCACGGTATGGGTGGAGAAGTAGTAGCGGAAACCAAATGTAAAAGGATGGTAGAAGTTAACGGAAGATATAGATGCGATAAGCCGGGAATTTGTCCAGGGCAAGCAGAAAAAGTATTATTTTTAAAGCGTCAAGGTGCAGAAGTAATAATAACAGGAACTTGCGAAGACTGAACGAATACAGTAATGACTGTAGCTCCTAGGTTGGGAGTACCTGTATACCATAGTACCGATCACGTATTACGTGGTGCAAGACACAAAATTTATAGAAGTAAGAAAAACTAAATATATATATATTTATAGAGTTAACTTTTATGTTAATTCAATCTTAAAGAAAATCAGGAGGAAAAAATGTCAATCACTGTAGAAACTGCAAAAGAGCATGCAATGGATCACGCTGTAAGTTGTTGTAGATTTGAGGCGGGAACAATAATCGAGCCTTCAAATTTAGAGGACCCAGAAATATTCTTTGACTTAGAAGAGTCTGGACTATTAAAATTAGACGAAAAAACATTAAAAATAGGAGAGGTTTTAGGAGCAAAATTAACTAAAACTGTAGAAGCATTAACACCATTAACAGCTGATATGTTAGAAGGGCTTAATGTACAAACTAAAGAGGTAAAAGAAGAAATAGTAGGAACACCAACAGCAGCTACCGAAGCTGTAGCACCTACTCCAATGACTACATCATTAAATGGTGGGATGTTAAAAATTCATATAGGCGAAGGTAAAGACATCAACTTAGAAATTCCAATGCTCTCAACTCAAGGGTCGGCAACAGCGATAGAACCAACTGCTAGAATTGTAGAAGTTCAAGGAACTGCAGCAACTACTGAAAATGTAGCTGTATTACCTGAAAAAAAATTAAGAACTTTAACTAAAAAACATTTCAAAATAGAAAAAGTAGTATTTGGAGATGAAACTAAAATAGAGGGAACAACTCTTACATTAAGAAAAGGTGTGGAATTAGAAGCTGTAGAATCTCAAGAATTAGTAACTGCTATGACTTTAGAAATAATCACTCCAGCTGAATACGATACTTATAGTGAGACTATAATGGATGTTCAACCAATAGCTACAAAAGAAGTAGATAATTTCTTAGGAACAGGAGATACAAGAGTAATCGATGGTGTTATCGTAATGGTAACAGGTGTAGACGAAAATGGAGTACAAATAGGTGAATTCGGATCATCTGAAGGAATCTTATCTGAAAACATCATGTGGAATAGACCTGGATCACCTGATAAAGGAGATATTTTTATTAAAACTACAGTTACAATCAAAGCTGGAACAAATATGGAAAGACCTGGACCATTAGCAGCTCATACAGCAAGTGACTTTATCACTCAAGAGATCAGAAACGTATTAAAAAAAATGGATGAAACTTTAGTAGTAGAAACTGAAGAATTAGTTCAATTCAGAAGACCTGGAAAGAGAAAAGTAGTAGTAATCAAAGAGATCATGGGACAAGGTGCTATGCATGACAATATAATCTTACCAACTGAACCAGCAGGAGTCATGGGTGGAAAACCTAATGTTGACTTAGGAAACTTACCTATCGTGATGTCTCCACTAGAAGTATTAGACGGAGGAGTTCATGCATTAACTTGTATCGGACCAGCATCAAAAGAGTGTTCTAGACATTACTATAGAGAGCCATTAGTAATCGAAGCAATGAACGACCCTGAAATAGATTTATGTGCAGTTATATTTGTTGGTAGTCCACAGGTAAATTCTCAAAAATTCTATGTATCTGAGAGATTAGGTATGACAGTTGAAGCTTTAGACGTAGAAGGAGCTATCGTAACAACTGAAGGGTTTGGAAATAACCATATCGATTTCGCAAGTCATATTGAGCAAATTGGAATGAGAGGAATAAAAGTAGTAGGAATGTCATTCTCAGCAGTTCAAGGTGCATTAGTTGTAGGAAATAAATATATGGAATACATGGTAGACAACAACAAGTCTGAAGAGGGAATTGAAAATGAAGTACTTGCTTGTAATACTTTGTGTAAAGAGGATGCTTTAAGAGCTCTTGGAATGTTAAAGTCAGCTATGGCTGATTCAGATGTTAAGGGACCTGAAAGAAAATGGAATCCTAATGTTAAAGAATTAAACTTAGAAGCTGTAGAAGCTAACTTAGGAACAAACATAGATAGAGTTTTGAATGAGACTTCTATCCCTATGAGTGAAAAAAGAACAGAAAAATTAAAAACTAAATAAGTCTAAATTATGAAATATGGAGTTGAATTATGAAATATGGAGATAAATTAGTAAAAATGCAGGGAATCATAGTACATATTTCAGATGGATCAGTGGCTATGGATTTAAAAGGTAGATTAGGGCATTTAACTGTACCTATGAGAATGTTAATTACTGACTATGATCTAAAGGTAGGTCAAGAAGTTGCATTTAACATTAGTTTTCCAGAGGTAATGTCTGGAGAAGTAAATGAAAAGTATGTGAGTAATATAAAGAAAAATAATAGAGGAGGAAAATAGAATGGCAATAAAAGGTATGCAATCAGAAATATTTGTACCAATCACTCCTAAGTCTATTTGGACGCCAGTAACTAAACCTTTAAATGAAATGAAAATAGGTTTAGCAACTGCAGCAGGAGTACATTTAAAATCACAAGAAAGATTTAACTTTGCTGGAGATTTCACATATAGATTTATTCCAGGAGATGCATCTACATCTGATATGATGGTATCTCATGGTGGGTATGACAATGGAGATGTAAACAAAGACGTTAACTGTATGTTCCCAGTAGATCCATTAAATGAATTAGCTAAAGAGGGATTTATCAAAGAAGTAGCAGAAATCCATACAGGATTCATGGGTGGAGGTGGAAACCAAGAGAAGTTTAAAAACGAAACTGGTCCTGCCATCGCTGCAAAGTTTAAAGAAGAGGGTGTCGACGCTGTAGTATTAACAGCTGGCTGAGGGACTTGTCACCGTTCTGCTGTACTTGTACAGAGAGCTATTGAGGAATCGGGAATTCCTACAATAATTATCGCAGCATTACCACCAGTAGTAAGACAAGCTGGAACACCAAGAGCAGTAGCACCAAATGTACCAATGGGAGCAAATGCAGGAGCACCAAATGATCATAAGATGCAAAGAGGGATCTTAATGGCAACATTAGAACAATTAATTGAAATTCAAACACCTGGTAAAATTGTACCATTACCATTTGAATATATCGCAAAGGTATAATTTGAATTTTTAGGAGATTACATATGAAGAGTTTAAAAAGACGTAAATTGCAAATAAAAGCTTTTCACATAGAGGAAGTGGTTTTTTCGGAAGCTACTTCAATCTTTAATCATATTTTATCTCTAGGAGATGAATTTAGAACTCCAGAGATAAAATGTGGGTTAGAATATGTGAAAGAATTAAAGATTGAAATAATAAAGCCAAATGAAAAAGATAAGTTTGTTAATTCTATTATGGATTTTATTCCTATCTCAACAAAAGTATTAGGGAACATAGGTGAAGGAATAACTCATACATTAACAGGTGTAAGCGTTATGATAACAGGTGTTGATGAAGATGGAACTCAGGTTGCAGAATTTGGATCTTCAGAAGGAATATTATCGGAGCAAGTGGTATTTGGAAGAGCAGGAACTCCTCAAGATACAGATATAATCATTCATTTAGACTTAACTTTAGCATCAGGTGGAACTAAAACAAGAGAAGGAATAAACGAGTGTCATGAAATATGTGATAACCTTATTCAAGAAGTAAGAAAAAACTTAAAAAACTTGAATGGAAGAACTTGCACAGAAACATGTGAATTTTTTGACGAGATAAAACCAGGAGCTAAAAAAGTAGTTATACTAAAGCAAGTTGCAGGACAGGGAGCTATGTATGATACAAGACTTTTTTCTAGAGAACCGTCTGGATTTTCAGGAGGAAAATCTATAATTGAATTATACAATATGCCTGTACTATTAACTCCAAACGAATATAGGGATGGAG
>Ga0316197_10004151_pt1 | contig 10297 bp, 11 predicted proteins | sample OudBiesiAoxic_MG_FD_204939 | JGI IMG/M metagenome (GOLD analysis project Ga0316197, IMG submission 204939) | Coastal sediment microbial communities from Oude Bieten Haven, Netherlands - site A oxic | ecosystem: Environmental > Aquatic > Marine > Coastal > Sediment | place: Netherlands... | reverse complement strand
ACCTCATAATATTTCATAAGGAGACCTCCTATTAATACAGCTACAGAAGTAAGCATATCGGTGATTAGATGAAGATAAGCTGATCTCATATTTAGATTATGATTCGCATCTCTTCTCAATAATAAAACGCTTAATCCATTTCCTAATATGGCAATAAAGGCGAGCCAGATAACAATCTCGCTTCCTATTTCCTGGGGATTATTAAACCTTTTAACCGCCTCTATACCCAGAAATACAGCAATAATAATAAGGGATGATGAATTGATAAAAGCAGCAATAATTTCTGCTCTTTTAAATCCAAAGGTTTTATGAAGGGTTTGCTTTTTTTTATTGGTAAGTAAATTAGCTACATAACTAATAATCAATGAAATTACATCAGATAAATTATGAACTGCATCTGAAATCAGCGCCAGGCTTCCAGAAATCAAACCTCCAATGACCTGAGAAGCTGTAATTATAATGTTTAAAACAATGGAAAATAATAATCTGTTTCCAGATAATTGCCCGTGTTGATGTGAATGATTATGACTCATTATGACATTAACAATTAGCGATTGGAATCTTATCTATTCTTTGTTGATGCCGACCCCCTTCGAATTCAGTATTTAAAAACGTTTTTACGAACTCAATACTATCGTCCTGCGTCACAAACCGAGCTGGTATGCTCAATATATTTGCATCATTATGCAGTCTTGCTAATTCAACCAATTCATTATTCCAGCAGAGAGCAGCCCTTATATCCTTATGATGATTAGCGGTCATTGCAGCTCCATTACCACTTCCGCAAATGATAATTCCAAAATCTGCTTCACCACTTTCTACAGCTTCAGCAACCGGATGAATAGCATCAGGATAATCCATACTTTTTTCTTCGTCTGTACCAAAATTAATTACCTTAATCCCAATACTTTTTAGATACTCAACAATTTTAAATTTGTACGTAGTTCCGGCATGATCATTGCCAATTGCTATATTCATTGTCAAAAAGTTTATACAAAACTACGTTTAATAAAGTAATAAACATAAAAATAATCAATTGTTAACTCAAGCATATAAAGTGTTCATTTGAAACTATTTAAAAAATAGACCAATTGTTAATTAAAACAGGTCAATTTCTTATAAATAAATTTTGTTATTATTTTAAAAATAACCAATGATTAAAAAAAGTTCATCTACCAAATTTATTTATATATTTTGAATACAATTTTATGAACAATAATTAACATCATTATAAGCACTTTAGAATATTTTCTTTTAAGTAAAAATCAGTTAATACAATATTATTACTACTGTCAATAAGTTGTAGATACAATTGATTTTAAGAGTTTTATAAAATGATAAAATGTTAATAGATTTTTACAACTGATATATCAAAATAAAACCTTGATTATTTATATACTTTATTAACATCCTATTATAATCATCATTAGTTTTTTAAAAATTTAATAAAAGCTTTTAATAATAATATGATTGTTTATAACAAAGTAATTTGAAAGTAAAAAATAGTTGAATTAAACCTCTTCTGTGTGTATGGATGTAGGTATGGAAAAATCCACGGATGCGCTGATATCGCTTTGAGAACATTCCATTTTTTCAAATGAATAATCTATACTCTTTTTAGTAGCATAAACTGTCAACCCAATAATGATCAGACATGAAATAATTATTTTAACTAAGGTTTTCATATATCTTAAAGACGAGACCCTTCTTAAAATGTTACAAAAATGTTAAAATTTATTTAATAATAAACTGGATTGCCTCAGGAATAAGGTTAATACACACATCTCCATTACCTATAATTTCTCCATCGGCTTGAATAAATAAAGAAGTATTTCCATGCGTTGTTAATTCCTGAACGTGACTACTTTCAACTTCATTTAATTGATTTATACGGCCATTATACAACTTTGTAATATTTAAAATTACTTTTAAAAGTTTAATTGATCTTATAAGGGTTACATCAAAATAACCTTTCTTATGGTTTTTAAAATCTGTTAATTGCATTCCAGCTCCTGAATACTTACCAATACCGATGCAGATCATAAAAAAATTAGATTTAATCTCTTTATTATCCGTAAATACTGAAAATACCCCATTTTTAAAGCTTTTAAAACTAAATAGTGCCGCGAATAAATAAGCTAAAGAGCCCCACTTTTTATAGTAATATAAATTTTTAACAACATATGCGTCGAAACCAATACCTGCCGCGTTATTAAAAAATATTTGCTTTTTGTTTTCAAGTAAGGTTATCATACCAATATCCTGTAGAATACAATTGTTATTTTGGATAAGCTGAACCGCGTTTTCTGTATTTCTTGGAATATTATAGTTTTTTACCCAATCGTTTCCTGTCCCTATAGGAATAACGGCTAGTTTTATCTGATTTGAGTCAATATAAGCTTGTCTCATTATTCCGTTAATAATATGATGTATGGTGCCATCTCCACCAATACAGACAAACTGAGTATAACCTTTTTTAATAGCAATTGTGACTAGTTCTTCTTCATGATGCGGATATTGAGTAATAGCTGTAATTACCTTTAGGTTATATTGGTGAAACAAGGCAAGAATTTTGTTTAGTTTATTTTTTGATTTTCCTCCTCCAGAAGTGGGGTTGAAAATGATATACCATGTTTTATTCATAGGATAGGCTGTATTTATGCAAATTACAATTTGTTTTTTTGTTAACCGATATAACAATTAAAGTTGATTTTAATATGTACTTTTGAGCCTTAGAAAAAGAGAATCAATGACAAGAAGAAAAAAGAAAGGTTTTAAAGGTAATAATAGAGAAATAAAGGATTTAGATAGAAATATTTTAGAGGTATTTAATCAAAATTCCAACAAGATATTTAACTATAAACAAGTGGCATCCAAACTGGAAATTAATGACACTAATGGAAGAAATCAAATTATAAAAAAGTTAAGGGAACTTCAGATAGATGATCGTTTAGATGAAGTTTCAACTGGGAAGTATATTTTAGTGAAAGTAACCCATTATTTTGAGGGTAGGGTAGAAGTAACCAGCAGAGGTAATGCATATGTTATATGTGATGATCTTGAACACGACATTTATATTCCATCCAGAAATTTAAATCATGCTTTAAACAATGATATTGTTAAAGTTTATGTTTATAAAAGAAAGAAGAATAAAAAGCAGGAAGGCGATATTGTAGAAATACTTAAAAGGGCTAAAACTGAATTTGTAGGCGTATTACAAAAGAATAAAAGCTTTGGTTTTGTAGTACCGGATGATCCAAAAATGTATGCCGATATATTTATTTCAGCTAGCGAGTTGTCAGAAGCTGAGGATGGTGATAAAGTACTGGCAGAAATAACCGATTGGCCTGGTAATTCAAAAAATCCTTTCGGTAAAATCACGAGGGTATTAGGGAAACCTGGTGATCATGATACTGAAATTCATTCTATTCTATTGGAATATGGTCTTCCTTATAGTTTTCCTGATTATGTTGAAGAATATGCTTCTAAAATACCTATAGAAATTACTGAAGAAGAGATTAGTAAGAGGAGGGATATGCGAGCTGACCTCACTTTTACCATAGATCCTAAAGATGCTAAAGATTTTGATGACGCTTTATCATTTAAAATTCTTAAAAATGGAAATTATGAAATAGGAATTCATATTGCTGATGTTTCACATTATGTTAAGGAGAATACAATACTGGAAGATGAGGCGTATCAAAGAGCTACTTCTGTTTATTTGGTTGATAGAGTAGTGCCTATGCTTCCTGAGATTCTTTCAAATAATGTATGCTCGTTGAGACCGAACGAAGAAAAATTGACTTTTTCGGTAGTTTTTGAGATGGATGAAAAAGGGTATGTTGTAAAACCTTGGTTTGGAAGAACTGTTATTTATTCTAATAAGAGGTTTGCCTATGAGGATGCTCAGGAAATAATTGAAGGATCAGCAACAGGAATCGACACTGAATTGGAAACAGCAGTCTTAAAACTGGATGAATTAGCTAAAAAAATAAGGAAAAGAAGGATGAGTCAGGGGGCTATTTCCTTTGATAAAACAGAAGTGAGGTTTGATTTGGATGAAGCAGCTAATCCAATAGGTGTTTTTATTAAAGAATCCAAAGATGCCAATAAACTAATTGAAGAGTTTATGCTTTTAGCGAATAGGAGCGTTGCCGAATTGATTGGGAAAAAGAAAAAAACCTTTGTTTACAGAGTTCACGATGAACCCAATATTGATAAGTTAGCCTTATTACAGGGTATCATTTCCAAATTTGGTTATAGAATCGATACAAATACCAAAGATTCTACATCCAGAACCCTGAATAAATTACTTTCGGACGTTCATGGAAAAGCGGAATCAAATATGATAGAAACTTTAACCATAAGGTCAATGAGTAAAGCGATTTATACCACGGAGAATATTGGTCATTACGGTCTGGCTTTTGATTATTATACCCATTTCACTTCTCCTATCAGACGGTATCCGGATGTTATTGCGCATCGGCTATTACAACATTATTTGGATGGAGGCCCATCAGTTAAAGTTGATGCATATGAAGAAAAATGTAAGCACTCATCAGAAAGAGAATTCATGGCAAGTAAGGCTGAACGGGATTCAATCAAGTATATGCAGGTTAAATACATGCAGGATCATAATGATCAGGAATTTTTGGGTGTTATTTCGGGCGTGACAGAATGGGGTATTTATGTTGAGATTATTGAAAATAAATGTGAAGGGATGGTAAGGATCAAAGATATAACGAGTGATTATTTTATTTTTGATGAAAAACAATATGCTTTAATCGGACAGGTAAGCAAGAATGTTTATCAATTGGGAGATCAGGTAACTGTAACTGTTAAAAATACGGATCTTGAAAGGAAACATTTGGATTTTAATCTGGTAGAAGATTAAAAAACTGTAACATCTCTGCCTTTTTAAGGTCATATTTATATGTTTTGAGTCCTGTAAGGACTTGTGGCATTCTTATTTAATATTTTAAAAAATTATAATTAAATTTTATTACAATGAAAAGAATAGTTTTTGCATTATTTTTTATGAGCAGTATATGTTTTGCCCAGAATGAAATAACGATGAATATTGGTGATTTCCATACCTTAAAAACATTCAGGGGCTTACAGGTAGAATTAATAAAAGCTGATACTCCTAAGGTTATGATTGATGGAAGTAAGGCTTCAAATGTAACGGTTAAAAATTCGAACGGTGTTTTAAAAATTTCCATGAACCTCAGCAATACTTTTGCTGCAGATGAAGTAATGGTATATTTATATTATTCTAAAGAAATAGATGTGATCGATGCTAATGAAGGCTCACATATTTTTTCAGACGATTTATTTAAGCAGGAAAAAATGACGGTTAAGGCGCAAGAGGCCGGTCATATAGAATTAGATATTGAAACCGATAGAGTAGAAGTTTCAGTGGTAACCGGAGGTGTTGTTAAGCTTAAAGGAACCTCTGTGGATCAAAAGGCTAAATCCAATACAGGAGGAATCTATAAAGGGGGAGATTTAGAATCAGAAACATGCGACGTTTCTGCGCATACGGGAGGTATTTCCACAGTTAACGTTTCAAAATCTGCTGATGCGAGTGCTTCTACTGGCGGAATGATAACTGTTTTAGGAGATCCTGAGGAGATGAAGAAAAGTGAATCCTTAGGTGGATATGTCAAACAATAGTAAGGTAATATGAATTTAATTGCTAACTTTGTTTCCTTAATGATAAAATAATTAATGATGTTACAGACAATTTTTTTAGGCATGGTAGGGCCATGGCAATGGATTATCATCGGATTGGCTATTCTGTTATTATTTGGAGGCAAGAAGTTACCTGAGTTAATGAAAGGATTAGGGACTGGAATTAAGGAATTTAAAAGCGCCACCAACACTGAAGAAGAGGAGGAAGCTAAGAAGGCAGAAGAAAAAAAATAAGACCAATTCAACTACTATATAAAAACCCAAAACTAATTTAGTTTTGGGTTTTTTGTTGTAATAATTTACTGATCTCTATTTTTTACCATCATTGGTGACCTGATTGATTTTATTGGCAGCCAGAAGAGATGCCGTCATATCGTTAAGCATATTGCTGGCAGCAGTAGGATTATTAGGCAATAAGATCAAATTGCTTCCTGAAGTTGATCCAATAGACTGCAGGGTATCATAATGTTGGGTAATTACGATCAAGGCTGATGCTTCCTGTGGGTTAATTCCGGCTTGATTCAAGGTATCAACACTTTCTTCAAGACCTTTGGCAATTTCCCTTCTTTGATCCGCGATTCCTTTACCTTGTAATCTTTTGCTTTCAGCTTCTGCCTTGGCTCTTTCCACAATTAAAATACGCTGGGCATCCCCCTCGTGTTGAGCCGCTACTTTTTCTCTTTCTGCAGCGTTGATTCTGTTCATAGCCTGCTTTACGGATAAGTCAGGATCGATGTCAGTCACCAGAGCTTTTACGATATCGTATCCGTAATCCAGCATAGCTTCTTTAAGATCTGTTTTAACAGCAATGGCAATTTCATCTTTTTTTTCAAAAACATCATCGAGTATCATTTTTGGTATTTCAGCCCGAACAAGATCAAAGATATACGCTGTTAATTGCTCATGAGGGTTTTGCAAACGGTAAAAAGCATCATATACCTTATCCTTGAGAATTTGATATTGTACCGATATTTTCAGATGAACAAATACATCGTCTTTGGTTTTGGTTTCTACAACAACATCCAGTTGCTGTATCCGCAAACTGAGTCTCGATGCAATACGATCAATTATAGGAATTTTGAATTGCAAACCAGCAGATCTTATACTGTTGTATTTACCAAACCTTTCTATGATATAAGCCGATTGCTGCTTTACGGTGAACAAACCGAAGACTAAAAGTAAAATAATAAGCCCGAAAATTGGGATAATTGTAATCATGTGAAAATATTTAATATTTGACTTATAAAGTTACGATTATTTATTTCATTATAGGAATTCGGTGTTAAGGAAATTTTATTTGCTATTTTTGAGTATTCTTAATCAATAATTCAATGAAAAAGTTTCTTTCTTATGCCGGTGTTTCGATAGTTATCGTATTAATTATCTATATTTTGTTTATCTATTTTGTTACTTTTAGCGAAGGGTACAGGGCCGGTGAATTGATTAAAATATCCAAAAGAGGGGTCGTGTTTAAGACCTGGGAAGGTCGATTGAGTCAAGGCGTCTCCGAAGAACAACAATTCAATTTTTCAGTCCAGAAAAGTGATGAAGAAGTATTGGAACAACTAAAAGAGTTTCAGGGTAAAAAAGTTAAGCTTACTTATATTGAAAGATTCGGAACCTTCTTCTGGATGGGGGATACAAAGTATTATGTAAAAAAAGTGGAAATAGTTAATGGGGGAGAAAGTTTATCCGATGACAACTAAGCTGTTTAAAACCACTAAAGAGTCAGAGATCGTTTTAACCGAGCTCATGTTACCATCCCATTCTAATTTTAGCGGGAAGATACATGGGGGTTTTATTTTATCTCTGATGGATAAAACGGCTTTTACTGCCGCGTCTAAATTTTGTGGCCAATATTGTGTTACCGCCTCTGTGAACAGGGTAGATTTTTTAAACCCAATAGAAGTTGGGGAACTGGTAACTTTAAAGGCGAAAGTAAATTACGTAGGTAATTCTTCTATGGTAGTTGGCATAAGGGTTCTTTCCCAGAATATTCAGACAGGAGAAGAGAAGCATTGTAACTCTTCTTATTTTTCTATGGTAGCTAAAGACAAAAATGGGAAAAGTACCAAAGTACCGGGGTTAATTTTGTCTGGCAAAAGCGATTTACGTCGTTTTTTAAGATCCATTGAGCACAAGAACAATAGAAAAAATCGTAAAACTGAGTTTAAGGAAAGCAATTTCAAGGCAGAAAACTACACATCTGCCTTAGAAGGCTACAATGTTAAGATAGAATTCTGACAGGGTTAATTCAGTTTTTGAGCGGCTGTATGAATTCTTTTTAAAGTTTCGTCCTTTCCTATCAAACAGACAATATCAAACAAATGAGGGCCTTTTAACGCGCCCACAAGGCTTAATCTTAAGGGTTGCATTACCTTTCCAAATCCAATTTCTTTTGATGTGATCCAAGATTTGATTGTTGATTCAACATTTTCAGAAGAAAAATTATCGGTCTCCTGAAGTATATTACTCAATTCCATCATGATTTCTTTGGTATCTGGTTTCCAATTCTTTTTTACAGCTTTTGGATCATATTCCAACGGGGCAACAAAAAAGAAATCGCCCAGATCCCAAAGGTCTGACACAAAGGTAGCGCGTTCCTTAATTAAGGATACAACTTGCGTGATATAGGCGCGGTCAAGTTCTTTATCAAATATACCATCCAGCTTATTTTCCAGTACAGGAACAAACAGTTCAGTTAATTCTGTGTCATTCTTTTTTATCATGTATTGATGCTGGAACCATTTGGTTTTCTCAAGATCAAATTTTGACCCTGATTTACCCACTTTCTCTAATTCAAAAGCCTCTACAAGCTCTTCCAGATTAAATAATTCCTGTTCCGTTCCAGGGTTCCAGCCCAGAAAAGCAAGCATATTGTCAAATGCCTCAGGAAAGTATCCATCTTCTCTATAGCCTTTGGAAACCTCTCCAGTTTCCTGGTTCGTATATTCCAGCGGAAATACGGGGAATCCCAACTTATCTCCGTCACGTTTACTTAATTTCCCTTTACCGGTTGGTTTAAGAATTAAGGGAAGGTGGGCAAATTCAGGGGCATCCCATCCAAGTGCTCTGTATAATAAAACGTGCAGTGCCATTGAGGGCAGCCATTCTTCTCCTCTGATCACATGACTGATTTGCATCAGATGATCGTCTACTATATTTGCCAGGTGATAAGTGGGCATACCATCTGATTTGAATAGTATTTTGTCATCAAGAACATTCGTATCAATCTTCATGTCCCCACGGATGATGTCGTAAAGATCCAGGAACTCATCAACAGGGCTTTTAAATCTGATCACATATTTTTCGCCGCTTTTGATTTTTTGAGCAACTTGCTCTTCAGAAAGCGTTAGGGAATTTTTTAATTTTAACCGGTTGTGCCAGTTGTAGATAAAGGTTTTTCCTTTTTCCTGGTGATCCGCTCTGTGAAAATCCAGTTCTTCCGCCGTATCAAATGCATAATAAGCGTGCCCTGAACTTATCAGCTGGTCAGCATATTGCCTGTACAAGTCTTTCCTTTCGGACTGACGGTAGGGGCCAAAACCAGCTTCTTTTCCGGGGCCTTCATCAAAAGGAATATTACTCCAGTTCAACGCGTCAATAATATATTGTTCAGCATTGGCAACATACCTGTTTTGATCAGTATCTTCAATTCTCAAAATAAAGGTGCCTTTATTTTTTTTCGCAAATAAATAATTAAACAGAGCAGTTCTTACTCCCCCAATATGCAACGGTCCTGTTGGACTTGGCGCAAACCTCACCCTTACTTTTTTTGACATTTGTTTCAAATTTGGTGGCAAAGATAAGTGGTTCAGTTGGTTTATAAAATTGCGCTCTTCGGAATATATTGTTATTTTCGTAAAACTATTTATAAAAGTAAATATGAAACATAAATTATGGATATTTGTCGCCTTCGCCGGACTTTTGATATATCAACCGCTATATGCACAAGATTGGGCAAATTTGAATAGATTTAAAAAACAGAATAAGGAGCTCACTATGCCTGAACCAGGAGAGAATAGGATTGTTTTTATGGGGAACTCGATCACTGAGGGCTGGTCCAATAAAGATCCTGAATTTTTTGAGAATCCATCGCATATCAACAGAGGTATTAGCGGACAGACTACGCCGCAAATGCTTGTGAGATTTAGGGCAGATGTAATCGATCTTAATCCAAAAGTGGTGATCATACTGGCGGGAACAAATGATATTGCCGGAAACACAGGTCCTATTTCACTGGAAGAGATCAGGGACAACATCATCTCCATGTGTGAACTGGCCAGATCAAATAACATTAAGGTAATAATATCTTCTTTATTACCGGCATATGATTATGACTGGAAACCGGGAATGGAACCACATATTAAAATTCCAAAACTGAATCAAATGTTGTTTGATTATGCTCACAAGGAGAAGCTTATCTACCTGGATTATTATACGACAATGGCAGACGAGCGAAATGGTCTACCGCCTGAATTGGCTGAAGACGGCGTCCATCCTACCAAAAAGGGGTATGATATGATGAAGGTTTTGGCGGAAGAAGCGATTCAGAAGGCGCTCAGGTAATTTCTCCGATATTTTGTTGCTCAATTATCAGGCA
>Ga0316197_10004149_pt1 | contig 10297 bp, 10 predicted proteins | sample OudBiesiAoxic_MG_FD_204939 | JGI IMG/M metagenome (GOLD analysis project Ga0316197, IMG submission 204939) | Coastal sediment microbial communities from Oude Bieten Haven, Netherlands - site A oxic | ecosystem: Environmental > Aquatic > Marine > Coastal > Sediment | place: Netherlands... | reverse complement strand
ACGATTAGAATGTCACTGTCAAATGTCATGAGGGTGAATATGGCTGTGGCGGGGGGATTGTCCATGCGCGCTTGCGTCGCTACCGTTCCGATGACGTTAGGGTAGGGGACGACATGCAAGACTGGCTAAAGATGACTGCCTGCGATCTGGGCAGGGGGATTGGTGCGGGTCAGATTGACCCTGTGGCGTTGGTGCAGGTCTATCTTGATGCGATTGATGCGCATCCAGCGCGGGATCGCATTTATGCGCGTGTCACCTCAGAGCGGGCCCTGATCGAAGCGCAGGCCGCTGCGGAACGGGCCGCCTCAGGCAGTCGTTTGTCATTGCTGGACGGGGTGCCCATCAGCTGGAAGGACCTGTTTGATACGCAGGATGTTGCAACAGAGGCAGGATCGAACCTTCTTAAAGGCCGGATCCCTGACCGTGATGCGCGCGTCCTTGAAAACGCGACGGCATCGGGCTTGGTCTGTTTGGGCAAGACCCACATGAGCGAGCTTGCCTTTTCGGGCTTGGGGTACAATCCCAGCACCGCAACACCACCTTGTATCAATGATGAAAAGGCAGTTCCCGGAGGATCGTCATCCGGTGCTGCGGCGTCGGTGGCTTTTGATCTGGCGGCTGTTGGCATCGGCTCTGACACGGGGGGGTCGGTGCGTATCCCATCAGCTTGGAATGATCTGGTAGGGCTTAAAACGACTGCGGGTCGGCTTAGTCTTGAGGGGGTCGTTCCACTGGCATTGAAATTCGATACTGTTGGCCCGCTCTGTCGCTCTGTTGAGGACGCGGCCCATATGTTGGCGGCGCTGGAGGGGGGCAAACCGGCTGATCTGAAAGGCGCCTCAATCAAAGGCAAACGGTTGGCTATCTTGCAGACAATCGCGCTGGAAGACGTGCGCGACGAGCCACAAAGCGCCTTTCAGGAAGCCGTGCTGAAACTAAGCGCGGCAGGTGCTGAAATACGGCACGTCACAGTGCCCGAGATCGAAGACGCCATGGCGCTGACCTCGTGCCTTTACACAACCGAAGCCTACGGGCTGTGGCGCGACGTGATCGAAGCGCATCCTGACAAAATGTACCAAGAAATACTGGAGAGGTTCCGGTTGGGAAAGAACCATTCCGGCCCTGATTATGTGGCTGCTTGGGCGACTTTGGAAGCTGCGCGGATTGCCTATGACAAAGCGACTGCAGGTTTTGATGCTGTCATCCTGCCCACTGCGCCAATCGTGCCGCCAGATCTGGAGCGTATGCAGAGCGACCATGCCTATTATGTCACTGAAAACCTGTTGTCTTTGCGCAATACACGCATTGGCAATCTAATGGGGTTATGTGCGCTCAGTTTGCCCACAGGCGTGCCTAGCTGTGGCTTGATGATGATGATGCATCCTCATTTTGAAGAGTCGTTGCTAAGATTAGGTGCAGCGGCGGAACGGGCGTTGGCCTAAAAGTCACAAATCGTCATAAAGCTGCGCGTTTTTGTGGACGCATGCCGCAGGCTTGGGTACTCTGTCTCGTAACGGGACGCTAATGATCCCGACTTGAGGCAGTTTTGATGGTGTATCCTGAGCGGTTTTCGAACCTTCCGGCACATGCATGGCCGCGTTTGCGCGCCCTTTTAGACGTGCATGAGGGCGGTGGTCCGACCATTCACATGACGATTGGCGAGCCGAAACACGCATTTCCTGCGTGGGTTATGGATATTATTGCCGACCATGCGGTGGGATTTAACAGCTATCCGCCCAACGACGGCGCGCCCGAACTCAAACAAGCAATCGCCAGTTTTGTGCATCGCAGGTACGATGTGCCGGTTGATCCCGAGACTCAGGTCATGGCGTTGAATGGTACGCGCGAAGGGCTGTACAACGCCGTGATGGCGCTGTGCCCAGAGACTAAAAACGGCTCTAAACCGGCTATTTTGATGCCCAATCCTTTTTATCAAGTCTATATGATTGCCGCGTTGTCTGTTGCTGCTGATCCGATCATGGTGCCCGCAACTGCGGAAACGGGGCATTTGCCCGACTACGCCAGCCTGCCAAAAGACGTGCTGGAACGCACGACTGCCGCCTACATCTGTTCGCCTGCCAACCCGCAGGGTGCTGTGGCAACGGCGGAGTACTGGCGCGACCTGATTTCGCTGGCCGAGCAGTATGACTTCAAGGTTTTTGCGGATGAATGTTATTCCGAGATTTACCGCAATGCGCCGCCCGTAGGGGCTTTGCAAGTCGCTCAGGATATGGGTGTTGATCTGGACCGCGTGGTGATTTTCCATTCTCTGTCGAAACGGTCGAACTTGCCCGGTCTACGGTCGGGGTTTGTCGCAAGTGGTGAAAAAAACATCAAAGAGATCAAGCAACTGCGCAATTTTGCGGGGGCTCCATTGCCTTTGCCGCTGCAAATGGCTGCAGCGGCCGTCTGGAATGACGAAGTCCACGTGACCGAAAACCGTGCGCTTTATGTCGAAAAATATGAAGTTGCCGACCGGATGCTGGGAAATGTAGCGGGCTATGCCAGCCCGGACGCAGGCTTTTTCCTTTGGCTTCCGGTGGAAAACGACGAAGAGGCCGCAGTAAGGCTTTGGCGCGAAACAGGCGTCAGGGTATTGCCAGGCGGATATCTTGCGCAGGATTGGGACGGGGTAAACCCCGGTCAGAAATACATCAGAGCCGCCATGGTGGCTCCAAAAGCGGAAACGGCGCGCGGGATCGAATTGATCCGCGACTGCCTCTATCCGCAATAATATGAGGGGTAAAAAGAGTATGGCATATCAGACGCGTGGACGTGATCCGCTGTTCGACAGCAATATGGCTGAGGCGATGGAAAAGCGTGGCAAAGAGCTTTTCGGCCTGTTTCTGATTGCTTTGGGTCTGATGGCCTGCGCGATGATTGCCTCATACTCGCCGGATGATCCGAACTGGATGGTGTCCACGGATGCGCCTGTGCAAAACTGGATGGGGCGCATCGGGGCGTCTCTGGCAGCGCCGCTCTTTATGATTGTGGGCTGGGGGTCATGGGGCATTGGCCTTGTTTTGCTGGTCTGGGGCGCGCGGTTTGCGCTTCATATCGGGGCAGAGCGTGCCATCGGCCGGCTGATCTTTGCGCCTATCGCCATCGCTTTTGGATCAATTTACGCAGCCACCCTGACGCCTGCAGGCAACTGGCTGGACACGCATAGCTTTGGCCTTGGCGGTCTGTTTGGTGACACAGTTATGGGGGCGTTGCTGACGCTTTTGCCTGTGGGTTCCGCTGTAACCGTAAAGGTGATGTCGCTACTGATGGCGATTGGGATTGTCGTGTTCGGCGGGTTTGTCCTTGGTTTCACACGGGCTGAAGTGACGAAAATAACGCGGTTCATGATGATGGGAATGATCATGATGTACGCTGTGTTGATGTCTGTGCTGGGCCGCGGTGCGCGCGGCGCAGTGACAACGGCACAAGGTATTTCCGCACGTCATGCGGAACGCCGTCTCTACGCACAGGAAGCAGAAGAACTGCGCCAGACCGAGGTCGCACCAGCAGATGGTGCGCCCACTTTCCAAGATGCCCCAGAGCCGAAAGGCGGGCTGTTCGCGCGTATGCCCAACCTTGTAAGGCGGCCTGAAGCATTGCCTGACCCGGAGCTTGTCGAACATGACCACATGAATCTTGATGAAGAAGCCCCCGGCGAAGAGCGCATCAAGGCGCGCATCGCGGACGTTATCAAATCGCGTGTCAGATCGGGTACAGCGGGGCACGTCCCCGCGACAGCACCCTTGACGCGTGGCCGTGGTCGCGGGCCGGATCCTCTGGTGCTCGACACTAAATCTCCGCTCAGATCGGAGCCGCCATTGACTGCCTCCGAACAGGATGCAGCGGACATGTTCCATGACGACCAGAACGACGAGGCCCTGATCGAACCGCAAGCCTTTGTAGATGCGTCAGAGCCTCCGGTGTCAGAGCCGCGCCGCGTTGTGCAGCAACCGGTTCGCAAAGCTGTTCAACCGTCACGTCGCGCACAGGCAGAGGCACAACCGGCCTTGTCTTTCGACGATACGCATCCGGGTTTTGAATTGCCGCCGCTTAACCTGTTGGAAAACCCGGTACATGTGCCGCGTTTGCATCTGAGCGATGAAGCCTTGGAAGAAAACGCGCGGATGCTTGAATCGGTGTTGGATGACTATGGCGTAAAAGGTGAGATTGTCGCCGTGCGTCCGGGGCCAGTGGTTACCATGTACGAACTTGAACCCGCACCGGGCTTGAAGGCGAGCCGTGTTATCGGCCTTGCAGATGATATTGCCCGTTCCATGGCCGCTTTGTCTGCACGTGTGTCGACCGTGCCGGGCCGGTCGGTGATCGGCATCGAACTGCCCAACGAATCGCGCGAGAAAGTCGTACTGCGCGAAATACTGGCAGCACGTGACTTCGGCGACAGCAACATGCGGTTGCCATTGGCGTTGGGCAAGGACATTGGCGGTGATCCGGTTGTCGCTAACTTGGCCAAGATGCCTCACCTGTTGATTGCGGGGACCACAGGGTCAGGTAAGTCGGTTGCGATCAACACGATGATCCTGTCGCTGCTGTACAAGCTGACACCGGAAGAATGCCGGATGATCATGATTGACCCCAAGATGCTGGAACTCAGCGTTTATGACGGTATTCCACACCTTCTTTCGCCTGTCGTAACAGACCCTAAAAAGGCAGTTGTGGCTCTGAAATGGGTCGTGGGAGAGATGGAAGAACGCTATCGCAAGATGTCCAAAATGGGCGTGCGCAATATCGAAGGCTACAACAGCCGCGTGCGCGAAGCTTTGTCAAAAGGCGAATTGTTCAGCCGTACCGTTCAAACCGGATTTGACGACGATACCGGTGAGCCCGTGTTCGAGACGGAAGAAAACACACCTGTCGCGCTGCCCTATATCGTTGTCATCGTGGATGAGATGGCAGACCTGATGATGGTTGCCGGCAAAGAGATCGAGGCCTGCATCCAACGTCTGGCGCAGATGGCACGTGCGTCTGGCATCCATTTGATAATGGCGACGCAACGCCCGTCGGTCGACGTTATTACCGGCACCATCAAAGCTAACTTTCCGACGCGGATTTCGTTTCAGGTGACGTCGAAAATCGACAGCCGCACCATTCTGGGTGAGATGGGCGCGGAACAGCTGTTGGGTATGGGTGACATGCTTTATATGGCTGGCGGTGCCAAGATCACCCGCTGTCACGGGCCTTTCGTGTCCGATGAAGAGGTCGAGGAAATCGTCAATCACCTGAAGGCATTCGGTGAACCTGACTATGTGAGCGGCGTTGTCGAAGGACCGTCCGAAGACGCCGAAAACAATATCGACGCTGTGCTCGGTCTTGGTGGGAACACAGATGGCGAGGACGCGCTTTATGACACGGCGGTTCAGGTTGTTCTCAAAGACCGGAAGTGTTCAACCAGCTATATCCAGCGCAAATTGGCAATCGGTTACAATAAAGCGGCGCGCCTTGTCGAACAGATGGAAGATCAGGGGCTGGTGTCGCCGGCCAACCATGTGGGCAAACGCGAAATTCTTGTCCCCGAACAGGGCTAACCTACAATTTTTGCATCTGCGGCGGGCTTGATATCGTATATCAGGCCCGTTCCACCTATGTTGTAAAGTAAGATGCACAGTCGGAGTGACCCCGTTGACTACATTAACCCGTATGATCGTAGCCGCTACGTTTGCGCTGTGGCCTGCCCTGAGTGGGGCGGCGGAACAGCTAAAACTGGCTGAAATCTCAAGCTATCTTAACAGTATCACAACGCTGAAAAGCGATTTCCGACAGTATAATGCGGATGGGTCGGTCAGCACCGGTACATTGTACATCCGTCGCCCGGGTCGCATGCGGTTTGAATATGACCCGCCCGAGCAAGCTTTGGTCATTGCTGCGGCCTCTGCAATTGTGATTATCGACAAAAAGTCGAACCAACCATCCGAGACTTACCCGCTACGCCGGACGCCATTGTCATTGATCCTTGATCGCAACATTGATCTGACGCGGGCCAATATGGTCAGGAATGCGCGTTTCGACGGGGAAGCCACCATTGTTACAGCGTTTGTGCCGGACGAGCCTGACGCAGGGCATATCGAGATGGCGTTTACGGATGCGCCGACACGTTTGCGGGATTGGGTCATTCACGATGCGGCAGGTGGTCAGACCAAAGTTGTATTGGGCGCTTTTGAAACCGGCATCGAGCTGCCTTCGACCCTGTTTGACGCGGATCGGGAAAAGAACCGCGCCAACAGGTAAAGCATCACCGCAAATTGCAGGTCGCAAGTTGGGCCTGATACAGGTCTGCGCGTGCATCAACTTTGTTGGCCACGTTCAACAACCATGATTTGCGATTGTATGTGCCGCGAGAATAGCCCGTGTGCCCTTCATGATAGGCCAGATACTGGTTGCGTGCATCATAGAGGGGGATGCCGTTTCGATCACGGCTGATGTTCATGTACCACCCCATGAAATCCGAAGCATCCCTGATCCGGTCGCGCCTTGCGATGCGCTTTCCGGTCGAACGCTTGTAGTCATCCCACGTACCATCGAGCGCTTGCGAATAGCCATATGCGCTTGAGACACGGCCCATTGGTATAACACCAAGTGCATATTTATGAGGGGTCTTTGCATTTGAAATGAAACGGCTTTCCTGATGCATCGTCGCCATCTGGACGTGCACGGGCACGCCCCATCTTTGTTCCGTCTTCTGGAACGCGCGCATGTATTCGGGGCGCTGTTTGGCAATGCTGCACGCATCATCGAGATTGCGTGGTGCCGTGCCTGATCCGCCCCCACAAGAGGCAGCCAGTAACACAATTGCCAGTGCGCGAAGGGTCCTGCTCATTTGCCTCTCGCTTCATTTTTTATTTTCTTCAAGTATACTAGATAAATAGCGCCAAGCAAATCACGATTTGGGGCTGATTGTTGGTTAATGGGTATATGAAAAATCGGGAACGGCTTATTTTCGTGCACTGTAGGCACAATGTTCACAGTCTGTTTCCTTCTTTTTGACGCCAAGTATTGGACAAGGACCACTCTTACCGTCTAGTACGGGGTATGAGTGGCAGTATTGAAATGATTAGAACGCGTGCAAAGTATCACCTGGGGCAAGTTGTCCGCCACAAGAAGCATCCCTTCCGTGGCGTGATATTTGACGTTGATCCGCAATTTGCAAATACCGAAGAATGGTATCAGTCCATTCCCGAAGACAGCCGACCTGCGAAAGAGCAGCCGTATTACCACCTTCTCGCCGAAAATGACCAAAGTTACTATGTCGCTTACGTGTCAGAGCAAAACTTGATTGCGGATTATTCCGGGGAGCCAGTCGGCCATCCGGATGTCGATGATCTGTTCGGCCCGTTTCAAAACGGCACCTATCCGCTGCATTTTCAACTGAACTAAAAAAACGCCCGAGCGGATGCGCGGGCGTCGCTTTGATCAGTACCCCAAAGCAGAACCGTCTTTGCGCGGATCACTTGCGCCTTCAAGCACGCCGCTGTCATGCATGAGGATCGCCTGGGCGCCACCTATCGCAGTATGCGGGATGCTGACATTGTGACCCATGTCTGCCAGCTCTTGGTGAACCTGATCCGAATAGCCGCGTTCGACCTGCATATCGCCTTGATCCGAGAAACAGCGAGGGGCATCAAGGGCTGCTTGCGGGTCCATGCCGAAATCAATCATGTTGGTAACCACACGCGCGTGTCCGCAGCACTGATATGCCCCGCCCATTACGCCGAACGGCATGATTACTTTGCCATTTTTCTTCAACATGGCAGGGATGATTGTGTGCATCGGACGCTTGCCGCCTTTAAGCTCGTTCGGGTGCCCTTCTTCGAGCGTGAAACCCCCACCACGGTTTTGAAGCAATACGCCGAACTTGTCGGATGCAATGCCTGAACCGAAGTCTTTGAAGATCGAGTAAATCAGCGAAACGGCCATCCCGTCTTTATCCACAACGGTAATGTATATGGTTTCCTTGTGAACGGCTTCGGTCAAAGGTGCTGCGGCTGCCATCGCTTTTTTGGGATCGATAAGTGCGGCAAGTTCCTTGGCCAGATCCATGTCAAGCATATGATCAAGCCGTGTCATATAGTCGGGGTCTGACAGAAAACGGTTACGCGCATCATAGGCCAGCTTTGTCGCCTCGGCTTCGATATGCGCGCGCTCTGTACCGGACGGTTCCATCGACGCGATATCGAATTGCGCCAGAATATTGAGCATCAAAAGAGCGGTGGCGCCCTGTCCGTTCGGCGGATGCTCTACAACTTCAATGTCTTTGTAGGTGCCAGAAATAGGCGATGTTTCGTCACAACTCGCGTTTGCGAAGTCTTCCAATGTGTGCAATCCGCCTGCAGCACGCAGGGAGTTGACCATATCCTCGGCGACTTCGCCCGTGTAAAATGCGCTTGGTCCATCTTTGGCAACCCGTCGCAGTACTTCGGCCTGGCCGGGGGCGTAAAACATTTCACCAGTGCGGAAAGGCTCGCCTTTGTTCAGGAAGGTGTCACGGGCGGAACCTTGCAGATTATGCGCATAATTGCCCCAATCGAAGGCCACGCGTGGCGGAACAGGAATGCCTGCTTCGGCGTAGTGGATCGATGGCGCCAATAAACGATCAAGGCCAAGTTTACCAACTGTGCCGGCAAGATGGGCAAAGGCAGAAATGGCCGTTGGAATGGTTACGGCATGGGCATTAAAGATCGGAACAGCGGTTTCACCCTGATCTCTGAGCCACGCCGCATCAAGTGCTGCGGGCGCGCGGCCCGACCCGTTGAGCGCGCGTACGTTTTTACGGTCCGCATCAGACCAGAGCACAAAACAGTCGCCGCCAATGCCCGTCATTGCCGGTTCGCAAAGACCAAGCAATACCGCACCGGCAATTGCCGCGTCCATCGCGTTGCCGCCGGCTTGTAACGTGTCGATTGCCGTTTTGGTCGCAAGGGGGTGAGATGTGGCACACAGGCCATTTGTCGCAAAAACGGGTGAGCGGCCGGGAAGGTGGAAATCGCGCATTAGAGTGCCTTTATGGATATTCAGTTGCGCGCAAGCTAGCGTCAAGCGCTGGAATGTCCATGCCGGGTGAGTGTTTGGCGACGATTTTTAGGGGGGAAGTCCTCGACGCCGCGCACTGGGTGGGGGCTATTACGCGCAGCGCCGAGGGAAGCTTTATGCAGCTACAGGTACAGTTATGTGGGTGGATAAAGGCGGCAATGTGATCCCATCTTGACCGTTTAAAGAAATAATGGGGAATAATTGCGACCATCTCTGAAAACGGCTGGCGTGCCTTGTTACGACAACCGCACGGCCAAACGCATCTTCAAGTGGTTCTCATTGTCGACGCGGGTGTATGTAACGTCCCGCGCCAGGTGCTGAATCAAAAACCAGCCAAAACCACCTTCGGGCAAATCGTCCAGTTCTGCATCCAAAGGTGCCAAATCTCCCAATGGGAGTTTCCCGTCCGGCATTGCGGTGCCTCTGTCTTTAATCAGTACAAACAGGCCATCGGGTGTTTGCTCGCAGCGTATGGCAATCGGTCCGCCGTCGCTGGCGGGGGCATATGCATGCTCCACAATATTGTTTAATACCTCGGCGAGCACCAATTCGATTGTGCCCGCTTCTTCTATGTCCAAGTTGAGAGGGCGCAATTCTTCGAGGAATTTATCCAAAGCTTCCCGCGCTGCGCATTTTCCGCTTTCTACATGGACCTCAAATGGCGGGAGCGCTGCATTTTGCGACTTACTACTTTCAACCATCACGAGCCTAGCTCGTCCAATGCGCCCTGCAGGGTTGGGAAAACGTTAAATACACTGTCCATTCGTGTAAGTGTGAAAACCCGCTCGACGTTTGGCGTCAGCCCGGCAAGCGCCAATTTTCGCGCCTGCCCCATGTTTTTCATTGCGGCAACGATCGCGCCAAGACCGCTTGAATCAATGAATTCGACATTGCTGAGGTCCAGAATAACAAGATCGGGGCCGCTGTCTGTCTCAACACGCATGGCATCTTTGAATTCGATCGCCACGGCGGCGTCAATACGCGGATCCTGTACCGATACAATGCGCAAACGCTCTTCTGTTTTGGTGTCAAATCTCATTATATACTCCGAACTGAAAGAGTGGCCTGGTCTTACGCCGCAAGTCTTACGAATTCATTGAATTTTCTGGGGGAATGCTAAATGCGCAATATTGTTATCGCCGGTGCTTCACGGACGCCGATGGGAGGGTTTCAAGGCGATTTTTCTGGTCTGAGCGCACCCGAGCTTGGCGGCATAGCATTGCGCAAAGCGCTTGATGGCGCGCGGGTAAAT
>Ga0316197_10004148_pt1 | contig 10300 bp, 10 predicted proteins | sample OudBiesiAoxic_MG_FD_204939 | JGI IMG/M metagenome (GOLD analysis project Ga0316197, IMG submission 204939) | Coastal sediment microbial communities from Oude Bieten Haven, Netherlands - site A oxic | ecosystem: Environmental > Aquatic > Marine > Coastal > Sediment | place: Netherlands... | reverse complement strand
GACGACGACAGCGGACAACGGCGCCGACTGGACTGTCGCAGTGACCGGCACGAGCGTCGAGGCGACGCCACTCCCCCAGCCGTTGTCGACGCGGATCCCGCGATCGTTCAGCAGCCGCACGAACTCGCGTGCGGCGCCTTCGTTCGGATCGTCCTGGCGTCCTGAGCGGAATCGGACGCGTGCATCGTTCGCGATCAGGGCGTCGTACGGACCGGCGTCATTGAACGCCACGCCCTCGGCCCACTCATCGATCACGAATTCGTCGTCGTAGCGCGTCCCGTCGCCGATGACGGTGCCGCGGATCCGAGTGACCCCGGCATCGACCAATCGGTCGGCGAGCACGTCGAACGACGTCGGGGTGGTGACCGGCAACGAGTCATCCTCGATCGGATAATCCTCGCTGGTGAGCAATGGGTCGCCGCCGCCGATGAGGTAGATGTCGCCGTCGACCACACCGTCGTTCAAGGGTGGAACCGCAACCGAGGTCGTGAAGGTGTAATCGGGTCCGAGGACGTCGAGCGCAGCAAGCGCAACGAGCAACTTCTGATTGCTCGCCGGGATGACCGGCAGCTCCGCATTGAGCGACGTGACCTCGATGCCATCGACAGCAACCGCCGCGCACGACCGATCTCCGATGAATGACAGCACGGGGTCGACCGCAACCCGCAGTTGCGCGGCGCTGGCGGCTGATGCCACGGTGACGGGAGTACGGCGATAGTCGAAAATGCCGGTGGAGAGTGCGGGCGCCAGATCGGGTCCATCGACGCCGTCGACGGTCTCGGGCGCATCTTCGATCACGATGCCGTCGATCTCGATGCCGCTTTCGAGGGAGGTCTCGAGGAAATCGTTCGCGTCGCGGCTCGCTTCGTAGGCGTCGGCTTCACCATCGGCCCACCGGGCGAGGATCAAGAGACCGACCGCCGGCAGAATCGCGATCAGCAACAACGCCACCAGCGGCGACCTCGGATAGCGGAGCGGTTCCGCAACGATGTCGATCCCGGCATCGAGATCGTCGTCGAACCCGTCGGCCGAACGTTCGCCGAGGTCGCTCATCCGATCGGTCCCAACTCGGCCGGCGTGGGGCCGGACGGGTAGGTGTCGAGCGTGTCGACGAGGTCGTCCCAGACCGGTCGGTACTCGCTCTGATCGGAGATCGTCGGCCCGTTCAGGATCAGCACGTACTCGACGGCACCGCCGCCTTCCACCGGGAGATACCCCGCCAATGCCTTGACCGCGGGAGGATCGGCGTTGAACGGAGGATTGTTCAACGTGCCGGTCTTGCCGAGCAGTCGTCCCGCCACAGGATGTTCGCTGAACACGTCGGCAAGTGTGCCCGACTCGCCGGCCACGGGGAGCGCGGCGCCGATGGTGTCGCCGGGGCCGGAACGCTGGAGCACGTCGAGCAACGCCGAACACGTCAGCCGATTGTCGAGACTCAACCCGGATCCATCGCTCAGGACGATGCCGGTCGTGTCGATGCCCCAGTCGGTGAGCCGAGCGGCGATCACGGCGAGCCCGGCCTCACGGGTCCCCGCAACACCCGGCGTCGTCGCAACCGCAAGTTCTTTGACGAGGAGCTCGGCGGTGTTGTTGTCGCTGTTGGTCAACATCTCCTCGACCACGTCGCTCAGCGGCGCCGAGTCGATGGACGCGACCTGGACAGCGTCATCATCGGTCGCGACCACTCCGACGGCCGCATCACCGGTCACGACGATGCCGCGATCACGCAACAGCCGGGTGAACTCGCGTGCTGCAGCACTGTTGGGATCGTCGGCTCGCCGGTCCTCTCCGAGCACCCGTGCGTCGTTCGCCATGAGGGCGTCGTACGGCCCGGCTTCGAGGCCCGCCACGCCGTTGCCCCAGCCTGGTGCGAAGAACTCGTCGTCGTAGCGGCTTCCGTCGCCGAGCACGGACCCTTCGACCGCCGAGACGCCTGCTGCCTGTACGGCATCGGCCAGCGCATCGAGCGAGGTCGGGTTGAACACCGGGCGGCGCTCCAGATTCGACGTCGGATACCAGTCGGACGAGAGCAGTGGGTCACCGCCGCCGACCAGCACGAGGTCACCCGCCACGACGCCGTCGACGGGCGCCTCGGTGGCTACGACCTCGGTCGTGAATCGGTGGTCGTCGCCGAGCACGTCGAGTGCGGCGGCGGCCACCACGATCTTCTGGGTGCTCGCGGGGATGACCGGGAGGTCGGCGTTGCGCTCGCCTACCTCGTTTCCGTCCACACTCACTGCGGTGCAGCTCCGGTCGTTCAGGGTCGGGCCGAAACCGGCCACCACGGAGACGAACGCATCCGCATTCAGATCCCGGGAAACAACCGCCGGAAGGCGCCGAAAGCTGAGCATCCCGTTGCGTAGCGGCTCGTCGGGGATCGGCGGGTCGACGATCGTCGAGGGCGGCGGCGGCGCGGCAACGTTGTCGTCGACACGACGGTCAGCCCACGCGAAGACGGCATAGAAGACAAGGGCGGGCACGAGCGCAAACAGGCCGAGCACGATGAACGGCCCCGGCCCACGCCGAGGCGGTGCCGAGCGCTGCGCCTCGAGACGCTCCATGGCCGGGCCGTTCACGTGGAACGGGCCTCCTGATGCTGAACGCGCCGCAGCATGTGGCCGAGCGCGGTCACGGCACGCTCACCACTCGGGTAGCAGAGTCGACCCGACGCGCGGACCGCGACCGGTCCGGCGTTGGCCGGGTCGGCGACGGCGAGTTCGGTCGAGGTCAGGATTGGCTTGCCGGTCCGCACGCTCAACTCGTGCGCCGCCTCGGCGAAACGAGTGTCCTGGCGCTCGTGGTACTCGACGATTCGTTCGAGCCCGTGGTCTGGGTAGAACGTGCCGTGACGCATCATCTGCGCCTGGTTCGACTGGATGCCGAGCCCGAGGTAGATGATCGAGTGAACGTCGGGATGTGTCGCGACGAGTTCCATCACTTCCGGAATCGTGTCACGGGTCTCTCCGCCGGCGCAGTCGATCGGGTTGTTCCGGCTCCATCGGGGTGGAAGCTTCTGGTCGATCGCGGCGAGCAGGTCGTCGGGCAACTCGAGGAGCACCAGATCGGGGTCGCGCGTGATCGCATCAGCGGTGACGACGCCCCATCCACCAACCGTCGTCAGCACCACGGTGTTCGGTCCCGCCGGAAGCGGCTGGGTGGCAAACGATGCTGCAGCCTCGAAGGCCGACTCGATGCTGTCCGCCCGCGTGAGGCCCGCAGCACGACACGCCCCGTCGAAGACCTTGTCGTCGGCGGCGAGCGCTCCCGTGTGGCTGGCGGCGGCCTGTGCTCCACCTTCGGTGGCTCCGCCCTTGACGACGACCAACGGCTTGCGGGCTGCCGCTCCAGCGAGTCGATCCATCAGCCCGCGACCGTCGGTGATGCCCTCGATGTACGCGAGTCCGACCGCGGTCGCCGGGTCGTCAGCGTAGAAGTCGAGGTAGTCGGCCACACCGACCGCAGCGGCGTTCCCGGCTGACACGGCGCGGCTGATGCCGACCCCCGTGGCGCGGGCGTGGTTGAGGAAACTCGACACGAAGTTGCCTGACTGGCTGGCGACGCCGATCGATCCCTTCGGCGGATAGGGAGCGACGATTTGAACGCACATGTCGACCGGTGTACTCACGACACCTTGGCCGTTGGGACCAGCGAGAAGAATCCCGAGCTCGTCAGCGAGCGCGACCAGGTCGGCTTGCGCCTTGACGCCGTCCTCGCCTGCCTCGCCATACCCCGCAGATGTGAGAAATGCGGCCTTGACGCCTTTCGCAGCGCACGCCCGCAGCAGGGCGGGGTTGGCAGCGGCCGGCGTGCAGACGAAGACGAGGTCGATCTCCCCATCAGGCAGCGACTCGATGTCGGCGACGGTGTCGATGCCCAGCACGTTCTCACCCTTCAGGTTCGTCCCGAAGACCTTGCCCGTGTAGCCGTTCGAGAGCAGGTTGTGGAGCGAGACGAACCCGAACTTGCCCGGGTGGGTGGAGGCCCCGGTGACGAGGATCCCGCGCGGCTCGAACAGCGCTCGGAACTGCTCGTCGGTGGGCCGCCTCCGCAACGACGGCTGTCCCGGCTCCGCATCGCCGATCTCCACGAGACCGTCCACCGCGACCAAGTCACCCGACGGCTCCACGATGAGCGGGTTGATGTCGACGCTGCGCACGTCCGTGCGTTCGGATGCAAGCTGACCAAGGCCCACCAGCAGTGCGACGAGTTGGTCGCGATTGACCGCCGCCTCGCCCCGGAACTCACCGAGCAACTTCTGCGTTGCGAGACCCTCGACCATGTCGACGGCCGTCGGCGCGTCGAGTGGTGCGGGCCGGAACACGACGTCGGCGACGGCCTCGGCAAGGATGCCGCCCACGCCGAGCATCACCATCGGACCGAATTGAGCATCGTGCACGACACCGGCGATCAGCTCGCGATTGCCCGACACCATGGGAGCGACGAGGACGTCGACCTCACCGTCGTCGGGCGTGGCGGCCGCGAGCAGCTCAGCGGCTGCGACCTCGACCGCAGCGCGGTCGCCGAGGCGGAGTTTCACGAGCCCACGCTCGGTCTTGTGAGCGATCGCGTCGCCGTTGAGTTTCGCCACGACCGGATACCCGATCTCATCGGCGGCGTCGCCCGCAGCTGTCGGAGTGTCGACGAAGCGTTCGGGCGCGATCGGTACCCCGTGGGCCGCAAGCAGGGCCTTCGAGGCGCGTTCGGACAGGGTCGTGGAGCCAGCCATCACCCCTCACCGTACTTTCGTTGGTGCTGCCGACACCGGCAATGCGCCACCACACTCGTCGCCGAGGGTCAACGCCTGGGTTCGGAGACCGCGTAGGTCAGGACACTCTTCGCAAGCAGGTCGCCGGTCGTGGCGCCGTAGGCCTCGGCTTCGCAGAACACCGTCCGGCGGCCGCGCCGGGTCACCCAGCCTTCGGCAATGGCATCCTCGGCACGGTCACCGCGGACGATGCCGCGGATGTACTGCACATGCATGTCGACCGTCGAGTAGTTCGCTCCCTGCTCGAGGACCGCGCCGACGGCGGGCACCACCACGTGGTCGAGCAGCGAAGCGATCGCTCCACCGTGCATGAAGCCGGCCGCCTGCAAAAGCTCATCTCGGAACGGCAGACGCATCCGGCAGTAGTCGCGCCGGATGTCCTCGACCACGAGGCCGAGCAGCATCGGATAGGTGGTGACGCCGCTCGTGCCGAAGCGCAGCCAGCGTTGCGTCGTCTCGTCGTCGAGGGGTTCGAAGGTCTCGGCCCGCGCCGATGCGAAGGTCATGACGGGTCCAAGGCGGATCGGAAGAACTCGATGATGTGCGTCCGGCGCCGGGCGAGCGCGGCATCCGTGAGCGGACTCTCGTCGAGCAGCCCTTCGAGGAAAGGAGCATCGGAGAAGTAGCTCAGGAGCGCGCCGTAGCCCGTGAGGAGCAACTGGGCCGCGTCCTGGTCACGGAACACGCCGGCCGCCATCTCCTTTTCGAAATAGGCGACGGCTTCGTCGAACATCGGACGGAGCGTCGCCGCGAGGTCGATGGCGAGGTGACTACTCCCGTCGATGGCCTCGCGCCGCATGAGGGTGACGTAGGCGGGGTTGTCGGCGAAGAATCCGAAGCCCGCGTCGAGGACCTGCTCGACCTTCTCCAACCCTTTCGAGGGTGCTGTGATCGAATCGGCCAGTCGGGAGAACCAGTCGGCCAACAGCTGCTCGAAGACCTCTTCGTAGAGGGCTTCCTTCGACGAGAAGTGGTGCAACAGGCTGGGCCGACGGATCCCGACCTCGGCAGCGATGTCGTTGAGCGATGTCGCGCTGTACCCGGTGTAGGAGAAGCAGTCGCGCGCGGCGTCCAGGATCTGCTGACGGGTCGACCGCTCTTCGGCCACAGCTTCGTCCGACATAGAACCCCGCACGCTATCGGCGCCGAAAACGAGCGAACCCGCCGTTCCCTTGCAGGAGCCGGCGGGTTCGGAGATTCGGATCGGGAAATCAGCTCGGCGGGTAGACGCCCATGCCCTTCGCCTTCTCCGTCTTCCAGAAGATCTCGGCGATTTCGTCGATGTAGCTGACGAGTTGTTCGCCAACGGCTGGGTCCATCGACTTCTTGGCCTCACCAGCCTGATGGATCGCCTTCCAGAACAGCTCGTGCAACTGCGGGAACTCTTCGAAGTGAGCGGGTGCGAAGAAGTCAGCCCACAGCACCATCAGGTGGTGCTTGGTTTCCTCAGCACGCTCCTCCTTGATGGAGATGCAACGGGCGCGGAACACGTCGTCGTCGGACTCCGCGTACTTCTTCGCGGTCTTGACGACCGACAGCGCCTCGATCTTGGCCTGCGCCGGGTCGTACACCCCGCAGTAGAGATCGCAGTGAGCATGGGCAACGGTGGCGGAAGCGAAGAGCTTGCCGAACATGTGGTTCTCCTTGGGGGAATTCGCGGACGGGAACTGCACACAGCATTCCCGATGGGTTCAGAACGAAACCTACACTCCCCGCGTGACCCGACGCCCACCTGGTCGGCGGTCCCGCAGCACGAAATGGCCCTTGCGTCGATTCGTGGTCGCTGACCGGTCGATGGAACCGACGCTGGTGGCCGGACAAGGCCTCATCGGTCTTCGATGGAACCGGGCGCACGTCGGGGACTTGCGATGTGTCGAACACCCCGACCAACCGGGATTCTGGCTGGTCAAACGCGTCGAGTCGGTCGGCGACGACGCCACGATGCGGATCGCCTCCGACAACAACGACGTGACGACGATCGACTCACGACGTTTCGGGGCCGTCCCGGTGGCCGGCTCGTACCGCGTCATGCTGCGGATCCCGCGCAGCTGGATGTGACGCGGTGCGGAGCGCCGGACCTACTGTCGTCGACATGACCGTCTATCTCTGCCATGAACAGCCGGAGCTGCTCGAGCACGACGCCACCGTGACCGACGCTCGGCCCGGCGCGGTGGTGCTCTCGCGCTCGGCCTTCCACCCGGGCGGTGGCGGTCAGGTCAGCGACATCGGCACGATCGAATCGTCCTCGGGGTCATTCGACGTCACGCACATCGAGATCGACGGCGACATGTGGTGGCACGTGCTCGCCGACCCGACCGCGGAGATCAGCGGCGACACCATGGTGTCGATCGACGCCGATCACCGGTTGCGCGTGGCATCGCTCCACACCATGAGCCACGTCCTCAACGCGCTCGTGTTCGACGAGTTCGAGGGTTCGCTGGTGACCGGCGCACAGATCAACGGAGACGGAACGGGCCGAATGGACTTCGATCTCTCGGCGATCGACAACGACCGGTTGCGAGCGCTCGCCGGCCCCGTCAACGACGTGATCGAGCGCGGGCTCGATGTCCGGGCCGTGTACGTGTCGAGCGATGACGCAGCATCAACCCCGGGGCTGGTGCGGTCGATGTCGGTCGCTCCCCCGCCCACACCCGACGGTCGACTTCGGTTGATCGACGTCGACGGGTTGGATCGTCAGGCATGCGGCGGCACCCACCTGACGAACACTGCACACTCACGACCCTTCGTAATCGGCAAGATCGAGAACAAGGGCAAGCACAACCGCCGCGTCCGGTTTCGTCTCGGCGACTGACCATCCCGCGATCCCGGTCGTCCGCGGCCCATGTCGAAATCCGGGCGGATCGTGACGGTCACCGCCCGCCCGTCCCGAAATTCCGGCGGGTCGTGACGGCAGCCGTCACGACCCGCCGGGATTTTGCAATTGTGACGACCCGAGCTGCTCGTTTCGGGAACGGTTCGTGGGCGTTGCCCGCCTGGTCCGACCGGTCCTGCGAGAATCCAGGCGATGGACGGACGCCGTGTCACCGCGCTTGTCTCGCTGGGTCTGGTCGGCGCAGTCATCGTTGCCTTGGTGGCCACCTCGGAGAGCAGCGAACCCGAAACGCAACCGTCCGCGGCTGCGGCTGAGCCCGAGGCACCCGCTGACACCACCTCTGACGCAGCACCGCCGACCACCGATGCCGTTCCGGTCGATTCCGAGCCGACACCACTCGACCCGGACACCCCGGACCTCCCGAATCGCGGGCCACATCCCGAATTCCGTCCGGTGCAGGAGTGGATCCAAACCGACGCCTCCTCGTTCGACGACTTCGACGACAAGGTCGTCGCCGTCCAGTTCTGGACCTTCGGCTGCCGCAACTGTCAGGCGACGTGGCCTCACATGCGGGACCTCTACGCCAAGTACGGCGGCGACCACTTCGAGATCGTCGGCGTACACGCACCGGAGTTCAACTTCGAGCGCGACGTGAACGCCGTTGCTACGGCAGCCGAAGAGAACGGCCTGGTCTGGCCGATCGCGATCGACAACGAGAAGCTCAACTTCCGGTCGTGGCAGGAGCGTCGGTTCTGGCCGAGGGTGTTCCTCATCGATCGGGACGGCAACGTCCGGTACGACCACATCGGTGAGGGCGCCTACGACGAGATCGACGCTGCGGTCGGCGCGCTGATCGCCGAAGGCCGATGATCGACGCCTTCGTCGAGGGCGTTCGCTCGATCGTCCAGGTCTGCCACCTGGTGATCCTGGCACCGGTGGCGCTCAGCATCGTTGCGGCCCGCGGCCGATGGCTGGCGGTCGTCGGTGCACTCGCCGGCGTGGTACTCGGCGGCTGGTTCTTTGCTGCGGGGTGGTTCACCCCGTCCGATGGGATGCTGCGGCTCTCAGCGGTCCCGCTGATCGCCGCGGTTGTCGTGCTCGGAGCACCGCGCCTGTTCGGACGCAAGGAGATCATCCGCTCTCCCGTCGGAGTCGGTGCCCTCACCGGTGGGGTCGGTCTCCTCGTCACTCAGTGGTGGCGACCGTGCGTGGGTGAAGAACTCGGCTCGATCCTCACCAACACACCGGACCAGCCATGGTCCCAATTGCTCCCCACGATCGGTTTCATGCTCGGGATCTCGCTCCCGCTCATCGCGATCGGGCTGGCGTACGTTGCCTGGCCTCCGGGGCCCGCGGCTGCCACACGACTCGGCTGGGCCGGCTGCGGACTGACGGCAGTGCTGGGCGTTTCGGTGATCGCCGGACAGCACGGCGAGATCGTGTCCCGGCTGTTCCAGTGGAGCCAGTAGGCGTCGCCGGCCGTCTCGGTACGATCGGGACGCATGCAGATCGTCTCCGCCCTGTTCGTCGAGAACTTCGAGATGCGCCAGGCGCCAGGCCCGTCGACCCGAATCGACATGACCGGCGTGATGTTCTCCCAGGCGAGTCCCTCGCCGGTGCCCGTCACCCTCAGCCCCCACCTCGTCGCGTTGATCTTCTGCCCGGAGGGCGAATCAGGCAGCGGCGTGTTCGAGGTGGTGTTCCGCCGCGGCGTCGACGAGGAGAGCGAGCAGGTCGCACGCAATGTCAGCCCGTTCACCGTCGAGCCCGGCAAGTTCACGTACCGCCTCGTGAAGGGCGAACTCGACTTCGACGAATACGGGCCGGTGTTCGCTCACTGCAGGGTCGACAAGGGGGCGTGGCACATCGTGCCGTTCACCCTCTTGCCGCCGGCGACGGACTGAGGTTTTCGAGCGGTCTTGAGGCCCACCCGGCACGCTCCACTAACGTCACCCGCGTGTCGTTGACTGAACAGCAGGATTCACAGGCCGTCTCGCTGATCCGCGGGATCTCGATGGATGGCCCGCTCGCCGCGAACAGCGGGCACCAGGGCACCGGGATGGCACTCGCTCCCCTCGCCCATGTGCTCTCCAGCAGAGTGATGAAGCACGACCCGTCCGATCCGCACTGGAGCAATCGCGACCGGTTCGTACTCTCGAACGGCCACGTGTCGATCATGCAGTACGCGATGCTGTTCCTGTCGGGCTACGGGCTCGAGCTCGACGACCTGAAAGACTTCCGCCAGTGGGAATCGGCAACGCCGGGTCACCCGGAGGTCGGCCACACGGCGGGCGTCGAGGTCACCACCGGTCCGCTCGGGCAGGGGTTCGCAAACGCTGTCGGCATGGCGATCGCCGAAGCCAACCAGCGCGCCCGATTCGGCGCCGAGGCCGTCGACCACCACACGTTCGTCGTCGCCGGTGATGGCTGCATGATGGAGGGCATCAGCCACGAGGCCGCCGATCTGGCCGGACACCTCGGACTCGGCCACCTGATCTGCATCTTCGACAACAACAAGATCACGATCGACGGCGAAACCGACCTCACGACCAGTGTCGACATGGCGGCACGATTCCGTGCCTACGGCTGGGATGTCGTCGATCTCGGCGACATCGGCGACGACCTCGACGCGATCGAAGCCGCACTGGACAAAGCGAAGACCACCGACAAACCATCGTTCCTGATGCTGCGCACCCATATCG
>Ga0316197_10004147_pt1 | contig 10301 bp, 5 predicted proteins | sample OudBiesiAoxic_MG_FD_204939 | JGI IMG/M metagenome (GOLD analysis project Ga0316197, IMG submission 204939) | Coastal sediment microbial communities from Oude Bieten Haven, Netherlands - site A oxic | ecosystem: Environmental > Aquatic > Marine > Coastal > Sediment | place: Netherlands... | reverse complement strand
GATCATGGGTTTTGCCACAGAAGGATAACTTCGGGTATAGCCTGTGACCAGCGCATCGGCTTCATTTTCATTGACCATCATGGCGGCAAAATAATTCCTTTCCCTCATCCATTTCTGGGCTTCGAGCAAAGTCATCCCTTTTCTTTGTTCTTTTTGCCAGTAAATTTCAGCAAACCTGTTTCTTCGGGCATCTTCATTTTTAGACTTCGGATCAATGATGCTGATGTCAGCGTCAAAATGAATTTCTTTCATCAAATTTTTTATCACCTGTTTGTCACCCAGCAAAATTGGAATGGCAATGCCTTCGTCAAAAGTGATTTGGGCCGCTTTTAGCACACTAAGCTGATCTGCCTCTGCAAAAACCACTTTTTTAGGATTTGACTTAGCACGACTGGTCAGTAATCTCATGAGTTTGTTGCCAGTACCCAGCCTTTCAATCAGTTCTTCTTTATAGGCATCCCAGTTTTTGATAGGGACCTGAGCGACACCAGACTCCATAGCCGCCTTGGCCACGGCCGGAGGGATTTCGCTGATCAGTCTATGGTCAAAAGGTTTTGGAATGATATAGTCTTTTCCAAAACTTATGTTTTTCATATTATAGGTTATGTTGACTTGCTCAGGGACACTTTCTTTGGCTAAATCCGCCAAGGCATGAACGGCAGCCATTTTCATGGCTTCGTTTATTTTTTTGGCCCTTACATCCAGCGCTCCTCTGAATATAAACGGGAATCCTAAAACGTTATTTACCTGATTCGGATGGTCTGACCTGCCAGTCGCCATAATGATATCTTTTCTCGTATCCACAGCCAACTGGTAAGCTATCTCCGGATCAGGATTGGCAAGCGCAAAAACAATGGGGTTTTTCGCCATGGATAACAACATTGCAGGGCTCACAATATTTGCAATTGACAAACCTATCAGTACATCTGCATTTTTTATAGCGTCCTCCAAGGTGTAAAAGTCTTTATCAGTGGTAAACTCCTGCTTCTGAGGATTGAGATCGGTTCGGTCTTTTCTCAACACGCCTTTGCTGTCGCACATGACGATGTTTTCTTTTTTTACCCCCAGCTTTTTATATAATTTTGTACATGAAATAGCCGCTGCGCCCGCACCGTTGATTACAATATTTACATCCGAGGGTGATTTCCCGGCAATTTCCAATGCATTTTTCAAAGCCGCTGCAGAAATAATTGCTGTCCCGTGCTGGTCATCGTGCATTACCGGAATATCCAATTCTTCCTTTAATCTCGTTTCAATTTCAAAGGCTTCAGGGGCCTTGATATCTTCAAGATTGATCCCTCCAAAAGTAGGAGAAATGGCTTTTACGGTTTCTACAAATTTATCGATGTCTTTGGTATCGACCTCAATGTCAAAAACATCAATATCAGCGAAAATTTTAAACAAGAGTGCTTTTCCTTCCATCACAGGTTTTGAAGCCAGCGCCCCGATATCTCCCAGGCCCAACACGGCTGTCCCGTTTGAAATCACGGCAACAAGATTGCCTTTGGAAGTATACTTATAGGCATCCTGACCATTTTTTTCGATGGCCAGACAGGGTTCAGCTACTCCTGGAGAATAGGCCAGAGACAGATCCCTTTGTGTGGCGTGTTTTTTTGTTGGTAGAATTTGTATTTTTCCAGGGCTAGGATATTGATGATAATCTAATGCGTCTGATTTATTTATTTTTGAAGCCATTATCTAAGTTTATTGCTAAAGGTGTACAAAGTTAATTTTTTTGTCAAAAGAGGGGAGTAGATTTTCATTTTTTTAGGAAGTTAATATTTCTTAACAGCCCGTTGAATTTTGTCCGTTGAACGGGAGATTTTTTAAAGATTTCATTAAAAACATCTTCTGTTATTCCCTCCCATTCTTTTTTATTTTTTGTCAACAGCCCGGGCAAAGGTTTAAAACAGGGTTCTCTATGCGGAGTTGAGAATCTGTTCCAAGGGCATACATCCTGACAAATATCGCAACCAAACATCCAATCCTCAAACTTGTCTTTATAAAGAGTAGGAATTTCATTTTTCAATTCAATTGTAAAATAGGAGATGCATTTACTTCCGTCAATAGTATTATTGGGTAAAATGGCTTGAGTGGGACAGGCATCTATGCATTTTGTGCAATTACCACAATGATCTGTTTTAAATTCATCATCATAGTGGAGTTCGAGATCAAGAATTATTTCTGCCAGAAAGAAAAAAGAACCTTTTTGTTTACTAATTAACAAAGCGTTTTTCCCCAACCAGCCAAGGCCACTTTTTTGGGCCCAGTTTCTTTCCATGATAGGGGCCGAATCCGTAAATACCCGGGCGTGAAACTTCCCAAAGCTTGACTCCATGGTGTCTACAAGCGCATATAGTTTTTGTTTTATAACATGGTGGTAATCTTCACCGTAGGCATATTTGGCTATTTTATAAGTGTCGTCAGTCTGTGTGGCTGAGGGATAATAATTGTAAAGCAGAGAGATAACGGATTTGGCGCCGGGAACAAGTTTGGCAGGATCCAGACGCTTGTCAAAATGGTTCTCCATATAGCCCATTTTTCCATGAAAACCGTTCTTAAGCCATTGCTCCAATAAGGGCGCCTGTTCTTCAAGGAATTCTGCCTTGGCAATTCCGCAGGAAGTGAAGCCCAGTAAACTGGCTTCTTTTTTTATGAAATTACTATTAAATTCTTTGTTGCTCAAAAGGAATCAGGACATTAGATTTCAGTAAAAATACAATAAAAGATAGTTGTCCATTTAAAAATGGTTCACCCATCATTATAATGGATTAAAAAAGTTCTCCCTGCGAAGTTCCTTTAATTCTTCCAAGGTGTTTGAAGGCTAACTCCGTTACCTCCCTGCCTCTCGGGGTTCTCATGATAAATCCTTCCTGGATCAAAAAAGGTTCATAAACTTCTTCAATCGTTTCTGCATTTTCTCCCACGGCGGTTGCAAGCGTAGAGATGCCTACGGGCCCTCCTTTGAATTTGTCAATAATCGTAGTCAATATTTTATTGTCCATTTCATCAAGACCATGCGTATCAACATGCAATGCATTTAACGCGTATCTGGCAATTTCAATATCAATATTACCATCACCTTTAATCTGAGCAAAATCTCTAACTCTTCTCAAAAGGGCATTTGCAATTCTCGGGGTTCCCCTGCTCCGGCCGGCAATTTCAATGGCAGCCTCCATTGAATTTTTGACCTTCAGGATTCCTGAACTTCTTTGCACGATATGCGTAAGTAATTCAGTACTGTAATATTGAAGCCTGCTGCTGATCCCAAATCGAGCCCTCATTGGCGCCGTCAATAAGCCGGACCTTGTGGTCGCTCCAATTAATGTGAACGGCTCCAGGTTGATCTGGACGCTTCTTGCATTAGGCCCTGATTCGATCATGATATCGATCTTAAAATCTTCCATAGCCGAATAAAGATATTCCTCTATGACCGGGCTTAATCTGTGTATTTCATCGATAAACAATACGTCTCTTTCGCCGAGGTTGGTCAGAAGACCCGCTAAATCTCCCGGCTTATCAAGCACTGGCCCCGAAGTAATTTTGATATTGGTTTTTAACTCATTGGCTATAATGTGTGCCAGGGTTGTCTTTCCCAGTCCGGGGGGTCCGTGAAATAGGGTATGATCAAGGGCTTCCTCCCGCTGATTTGCCGCTTCTACAAAAATTTTTAAATTTTCAAGTACCTGTTCCTGCCCGGTAAAGTCATCAAAACTCAAAGGCCGAAGTTTTTTTTCAAGATCGAATTCTTCGGGATTTAGATTTTTATTTGAGGCATCTAAATATTCGTTCATCTTTGGTTTTGTGAATTAAAGGGTTGAATTATTCTAATTCTATGGCGGTAGCCAATACAATGGCTCCTGGGTATTCTTTTTTAATATCGACGATGGCATTATCGGCCTCGAGTCGTGTTCTGTAGTTACCAACCTGCAGTTTCCACTGTGGCGTACTGAAAATCACAGCAGTTGAAATATCAGGGTATAACATTTTAAAATCCTCCTGTACCTCATAACATGTTTTCTCTGAACCGTAATATATTTGAATCTTAAAACCCTGATAAGATTCGATGCTTTTATTGTATTCTTTTTTCTGTGCCAGCATTTGATCTATATGCGCACTTGACTGAATGCGTACTTGACCTTCTTCTGTTTGGCCAAAACTCATAAATGGACTAAAGGCTAAAACAAGAAAGAGAATTGTTAATTTTTGTTTAGATAAATGGTGCATGGAATAATTTTTTACAAATCTAAAAGAATATTTTAGAACAACCTTTTTTTATTATTTAGAATGATTATAAATTAATAACAACCTATTATTTACACTTTGTCTATACGTAAGAAAATGTATTTTTGCTGAATATTTTTGAACAACATGATTTTTGTCATGTTAAATGAATTATGGAATCTTTTGCGCAATATAAAGCGATTTTTAATATAACGTAAACAATGCAAATGAAAATTGTAATGCCAAGCAGTACATTTAAGAAATTCCTAACCAGCCTTTCTTTTCTTTTTTTAATCTCTTTTAGTCTTACTGCACAACAGAGTGATCCGGCCAACGGGAAAAAATTGTTTAACACCAATTGCGCTGCCTGTCATAAATTGGACAAAAAATTGATCGGCCCGCCTCTTGGAGGAGTTGCTGACAGGAGGTCCAATGAATGGTTGCAGGCCTGGATCAAGGATAATAACGCCTTGAGAGCCAGTGGTGATCAAGACGCCATTGATATTTTCGAAGAATATAATGGTATGCCGATGACGCCATATCCTCAGTTGTCTGAACAAGATATTAACGATATTTTAGCTTATACCAGTGGAGAATTAGCTGAAGCAGAAGTTGCTGCGGTTGCCACTCAGGAAGTAGACCCTAAGGTAGCAATTGGTAAAAAAATATTCCAAACAAATTGTGCTTCTTGTCATAAACTTGATAAAAAGCTTATTGGACCAGCACTTGGGGGAATAACCGATAAGAGAAGTGTTGAGTGGTTAAAGGCCTGGATTAAAGATAACAATGCATTGAGAGCCAGCGGCGATCAGGATGCTATAGATATTTTTGAAGAATATAATGGAATGCCGATGACGGCTTTTCCGCAATTGTCGGATGAAGATTTAGATGCGATTCTTGCCTATACATCTGCAGGAGACGTTCAGCAGGTTGCTGCTGCCGCAGGCGGTGAAGTTCTTGCGACGCCAAAGTCTTCTACTGCATGGATGAGCTATATCGTAATACTTGTGCTGCTTGTAATAATTGTTTGGATTTATGTTGCAAGTAATAACGGATTCCTTAAAATTGCAGCTACGATTTTTATTTTGCTGTTGACCGGGTATATTTTGTTCGACACGCTGATGGATATCGGTATCGACCAGGATTATCAGCCTATTCAGCCTATAGCATTCTCTCATAAGATTCACGCCGGTGACAATAAAGTTGATTGTCAATATTGTCATTCATCTGCAAAACACAGTAAAACCTCAGGTATTCCTTCGGTCAATGTGTGTATGAATTGTCACAAAAGCATATCAGAATATAACGGGCCAACTACTTCAGATAAGGACAAGGCTTTTTATGATGCTGAAATTCAAAAAATATATGACGCCATAGGCTGGGATCCTGAGAACCTTGCGTACATAGAGAACTATGAGCAGAAGCCTATAAAATGGGTTAGAATACATAGCTTGCCTGACTTTGCCTATTTCAATCACGCACAACATGTTACTGCTGGTGGGGTGGCTTGTCAAAAATGTCACGGACCGGTGGAGGAAATGGAAGATATGTATCAATTCTCTCCTTTGACCATGGGCTGGTGTATAGATTGCCATAAGACTACGGCAGTTGATCTTAAAGGCAATGATTACTATGCGAAGATTCACGAAGAGCTGGCCAAGAAGTTTGATGTAGATAAGGTTACCATAGCACAATTGGGTGGTAAAGAATGTGGCAAGTGTCACTACTAGATTAATGAAATTAGATAAGCTGAACGCTGTTCAGTTTTAAAAAATAAACAACAAGATTAAATATGGCATCTAACAAGAAATACTGGAAAAGTGTTGAAGAACTAAACGAAAATAGTTCTATTGTTGAAAAGCTGCAGAAAAGTGAATTTATTGAAGATATTCCGACTGGCGATTTCTTAGGAGATAAAGAGTCCCTTAAAGCAAGTGATACTTCAAGAAGAGACTTTTTAAAATATGTAGGATTTTCCACGGCTGTTGCATCTTTAGCGGCTTGTGAAGGACCGGTGATCAATTCTATTCCTTATGTGGTTAAACCGGATGATGTGATTCCGGGAATCGCCGACTATTACGCGACTAGTATTGCTGACGGATTTGATTTTGCGCATATATTGGTCAAAGTTCGTGAGGGCAGACCTATAAAAATAGAACCAAATAAGGATTCGAATAACGGTATTACCAATGCCAGAGTGCAGGCCTCCGTTCTCTCCTTATATGATAATAACAGGCTGAGAGGGCCATTGGCAAAAGGGGTTGAAACTGATTATGCAACTTTGGATAAGGATGTGCAGGCCCAGTTAGCCGAGCTTAAGGCCAAAGGCGCTAAAATTGTTTTGTTAAGCGGAACCGCGGCAAGTCCTTCTTTGGAAAGTCTTGTGTCGCAATTCAAAGAAGCTTATGGTAATGTTGAGCATGTTATTTATGATGCCGTTGCTGAAGATGCTGCTTTGAACGCTTTTGAAAAAATGTATGGAACCAGGGCTTTGCCGGATTATTATTTTGATAAGGCAGAGGTGATCGTTTCAGTAGGAGCGGATTTCCTTGGAGACTGGCAGGGTGGTAATTTTGGGCCCGGATATTCTAAAGGAAGAAAGCCTAAAAATGGTAAAATGTCACGTCATATCCAGTTCGAGTCAAACATGACCCTGACAGGAGGTAATGCCGATAAAAGAATTATCGTAAAACCATCTGAACAACTTCAGGTGATGAGTAAATTATACGAAGCCATCGTAAACGGTAAAAGTGCAGGGACTTCAACTCCGGTTGACGATGCTATTGCCAGGGCAGTGGCTCAGATCAAAAAAGCAGGAAACAATGCAGTAGTGGTTTGTGGCGCACAGGATGAAAATGCACAATTGCTCGCATTGGCTATTAATAATGCTTTACAAAGTCAGGTGATTGATGTTGTGGCGACAAAACACGTTCGTCAGGGAGATACGAAGAAAGTTAACCAACTGATCAAAGATATGGCATCAGGGTCTGTAGGAGCGGTATTGATCGCGAATAGCAATCCGGTGTATTCGATGCCTAAAGGAGATGCATTTGCAGAGGCCTTGAAAAAGGTATCACTTTCAGTGGCCTTTAGTATGTCGACTAATCAGACTACCGAAGCGTCGCAATATGTGATAGCTGCGCCGCATTATCTTGAATCCTGGGGAGATGTTCAGATTAAAAAAGGGCATTATAGCCTGGTCCAGCCCACGATCCAGCCCCTATTCAAGACAAGACAGTTGGAAGACAGCTTGTTAACATGGATGGGAAGCGATCTTTCTTATTACGATTATATGAAGAATAACTGGCAGGCAGGTTTGCTTGGTGGAGGGTCATGGAACAAAACACTTCAGGATGGTACTTTTACAGTGGCTCATCAAGAAGAAGCAACTGTTGCGAATGAAATCGATTTAAGTGGTGCAAGTTCAGCTCTTGCAAAAACTGCCGGCGCGGAAATGGAACTGACGGTTTATGCTAAAACAGGTTTAGGTGATGGTCAGCAGGCCAATAACCCTTGGTTGCAGGAACTTCCTGATCCGATCACGAGAACCTCATGGGACAATTATCTGTTGATCTCAAGAATAGATGCTGAGAATCTTGGGTTATCCAACAGAACGGTTGATAACGGTGCACTTAACGGAGATTTAGTGAATATTACGGCTAATGGCGTTACCATTAATAATGTTCCTGTGTATGTGCAGCCTGGTCAGGCCGCCGGATCTGTTGCAATTGCGGTAGGTTACGGCAGAACGGATCTTAAAAAAGATATGAATGTTGGTGTGAATGCTTATCCGCTTGCTGAAGGTGCTTTTCAAAGTGTTTCCATTGAGAAAACAACGGGAGAGCATGAGTTCGCCTGTGTGCAGTTGCATCATACGATTATGGGTAGGGAAGAGGAGATCACTAAAGAAACTACTTTAGCTGACTTTGTTTCAAAACCAAAAGAAGAATGGAATCATGCGCCTGTGTTTTCCTTGGATCACCAGGAAGTCACTCAGGACAAGGTGGATCTTTGGGAGAAGTTTGACGATAGTTTAGGAACTAAATTCAACCTTTCCATTGATCTGGGAACCTGTACCGGTTGTGCGGCATGTGTAGTAGCTTGTCACGCTGAGAACAACGTACCTGTTGTTGGAAAGCATGAGATCAGGGTGAGTAGAGATATGCACTGGTTGAGAATTGACAGATATTATTCAAGTGATATGACGGTTGCCCAGGGCAAAGAAGACGGATCTTTCGGATCTGGAGATTTCTTTAAGGCTCAGGGAGAACCTTCTGATGCACCTGAAGTATCTTTTCAGCCTGTTATGTGTCAACACTGTAATCACGCGCCATGTGAAACAGTTTGTCCGGTAGCGGCTACATCACACGGGCGTCAGGGTCAGAATCAAATGGCTTATAACCGATGTATTGGAACGCGTTACTGTGCGAATAACTGTCCTTACAGGGTGAGAAGATTTAACTGGTTTAAATATGCCAATAATAATGAGTTCGATTTCAATATGAATAACGAACTTGGTAAAATGGTATTGAACCCGGATGTAACTGTGAGGTCCAGAGGGGTTATGGAAAAATGTTCTTTCTGTATCCAGAAAACGCAATCCACCATACTCAATGCTAAAAAAGAAGGAAGGGAAGTTGCCGATGGTGAGTTTTCAACTGCTTGTTCCAGCGCTTGTCCAAGTGACGCTCTGGTATTTGGAGACGTGAATAACGAATCCAGTAAAGTGGCTCATTTGAGTCATGATGACAGGAGCTTTAAGTTACTTGATTTTGTTGGTACAAAACCAAATGTGTTTTATCAGTTAAAGGTTAAGAATACCACAGAGGCTTAAGCCGATTTGGTCATAGAATAAAAAAAGAGAAATAAATTAATATTATAACATACTATGTCTCATTACGAAGCACCTATTAGACAACCATTAATTATAGGAGATAAGAGTTATCACGACATTTCTAATGATATTGCAGCACCCATTGAGGGCAAGGCCAACAAATGGTGGTGGGCGGTATTCAGTTTGGCCCTGATCGCCTTTTTATGGGGTATTGGAGCCATTGCTTATACCATAGGTACTGGTATTGGAGTCTGGGGTCTTAACAATAAGATCAACTGGGCCTGGGATATCACCAACTTTGTTTGGTGGGTTGGTATCGGACACGCGGGAACTTTGATATCTGCGGTACTGCTGTTATTTCGTCAGAAATGGAGAATGGGGATCAACCGATCTGCTGAGGCGATGACAATCTTTGCTGTATTTCAAGCGGGTTTATTTCCTGTAATACACATGGGTCGTGTATGGAACGGATATTGGACCATGCCAATTCCAAATCAATTTGGAAACTTATGGACCAACTTTAACTCCCCATTATTATGGGATGTATTTGCGATCTCTACTTATTTGACGGTATCAGTAGTTTTCTGGTATACAGGTTTGTTGCCAGATTTTGCGATGATTCGTGACCGTGCCACTAAACCTTTTCAAAAGAAAATTTATAGCTTATTGAGTTTCGGATGGACGGGTAGAGCCAAAGACTGGCAGCGATTTGAAGAAGTTTCCCTGGTTCTTGCCGGGTTGGCGACTCCTCTTGTACTTTCAGTTCATACGATTGTATCATTTGACTTTGCCACATCGGTTATACCGGGTTGGCACAGTACGGTATATCCGCCATATTTTGTTGCCGGGGCCGTATTTTCAGGTTTTGCGATGGTACAGACCTTGTTGATCATCATGAGAAAGGTTTCTAATCTGGAAGCTTATATCACCAGGGGCCATATTGAAAATATGAATAAAGTTATCCTTGTCACCGGAGGAATTGTAATGGTTGCCTATCTGTCAGAATTTTTTGTAGGATGGTATTCCGGAAGTTCATATGAAGATTTCACCTACTTGTCTATAGGAGCAGCAACCGGACCATATTGGTGGGCTTTCTGGGCATTGATCTTGTGTAATGGTGTATTTCCTCAATTATTGTGGATTAAAAAATTAAGAACCAATTATACCGTATCCTTTATAATGGCGATCATTATCAATATTGGAATGTGGTTTGAAAGATTTGACATTATTGTAATCAACCTTA
>Ga0316197_10004145_pt1 | contig 10304 bp, 6 predicted proteins | sample OudBiesiAoxic_MG_FD_204939 | JGI IMG/M metagenome (GOLD analysis project Ga0316197, IMG submission 204939) | Coastal sediment microbial communities from Oude Bieten Haven, Netherlands - site A oxic | ecosystem: Environmental > Aquatic > Marine > Coastal > Sediment | place: Netherlands... | reverse complement strand
GACCATTCCCTGGGAGAAAAGCAAGAAATACAGGAAAAATTAATCGACTAATTTAAATTACATTTTATGACTAGCATTACAAAATCACCTGAGCAAAAAGAACTTTTTGGTCACCCAGTTGGACTTTTTATCCTGTTTTTTACAGAAATGTGGGAACGTTTTTCCTACTACGGGATGAGGGCTATCCTCGTTTTATATTTAGTTCAGGCAACCACAGATTCAAACCCTGGTTTAGGATGGACAAATGGAGAGGCACTTGCCCTTTATGGTTGGTACACGATGCTGGTTTATGTGGCCTCTATTCCCGGGGGCTGGATTGCCGACAAGTTTTTGGGTCAAAAAAAGTCAGTCTTATATGGGGGTATCCTTTTGGTGGCAGGTCACAGTATATTGGCCATTGAAGAATACTGGGCTTTTTATACAGGGCTGGGTCTAATCATAGCGGGAGTGGGTATGTTAAAACCCAATATTTCAACTATGGTAGGCGGACTGTACAGACAGGGTGATATCAGACGGGACAAAGGATTTACCATATTTTACATCGGAATCAATGTCGGTGCATTTTTATCAAGTTTGATCGTGGGTTATGTAGGTGAGGTACATGGCTGGCATTATGGATTTGGTTTGGCAGGTATCGGGATGGCCCTGGGATTAATGCAATATCTTTTAGGTCAAAAATATTTAAAAAACGTAGGTAATTTCCTTGGCGTTTCTGAAAACGCTGCTGAAAAAGAGGCTATGAAAAAACCGCTGACGAAAATTGAAAAAGACAGGATCATCGTGCTTATGATTTCCTTCTTATTGGTTATCATATTTTGGGGCGCCTTTGAACAGGCAGGAGGTTTAATGAACCTTTATGCCAAAGAAAAAACAAATAGAATGCTTATGGGGTGGGAAGTTCCAGCTTCCTGGTTTCAATCCTTAAATGCCATGTTTATTATATTCCTTGGCACTACTGTTGCCGCATTTTGGGCTAAGAAAAAATTACAAGGAAAACTGTCCACTTCATTGTATAAGATGATTATTGGACTGATCATCATGGGAACAGGGTTCTTCTTTATGTCGGCTGCTGCTTCTCAATTTGAGGCCAATGGATCTTCTGCGATGTATTGGTTGGTTTTGGCCTATTTATTACATACCATTGGAGAATTGTGTATTTCTCCGGTTGCCCTTTCCTATATTACAAAGCTGGCGCCTTTAAAATACGGTTCGCTTATGATGGGTATCTATTTTGCCATGACTGGATTCGGTAACAAATTAGCCGGATGGCTGGGAGAATCAGCTGAAGGTGTGGGAGAGTTTACGGTATTTACGGGTATCGCAATATTCTGTGTTGTTTTCGGCATCCTGGTTATGCTATTCAGAAAAAAGCTTGAGCTACTCACGCATGGAGCCGAAGACGATGAACATGAAATTACTGAAGAAGAAAAAATCGCACAAACTACCAATTAATCCTTAACCCCTTTATAGAATTTAATTCTAAAAGGGGTTTTTTAATCTTGTTAATTTTTACATTATGAATACAGATATTGAGAATCTATTTAAAGACAAGGTCTTAGGGCACCCGGCGGGGTTATTTGTTTTATTTTTTACCGAAATGTGGGAACGTTTTTCTTTCTATGGTATGAGAATTCTATTGGTCCTGTTTTTAACCGCGCCGCTGGTGGGTGATAATCCAGGTTGGGAATGGCCAAGAGAACACGCCTTGGCTTTGATCGGTACCTACGCTTCATTGCTATATTTAACGCCAATTATCGGGGGATTTATAGCAGACAAGTATACGGGATACAAATGGGCGGTTGTAATAGGCTGTATCATTATGACGCTCGGTCACTTATCCATGGTCTTTGAAACTCAGTTTTCCTTGTATCTGGGGCTGGCATTGCTTGTTATAGGAACAGGATTCTTTAAACCTAATATTACCTCCATTATTTCTACTATGTACAAGGGGAAAGAATCCAAAAAAGATGGAGCTTACACTATTTTTTACATGGGTGTTAATGCTGGTGCTTTTTTTGGCATGATGCTTTGTGGTTATTTGGCTGAAAATTTGGGTTGGAGTTATGGGTTTGGTTTGGCCGGAATTTTTATGTTTTTAGGAATGCTTCAATTCTTATTGGCTAAAAATTTATTTGGAAATATTGGAGAAAGACCAAGTGTTATTGCTGCTGCCAATAAATTAAGTGAAGAGAATCAAACGAGTGAATCAAAATCTAAGGAACCTGAGATCGTCGAAAAATTAAATCCCTTTACTTCCCTTGATAAAACACTTGTCACGCTTTCAGCTTTATGTGGACTGCTATATCTGTTTAATGACCCTGTATCTAAAGTAAGTGGTTCGGGTTTCCTTAACTTTTCCATTGGTGGTTATGATGGATCGACAGTAACAATACTATCAGGATTGGTTATGTTTCTGTATCTCCTGGTTTCCAGAGTTAGCAGATACGACAGAATCATTAGAGATCGCATAATCGCGGTTGCCATTTTTGGGCTCTTTACTGTATTCTTTTTTGCGGCTTTTGAACAATCTTTAGGTTCTATGACGATTTTTGCCAGAGACTATACAGCGAGAAATTTAACCGGCGTATCCGCAATGATTTTCAAAATAGTAGATTCAATTCTAACTGTTGGCCCTTTGGCGATTATAACATGGGTGCTATTTTTATTATTTAAAAAAACATATGCTAAAATTCCTTTTTCAAACATCATTTTGGGGATTGCCTTTTTAGGACTGTGGCTAATTGTGAGTTGGAAAATTGACAGAGAGTTTAGCAAAGACACCACCGAAGCTCCTGCGTCTTGGTTTGGTATATTGAACTCGTTTTTTATCATCACACTTGCTCCATTCTTTTCTAAATGGTGGGAAAGTAAATACAATCCAAGTGCCGCTATGAAATATGGACTAGGGCTAGTTTTACTAGGGCTGGGGTTCGCTATTCTAGCTTTTGGTACTGCAAACATTCCTTCCGGAGCCAAAACAGCTTCGGTAAGTATGATCTTCCTGATTCTTGCTTATCTTTTGCATACTATGGGGGAACTATGCCTTTCACCGGTTGGTTTATCCTATTTAAGCAAATTAGTTCCTCCAAGAATGATTGGTTTTATGTTTGGTATATGGTATCTGGCCATTGCCATAGGTCAGAAAACCGCGGGTACCATGGGTGGATTGATAGATAAAATTTCGGAACAATATTCATTGAGTTCCTTCTTTCTGATCTTTACGATTGTTCCTATTTTTGTTGGGTTTATATCGATTTTATTAAACCCTGTTCTTAAAAAATTAATGCATGGTGTAAAATAATCTGTTGAAAATTAGGTTAGCATATATAGTTTTTAGCATAATATTGATGAATTCTGTAATTTTGCAACGATTTATAAGACTATGTGAATGATTAATTTGAAAAAATGAAGAAGACAATTTTAATTTTGATAGTGATAATGGCAGGGATTTCTGCAAAGGCTCAGGAATCCGGGATTAATTGGATGAGTCTTGAGGATGCGCTGCAGGCGCAGGCCAATAGTCCTAAAAAAATCATGATGGACGCTTATACGGATTGGTGTGGGCCCTGTAAAATGCTGGACAAAAACACTTTCCAAAACCCTGATGTAGTTAAGTATATTAACGAAAACTACTATGCCGTAAAGTTCAATGCTGAAGGAAAAGAGGAAGTCAACTTCAAGGAAAGGGTATTTAAAAACCCAAATTATGATCCAAACAGAGCAGCAGGAAGGAATTCTCAGCATGAACTTGCCACCGCAATGAGTATCACCGCATATCCTACTATTGTTTTTTTCAATGAAAAAGGAGATATTTTACTTCCCGTGCCCGGATATAAAACCCCGGCCCAACTGGAACTATACCTTAAACTATTTTTCAACGACGATCACGAAACCATCGGGAGTCAGGAACAATGGGATCAATATCAAAAAGATTTTGTTTTCGAGTTTAAGGGTTAATTTACTTTATCTTTGACCAGTTTCCGGACCATTCTAAATTTGCCTTGTTTGGCATAATATCTTTTAAATTCTAAAGAAGTGAATTACCTGTCAGTAGAGAATATCTCTAAATCTTTTGGAGATACTGTTTTGTTTGAAAACCTTTCCTTTGGAATAAATAAAGATCAAAAAATTGGTTTCATTGCAAAAAACGGTACGGGTAAAACTACACTTCTCAAGATCATCGCCGAAGAAGAAAGCGCAGACTCTGGAAATATCATTTTTAGAAAAAACCTAAAGATCGCTTACCTTTCTCAAAACGAAGTTCTCAATGAAAACCTCAGCATCGAGCAAACCATATTTGATTCAGAAAATGCAATCTTAAAAGCCATTGAGCAATATGAAAAAGCCCTGAAAACTCCTGATGACCAGGATACTTTTCAGAAGGCATTTGAGCTTATGGAAAGGAAGAACGCATGGGACTTTGAAACTACCTATAAACAGATGCTGTTCAAGCTCAAATTAGATGATCTTGATCAACTTGTTTCTACGCTATCCGGAGGTCAAAAAAAAAGACTGGCGCTCGCTATTGCGCTTCTCGATCAGCCTGAATTACTGATTCTCGACGAACCGACAAACCATTTGGATCTGGAAATGATTGAATGGCTGGAGCAATACTTAAAAAAACAGAATATTTCTCTTTTTATGGTCACTCATGATCGATATTTTCTGGACCGGGTATGCAATGAAATTCTGGAACTGGATCAGGGTAGCCTGTATAGGTACAAAGGAAACTATTCCTATTTTCTTGAAAAGAAGCAGGAAAGAATTGCGGCTGAACAAAGCACCATCTCCAAGGCAAAGAATCTGTTCAAAAAAGAGTTGGACTGGATGAGAAGGCAGCCCAAAGCCCGAACCACAAAATCCAAATCAAGAATTGATGATTTTCATGCCATAAAAGAAGTTGCCAATCAGAGGCGAAAGGACCATGAAATTCAGTTGGAAATTCAAATGGAAAGACTGGGGTCCAAGGTTGTTGAATTGCATCATATTTGCAAGAGTTATGATGAAAAATTACTGATTCATAAGTTCGATTATATCTTTAAACGAGGCGAACGAATTGGCATCATTGGAAAAAATGGAACAGGTAAATCCACCTTTGCCAATATTATTACGGGACTAGTTCCCGTTGACGCTGGTAAAGTAGTGATTGGTGAGACCGTAAAGTTTGGTTATTATTCGCAAGCCGGTATACAGATTAAGGAGGGTCAAAAGGTCATTGAAGTGATTCGTGAATTTGGAGAATTTATTCCTTTGGCGAAGGGAAGAACCATTAGTGCCGGACAATTGTTGGAACGTTTTCTCTTTGATCGCAAGAAACAGTATGATTTTGTGGAAAAACTGTCAGGCGGCGAGCTGAAGCGCTTGTTTTTATGTACGGTACTGATTCAGAATCCAAACTTTTTGATTCTTGATGAGCCTACGAATGATCTGGACATCATTACGCTTCAGATTCTTGAAAATTTCCTGCTGGATTTTCCGGGAAACCTGATTGTTGTGTCGCATGATCGCTATTTTATGGATAGAATTGTCGACCACCTTTTCGTTTTTGAAGGAGAGGGTATGATCACTGATTTTCCTGGTAATTACTCTGATTATAGGAGTTATGAGGATTCTAACCCCGCAAACAATACTGCCAAAGAAAAGAAAGAAGATACTAGAAAAGTTGAACCTGCTGCGGGTCAACTCTCGTTTCAGGAGAAAAAGGAATTTAGTAAACTGGAAAAAGAAATCGCCAATTTGGAGAGGAAAAAAGCCGAGATTGAACAGCAATTTACAAGTAATGAAATTGCCCCTGAAAACATAGCAAAAACTTCTCAAAAATTACATGATATCATGTCAGCCTTAGAAAGCAAAGAGGAAAGATGGCTCGATCTATCGGAAAAAATGGAAGGTTAGTTGCATGCCAGAAAAAGAGTCTCCATTTATAAAATAAAAAACCCTTTTGGCTATTCAAAAGGGTTTTTTAAGTCAACAAAGGTTCCTATACAAAGCAAACAAATTTGCTAAAATCTATAGGTATAACCCAGAGAAATTCCTCTTCCAGGACTAAAACTGGAAAAAATTTGATCTTCGGCTTGATAAGACTGATATCTCACTTCTCTCTGACTGTTAAGGATGTTTTTAACCTTGAAGCTGATGTTTGAGTTAAAGTCCTTGCCAAAGCTCTTGTTCAAGATGAAGTCCAGACTGTGAAAAGGAATGGTATAGGCATCAGGTACGTCACCGGTACCAACTACTTGCAAAGTTTTTCCCTGAACGTTGTAATACAAGCTCGTTTGCCATCCGTGATCCTCATTTGCATAGTTCAAACCAAAGTTAACAAGATACGGTGATTGACCTTGCATTTCACGTGTATCACTGATCGATTCTCCGTCGCGTGCACTTAATAGTCTTCTTTGGTATTCAGCGTCAGACATTTTTAATTCAGACTGAATGACAGAGAAATTCAAATTGAAGCTGAAGTCTTCCCAGCTGTCTCCACCTATAAAACCGAAATTTCTTCGAATTTCAAATTCCGCTCCATAAACCTGACCCTTATCAGTGTTCACAGGAACAAACTGGTCGGATGCCGAAAGGAAATACGACAATTCAATTGGGTCTTTGAAGTTCTTGTAAAATAAACTTACTGCGAACATCTGGGCCTTTTCACTAAACCGTTCCCATCTAAGGTCCAGGTTGTCAACATAGGTTGGTTGTAATTCGATATTCCCGTTAAAGGTAGTACTCGAGATCGGGTCAAAAATCTGAGTGATCGATGCCTCTTTAAAAGAAGGTCTTGCAGTTGTACGACCATAAGCCAATCTCAGGTTTGACTCATCATTTAAGGCATATATAAAGTTTGCCGATGGAAAAAAGTCCGTTTTATCAAGAATCTTCTCGTTGTCCAGAACTATATTCCCCTGGTTGTTGGTTCCAGTATATAAGAGGTCAAATTTTTCAAAACGAAGTCCGATGATGGATCTCAATTTATCTGTGATCTGGAACTCCTCTGAAACATATACGGCAGCCACATTCTGATTGGCGTCAAAGGTATTGGTAGGCTCAAAATTTCCTTCTGCAAAGGTTCCGCGCCGTGTGTTGACTGTCCAAAGGTTTTGAGGGTTCAAAATCTCGTCGGCATCCCCTAAAAATTCAACACCTGTTCCTCCCTGGTACCTCAACTGATATTGCTGAATCGTGAAATCTCTTTGTTTGTAGGTGTACTGACCTCCAAAAAGCAGTCGGGCCTTTTTTCCAAACAGATCATGTCGCTTGGTAAAATCGATCTTTCCTACCAGGTTAACCTCTTCCAAATCTCTCCAGATTCGCAGTGGGCTGCCTGCAGAACTCGGACTGAGAAAGTAATCTCCTGTGTCTGATTCAAATTCGAAAGGCGCAACCCTTATATCCTTGTCGTTGATCTTTGACAGGGTTGGTGATAGTTTCCACTCGATGTTCCATGATCCGTCATCATTCGAGTGCTTTCCATTCAACAAGATGTTCGTGATTTGACTTTGGGTATACTCCAGGTTATCCTTAAAAATAGTTACGGCATCAGAGAATAGGATCTCTTGGCGCAAATATCCCGCAGTTGAAACCCCGTTCTGGATATGCAGACCTGAAAGCTTGTACTTGCTTTTGTCTGTCTTGAAGGTAAGTCCAGCCAGCACATTCCAAAGCACATTATTCTTGGCCAGGTCACCATTCTGAAGTTTATCGGGATCCATCTCATTGATCGATTTGTCAGCGAACTTCCTCCAGTTCCCGTTTTTATAATCTTCATAGTAAATATAATCGTTGCGATAGGATCCTGCGAACTGGTAACCTAATTTATTTCCTCCCTTACCAACGTTATATAAATTCCCTGCCGTAAGACCTAAATTCGTATTCATAAAACTCGTCTCCCTCTTGGCTTTCATTTCCGGGTTGAATTGCGATGTCCAGTAGGATGTCGCAGGGTTCTGTGCCGATGGAGGAGGTATGGTGATATCCTTTGGAATAGGATTAGATCTCAACCCACTGTCAAATCCAAGCAATTCAGCATTACTTCTACCCGAACCCAGGTAGTTACTGTTAAAGTGCATATTCGGATTGTATTCTGCACCTACAGATACGCTATATTCTTCTTTATTGGGAAAATCTCTAGTTATAATATTTACAACACCTCCCGTAAAATCAGCGGGATAGTCAGCTGTAAATGATTTTACAACTTGAATATTGTCCAAAATATTCGTAGGAAAAATATCCATTTGAATTGTGTTTCGGTCTGGATCTAATCCCGGAATATCAATCCCATTTAATATAGATTTGGTATAACGATCTCCTAAACCTCTTACATAAACGTATTTACCTCCTTGAACAGATACACCGGGCACACTTTTAACGGCACTTGCTGAATTACTTGCTCCGATCTTCCTGAAGGTTTGTGCCGAAATTCCGTCAAGTAGATTTATTGATTTTTTCTGTACATTAAGTATGGATGCTTCCGTGTTTTCTGCTGTAGTAGCTCGGACAACAACTTCTTCCAATTCATTCGACAAAGGGCCGATACTTGAATTCAAAATAGTAGTTTCACCAGCTCTTATTTCAACTCCAGAAATTTCTATGGTTTCATAACCAATAAAAGAAAACGACACGGTATAGACCCCTTCATCAAGTCTAATGCTATAATTTCCCTCAAAATCTGTGGTTGTACCTCCTCCTGTTTCCTTAACAATGACATTGGCAAAAGGAAGGATATCATTATATTCCTTATCCATTATTTTACCCGATAGTTCACCAGATTGTGAATAGATCACATTGCTTAACAATGCAAATATGATCAGGTATAAAAATTGATTCTTCATTACTTCTTTCTTATCTGTTTAGTATAACAATTGCTCATCTTTAATAAGATGAGCAATTGAATTGTTTCGTTTTTTGCTTGTTTCGTTAAAATGCACCTTTCCCTTTCGCGTAGGTCCAGTTAAAATCTGCAAGGTTCGCCCCAACCGTATTGGCTCCCATCTCAACTTGAGTTGTCCAGTTAGCAGCTCTTGTTGTAAAGTCTGGGTTCAGAATGATCTTATCCTCATTGTCAGCTGTTTTCTCCACAAATATGGCGTTATCAAATCCAACAACTTCCCAGTTTGAAAAGCTCAATTTACCGTCCAAAAAGTTTTGAGATACACCATTGTTGTCTAACTCTACATTAGCAGCATCCTTAAATCCATAGGCATAGATATTATTGTCCTGACCCATTGCCAGGGCTCTGTGGTCAGCGAATTGTCCACCCGGAGTATCCAAGTTTCCAATAAGTGTAATATTGTTCAATACATAGCTGCCTTCAAGAGCTCCTTCAGGTCCGTCGATTTCCAAACCATGATCAGAATTATTTCCTAAAATCACAACAGAGTTGCTTATTGTTCCACTATAAGCCTGATCGATGTCCAATCCGTCATCTCCCTGAGCCCATACCAATACATTTTCAGTATTTACAGTTCCACCAAAATATTCAACGCCATCATCAACATTGGCTACAACTTCTATATTGTTGATCACAGTACCTGATCCAACAGCGCCTAAAGTTAATCCATTGATCTCATTACCTTCTCCAATCAAAGCACCACCATGACGAATAGAAACATATTCGAATACTCCGGAGTTATCTAGAGGATCATCTCCGCCGTAAAGACCATAAGTGTCTCCAGCAGGAATTCCTTCGATCTGAACCTCAGTTACATCTCCTTTAAATGAACCAGGGGCATATCCCAGGATCAAAACACCTCCCCAAAGACCTTGATCCTCCTCGCCAAGGTTAGTACCGGCCTTTTCTCCTACAGATATGTTGTCTTCAACTGACGTAAATACAATCGGACTCTCTGCAGTTCCCATTGCCATGATCTTCCCTCCTCTGGCTACAATTAAAGCGGATGCCAATGATCCTATTCCTTGCTGTCCTTTAATTATGGTTCCAGGCTCAATTTCAAGAGTAATACCATCATCAACGACAACCTTACCGGCTAATTGATAGATATTGTTACTGGTCCATTTTTCATTTGCCGTCAAAAGACCTGCTTTCAATACAAGTCCTGTACAAGGGGCACAATCTGGTCCTCCACAGTCTACTCCTGTTTCTCCTCCATTTTGAATGCCATCATCACAAGTGGGGCATGGAGCACAATCAGGGCCACCACAGTCTACTCCTGTTTCTGTACCATCTTGAATTCCATTAAAACAAGAAGCTCCTCCTGTACCTGTATCATCTGCACAACTTGTAAATGTAAGGGCCAGAGCGGTTATCATTAGGCTTGATAGAATTAATTTTTTCATTTTTAGTTTTTTAG
>Ga0316197_10004142_pt1 | contig 10308 bp, 7 predicted proteins | sample OudBiesiAoxic_MG_FD_204939 | JGI IMG/M metagenome (GOLD analysis project Ga0316197, IMG submission 204939) | Coastal sediment microbial communities from Oude Bieten Haven, Netherlands - site A oxic | ecosystem: Environmental > Aquatic > Marine > Coastal > Sediment | place: Netherlands... | reverse complement strand
GCTCGTCGTTCAACCGGCACCTCACTCTGACCAGTCTCAACGGTTGGGAGACGTCGGCGCGTTTTCCCTATCTCAATGTCGGCGAGCCAGGGGTCTACAACATCACCGCCGGCCACGGGGTGCTCGGGATCGAGGTTCGTCCAATCCCTGGCGACGACCTCGAGGCGTTGGTGGCGGAGGTGGAGACCCTGTGTGGAGAGCTCGGGCTCGAGGCCTCGGTCGAGGTCATGGAGGCGGGAGTTTGCTGCCCTCCCGAGAACCCACACCTCGCGCAACTCGTCGCCGCGGTCGAAGCGGTTTCTGATAGCGAAGCGGTTATCGGTAAAAAGAAACCGGGATCATCGGCCCGCTTTGCCCCTGGAGGGAACCAGGTGGTGTGGGGCCAGACCGGAATCGGACCACACTCGCGCGAAGAACGGCACTACATTCCGTCGATCGAGCCGTACATGAGGGTGCTGGACGAGTTCGCGAAGCTGGTGGGGAAGGAATAGCCCGGCGTCTGCACGCGAAAGTGTTCACCACCAAGGCACCAAGAGCACCAAGGAATCACGAAGGTTATTCTCTGAGTCAATTCCTTGCTCATCGAGAATCCTGCACCTGGATCCCAACGAAACCCTCGATACAGTGCACCTCCGATCTCGATCACACAATCGCTGGTTGGTTTTCCTGGGGGATGGGTATCGATTACTCTGGGAATAGGAGATTTGCGGCGGGAAAACACCACAATTCGTCGTCCTGTTATCACGCCCTCGCGGCATTTCCATCCGGAACATTAGTATCGCTAATTACGAGTTAGGTCTTTTCCGAAGAGCCGAGAGTGACAGGTATAATATAACTTACTGAAGGAGAGGTTATATAAAATGGGAGACAAAGGCGGGAAAAAAGATAAAAATAAGGGTCAGAAACAGAAGAAAAATAAACAGGAACAAAAAGCAAAAAAGAAACTTGACAAGCGACCAAAAAGAACTCCGTAATCCGTAGCTGCTAATAAAGCAGACACGACGGATTCACGGTTGAGAAATCAGAGTATCTATCGCTATATTAATCATTTATCCGGCTTGAGTTCAAGTTTGAAGTGCGACAGCTTAACCCCTCATTCCAGCGGGCCCTCACCCCTGCGGGGTAAGGTCCGCTGAACTCGGACCGCGATATCGGTGCCAGCCTGTTCAAGATGAGGAAGGAACCCCTGGTGTTCTTGGTGTCTTGGTGGTGAATCACCCGATCGGGCACGGACGCGGACGCGGACTCGGGCGCGGGAGAATTAATCCCCGTCGAAGATCCCGCCGATGCCGCCCATCTTGCCGAGGATCGAGCCCTCACCCTTCGTGGTACCACCGGTCTGCGGTGCGGCCTGCCAGATCCTGCCGGCCAGGCGTGAGAACGGAAGAGACTGGAGCCACACCTTGCCCGGCCCTTCCAGGCGGGCGAAGAAGAAACCCTCGCCGCCAAAGATCGCCGATTTGACGCCTCCCACGAACTCGATGTCGTAGGTCACCGGGGTCTCGAGAGCGACCAGACAGCCAGTGTCTACCCGCAATCTTTCGCCGGCACCGAGTTCACGTTCAATGATGGTGCCGCCCGCATGCATGAAAGCAAGACCGTCACCCTCGAGCTTCTGCATGATGAACCCTTCTCCTCCGAAAAGAGCGGTCCCGACCCGCTTCTGGAAAGCGATGCTCAGCGACACGCCCTTGGCCGCACAGAGGAACGCGTCCTTCTGGCAGATGAGGGCGCCGCCGTGCAGGCCAAGGTCCACCGGGATGATCTTGCCGGGATACGGTGAAGCGAACGCCGCTCGGCTCTTGCCGGATCCCTGATGGGTGAAAACCGTCATAAAGAGGCTCTCGCCGGTGAGGAGTCGTTTGCCGGCACCGACCAGCTTGTCCATCATGGTTGACTGCTTGGCCGACGCGTCACCGAAGATGGTCTCCATTTCGATGCCCTCACCCATATACATCATGGACCCGGCTTCGGCGACAACGCTTTCGCCGGGGTCGAGCTCGACCTCAACGAACTGCATCTCCTCACCGTGGATATCGAAATCGACCTGATCGGCCTTCCGTCCACGCTGCTGGGTCGGCGGTGGGGGAGGGGCGACGTGAGCTGTGAGAGCGCTCACCGTGTGGGCAGGCGCCCAGTCGGTCACTCCTTCACAGTAGACCTGTGTGTTGGGGCCGTAGGTGCCTGCCTGGAGGGCATCCACCAGCTCCGGCTCGCTCATCGGACCGACCGTCTGACCATCGACCGCCACGTACCACATCGAGTCGCTCATCTTGCCTCCTGATTTCTCGTGTCGTTGAGTATACGCGGGCAATCGAGAAGAGATTCCGTCATCGGTCCGTCGCCGATTTCGACGCTCGGGTCAAAAACAACGATCGTTGATCAGGCGTCATTTCATGACCCATAACGGGCTGCTAAACTTCATCGGAGCCGATATCGGCGTTTTCGCCGCGCTACACGCGGGAGTTTCGGCGGCTCGCAGGAGGTCAGGGTGGAGTTGAACGAGCTGTTTCAAAGCTGGGAAGAAGATCTTGTCAACGAAGCCGTAACGGAGCTTCGCCACGCCCGCCTCCAGCACTACCTCGCCGATGGCGAAGAGATCACCCGCAAGCGGGTCGGTCTGTTCATCAACCGCGCGCTGGAGTGCTTCTCCCTCCGCCGCGCGGAACCGATGATCGAGCACGCCGAACACATTGCCCGGGAGCGCCACGCCGCCGGCTATGACCTTTTCGAGGTCCAAACCGCCATCAATGTGATCGAGGAGGCGCTGTGGAAGCGCATCCTGTCATCGATGGAACCGGATGAGCTCGCCCATGCGCTGGGATTGGTGAATGCTATCTTCGGGATGTCCAAAGACGTTTTGGCCAGGACCTACGTCTCTCTGGCAACCAACCGCGAGACCCCTCGCAAGGAACTCGACGAGATCCTCGACGGCTAATCGGGAGGGTTCTTCCAGCACAGAAACTGCAGATTGCAGAGGCGAAAATCCGGTGCCCCATCCTCGGAGCGAACAAGTTCATGGTCGGGACCGATCGACATCAAGAGGTGTTCCGGCGGTAACCTCGGAGCCTCGACGCCCAGCTCGCCCAACCGTTCGACGACCGACGCCACGAGCTCGACACATTCCTCGTCGGTAATAAGCTTCCGCTCCACGGCCTCGGTGGCGTTGATCGACCGGTAGACGGTGGCTTCGGTCTCGTCGTCGAGATGAACCGGCCCGTCCCACTGATCCCAGATGGTGACGTAGTTGCGTCCGGTTTCGAGGATCGGCTCGCCGTCGGGTGACTGGAGGTTCTGGTGGCTTTGGTACCGACTCGGATCGAAGAGCGATTCCTTGAGCTGTGATTTGTGACCGGTACGATAGATGGCGCGCGGCAGGATCGTGCGCACTCCGTTGCGACGCAGCCAGTAGGCGAGGCCGATCTCTTCGAAGGGGCTGTTGAATCCCTGGGCGAGAAGCTGGAAGCCGTCGGGGCCGTAGGCGGCAACTTCCGGGTATTCGCCAACTCTCGACACCTTCCACACGAAGCGGACCGCGTCCTTGCTGGTCGTCAGGTAGGTTTCATGATTCTCGAAAAGCCTGATCTGTGCCGTCGTGCGCCACCGTTCCGGGAGGTAATAGTCGAAGAGATCGGGATCGCGCCCGACGACCCACAGCACCCCGGCGGTGCTTTCGCAGTGACCGTAGAGGAAGTCGACACCGAAGATTTGCGCCGTACGAAGGTGATCGGGAAGCGGTTTGTTCTCCGAGCTACCGCTGATGACCGCCAGCTTCATTTCACGGCGGCGGCGCTGGTACCACCGGTGACGGTCTTTCATGATCTCGCGTTCGTATTCGGGGGTCCTCTCGAGGAGTTCGAAGTCGACCATCCCGTAGTCGACGCGATCTCCGAGCTCCACCAGCTGGTCGCGATTGGCGGCCTGGACAATGACATGGACAGGCTTCATGTCGAGGACCTGAAAGCCCTTGACGGCGGCCTCGTCGATGGCCCGCTGGTTCAGGCCCAGCATCTCCTCATGAGTCAGCCACCCCATCTCCTCGGCCTGACAGATGTCGATGCCGGGCATCCAGCCGTAGACCATGATGTAGTCGCGCAGAATATCGATGGCGATACCGGGGTGCTTCGCCACCTTGTTCGCGATCCGCCACTGGAAGCGACCGGTCTGTGAAGTTTGCCACTCGTCGGGTGGAACGTAGATAGCCAGCGGGACCTGGGTTCTGACCATCATCCCTTCTGGACCGCGGCGACTGTGGCCGAGCTCCTCGACGAGGGCGAATTCCTCGAACGGCCCGTTGAACTCGCACGACAGGAGATCGCGGATGGCCTTGGTCCCGATCGGGACCTTTTGACCGACGCGACTGAACTTGACGACCAACACGAGGTAGTCACCGTCAATCGGCTTCGAGGGCGAGGCATATACGGCACCCGTTCCCTCGAGCTCCTCGCGGTGCTCGCGAAACCACGCGAGGTCGTACCAGTTGTCGGGTTGGAGGTGCTCGGCGTTGGCGAAGCCCTCGCTCGTCAGGTAGAGGTCGCCACCGTTCTCGGTCACCGTGTGGATGTAGTCAACCCCCATCACGTTGACCAGCTGCGCGCCTTCCGGGAGATTTCGAATGGCGACCCGGGCCCCGGAAGATCGGACTTCGGCGACCTCGCGTGCCCGTGCTCTGGGATCGGTTGAAGTGAGAGTATCGGTCATCTGTACCTCGGTCGAAAAATCGTTCGAGAGGGTGCATTATGGCAGATCGGAGAGTGCCCCCCGCATCCTGGTCGTGAAATCCTCAGACCGCGCTATAATCCCTCCACATGTGGCTTGTGAAATATCGTTCAAAACAAAAGGCAAACGGAGGAGAGACTGATGCTTGAACTCGAAAAAGGTACTGAGATTCTTGCGGACATCGGTGGCATCGACAACGTGGACGAGGCCTGGAGCCTCTTTCGGGAAAAGATGAACGAAGGCGAATTGGCCAAACTCGAGAAGATCACCACCGAGGACGCGCTCCTCAAGATCGCCAACTCCATCGCTCTGTGCCAGCCGGACAGCGTGATGATCAACTCCGGTGACGAGGCGGACAGGGCCGCGATCCGGAAGATGAGCATCGAAAAAGGCGAGGAAAAGCCCCTCGCCATGAAGGACCATACGATCCACTACGACCTGGCCGAGGAGCAGGGACGGATCGTCGATCGGACCTTCTACATCGTCAACCCCGACGAGAAGATCAGCGCGCTGGCCAAGAAAATCCTCCGGGACCAAGGCCACGAGTACGTCAAGGACAACCTTTCGGGAATCATGAAGGGAAAGGTCATGCTCGTCGGTTTCTTCAACCGCGGCCCGGCCGGAGCGCCGGCGACGATTCCGGCGCTGGAGATCACGAGTTCGACCTACGTTATGCACAGCGCCAACCTGCTGTACCGGAACTCGTACGACTCCTTCGACCAGCAGGTCAAGGACACCGGGTTTTTCTTTACCAACCTCCACTCCGAGGGCCCGTGGCGTGCCGAGGATCTTCCCAAGGCTCGGGTCTTCATGGATCGGTCATGGCTCACCACCTACTCGATGTACTGCACCTACGCCGGGAACACGCTTCTCATGAAGAAGGGGAACCACCGGTTTGCGGTCGACCTCGCCACCTATTTCCACCCCGGCAAGCAGCTCTCGGAGCACATGTTCATTACCGGCTTCGATGGTCCAGGCGGCCGCTCGACCTTCTTCTGCGGCGCCGCCCCGAGCGGTTGCGGCAAGACAACCACGGCGATGGCGGGGGACCGCTTTGTGGGCGACGACCTCGCTCAGATGTGGATCGCCGATGACGGCACGATGCGCGCCGTCAACCCGGAAAAAGGCATCTTCGGTATTGTCGAAGACGTCAATTGGGAGGGCGATCCCTACCTGATGAAGTGTCTTCGCGAGGAGTGGACCGAGGTCATCTTCTCGAACGTGCTCATCGACGACCAGATGGTTCCGCACTGGGTCGGCAGCGGCGAAGAGCACCCACCCAAGGGCCACAACTTCATGGGCGAGTGGTGGGAAGGCAAGACCGACGACAACGGCAAACCGATTCCGATTTCCCACCCCAATGCGCGCGCCACGGTGCCCAACGAGGCCATCGGGAATTACGATCTCTCGTCCGCCGAGGACTCAAAGGGTGTCCACGTCAAGGTCCTGACCTATTCGGGACGCGACAGCGACACGATGCCGCCGATTTGGGTCGCGAGGACCCCCGACGAAGGTGTCGCGATCGGCGCGTCGATCGTGTCGGCCGCGACGGCGACCGAGGTCGGCGCAACCGGTGTTCGACGGCAGCCGTGGGCCAATGCACCCTTCATCCCCGGCGCACTCGCCGACTACATGCGGTCGCAGTTCGATTTCTTCAACTCGGACGCTCTGACCGACAAGCCGATCCTGGCCGGGCTCAACTACTTCCTGACGGCCGGCGCACGGGGCGGCGAAGGCACGAGACTTCTGGGCGAAAAACGCGATGTCAAGGTGTGGCTGAACTGGCTCGAGAGGCGCAGTCACAACGACATCGACGCCATCGCGACGCCGATTGGGTTCATTCCCAAGTATGACGACCTGAAAGAGCTCTTCGACGAGAAGATCTCGAAGGAGTACCCCAGAGATCTTTACGTCATGCAATTCTCCCTCTATGTCGACAAGATTCTCGCGCGAATTGATATCCAGGAGGAGGCCTACGGCAAAGAGGACAACGTCCCCCAGCAGCTCTTCAAGGTCTACGACGAACAGCGCAAGGGGCTGGATTCGCTCAAAGAGAAGTACGGATCCGTCGTCACACCTGCACAATTAGAGGAGGCGGCAGCGGGCTAGCGCTAGGCGACGAGTTCACCCCCTATCAGAGGCGCGCTGGGGCTTCGACGACTCCGGTGCCACTTGTCGCATTGTTCGCTCCTGAGGCTCTGCTCTGGGGGCAAGCGACAAAATCGAACAATGCGACAGGTGGCACCTGTCTCGCTCAATGAGAGGCGCGATGGGGCTTCGACGACACAGGTACCACCTTCACATTTGTTGCATCGTCGGGCTAGACCATTCGACAAGCGCTGCTGAAGCAACAAATGTGAAGGTGGTACCTCGCACGTCGATGCGAGAAGCGCCTACAAGGTTCTACGGGAGGCGCGATGGGGCGTCGACGACACCGGTGCCACTCTTCGCATTGTTTGCCTGCAAGGCGCTTGTTGAGGGCAGGCGACGAATCCAAACAATGCGACAGGTGGCACCTGGCACACCGAAGCGAGACGCGCTTACCGGGTTAGGCGCACAATACACTCTGGGCTGTCGTTGGCCGGCTTGTTGACGAAGGTACTCACTGGATACGCCTCCATCCCTTCAGCGGGATGGGGCACCAATAACTCCTGCAATCGGTCAGGGTTTAGCGGTGAGGGCTCGAGCCATTCTGTGTAGTGGTCGGCGGGGAGAATCACCGGCATGCGATCGTGGAGCTCCCCGATCAGCGTGTTCGGTGTCGTGGTGATGATCGTGCACGTATCGAGAAGTTCGCCCCCGCCCTTGCTCCATCTCTCCCACAGACCGGCAAAGGCAAACGGCCTCCCGTCGGTGAAGTGAATGTAGTGCGGCTGTTTACCGTCTTGTGTCCGGACCCACTCGTAGAAACCGTCGGCCGGAATCAGACAGCGCCGGGTCTTGACCGCGGATCGGAAGGACGGCTTCTCGGCCACAGTCTCGCCGCGGGCGTTGATCATCCGTGCACCCATCTTCTCGTCCTTGGCCCAAGACGGGATCAGACCCCAACGGACAAGGGCGAGCTCTCGTGGGCGCTCCTTGCCTGCACGGACGATCGGGACGGGCTGAGTTGGAGCGATATTGAACCGGGGTTGGAGTTCCCGCGGCGGGTCGATGTCAAAGACATCGGCCAGCACTGACGCGTCAACAATGAGGGCAAAACGGCCGCACATGGATTTCATCGTAACCGATTCAGGGTGGGATGGGATGAACTCAGTAGAACGACCCACAGATCACACAGATAGACCCAGAAGAACAGGAAATCGGTGAAGACCGGCTGTGCCCGCAACCATGAATAAATCGAAATGTGTTCATCTGTGTTGATCTGTGTCATCTGTGGGCAGTCGACCTTGAAGTAATATGACGCGGCCAAATGGAGGTGCTCGTGAGGTTCAACGAGTTGTGTTCAGTTGTCGTCGCCGGTCTATTGATGTCAATTCCACAGGCAGGGGGCGCGGAAGATGGCAAGCGCGCGTTCGAGATCGCGGATTACTACCGCATGGCAAAAGTCGGCTCACCGGTTGTCAGTGGGAACGGAAAAAACGTTGCCTTCACGGTCACCAGATACGAGCTCGAGACCGGAGCGAACTGGACCGAGATCTGGATGATGCGGGCCGACGGTGACCGGCTGCGACAGATGACGTACGGTCGTCATCATGACGGTTCGCTCACATTTTCTCCCGACGGGAAAAACCTCCTCTTTGTCTCGGACCGCGGTCAGGGATCGCAGCTCTATTTGCTGCCAGTGGACGGCGGCGAGGCGAAACAGCTCACGAACTTCCCGTTGGGCCTTGGCAACCCCGTGTGGTCCCCTGATGGAAAGTGGATCGCCGTCCAGACGGAGGTCTATCCAGATTGCGGCGGCGACGGCGACTGCAACAAGAAGATCGCTGACGATGTGGCCGCTGGTCCGCTCAAAGCGCGGATGACAGATGAGCTGCTCTACCGGCATTGGACGAGCTGGCGCGACGGCCGATATTCCCACGTGCTCCTGATTGATGCCGAGAACGGCGAGGTCGTGCGCGACCTGACGCCGGGGCGTTGGGACAGCCCGACCTTTTCGGTTGGCGGTGGTGGAGGGTTCGTGTTCTCACCGGACAGCAGTGAGCTCTGCATCGTGTCCAATCACGACAAGGATCAGGCCCGCTCCACCAACTCCGATCTGTGGTTGGTCTCGGTCGACGGCGGGGAAGGGAAAAACATCACCGCAACCAACCGCGGGTGGGATGGTAACCCGGTCTATTCTCCCGACGGGAAATTCATCGCCTTCCGCAGTCAGGCGACCCCAGGGTACGAGTCGGACATCTTCCGGATTGGCCTCTTTGACCGACGAACCAGGGACGTCCGGTATCTCACCGACCCCTCCAACTTCGACAATTGGATCAACGACCTCCGGTGGTCGCAGGACGGCGATGGGCTTTACTTCACCGGTGACCTGAAAGGGGAGAACCCCCTCTTTCGAATAGGCCTGACCGACAAAGCGCCGCAGCAGATCGTCGCGGACGGAGCAATCGCTGGTTGGGACCTGGCGTCGGGTGACGACAATCTGATCTACACACGATCGCGCGTGGGGGAACCATCCGAGGTGTATGCCTTTCCGACACGGGGCGGAGAGCCGCGTCGTCTGACGTCGTTCAACGAAACGCTAGCTAACGAAGTCGACATCCGGCCGGCCGAAACCATCTGGGTTGAAGGGGAGGAGGGGATGATGATCCAGGTCTTCCTGGTCAAACCCCACGACTTCGATCCGAAGAAGAAGTACCCGCTGATCCTCAATGTCCACGGCGGACCCCAATCGCCGTGGCGAGATCGATACCGGGGCGACTGGCAGGTCTACCCGGGCAAGGGCTATGTTGTGGCCTTTCCCAACCCGACCGGTTCGGCAGGTTTCGGCCAGGATTTCGTCGATGCTATCGGCTGCGACTGGGGTGGGCGCGTCTACCGCGACCTGATGAAAGTCACCGACGCGCTTGAGGAGCTTCCCTTCGTCGACGCCGAGCGAGTTGGAGCAATGGGGTGGTCCTACGGTGGCTACATGATGATGTGGTTTGCCGGCCACACGGGTCGTTTCGAAGCCATCGCCTCGATGATGGGGGTCTACGACTTGCGCTCGATGTGGGGTGCAACCGAGGAGCTGTTTTTTGTCGAGAAAGACCTCTGTGGGACGCCGTGGACCTCCGAGCACTACGAGAGGTGGTCACCGTCCGCCTTTGCCGAAAACTTCACGACGCCAACCCTGGTCATCACCGGCGAGCAGGACTTCCGGGTTCCCTACACCCAGAGTTTGCACTTCTTCACCGACCTTCAGGTCCGGAATGTCCCATCGCGGCTGGTGGTCTATCCGAACTCGGGCCACTGGCCTGGTTGGTATGAGATGGCTTTCTACTACCTGGTCCACCTCGATTGGTTCCATCGCTATCTCGGCGGTGAACCGCCACCCTGGGAGCCCGAGGCCTTCCTACGCAACCAGGTCCTCAACTACAGTGGAAAAACGGCCGAGCAAAGTAACCGGTAACCAGTGACCAGTTCGAGAATTTGGTTCTCTTGGGG
>Ga0316197_10004141_pt1 | contig 10308 bp, 8 predicted proteins | sample OudBiesiAoxic_MG_FD_204939 | JGI IMG/M metagenome (GOLD analysis project Ga0316197, IMG submission 204939) | Coastal sediment microbial communities from Oude Bieten Haven, Netherlands - site A oxic | ecosystem: Environmental > Aquatic > Marine > Coastal > Sediment | place: Netherlands... | reverse complement strand
TTTCCATTTTACTTCTGTCCTATTTTAGATGGATAATATAATAATTATACCAATTTCACTAAATAGCTGATCTATTTTACTTGTTAAAATGACTTATTTCTTCGTTGAAAGTTTCGTGAAGGGAATACCCATTTACGTCAACTTTCGTCTTGAACTAACGCTTTGTCCTACTTAAATCGAGTATTCTATGCTTAATGTAAAAGTTACTACTTTTTGAAACGGGTGGCTAAGCAAGGGTTACATTAAAACTGTTGATTCATCTTTTGCAAACAGTTGAGCAAGGTTTTTAATTCACTCTCTTTGAGGTTTGAAGTGATCTCTTTACTCAAATTAAGATGCAACGCATCATGCTCCTGATATAGCGTTAAACCTGTATCAGTTAGGTCGACTAAAATAGAGCGGCGATCAGAGTCATGCGGACGCCGCAGCATGACACCTGCTTTTACTAACTTATCGACTTGTACGGTTAAGGTGCCCATTGTTATGCCTAATTTATCAGCCAGTTCTTTCATACGCATTGGACCATGTGCGCCAATAACTTCAATAGTATGCGTTTGTGCAAGGGTCAGTTTTTTATCTTTGACCACAGAATGCTCCCAAGCAGAGAGCTTGTCGTAAAATTCAATCATGGCATGATTAAGCTGTTGGATGTCTAACATATAATGTTTAGTCCTTATGTGCACATTGGTTAACCTCAATCGTGAGATGATGAATTCTATCAAACTCTTTTAACAATTGCTTATAGTGCATAACTGGTTGCGGCTGTTCGGTAACCACGGACAAGATCATTGCGTAGTGGTTTGCACTTATTTTCCAAATATGGATATCACAAACACGCGTATTTTTCTCAGCTTCAATTTTATTCACTATCGTATTTTGATAATTTTTATCAATATTAGCATCTAATAAAATTGGGCTTGTTTGTTGAATTAAGCTCAGAGCCCAACGGATAATAATAATTGAACCAATAATGCCCATCAACGCATCAACCCAATTCCAACCCCAATATTTTCCTGCAAATAAAGCAACAATCGCCAACAGAGAGGTAAGAGCATCTGCTAAAACGTGTAAATAAGCCGCTTTTAGATTGTGATCGTGATGATGATGGGGGTGGTCATCATGATGGTGCTGATGGTTGTGGTTACCCTCGTGTAATAAAAAAACACTGAGAATGTTGACTGTTAATCCGATGATCGCAACCATAATGGCTTCATTGAAGTGAATCTGTTGCGGCGAAAAAAGGCGATGGAAAGACTCTGCCATCATAATTAATGCAACTAATGCTAATAAAATGGCACTTGCAAAACCGCCTAATACATTTATTTTACCGCTACCAAAGGTAAAAGTGTCTCTTTCTTGATGTTTACGTGCATAGTAGTAGGCAAAAATGGTGATAATGAACGCCATTGCATGGGTGCCCATATGCCAACCGTCTGCTAATAATGCCATCGAGCCATACACACTACCTGCTATTATTTCTATTAGCATAGTGACTATTGTTAACGCTAATACATAATAAGTACGTCGCTCACCAATTGGATTATGCTGTTGAAATTGATGCTGATGTTGCCAATGTTCTGTTTTTATTGAATGCATTGCTAAGTCCATTTACTTTGATGTTCAAATTAAATTGATTTTATATAGTTTGATAACCAAACAAAAGTGCTTTTGATGTTTAAGCTTCGATTACTTGTGATAAATCAAATTATAAATGTTGAACATTGGTCTTGTTGTGAACGAAATCGTTAAAGTTATGTTGGCTAATAATGCAATAAAAGCGAAATAATAAAAAAATATTTGACTCTTACCCAAGGTAAGGGTTTAATTTCTATCTAATTACAGCGATTTATCATTTATTCATGAGAAAAATAAAACGTAATGAAATTGTTCATCACTCTTTTCCTAATGGTTACTATTCAGGTTACTTTCATTCAGAAAGTAGTTGCGTCTATGCCATTCTCGGAGATTGAAGCTGTTTCAATGAATCATTGTGATATGGATATGATGCAGATGAATTCACTTCCTTGTTCCTCAACAACTGAGATGAAAAACTGCCAAACAGACTGTGACATGATGAGCGTTGTCGCTGTCACTCATTTTATTGAAGATGAAAACACACTTTCATTTGCTTACACCCAGCTCAACTATCCTGCATTAATTACCGCTAATACACGTTTCCAACCAACAAGCCTCTATCGTCCCCCTTTATTTAGTTAATCAGTTAGCATCGATCTATCTAGTGTATTTGAGATAGACAAAACAGATTAATTAATTATCCAATTTTGGATAAAAAAGGACTACAGATGAAAATTCATCATTTACCGATGTTGTTTTTAACAATTATTGGGTCTCATGTTTCTGCATTGTCATTGCAAGAAGCAGAGAAAATTGCATTACAGGACGATCCTGGGCAACAAATATATCAAGCACAGCAAGCTTCATTAATTGCACTGGGCAATAGCAGTGCAACACTGGCAGATCCAATGATTAAGTTTGGATTAGCTAATATGCCAACAGATAGCTTTTCGTTAGATAGCGATCCGATGACGCAGATGACAGTGGGCATTTCCCAGCAATTTAGCCGTGGTAATGCACGTAATATCACTAAACAAGGTTTTACATTAAAATCAGAAATCGCGGTTTATGATGGCTTAAATCGTGCGTTGTTGGTTAAAAAAACAGTGCGTGAACTATGGTTTAATATTTTGTTTATTGAAAAGTCGATAGCGTTAGTCGGTGAGAATAGGTCGCTATTTGAAAGTTTCTATCATGATTTAACGTCGCAGTTTACGCTGGGGCTTGCAGAGAATGAAGATTTGATAAACGCTGAAATTGAGCTGGGGTTGTTTGATGAAAAATTAGACAAGTTAAAGCAACAGTCTCTTACCTATCGTAGTTTATTAAGTGAATGGATAGGTCAGGTTGCCTATCAAGCACTCCCAAATAAAGCCCCCCATTGGCCGAGCACATTAGCCTATATTAAAGATGTAAATGCTGCTAAGCATCAACACTATATGATGCTAGAACAACACCCTAAAGTAAAAGCATTAAAGCAAAATATATTAGTCGCAAACAGTAATATTAAGCTTGCTGAACAAGACTATAAACCAAGTTTTAAAGTGGAGCTAGGTTATGGAAAACGCTTATCTGAAATGGACAATGGGGATAAGCGTTCAGATCTTCTTAGTGGTTTTGTCACAATGGATATACCAATCTTTACTGAACAACGACAAGATCAAAAAATTATCTCCGCACAGCACGATAAAGGACAAAAGCAAGCTGAGCATCGTTTATTAGTCCGTCAACTCAATGCATTGCTAACGGCAGAAATTGCTAATTACCAGCAATTGGTTGCCAGGCAGCAGCGTTATCAAGATAGCTTGTTAAAACAAGCAAGGTTACATGCCGAAGTTTTAGAGCAAAGTTACCAGTCAAATACCCGTCCATTTAAAGACGTTATACAAGCCTATATTCATGAATTAAATCTCGCGATTGAATATCAGCAGCTCTATTTTGATGGTCTCAAAAGCCTTTCTAATATTCGTTATTTTCAGGCACTTTAAGGAAAAATTATGCGTTATTTATTAACACTTATTATTGGATTAATCATCGGTTTTTTTGTTAATCAAAGTGATTTTATCGGCACTGCAACAGCCAGTAAAACAACCACAACCGAGCCTGAGGTTTTATATTGGGTAGCGCCGATGGATGCCAATTATCGCCGTGATAAACCGGGAAAGTCACCAATGGGTATGGATTTAGTGCCTGTCTATGCAGAACAAGAAACCGTTGAGCCGGTTGTAAAATATTGGGTAGCACCGATGGATGCTAATTACCGCCGCGATAAACCAGGTAAGTCGCCAATGGGCATGGATTTAATCCCGGTTTATGAAGAGAGTGGGGCAGATTCAGCAGCGGGCACGGTTAAAATTTCAGCTGCGGTTGAAAATAATCTTGGTGTACGCACCATTGATGTTGCCCAAAAAGATTTTAATCTCACTATTAATAGCCTAGGCAGCATTCAAGCTAACCAAGACGCCCTTTGGCAGATCAATAGTCGTGTATCAGGTTGGATTGAAAAGCTTTATGTAAAATCCGTCGGTAGTGAGGTTGAAAAAGGGCAAAAACTGTATGCACTTTATTCTCCTGAATTAGTAAAAGCACAGGAGTCACTTTTTAATGCGATTAAATTGAATCGCCATGCTTTGGTTGAATCTTCAAAGGCAAGACTGAGTGCGCTTGGTGTCAGCAATAATCAAATACAACAGATCATTAATAAGAAAAAAGTGTTACAGCGTATCACTGTCTATGCACCCCATAAAGGTACCATTTCGGAACTGAAAGTTAATGAAGGTGCGTTTATCTCTCCCTCAACAACGGTGGTTAAAGCCGTCAATTTAGATACGGTTTGGGTTGATGTTGAAGTGTTTGCAGCACAGGTTTCATTAGTCAAGCTAGGTGATGTCGCGACGATGACGTTAGATTATTTTCCTGGGCAGCAATGGCAAGGAGAAGTGGATTTTATCTACCCGGAAATGAGCGTAAATAACCGCACGCTTCGTGTTCGTTTACAGTTTGATAACCCTAGCGCACAGTTAAAGCCGAATATGTTCTCTTCTGTTGTGCTCATGCCGACTGCGTTAGAGCAACGTTTACAGGTGCCTCGTGAAGCGATCATTTATGCTGGTAAGATGAATCGGGTTGTATTGGCCCTAGGAGAAGGAAAGTATCGTTCTGTTATTGTTAAAACAGGTTTAGAAAATAAAGATTTTGTGGAAGTATTATCGGGTCTTGAACTCGGACAAAAAGTGGTTACCTCTGCACAGTTTTTATTAGATAGTGAATCAAGTATCAGTGCGGATTTCGATCGAATGTTCGAACAACAAACAGAGAAAGAAGCGCAAAAGTTTGATCCTAACAAAGAGGATAAAGATTTAGATTGGCTTGACTTCGGATCATTATCTATCGACAAGAGCAAAGCATTAACAATCGCTAACCAAGAGGTGGTTTTATGATCCCTGCTATTATTAGGTGGTCGATTAAAAATCGAATAATGGTGTTATTACTGACAATAGCGATTGTCATATATGGTATTTTTTCTTTACAAAAAACGCCCATCGATGCATTACCCGACCTCTCCGATGTACAAGTTATTATTAAAACGAGTTACCCTGGGCAAGTACCGCAAGTGGTTGAGGATCAAGTGACTTACCCCTTAACGACCGCTATGTTGAGTGTACCTGGCGCAGTTACGGTGCGTGGTTATTCGTTCTTTGGCGATTCTTATGTGTATATTATCTTTGATGACGATACTGATATTTATTGGGCTCGATCGCGTGTTTTAGAATATCTCTCGCAGGTTGCACCGGACTTACCCCCTCAAGCGCGTTCAGCTTTAGGCCCAGATGCAACGGGGGTGGGGTGGATCTACAGCTATGCATTGGTTGATAAAACAGGTAAACATGATTTAAGTGAGTTGCGCAGCTTACAAGATTGGTTCCTAAAGTATGAGTTACAAACTGTTGCTGGTGTTTCTGAAGTGGCGACGGTTGGCGGTATGGTAAAACAGTATCAGGTCAGGGTTGACCCCAATAAACTACGTGCCTATAACCTGTCATTAAACAAAGTAAGTAATGCAATAAAAAATGCTAATCAAGAGTCAGGTGCTAGCGTACTTGAGATGGCTGAAGCGGAATACATGGTTCGTACATCAGGATATATATCTTCCATTAAAGACCTGCAAGCAATTCCTTTACAAGTCAATGATAAGGGGACACCACTTTTATTAGGGGATGTCGCCGAGATTCGTTTAGGTCCACAAATGCGCCGCGGCATTACTGAACTTAATGGTGAAGGTGAGGTGGTGAGTGGTGTGATTGTGATGCGCTTTGGCGAAAATGCTCAGGGCGTGATTGAAGCGGTAAAAAACAAACTTAATGCGTTACAAAAAAGCTTACCTGAAGGGGTGGAGATCATTCCTACTTATGATCGCTCAGAGCTTATTAACGCGGCAGTCGATAACCTCTATGATAAGTTAATTGAAGAATTCATTGTTGTTGTTTTAGTTTGTGCTGCATTTTTATTTCATTTTCGTTCATCTTTGGTGGTGTTACTTAGTTTACCCGTTGGTATCTTTGTCGCCTTCATTGTTATGTCTTGGCAAGGTATTAATGCCAACATCATGTCGTTAGGCGGTATAGCCATTGCTATCGGAGCAATGGTAGATGGCGCAATTGTGATGATAGAGAATGTGCATAAACATATGGAAAAAACGGCGCTTACTGATGATAATCGCTGGCAAGTGATCGCGAAGGCATCCAGTGAAGTTGGGCCCGCTCTGTTTTTCTCACTTTTGATTATTACCTTCAGTTTTTTACCTGTATTTGCATTAGAGGGACAGTCGGGCAAGATGTTCTCGCCGCTGGCCTTTACTAAAACCTATGCCATGGCTGCATCAGCAGGACTAGCTATCACATTAATACCGGTATTAATGGGTTACTTTATTCGTGGCAAAGTTGTTGCTGAGCATAAAAACCCTTTGAATCGTTTAGTGATTGCAATCTATAAACCTTTTTTAACGTTTAGTTTACGTTATCCCAAATTATTGATTGCGTTTGCGCTATGCCTACTTGCGGTTGGTTTTTATCCGGTAAATAAAATTGGTAGTGAGTTTATTCCCCCACTTGATGAAGGGGATTTAATGTATATGCCTACCACTTACCCTGGTATTTCAATTGGCAAGGCGAGGCAACTATTACAGCAAACGAATAAACTCATTAAAACCGTACCTGAAGTCAAAACTGTGTGGGGAAAAATTGGCCGAGCGGAAACTGCGACGGATCCCGCGCCGTTAACCATGATTGAAACGGTTATTCAATTTAAGCCTAAAAATGAATGGCGAACAGGCATGACTAAGGATAAATTAAAACAAGAGTTGGATAGCTTAATTCAATTTCCTGGGTTGACAAATGCATGGGTAATGCCAATTAAAACGCGTATTGATATGTTAGCAACGGGAATTAAAACACCTATTGGCATTAAGATTGCGGGGGGAGATTTGGCTGAGATTGAAAAGATTGGCAAACAGGTGGAACAGATATTAAAAGGCGTTGAAGGTACCGCTTCTGTTTATGCCGAACGCGTCAGTGGTGGGCGTTATGTCAAAGTGGATATCGATCGAGAAAAAGCGGGCCGTTATGGGTTAAATATCGCAGAAATCCAACAATTGGTTGCGGTTGCGATTGGCGGACAAAATATTACTGAAACTATTGAGGGTCTAGAGCGTTACCCTGTTAATTTACGGTATCCGAATGATTATCGCGATTCTGTTTCTGCATTAAAAGCGTTACCCATTATTACGCCCAGTAAAATGGTTATTAGTTTAAATGATGTGGCTAATGTTTATATCGAATCGGGGGCGCCGATGATAAAGACAGAAAATGCACGTTTAAATGGCTGGATATTTGTAGATATTGAAAACAGAGATTTAGGTTCTTATGTGAAGGCGGCAAGGACCATTGTTGATGAACAAATCCAGTTACCTGCTGGATACTCATTAATTTGGTCTGGTCAATATGAGTATATGGAAAAAGCCAATGCGCGCTTGGCAAAAGTGATCCCTATTACACTTGCTATCATTATCATTTTGCTTTATTTAGCTTTTCGACGTGTTGGCGAAGTGCTGCTTATTTTGTCTACATTACCCTTTGCCTTGATGGGCGGAATTTGGTTGATGTTCCTATTAGGCTTTAATTTCTCGATTGCCGTTGGTGTGGGTTTTATTGCATTAGCGGGAGTTTCAATAGAGATTGGGGTGATCATGTTGCTCTATTTAAACCAATCATTAGCGGCTAAAAAATTAAAGCGAGGTGAACATTTTAATAGTGATGACTTGAGGGATGCAGTGATGGAAGGCGCAGGATTACGTGTTCGCCCGGTGATGATGACGGTTGCTACAGTGGTAATTGGTTTAGTACCGATCATGTATGGTGATGGTACTGGGTCTGAGGTTATGCAGCGTATTGCAACACCCATGATAGGGGGCATGGTTAGCGCAATTATTTTAACCTTGCTGATACTGCCTGCGGTGTACCTGCAATGGAAAAAAATCTCAATGCGTCAACAATGAGTCACTAAGTGATAAACACAATTTATGGGTTTTATGAAGTTAGCTAGCTAATTCTCATAAAACCTAAGCATCAATAAACTTTAAAAAACAACAAAATAAGGACGTATGATGAATATCAAAAAAACAAAATTAGCTTTAACGTTAACCGGCGCTCTGTTTCTTGCATTGCCAATCAGTCAAGCATTTGCACATGAAAGTCACTGTGAGATTAAAGATACTGAATTAGGTGACTTGATGAAGTATATGAAGAGTGAGCTTAGAGGTTATGTAAAAGGCTTTAAGTCTAATGATCAAGAAAAGATGCAAAAACACCTCAATGAATTATTAATACTAAGCGAAAAAGCGCATCAATTAATGCCCGTTACTGTCGCGCAAATGTCACACACAAACATGGATATGGAAGCGATGGATCATGGCAAGATGGATCATGCAAACATGGATATGAAAGCGATGGACCATGACAAGATGGATCATGCAAATATGGATATGAAAGCGATGGATCATGGCAAGATGGATCATGCAAACATGGATATGAAAGCGATGGACCATGGCAAGATGGATCATGCAAACATGGACATGAAAGCGATGGACCATGCAGATCATGACATGTCAACGATGCCAAGCATGCAAGGTATGAGTGCAGAGCAGCATCATCAGCATTTAAAATATATGCAAGGAATGGAACAGTTACAAACATTATTTAAGGGCCTGAATGAAACAAAAGATGCAACGCAGATAAAAACGCTTCTCGGAAAAATAAAAGAACATAGCAAAAAAAGTCACCAACAATTCCGCCAAGACTGCCCATAAAGTATCACCAAGCGGGTCAATATTGGCTCGCTTGGGATTTAAACGGATATTGGTAAAGTTTATCTCATCATCGACTGTCATTATCGGTTATAAACTTTGCTTAAGAAAAATGCTTTATTTGAATGCTTATGTATTTAAGCTGTTGTTTTTAAAGCGATAAGAAAAAGTCGTTTAGAGAGAGGTAGACTAACGTTCTATTTTATTAACACTTTGCAAATCTATAAAAACACAGTATTTACTAATTTTTTAACGAAACCCTAGAATTAAAGCCCTAAGACACGCTGATTAAAGATTGCTGCTATTAATTTTCTTGTTGTTATTTATCCTAGCGTAATGATCCCCTGTTCTTGCTCTAATGCTTATCAACATTGTCAAAACGGTGTTTTATTTTATTTGACTCGATTTGTTCGTTGCTTTATTGTAATACTAATAGGTAGTTGCCAATAGCCACAATGTCATAAAAACTGCCGTAATATATTTATATTTTTGTTCGACATTGTTACTCACTAATCGTTTTTAGTATTATTTTAGCTATTTGTATTCTCTATCGTTAAATGAAAAATTTGGATTAAAATGGAACCTACTTTACTTATCGCCATGTTATTAATTTTTATTGGTGCATTCATTCAAACGACCACAGGATTTGGCTTAGCCGTCGTTGTTTGTCCTTTATTAATACTGTTCGCCCCTGAATATATTCCGGGGCCGATAATCGTAGTTGGTTTATTTCTTGCTTCGATCAACGTTAGTAAATACAGGGAAAATGTTTCTTTATCAGGATTAAAACTTACTGTTATTGGTCTGTTACCAGGAACAGCTGTAGGTGCCTTATTGCTGTTCTCTATTGATGTTACAGAATTATCTCTTTTTTTAGGTGTTATTGTATTACTTGCGGTGGCTGCTAGTTTATTACCTTATAAAATAGAGCTGACACCAAATAGGTTAATGTTAGCGGGCTTTCTTTCCGGTTTTTTGGGCACCAGTTCAGGTATTGGAGGGCCGCCAATGGCGCTGTTATTGCAACATCAAAAAATGCATTTAATTCGTGCAAATTTAGCCGCGTTTTTTGTTGTTAGCAGTATCCTCGCTTTACTTATCCAAATTCCGATCGGCTATATGAGTTTGCAACACCTTTATTTAGCCTTGCCTTTAATACCCGCTAGTTATTTGGGGTACCGAATTGCGATATTATTTATGCATCGAATTTCAACGAAAATGATACGTGCCATCTCGTTAGTGTTATGCAGTGTTGCAGGTTTTGGTGCGATTTACTCCTCTTTAATGAGTATTTAGTGAAGATCACAATTTTAAATTAAGATATTTAACAAGGAACATATAATGCAACAGCGGTATCAATGGGTTGAAAGTGC
>Ga0316197_10004140_pt1 | contig 10311 bp, 9 predicted proteins | sample OudBiesiAoxic_MG_FD_204939 | JGI IMG/M metagenome (GOLD analysis project Ga0316197, IMG submission 204939) | Coastal sediment microbial communities from Oude Bieten Haven, Netherlands - site A oxic | ecosystem: Environmental > Aquatic > Marine > Coastal > Sediment | place: Netherlands... | reverse complement strand
CAATGCGTGTGAAAGTGCTTTTAGAATTAATAGGATGTGAAGTCGAATTAATTCATTTCAGCATGCTAGACATGTATACCAATATAGGCGACTACGACTTAGTTGTTGTTTCCCATGGTGTGCCTGTTGATTCTATAAAGCCGCTTGTTAGCCAAGTAGCGCAAGAGCGTTTTATGCTGCTTGCTCCAAAAGCACAAAGCGGTGAGCAACTAACAGCATTTAGTGAATTAAATCACATTGCGCCTAACGCAACCGTGATCTACCCGTTTTTTTCTAATAAAGAAATTACTTCTCTTTTAGAGAGTCTTTTAGAGCTAGGCTCTAATCATATTTTACAATTACCGACAATATTACTCGTCGATCATGTTCCTGAGCGCCTCGAAAAAATGAAAAATAGCTTGATCGGTGCTCATATCGAGACCCATACAGCAACAACCTCCTCAGAAGCTTTAGAAATTAGTAAAGAGCAAAAAATCGATATACTGATAAGTGATTTTGTTTTAGATGATGGCACAGGCTTAGGCATTTTTTCAAATTTAAAAGTAACGCAACCACATTGCCGCTGCTTATTATTTACCTCACGCCCTGATCAAGTTTCAATGATTGATGCTATCCGTCAAGGTGTAGAAGACGTACTCATAAAACCACTAAACGACAGCTCATTATTACAATCAATACATAAACTGTGGCAAACAGAGTTATTAAAACGTCATAACGCAGAGCTTGTAGAAAGGCTACAAGATACGGTTGATGCCCTGATTGAAAAAGACAGTCTACTTCAGGTTATTTATAAGCATACGCCCGATGCAATTATGTTGTTTGAGAAATGCGGTAGAGTGATAGAAGCTAATGATGCTTGTTTAAAACTATTTAATTTACCGTTTAACGAACTCGAGGGTAAATCAGTATTTAACTTTTTAGATGATGATTCAACGTTAGGCATTAAAGATAAAATTTCGACACTAAACAGCAATCGCCAATTTAGCTGCGACTTACGTTTATCTAAAACAGCAGGGGGCTATATACCGCTAGTGGGATCTTTTAATGAGATAGATCATCACGGAGAAATAGCACTTGCTGTAATATTTAAAAATGTAACCCACCTTAAGCAAAAAGAAGATTTACTACTTGAAGCAAAAGATATCCTTGAAGAGCAAGTAAGAGCGCGTACTTCACAACTCGAGCACGCTAAAAATGTGGCTGAGGCTGCAAACTTAAGTAAATCAGAGTTTTTAGCAAATATGTCGCATGAACTTCGCACGCCTATGCACTCAATTTTAAGCTTTTCTCGTTTTGGTCTAAGTAAATTAGATGCTGGAGATTTTGCAAAAGAAAAACTCATAAAATACCTATCTCGCATAGAAAGCAGTGGTGAGCGTTTACTTTCGTTACTTAATAATTTACTCGATCTGTCTAAGTTAGATGTAGGTAAGTTCCCATTTAATCCTCGTCCGTACAATTTAGCTAACATCATTAAAACAAGTATTGATGATGTATCTGGTACGGCAATGGAAAAAGAAATTGAGATTGTATTCACCGCGCAGCCGTTACCTGTAATTGCGCAATGTGATGAAGAGCAAATAAACCAGTTACTTCGAAACGTACTAGGTAATGCACTTAAATTTAGCGAGCCCAAAAGTAAAATACGGGTAAATTTAGAGTCAGATAATCAATTTGCTACTATAGATGTTACCGATAATGGGGTCGGTATTCCAGAAGATGAGCTGGAACATATTTTTACTAAGTTTGTACAAAGCAGCAAAACAAATAGCGGTGCCGGTGGTACCGGATTGGGCCTTGCATTGTGTAGAGAGTTTGTGTCTTTACATCAAGGTGAGATCACTGCACGTAACAACGAAAATGGTGGTGCAACTATATCTATACAGGTGCCATTAGAAATAAATCTAGATGATCATTTGGCTGAAGATCAATTAATACAACACAGTAATTAATTTTTTTTGGCAAGCCAAGTAACTTTTTGAGAATTTGAATGGATGATAAGCTATGGCCTTAACTAAAATACTTGCCGTTGATGACGAACCCTTTAACCTTGAAATTATTGAGGAGATTTTAGAGGAACTTGATTTTGAATTACAAGTAGCAGCGAGTGGCCCTGAGTGTTTAAACATGGTTGAAGGTTATATGCCTCAGGTTATATTACTCGACGTAAGTATGCCGCAAATGAACGGCTATGAAGTATGTAAGGCCCTTAAAGCAAACCCAAATACTGCACATATTATTGTTATGTTTGTTTCTGCTCGTGGCACTGTTGAGGAGCGCATGGAAGGCTACTCGGTTGGCGCAGAAGACTACATTGTAAAACCCTTTGGCCATGATGAACTTAAGTCAAAACTGAAAAATTTAAATCAAGTACTCGTTGAAAAACAAAGCCTTGAAAAGCAAGTTGAAGATGCAACATCAACTGCATTTAATGCCATGGCTAACAGCAGCGAAATGGGGCAAATAGTTAACTACGTTGAAAACATAGGTTTTATTAATGACCCTCAAGAACTAGGTAAAGCGCTTATAGATTGTCTGCAGTCTTTTGATTTACAAAGTAATGTAGAGTTTAGAGAAAACGATGAAATTAGCCACTTTGCACTAAACGGCGTGTGTTCACCTATTGTGGTGGAGCTATTTGAAATGCTTAAAAACAAAGGGCGCTTACATGAATTTTCGCACCGAATTTTAGTTAATTATGAATTGATTAGCTTACTTATTTTAAATATGCCAGATCACGACCCCGATAAGCACGGGCGTATACGCGACCACGTATGTTTTATTGTCAGTGTTACCGAGCAGCAGCTACGCGCCATCATGACTAAGAAAATGCTCGAGTCGCAACAAGCAAAACTTAATACCGTAGCAAGTACAGTTCATAGTAAGTTTCATGGCTTAATTAGCTTGTTGAATGACAACCGTCAAAACAACGAAAAAGTGTTTAAACAGTTACAAAAAGAGCTTGAAGAGCATATCCCAACAATGGGGTTGGATGAAGATCAGGAGGTGTTTATTTATAAAAAAGTAGATGAAACTATCCAAAAATCAGTAGCAAGAGAGGAGTCTGTTAAACAAGTGAAAGCAGTCTTTACAGAAATAGAGCAAGATCTATCGTTACTTTTGAAAGTTAAGTATATTTAATTAAATAATGTTACTTCAAAGGCTTACACCAATCGCATTATGCGTCTCTGGGTAAGCCTTTTTCTACAATTCTGATTAACCTAGCCGTTTTACGAATTTGTAATCTTTGCTTATCGTTTTGTTGAGCAAGGGCCCATTCAATATGTTCTAAAACAAGCTCGCTGCATACTTGAGATTTATCTTCTAGGGCATGAATAATAGCGGGGCTAAATTCTGCATTACCTAAACCGACCGCTATATTACGTAACCAACGTTCGTGACCAATACGACGAATAGGGCTGCCTTCGGTATTTTTTAAAAATGTAGGCTCATCCCAAGCAAATAGCTCAAGTAAGTCTTTATCTTTTAATTGAGTACGGGGATGAAAATCATTTTCATCAGTTATTTGCCCATAACGATTCCAAGGGCATACCAACTGGCAATCATCGCAGCCATAAACACGGTTGCCTAATAAAGTTCGGTACTGCTCTGGAATAGGACCTTGGTGCTCTATTGTTAAGTACGATATACATTTACGCGCATCAACAACATAAGGTTCTACAATTGCTCCTGTTGGGCAAAGCGTAATACAAGCAACACATTTACCGCAGCCTTCAAACGTATTCTCTGCATCTATTGGTAGAGGTAAATCAATAAATAGCTCGCCTAAAAAAAACCACGATCCTGCTTCTTGATTAATTAATAGCGAATGCTTACCACGCCACCCTAAACCGGCTTTTTCTGCGAGTTGACGCTCAAGTACCGGGGCTGAATCTACAAAGGGCCTAAAGCCATACTCGCCAATTTCTTGCTCTATTTTTTGGCCAAGTTTTTTTAAACGATTACGCATTAATTTATGGTAATCACGACCCAGTGCATAACGACTTATGTATGCTTTTTCTTTATTTTTTAAGGTTTTTGCAAAGCCAGCATCAGGTGGGAGGTAGTTCATTTTTACAGATATAACACGTTGTGTACCAGGTACTAATTCAGCAGGGCGAGCGCGTTTCATGCCATGCGCAGCCATATAATCCATCGAGCCGTGATAACCTGCATCAAGCCAGCGTTGTAGTTGGGCTTCGTGCTTAGATAGGTCAATATCAGTAATACCTACTTCGCTAAAGCCAAGCTCTTGCCCCCAGGTTTTTATTTGCAGGGCTAATTTTTCATAGTCTGGGGTAGGGTTGCTCACACGCTTTACACACTTAAATTAATAGCTGCGTAATTTACCATATTTCTCTAAGCCCGAAAACGCTTCTTAGTGCACAAAGCGTTTTAACTGTTGTTGAGTTTGTATACTTAGCTGCTGGGATTGTTGGCAATCACTAAGGGCAGTATCTATTTGCTGTTTAGCGTGCTCACCTAGCGCAACAATTTGTTCTACCGATTGGTGAGTATGGGTTTGAGTATCTTCGAGCATATGCACCGCATTGGCTATTTGTTGTAACTGCTGTTGGTTGTGCTCAAATTCACTCAGCATTTTAGTAAAACCATCTGAGGTGGCGCTAATTGAGCTTTGTGCATTATTAGAGTGAGTTATTAATTGCTCTGACTCTTCATTTGTTTCGTTCACCAAATCATTCATTTGATTTATAAAGTCGCTTATTTGCCTGGTTGCGCCACTGACCTTTATTGAAAGCGTGCGTACTTCATCTGCAACTACGGCAAAACCTCGGCCAGCTTCACCCGCTCTAGCTGCTTCTATCGCGGCATTAAGAGCTAATAAGTTAGTTTGATCAGAAAACTCTTCAACCATTTTTAAAATACTACGAATGTTTTCACTATTCTCTTTCAGTCCCGCTATTGTATTTGAAAAGCTACCCAGCATATTAGTAATTAGCTTAACTTGTTCTACTAAAGCAGCGAGCTCTGATGCAGAGAGTTTTACAAAGTTAAGGTGTTCATTATTAACGTTATGCACGCTATCTGTATTATTTACTATGTTTTGTAGGCTTTGGGTTATTTGCATACTGGCATTAATAATACTGTGGCTTAACTGTATTTGTTGCTCGCTAGATTGCTCAGTGTTTTGCATTGATTGAGTGACTTGCGTATTACTGTGTGCACTAGCTTGAGCACTATTATATGTTGTGCTGAGTAATTCACTTAAATGAGCAGTAAACATATTGTACTGGGTACTTAAATCTTTAAATTCGTCATACGAAAAGTGGGGAAGTTTTGCTGCTAAATTTGCATCTTGTTGGTTTATTTGTATCAAAGTATCGCGCATAGCAGTAACAGGGCGAACAATTAAAAAGCGCATATAAAAAAGAGTAAAAATAAAACCAGATATAATAACAAGCGTGAGCAGCCAAAAGAGCCCTGTACTTTGCTGTTGTTCGCTTAAGCTCTGATGCAGCCAAAATAACGTAATTGCTTGAAACAATAATACAAAGCTTAAGTTGCCAACTATTTTACGCGTTAACGTAAAAAAGAATGTTTGCTCTATATAGTTATAAATTTTCATAAAACCACTCATTATGCTTAAGCCCTGTAATTATAATTTTAGTTAGGGAGGTGTAAGTTAGCTTTTTTGTAACGATAACAAGTAAGCTTTAGTTCGCGCTGGATAATTTGTAAAAATTCCGTCTATACCGTACTCAAGCATTAACGCTATATCTTGTTCTCTATCGACCGTATAAGCATAAATCTTTAGACCTCTTTTTTTTGCATCATCTGCAAAAGCCTTATTTATAAAGGTTTTATCTACATGCACGCTAAAAGCGTTTAAATCACTTGCAAACTTTGCATAGTTAATTGGAATAGAAGACGTCAGGGCGCCTATTTTAAGCCATGGTAGTCTGTTTTTGAGCCAGTGTAGTTGATGATGATCAAACGATGACACTAAAATATTTGCTTTCGATATTTTGTTAGCCTCAATATTTTTTTCAAGTTGAGCCACAAACCTTTCCAGCTCAAAAGTATGTTTAAGCTCAATATTTAATAAAGATTTATTATTATTCCAATCAAATAACTGCTGAAGAGTGGGAATTTTCTCGCCATTTCCAGCATCAAGTTTAGAGAGTTCATGTGCAGTAAAATCACTCACCCGACCTTTACCGCTGGTGGTTCTATCGAGCCACGAGTCGTGTATTAACATGTAATCATCGAAGGAACTTTGAATATCTACTTCAATACCATCAACACCTACTTTTAACGCTTCTAAAATAGCGCTTTTGGTGTTTTCAGGAAAATCCCCACTGGCACCACGGTGTGCAAATACTTTCATTGTTGAGCCTTTTTAGTGATTGACCACGTTTCAAAACAAGCGGCACTAACAATAAGTGCTCCACCAACTAACGTCATAACAGTAGGACGTTCATGAATAATTACTATAGCCAGTATGGTGCCATAAAGTGGTTGTAAGCAAGAAATTAACCCCGCAGTTGCCGCCGATAAATGCTTTAAACTTGCTGCAAATAACGAGTGCGGTGTAGCTGTAAATATAACACCCGCTACAGCAATTAAAATTAGGTCGTGATTACTAACTTCATATACCGGCACTTCTATAAATGCGCACAGCATAATGCTTGCCACTAAGGTTTGATAAAACATCGTTTGCGGGCCACCATATTGGCTAAAGTAGCGTTTATGGGTAATGTTTCTGATTGAAAAAAACAATGCCGATATAACACCTGTTATTACACCGAGGGTCACATCGTCGCCTAAATTTGCACTTGGGACTAATAAGTAAATACCTAAAACAACCACGGCCGCACTTATTATATCTTTTGCTTTTGGCCTGCTTTTATTAAATAAGGGCTCTAAAAATACCGTCATAACGGGGTAGCTAAAAAATGCCAACATTCCAATTGTTATACCGGCCATTTGCATTCCCGCAAAATAGGTTACCCAGTGAATACCCACCGCAACACCTAAAAATAACGCAATAAGGTAGTCTTTGGGTTTATTTAGCTTAATTTGTTTTTTTTGAAAATACAGCATGGCTAAAATAGCCATTCCTGCAATTGCAGTTCTGTAAACGGTAATATCTAAAGCATTTAAACCAATAAGCTTGGCAAATAGAGCGGTTCCGCCAAAAAGTAATACCGCTATGTGTAAGTAAATCAGGCTTTGCTGTTGTGGTTGCATTAAAACGTTATCTCCTTTTTTCAATATCTTATCATTGAGGCCACGTTTACAAGATGAAATTTTCCTAATATGACAAATGTCATTAAAGTTAATGACACTTCACACTCTTATTATTTTTGTACGCAGGCATAGTTATCTTACTCAACAGGAGATAATTATGAATTCTTTAATTCTAATCAGCTTAGCTATTAATGAAGTACTAGAGACGTTAAGTTTCACGATCACTTATGCAGATTGCTTTATGCTGCTCTGCATTTTTGTGTTATTTATATTTACCAATAAAAATAGTGCTATAAATAAAAATAATATGGCAGAGGTATTAATATGAGTTCGCTCAACACCTTCTCTCAACAAAGTGATAAAGGTTTTTGGAAATACGGTCATTTAATTTTTACCGGCTTTTATTTACTCCCTCTCATAATTAATTATTCTAGTTTTACGGCTAACCAAATCACGATGTCTTTAGCTTTTTATATTGCCTTTATTCTTTTGTATGTAAAAGCAATAAACTGCAAAAGCACAGGTGTGACCAAGTTGTTTGTAGCCATGCTATTAATTTGTTTCTGCGCTACTTTTTACAGCTCGGGCACTCCTACTTTATTTGGCTTTACAGCTTATGTAGCGGGCTACGCATATAGCTATCATCAAAGAATTTATGCTGCACTCGCGATTATATCTACGGTTTTATTAAGCGCATATATTGGTGATATAGGGAAGATTCAATACTTTTTAGCCGTTGCTTTGATTCTATGCGCAGCCTTATTTAGTTACGGTATTGCAGCAAAAAGAGAAAGCTTATATAAAAAGCGTGAGCAAGAAAGCGCTAACCAACTAGAGCAACTAGCTGCTATTGCTGAGCGCGAACGCATTGCCCGCGATTTACATGACATTTTAGGGCATTCATTGTCATCTATTGCTTTAAAGGCTGAGCTTGCTAATAAATTAAACCAAGGTGAGCGTTACGCTCAAGCAAATAACGAAATTGCACAAGTAGCAGAGCTTGCAAGGCAATTGCTTAGCGATGTAAGAAACGCAGTAAGTGATTTAAAACAGCTTAACCTTGTCAGTCAAATAGCACAGCTAAAACAAAGATTAATAGAGCAAGGTTTTAACGTAAAAGTGAGCGTAAATTTAGATACTCTGCCCGCTAAGGTAGAAGGGTTCGCTGGTCTGATAATTAAAGAAGCGGTGACTAATTTATTACGCCATAGCAGCACAAAAAATTGCGAAATAAGCATAGAGCAAACAGCGCAACAGCTTCTTATTAAAGTGATTGATAACGCGCCATGCAATACATTAAAAGCAGGTAATGGTTTAAATGGCATTACAGAGCGAGCTGAGCAATTAGAGGGCAGTGCTAAGTTTACCTGTGGTGATACTTTTACGCTAAATGTGATACTGCCAATTACAGCTAAGGATTTACAATGATTAAAGTTTATTTAGTGGAAGATCAAGCGCTTGTTCGTGATGCAATCGCAGCACTATTAAGTCTCGATTTTAATATAGAGATTATTGGGCAAGCAAGTAATGGGCAAGATGCACTTAGTGCAATTGAGGCGCTTGATAGTGATTTACTGCCAGATATAATTTTAACCGATATAGAAATGCCGACCATGAATGGTATAGAGCTCAGCGAAAAAATAGCCGCTAAGTTTCCCGCTATAAAAATGGTTATTATGACCACGTTTTCTCGCGCTGGTTACATAAGACGCTCATTAAGTGCTGGTGTTAAAGGGTTTATACTAAAAGAAGCGCCGAGTGAAGAGCTAATAAATGCGCTTAAAAAAGTAATGCAGGGGCAAAAAGTAATTGATCCAGAGCTTGCTATTAATGCATTAGACGACGCAGATCCACTTACCGATAAAGAACGCAAAGCACTTAAACTTGCAAGCGATGGCCTTAAAACAAGCGAAATAGCCAAGCAGTTATTTATAAGCGAAGGGACTACGCGTAATTATCTATCAGACGCCATTGCTAAATTAAATGCCACAAATCGAATAGATGCAGCGCGTATTGCAAAGCAAAAAGGGTGGCTTTAAATAGTGGGTTTATAAATTATAAACAAAGTATTACTATGTTAGCTATAAAAGTAACGAACAGCGCTTAAAATTAGCTTAAAAAGCGTTAAAAGAGGGTTTAATGGCAAATCTAATAGAACTAACAACCAAAAATAGTACTGCAATACTCACTATGAATACCGCTGAAAACCGCCACAATCCAGCATTTTTGGCTGAGTTTAATTTACATCTTGACCATATTGAAGCAGATCAAAACATTAAGTCTGTTATTTTAACCTCTTCGAGTGATAAAAACTGGTCATTGGGTATCGACCTTCAGTGGATGTCTAATCCCAGTATTTTACCTGCTGCAATTTCTGACTTTATGATTCAAATAAGCGACTTGTTCAAACGTATTGTTACGTTTCCTATGCCCATTATTGCGGCATTAAACGGCCATACTTACGGTAATGGTTCTGTGCTTGCATGTGCGTGCGATTTTAGATTTATGAAGTCAGACAAAGGCTTTTTTTGTTTTCCTGAAGTTGATGTAATGGTGCCTTTTGTACCGTCGATGTTTCCTATAATTAATAAAGCTATCTCGCAAACATTCTTTAATCGTTTAGCTATGTCAGGAGAGCGTGTTGGTGCACAGCAGTTGCTAGACAATAAAGTGGTTGAAGCTGTGTTTGCAAATAACGACGAACTACAAGCCGGTGTACTTGAGTTTGCCCAGCAGTTTAATAAAAACCGTTGGATTTACGCTCAAAACAAAACACAAATGAACAAAGAAATTTTGCTTACAATGAAAGAAGAAGATCCAAGCTTTATTGATAATATAAGTAAATTACTCTGGAAAAACCTACAAAAAAATAAATAACCTGAACTCTGGTTAAGAGATTTACTAACGTATTGAATCATGGTGATATTTAAATTTATTTTCTCTAGCCAGAGATTTTTAGTGAAAACAAGGCGAATTTACGCGTCAATAGCTGGCCTATTGCAAGTATATTCAACGCTGTTAGCGCTGAAAATAGCTGCTCGAGATAGATTTATTATCCAGAGCTCAGGTTATAAATAAGTATTTAGCGCGAAAGGGTTT
>Ga0316197_10004139_pt1 | contig 10313 bp, 8 predicted proteins | sample OudBiesiAoxic_MG_FD_204939 | JGI IMG/M metagenome (GOLD analysis project Ga0316197, IMG submission 204939) | Coastal sediment microbial communities from Oude Bieten Haven, Netherlands - site A oxic | ecosystem: Environmental > Aquatic > Marine > Coastal > Sediment | place: Netherlands... | reverse complement strand
CGAATGTGCAACCCTGTCCGCAGCCGGGGTCGAAACCGAGCCACGCTCTGCGACAGAATCGCTGCAATCGACCGGTGTCGGGTCGAAGCTGTTCCTGGTTGCCAGCCGGGGTACCTGAACGATTGCGGCCACAATGGGCGCGGTGGCACCGACACGCGCGCGGATCCGGGCAGCACTTGAGATCGACCAGACGATCGACATCGTCACCATCGGCGCCCGGTCGGGTGAGCCGCGAACTACCGAGATCTGGTTCACCAACGTTTCGGGTCGCATCATCATCTGTGGAACGCCGGGGGCGAAGGGCGGTAACGGCCCGCCCGTCCCTCGCGACTGGTTGGCGAACCTCAAAGCCCACCCCGACTTCCTCTTCTGTCTCAAGGAGAGTGTGCAGGTGCAGCTCACCGCCAGGGCAACGCCGGTGACCGACGTTGAGGACCGCTGGGCTCTCATGCTCGCGCCGGAGACGCAGTGGTATCGCGACCAGGTGGACTCCACCGAGGCGCTCGTGGCCGACGGCCCGATCGTCGACATCGCCTTCATCGGAGACTACGCCTGGCTGGAAACCTGACGCTTCCGTGGTTCTGGCTGGCGACTTGCGTGAGCCCCGTCAGCAGCCGGGAACGAGCGCTGTCGGAAGGACGCTCGAGACTCGTGGAGATGCGATCAGGCGTCTTGCCGGGCATCCATCTGGCACGCGACGCAGCGAAGGCCTCAGGCGATCTTCGGTGGGGGCTTCAGGCGCGAAGGTACGGTCCTTGTTGGGTGCGGTACGTCCTTTGTCCGTGACTGCCGCGATTCATTCCCAGATGTATGTTTGATGATGCTTCTTGGGCCATGCATCGTTGGCTTCAGCGGACTACTTCTTGCGGTGTCCAGCTCCGAAGGATGTGCTGGTCGAGGTGATGCAACGGCGGGAATGGTGTCGGCAGGAACCGGTCTGTCACGACCATCCCAGTTCGAGGAGGCGCTCGTCTGAGATCCCGAAGTGGTGCCCGACTTCGTGAACCACGGTGGTTGCGATCCGTCGCCGGAGTTGATCACGGTCGGAGGCGATGCGGAGGTGAGGACCCCGGAAGATGGTGATCCGATCCGGCAGAGCGCCCGCGTATGAGATCGGACCACGGCGGGTCAAGCTCACACCCTCGTAGAGGCCGAGCAACATGCCCCCGTGGGCGCGCGTCTGGCTGCGATTCGGCCAATCCCGGACCTGTACCGCAACGTTCTCGATGTGGGCGGCGAGATCATCCGGTATGGAATCGAGCGCTTCGGCGACCAGATCTTCGAAGTCGACGAGCGACAGGTTCACAGGCATGAGGATCAGGGTAGGTGCCGCCCCGGCTAGCGGCGGCGAGCATGACCGGCTCCCGTCGAAGTGCCGTCTTGATGTTGCCTCGGCTCCGTAGCGCGACGCTCTGCCACGGAAGGTTGGTGCTGGAACCGACGACGCCGCGTTCGGCGTCCCTCTCTCCACGCGCCGATCGGGATTGGGTGGCTCGCGCCGCGCGACTTCTTGGGTCGAGAAGGGAGCTAGTCCATCTCGCCGAACCAGCCGCGCCGCTCCATCCACTTCGCCGCTTCGAGGACCGGGACCACCGTTGCGGCGACGCCGACGAGCACGAGCCACTCGGTGACGCTGAGCGCAAAGGTGCCGAAGGCATCCTGAAGGAACGGCACGTACATGATCATCCCAAGAAGGAGCACCTCCCAGCAGATCGCAAGGTTCAACCATCGGTTGGCAAAGGGATCATCGAACACCGAGCGTCGGTCGGAGCGATAGCTGTAGGCCTTGAAGAACTGGATGAGCACCAGGGAGACGAACGTGTGTGCCATCGCCTCCGCCACGGTGCCGCCCAGTGCCCTGGTGCCGGCGAAGACCCCGAGGTTGACGATCCCCGACCACACGCCGCCAACGGACATCAGCGTGACGACCGGTTTCGTGAAGATGCCGCGACCGGTATCTCGCGGCGGACGGCGCATGAGGTCCGCCTCCGGAGGGTCAACGGAGAGAGCGAGAGCTGGAAGCCCGTCGGTCGCCAGGTTGACGTAGAGAATCTGGATCGCCGACAGGGGAAGGGGCATCCCGGCAACGGTCGCGCCGGCCATCAGGAGGATCTCCCCGACGTTGGACGAGATCAGATACATGAGGTACTTCCTGATGTTCCCGAAGATCCCACGGCCCTCCTCGACTGCGGCAACGATCGAGGCGAAGTTGTCGTCGAGGAGGATCATCTCGGAGGCTTCCCGGGAAACGTCGGTTCCGGAGATGCCCATCGCCACCCCGATATCCGACTTCTTGAGCGCAGGAGCGTCGTTCACGCCATCGCCGGTCATCGCGACGACTGCTCCTCGCTTCTGCCAGGCCGTGACAATCCGCAACTTGTCCGCCGGAGAGACCCGGGCATACACGTCGATATCCGCGACGTCGCGAGCGAGTTCATCGTCCGTCATCTGTTCGAGTTCTCGACCGGTGATGACCGTGCCAGTGGCTGAGATACCGAGCTCTCCGGCGATGGCCATCGCCGTCACGGGGTGGTCCCCGGTGATCATCGCGACCTCGATACCCGCGGTTCGGCAAGCGCCGATCGAAGCCGCGACCTCCGGCCGGCACGGGTCCAGAAGACCGACGAGCCCGAGGAACGTCATGTCCTCCTCGGCTGTGGCCGGATTGGCGTCAGCCTTGCTGGCGACACCCAGGACCCGGATGCCTTCGACGGCCATGGCCTCCGTACGCGAGAGGATCTCCGCTCGCGTCGCCTCGTCAAGAGGAACGGTGTTGCCGTCATGCAGCACCGTCGTGCACGTGTCGAGGATGATCTCCGCCGCTCCCTTTGAGCACGCAGTCGCGCCTCCCGAGTGCTCGTGCAGGGTTGTCATTCTCTTCCGCTCCGAGCTGAACGGGATCTCCGCCGTGCGCGGGTACCGGACCTCGAGGTCGCTCTTCACGAGGCCCACCTTCGCGGCCGCCACGATGAGTGCACCCTCGGTCGGATCGCCGCGGATAGACCAGCGGCCCTCAGCGACATCGACGAGCATCGCGTCGGATGCGAGCGCTGCCGCGCGGAGCAGAGCGACGACTGGTTCGGGCACCTCCACGGCTACCCCATCGACCGTCACTTCCCCCGTCGGCTCATATCCGGAACCGAGGATCGTCGCCGATACGCTTGAGGCGAAGACCTCCCGGACGGTCATCTCGTTTCGCGTCAGCGTCCCCGTCTTGTCACTGCAGATCACGGAGGTGCTTCCCAGGGTCTCGACCGCCGGGAGGCGTCGAACGAGCGCATCGCGCCGGACGATTCGCTGCACTCCCATCGCGAGGGAGATCGTCACGACCGCGGGCAGTGCTTCCGGTACAACCGCGACTGCGAGCGCGATTCCGAAGAGGAACATCTCCAGGATGTCCTGGCCTCGGAGCACACCGAGAGCGACGATGAGTCCCACGACAACCAGGGCGATGATGGCGAGCACTCTGCCCACGCGGTCGAGGTTCTCCTGGAGCGGTGTTCTCCCAACCTCAACCGATTGGAGCATTCCGGCGATACTGCCGAACTCGGTGCGCATGCCCGTGGCGGTGACGATTCCCCGTCCCCGACCGTAGGTGATGACGGTTCCCGAATACGCGATGTCGTGTCGGTCGGCGATTGCGATATCGGGGTCTGCGATCCGAGCGGCATGCTTCTCGACCGGCACCGACTCGCCGGTCAACGCGGCCTCGTCGGCCTGCAGGTTGGCGGCCTCGACGATTCGCAGATCAGCACAAATACGGTCGCCCACTTGGAGAAGCACGATGTCGCCCGGGACGACATCACGGGCTCGAATGGTGGACTCCTCGCCGTCGCGAAGCACGCGAGCGGATGGGGCAGCCATCGCCCGAAGCGCCTCGATCGCCCTCTCCGCACGGTATTCCTGGACGAAGCCGAGGAGGGCTGCGAACACGACGATGACACCGATGATGATCGCTTCGAGCCCGTGTCCCAACGCCGCAGACAGAGCAACGGCAATCAGCAGGATGACGATGAGGACATTCTTGAACTGGGCTGCGAGCAGTACCCACGCTGAGGTCCGCTCCGGCTCCTTGAGTTCATTCGGACCGACCGCCGCAAGGCGTCGAGTCGCCTCTGGAGTTGAGAGGCCATGACGTGAAGTGTCCAACGCGTCGAGACATTCATCGACCGTGAGAACGTGGAACGGAATCGGGCTGGCTTGGGTGATCTCCATGTGGCCCTCCTACTGGATGCCCGCTCGACGTGCCTGATCGGCAACGCGACTCCCCTGAGCGCAGGGGGAGCCGTCACGGATTCGGCTCCGCCACGGGCACGGTGGCCCGCGGCCTTCGACCGGTCTCGCGTCGCTGATTGCTGATCTCATGGAACGGCCGCGTCGGATGGCTCGGCAATGACCGCGAGCGGTACCGGCGAGTGGCGGACGAGATAGGAGGCAGTGCCACCGAGTCCATGGAACTGACCTTCCCCCTGTCTGCCGATCACAATCAGGTCAGCCTCGCTGCTACCTGCGGTCTCGAGGAGCGCCACGCGCGGATCACAGTGGGCGACGACAACGCGGTAGTCCACGCCAAGATCGCGGAAGGATGCCAGCGCTTCTTCCGCCTCGGCTCTGGCCCATTCGTCGATACGTTCGACGTGTCCGGGTGGCTTCTCGCAGCCGGGGTCGGCGCAGCGAACGATCGTCGCCGGTACACCCAGACTCGCGCAGAACTTCGCCGACCATGACAGCACACGCTCGGCAACCGCAGAACAGTCGAAGCCGACGAGCACCCGGGACAGCACCGGAGGATTCAGCGTCGACTCGCGAGGTACGACGACGAGCGGTCGTTGTGAGGTGAACAGCAGGCGTCGACTGATCGAGCCGAGCAGCAGCCCGGACAGCGGTCCAAGACCGCGTGTTCCCACGACCAGCATCGAGGCGTCCAACGCGTCGGCGGTATCGAGCAACGCTTCAGCGACCGGTCCCCGCACGGCAATCACCTCGACACCGGCGAGCCCGGCATCGAGAAGGGACTGGTCTGCCATATCAACCGTTCGCGTGCGGATCTCGGAGGCGAGACCGTCGATGGCGGGTGCCGAAGGCCGGTGGCGTTCCATCCACACCGCCGCTGCCTTGACCGTCGAATTCGACCGTCGCGCAATCGCGAGCGCCCATGCCGCTGCGGTCGCGGCGTCCGTGGAACCGTCGACTCCGACCAGGATCACGTCATCCGTGTGGCCATACATGCAAGCCTCCCGTCATGTGTCGGTAGAAGACGCCGGCATACCCCGAGGCAAGTTGACGCGAGCGACAACCGGCGGTGCTTCCCAGTTGAGCGTGGGGCGAATTCTCCAGAGGTTGAATCAGCCGGCACGGTCAGATCCTCCGTGTGAGTGATGGTCACAGCGGCTCCCTCATGGCTCTTGCGAATGCTGCTGCTTGACCGGCGTGACGAATCCCTCGGGCTTGACGGCCAGCACTGAGCAGCGCACCGATCGGAGAACGGTCTCGGCGGTGTTGCCGATGACCAGGCCCACCAACCCGGTGCGGCCGACCGTGCCCATGACGATGAGATCAACATCGAGACGGTCAGCCAGGCGGGGCAGAGCGACACCGGACTCACCGGCCACCATGTGAATCGAACGTTCGGACTCAGTCACGTGGCGGTTCGCCAACGCATCGAGCTCCCCTCGACGCATGGCCTTCGTGTCCCGAACCATGACATCGACCATCGAGCCCGGAAGACTGACGTATGGAGATGAGCGCAGGGTTGCTTCACCGGCGAGACTCCACGCGTGTCCCAGGTGAAGCTCCCAACCTCGCCGACGCGAAATGGACGCTGCCAGCTCAATGACCAGGTCGTTCAGCCCGTCCGAGACGGGATCATCTTCCTCAGGGTCGACCAGAGCCAGGACCCGGCCAGCACCCGATCGACCGGAACGCATCACCCACACCGGGACCGGGCATTTGCGCAACAAACGCATCACGCCACTGCTCAGGTGTGGCTCATCCGGCCTCTCAGCGACCGGTTCGCCAACCACGACCAGGTCGTGGGCATGGTCCAGGACCCGGTGGATCACCTCAATGAACGGTTCGCCGACCGTCTCGACCACCTCGACATCCGGCCCGTCCCGAGTACTCCCGAGCAGATGCCGAAGTCGCTCCTCCCGGTCGTGCAGTATCGCGGCTTCGATATCGACGACACGGCCCTCCACATTCATCTTCCTTCTCCATGCGGCCATCGGCGCCACAACGTCGACCACCGTGAGCCGAGCGTTGTTGATCTTCGCCAGATCCACGGCGGCGCGAAGAGTCGGCGGGTCCAGGCGGCCCGGAGACGTGGCAACCAAGATGTTCTTGAACCTCTCCATCAGATCACTCCTTGCCCGATCGACCGGTGCGTCGGTTGTGTTCTTGTTCGCTCACTAGGCCCCGCGGGAACACGGGCGGCCTCGTTGAGTTTCGGTGTTGCGGCGCGAAGCACGCGGAACGGGACAGCCGTCCGGAGTAGCCGGTGCTGCAGCACCGTGTCGTCGAATGCTCGTCTCGCTTCGCGGCGCCGGAGGACGGCCCCTCGCGCAGGATCGTCAAACTCCGGAGATTCGGCCGCACGTCAACGAGGAAGACGATCGCTTTCGCCTGAGCGTGTGCCGTCGTAGCGGCCATTGCGGCCTCCGAAGACATCGGAACAACCCTCCACTTCTCCGTGAAGGTCTCTCCCGCCCCGGAGAGGCTCAGCGCACCGGGCTTGGAGGCCGTATTGACGGCGTGCTGGTTTGGGGATACTCCCCTTCACCTCAAGGTATATCAGGAACTCTGCGCCGTGTCTAGATGTCGGAAGCCCCAGGGGGGAGCGCGCGTGGTGTCCGACGCCGGTCCCACTGACCCGAGCTGTTCGCTCCGATGCACGCACCCCTCGATGATGCATGCAACGCTGCCGATGGTGCATCACTGAAGCTGGAGCGAAGGCGCGTGCGTGTCGAGGAACCGGTGAAGGCGTTGCCGTAGAACCCCTTTGCAGCAAGAGTTCCTTCACATAGCGACGCCTCGCTTGTCAGAAGCGTTCTGTGATCCTCGGATGCCACCGCGGACGGTATCGCTCGGAACGCATAGCCGCCCATGTGCCTGGGGAGGAGCGTACGTTGCTCCTCCGCCGACTGTGTCCGCGGCGTTGGGTATGCGTGACGACTAGCAGCTCTGGCCGACACCAGCCTGCAGGCCGGTGACGACGGTGGCTGGATCGAGACCCAGGTCGGAATCGGTGGGACCCCGGTAGTTGTCGGGCAGCTCGAAGCCGGGTGGTTCGGGGATGTGGCCGTGGAATCCTCCGGTCCCGTCCGGGCTGCGAACCGCGACGTACAACCCGCCGCCACATTCGTCGAAACCCACTAGGAGCTCCTCGCCATAGGCTGCCCGCATCTCGTCCAGGGTCGAACCCGGACCGACACCCTCGGGCGTGCGAAGTTTCGATCCCAGCCAGGACCTCCAACTAATCAGTTCCGGTGCGTCCGGCCAGCCGTCTCGGCGTTCGCATTCGGCGATCACGATGCTCAGCTTCTCGGCTTCCCACTGGGCCTCGTGGATGTACCGGCACCAGCCGTACCCGGCGCCGGTGCAGTAGTCGAGGTCGTTGCACATCGTCTCACGTTCCGGCTCACCGAGTAGTCCGGTCAAGATCGCCATCGTGTCGGTCTCATTATCACCGAACGCAACCGCTCCGAGTCCATCCATGCGCAGTTCCAGCCCTTCGGCGTAGTAGACCCGGATGGCCTGCTCCGTCTCCAACCCGGTGTCCGGATCGGTTGCGACGAACGTTGTCGAGTTCCGGCCCGGTCCCAGCATCAGGTCCAGCGTCCACGTCCCGTCCGGTTCGACAGAAGCGTGGTACTTGCCTCCCACAGTCACGGTGCAGTCCGGGTCGGTCACACCGGAGAAGGTGTAGCGGCGAGCTGTCACCGTCGCGCCGTGGACCGGATCGAGTACCTCGAGCCGGGGCGGTCCCGGCACCGATGTCGTCGTAGTGGCGGTCGGCCTAGTCGTCGTGCTTGTGGGAGCTGTTGTTGGAGCGATCGGTGGCAGCGATGGGCTAGTCGATGTAGCGACAGTTGACGACACGGGGGCAGAAGCGACGGTTGATGCGCCGGTATCGGCTGCGGGCGGAGCACAACCCGCCGCCAAGAAGACCGATACCGTTGCCAGCGACCACCACACCCGCATGTGTAGCCTCCACCCGACAGTGTCACCCCAAGGTCTCGACCGGTCAAGGCTCAACCTCACAATCGCCAACCTCCGGCATTCAGTGGGGTCTGACGTGCCGCCCATCGGTGGCGATACGGGCGCCCGTGCTCGCGTCGTTCGTTGGTTTGGGCCGGGTTCAGCCGGCGATGATGCCTGCATGGATGTAGAGGATCGGGCGTCCGCCCCGGATCTCGAGTGCCGTCCAGCCCGGGAGGTGTGTCTGATCGCTGTAGGTGTAGGGCGTGAGGTGCACGCCTCCGGGGCCGCGGTACCCGAATTCATCGCCGCCTGCGAGTCCATGGCCGTACGGACCCCCGAACGGGAACGTCGGGTCTTTGGACAACTGAGTGATTTCGTCCCATGAGACTGCGGGGAAGAAGGACGCTTCGATGGCGGCGTTGAGGTCATCGAGAAGGACACGCAGCGCGTAGCCGTCACCAACGATCGCTGTGTCGGACATGATTGGGAGGATCGCCACGGTGAGATCGCGATCGAACGGGATGCTTCGCTGAAGGGTCGGCGCGTCCGGGTCGGTTGTCACCTCGCCGCCGGTCCACCACGGTGCGCACCTATCGGGGTAGTCGGAGCAGCTCAGCCACTTGCGCATCGTGACCTCGATCTCGTCATGCGAGATTTCCTCCACAACGGAGTAGAAGCCGTCTGCAGGCCAACCCTCTTCGGGCCACGGCCCCGTCGGTGACGGAGGCGCAACCGTGCCTTCTTCACAGCAGCCTGGACCCATGGCGGGCCACGCCGATGTCCGCAACATCCAGTTGATCGCGTCGGGATACTGCGCCATCTCGGTGACGACGCCACTGTTGACGAAGATCCAAAACGGACGCCCATCGGGCAGACCCGGCGCGTTCTCCGCTGCGGCAATCTCGCCTCCCCACGCGCTGAACGAGACCGGATTCGCATAATCGAGGTACACCAACGTATCCGCCGATGTCGCCACCTCGCGGACCTTGGCTGTGTCGTTGCTGACCGCCGGCTCGACGCGGCCGGGCCACAGACAGGCAAGATCGAACTCGACGTGACCGGGTCCCGAATCCTCGACCCATCCGAACCAGATCCCATCCGGCAGAACATCAGATCCCGGAGCACACCCAGAACCCAGAGAGCCTGTGGTGCTGAGGCTCTCCGTCGGCGTTCGCCCATACGCACCCACCGTCCACGCCGCCTCGGGCGGCATCAACGTTGTCGTTCCGTGCGATGTTGTTGTCGTAGACGACAACGCTGCGAGGGTGGTCGTGGACGAGGCAGCCGAGGGAGTGGTCATAGTCGAAGCTGCTGCAGTGGTCTCCGTGCTTGGCGGAGCGGCCGTCCCAGGATCGACAGCCTGATCACTGTCGGCACACGCCGCAAACACCGCGACCAACGCCACGAGGAGAGTCCACACACGCATACGCCGCCTCCACCCGACAGCCTCTCGCCGAACGTCAGAGGCAACAAGAACCCCACACCGCATCGATGGGTCGCCCGCCACGCAATCGCCGTAGCTCTCGTGCGAAGCCATACCGGACACCATGACACACAACCCGCACCCCCTCCATCGGGATTCTCCCCGACCAGAACCACCCGCCCCCCTTGATTCCGAGCCGGTCCGACTCGGAGGAACGATGTGATTGGCGTCCCGCGCCCCATTCCACGGCTGGTCGCCCGTAGCGACTCACCAGCCTCCAACCGATCCCACAACTCGGCCTTCTCCAACTCAGAGAACCGTCCCACACCCTCACCTCCAAGACGAGACAACAACTCTCGTCGAGCGTGATGCAACGACCAGCGAATTCGCGGCCGATATGGGCGGTTCGTTTGCCACTTGTTGAGGTGCCGGGGATTGCCGATGCTGTAGGGGTGATGCCTGATTCCCGTCGCCGGTTGGGGGTGGCATCGTGTGGGTATAGCGAAGGAACGCAGCATGGCTCGAGTCGCAGCCGTCGCCACAATCGCAGCCGTCGTCCTGCTTGGATGCACTTCAGCGTCAACTGACACGAGCGAAACGATTGCGACCGGTCCGCATTCGGTCTCGACGGTCACGACCCAGTCACCGACCACATCGATCGCCGCCACTTCGACCGAGACGGAGCCGACCG
>Ga0316197_10004138_pt1 | contig 10313 bp, 6 predicted proteins | sample OudBiesiAoxic_MG_FD_204939 | JGI IMG/M metagenome (GOLD analysis project Ga0316197, IMG submission 204939) | Coastal sediment microbial communities from Oude Bieten Haven, Netherlands - site A oxic | ecosystem: Environmental > Aquatic > Marine > Coastal > Sediment | place: Netherlands... | reverse complement strand
TATGCATAGCACTTATTCCGGTTCTAGTTACTTCTAATATTCCAAACTTATCCATGACACTTATCAATCCTTCTACTTTATTTGAATCTCCAGTAATCTCTATAATAAGAGCCTCATGGGAAAGATCTATAATTTTAGCTCTGTAAATATCGACTATATTTGTTATCTCTATCCGAGTTTCAAAATTAGACTTAACTTTTATTAGTGCTAATTCTCTTTTTACTACATTTTCATCATCCAAAATTTCTACCTGTTTTACATCTATAAGTTTTGCTACTTGTTTTTTAACCTGCTCAACAAATTCTCTATCTCCAATAACGGTGATTGTTATTCTAAAATATTCCTTGTCTTCACATACTCCACAAGTTATTCCATCTATATTAAATCCTCTTTTAGAAAATAACCCCGTAACTTTAGACATTATTCCCGGTTTGTTTCTCATCATCATTAAAATTTGATACTTTTTCATAATCCCTCCTTAGATAAAATCATCTCATCTACCGATTTTCCTCCTGGTATCATAGGGAACACATTTTCTTCCTTGGATACGATACAATTAACTAGAGATGATCTCTTTATAGAAAATATTTTTTCCAAAAGTTTATCTAGCTCTTTAGGAGTCTCTACAATGTTGGAATCTATTCCATATGCCCGACCAAGCATTACAAAATCAGGATTTCTTTCTAATTTTACAAATGAGTGTCTTTTTTCATAAAAAACATCTTGTAACTGTTTTACCATCCCTAAGAATGAATTATTTACAATAATTATTTTTATATCTAAATTATATTCAGAAATAGTCATAAGTTCTTGGGAGTTCATTTGAAACCCTCCATCACCTACTATGGCTACAACCTCTCTATCAGGATTAGCTAATTTTGCACCTATAGCTGCTGGTACTCCAAACCCCATGGTACCTGCCCCTCCTGAAGTTATAATACTATTAGTTCTATTAAAGTTATAATATTGTGCAGCCCACATTTGATGCTGACCAACATCTGTACATACGATTGCTTCTCCCTTTGTCAATTCACTTATCTTAGAAATAAGGTATTGAGGTAGTATATAATCTTTCGAAAAACTTCTTTCTAGGGCATATTTTTTTTTGAGTTCCATTATTCTATTCATCCAAGCTTCATTTTTCCCCTCTTCTTTATATTCTAAAAGAGCTTCTAAAACTAAATTTACATCTCCAACTATATGAAGGTCGGCACGTTTATTTTTATCTATCTCTGCCTCATCTATATCCACATGAATTATCTTTGCATCTTTACAAAACCTCCCTAGATTTCCTGTAACTCTATTATCAAACCTCATCCCTAAGGCTATTACAAGATCCGCTTCATCAACAGCATAATTTGCATAGGCTGTCCCATGCATTCCCAACATATGAAGATTATGTCTATCTTCTGCTGGAAGGATCCCTAAGCCCAAAAGAGTTGTTGTTATTGGTATATCAAATTTTTTAGAAAATTCTCTAAGTTGATTAGAGGAATCAGACTTCATCACTCCGTTTCCAGCCAAAATTATTGGCCTTTTACTTTTTTTAATCATCTCTATAAATTCATCTGTTTTCTTCTTTTGAGGTTTTTCATAGATATATTTATAATCTAAAATTGAATCATATTCATTGCTATAACCCTTTTTAAAATTCTCATAACTCATTTTACTCATCTGAATATCCATTGGGATATCTATAAGTACTGGTCCTGGTCTCCCATTTTTTGTTAAATAAATTGCTTCTCTCAATAAATCAGGTAATTCCTCTATTGAACGAACAAGATAGTTATGCTTTGAAATAGAGTCCGTTACCCCAGTTATATCTAGCTCTTGAAAAGCATCAGTCCCCAAATTATTAACCGATACCTGCCCTGTAATAACAAGCATAGGTGTAGAGTCCATATAAGCTGTCATTAGACCAGAAACAGTATTGGCTGCTCCAGGTCCTGAAGTAACTATACAAATCCCTGTTTTTCCACTAGATCTAGCATACCCATCAGCTGCATGAGCTGCTCCTTGTTCGTGTCTAGTTAAAATGTGATCTATTTTCTCTTTATAAGAATGAAGAGCATCATAAATAGGAAGTACTGACCCTCCTGGATATCCAAATACCGTATTTAAATTATGCTCTTGTAGAACTTCTAAGATTATTTCTGCTCCGTTTATCTCTCTCATTAACCTCACCCCCCAATAATTTTTAAATATCATTTTTAATATCATTTTTAACTTGTACTAAGTCCCCCTATCTTTAGATCTCTATATTAAGTTATAAAAAAAAGACAGCATGATTATCGCCGCCTAATCTATAAAGAAGTTATATACCTCTTATAAATTTATTTATGTTTATAAAAAAAGCAGCTAATAATATCAGCCACCACTTATAAGTTATACTCTTTTATTTTTTTATAAATAAAAACATTCACTTTGAAAGCATATAATTCACCTAATATCATTTTCAAATTTATTTAATTGATTGCGGTTTAAGCCCAATAAGACTAGCAGCAATGATAATAAATTTATAAATAAAACTTTAGTTGAAATCATATTCTCTTCCTCCTCTTTTGTAATTAAGAAAGATAATAACAGTTAAAAAAAATTATGTCAACAAGTTTTTTCATTATAAAAATAAAAACTTTCGTACTATTAAAAAAAACAAAGCTAAACCCCTTGTCTTTATTGGGGTGATCAAAAAATAAAAAAAATCAATTTTTTTTATCTTTTTATTTTTTTTACCCTTCTATTTAAAGTATTATAATTTTAGAATGTTAGTAAATTATAGCGATCACTACAAGAAATTTATATCATAATTTTATGGCTATAAATTTCAAATTCCAATAAAAAAAATTGATTTTAGTGTATAATAAGAGATATTAAAAAAATTATAGATGGAGCTGATTTATGAAAATTAAACCAATTGGAAATAGAATATTAGTAGAACCTTTAAAAATCGAAGAAAAAACTTTTAGCGGAATTATCCTACCAAGTTCTGGAGAAGCCAAATCTTCTAATATGGGAATAGTTGTTGCACTTGGGAATATCAAAGAGGATGTTAAGGTAGGAGATAAGGTGTTTTTCAAACCTCATTCTGGAGTAGAGATTCCTGATTCAGATAAGACATTTCTTATCTTAGAGGTGGAGGAGATTTTGGCTGTAATAGAGTAAAGAAAGATCTATTAAAAAAAATTATTAAATAAAATATAACTTGGAGAGATTAATTTTTTTTTTGAAACAAAAAAAGTCCCCAATTATAAAAATAAATGAGAACCCAACTAATAATAAAAATAAACTTTTTTACCACTTTTGCAAATGATTTTTTGTTATTTTAAAATTAATCTAACCACAAAGTAGTCAGATTAATTTTTTTCTTAGTTTGATAAGTAGGAGGATATAGTCCTCCTTTTAATTTTTTATCCCTTTAAATATTCAGGAAAGTTTTTCTCTATAAAATTAGTTGTATAATTTCCACTTTTAAATTCTTCATTTTCTAATACTTTTTCATGAAATTTAATAGTAGTTTCTACTCCTTCTATCTTATATTCTTCAAGTGCTCTCTTCATTCTGATGATAGCTTCCTCTCTATCTACCCCGTGAACTATTAATTTTCCGATCATAGAATCATAATATGGAGGGATGCTATAGCCTTGGTATGAATGAGAGTCTACTCTTACTCCTATTCCACCTGGAACTCTATATTTCTCCAATGTTCCTGCTGAAGGCATAAATCCATTTTCTGGATCCTCTGCATTGATTCTACACTCAATAGAATGACCATGAAGCTCTATATCCGATTGTTTTACATGTAGCTCATGACCTGAGGCTACAATTATTTGAGCTTTAATTATATCAAAACCAGTGATAGCTTCGGTAATAGTGTGCTCTACTTGTACCCTTGTATTCATCTCCATAAAGAAAAAATCATTATTTACATCTACTAAAAATTCTAAAGTTCCAACAGAATCATAGTTTATAGCTTTAGCTAATTTTACTGCTGCTTCTCCCATTTTTGCTCTTACATCTTCTGGTAAAGTAGCTGATGGTGCTTCCTCAACTAATTTTTGATGTCTTCTTTGGATAGAGCAATCTCTTTCTCCTAAATGAACTACATTTCCAAATTTATCTCCTACAATTTGAAACTCTATATGTCTTGGGTTTTCTACATATTTTTCCACATAACAATCTGGATTTCCAAATGCTGCATCGGCTTCATTTTGAGCTGCTACAAAATTCACTGCAAACTCGTCGTCGTCTCTAGCTATTCTCATCCCTTTTCCACCACCACCAGCAGTGGCTTTTATCATTACTGGATATCCTATCTTCTCATGAACTACCTTTCTAGCATCTTCCATCTTATGGATTATTCCAGTTCCATTAGTAAGAGGCACTCCATTTGCTACTGCTGTAGCACGGGCTGTAGCTTTGTCTCCCATGTTGTTGATACACTCTGGACTAGGCCCTATAAATACTATTCCATGTCTTTTACAGATCTTTGCAAATTCAGCATTCTCAGCTAAGAATCCATATCCTGGATGAATAGCTTCTGCTCCTGTAACCTCTGCTGCTGCGATTATATTTGGTATTTTTAAATATGATTCAGTACTCATTGCAGGTCCTATACAGATAGCTTCATCTGCTAAAGTTACATGTAAACTATCTTTATCTGCTGCAGAATAAACAGCAACAGTCTTTATTTCTAATTCTTTTGCTGCTCTAATTATTCTAACTGCTATCTCCCCACGGTTAGCGATTAATATCTTCTTAAACATCTTTTTTCCTCCTAATTATTCTCCTATTTTAACCAATACCTTTCCGTATTCGGCAACCTCTCCATTTTTTACTAAAATTTCTTTTATTTCTCCATCAAATTCACTTTCTATATCTGTTTTAATTCCTATTGCTTCTACATATCCAATTTTTTGACCTTTTTTTATTGCCATACCTACTGTAATCATAGGTTTTTCATCTTTACTTATATAGTGAAATCTTCCTACACTTTCAGATATTATCTCTTTTAATTCCTCTACCACAGCTACGTTTTCTTCTACCTCTTCTATTTCTTCTACCTCTTCTACATTTCCTCCTAATACTAACTTAGGCTTCTTTATCAGAAGTTTAAAATCTTTTTCCTCTATAGATATCTCTGTAAGTTGTGACTCACCTATTACTTTTATTATCTCATTGATAGTATTCATATCGTTTTTCATCTTGCCTCCCCATAATCTCTTTTAGTCGCTCTAAATTTTAACACATATAATATCTTCTTTCAAGAAAAAAACACACCTGTTATTTAATCTTCATCTTATCAATTCCCAAGAGATCTCCTACTTGATGAATAAAACCTGAACTTGGTTGTACTTTATATTTTTCACCTAACTCTACCACTCTATTTCCTTCTTTTTCTCGGAGTGCAATGTAGACCTTATGCTTTCCCCTGTGATTTAATAAGATCTGCTTTAATTTGGGTAACTTTATCTTGGTTTCTTCATCTACTAATATATACACTTTAAAACTAGGTACTTCTACTATATCTTCTAAATATTTTAATTCTCTAATAATTATTTTTTTCTCTTCATTTCCACCGAAAAAGTCAAGTTGTACACTACCTTCTAAATATACTGCATTTCCTTCTACAAGGTAGTTAGACAACCTTTGAAAATCATTGGGGAATACAGTGCAACTAATCGTTCCAAAATGATCCTCCAAGGTAAATACCGCCATCATCTGTTTATTCTTTTTCGTTATTATATTTTTCATCTCACTAATTATCCCACAAGTTCTTACATGATGGGGTTTATCAACTTTTAATTCTGATAATTTATCCAATTCATAGACATTTAATAATTCACTATATTTATCCAGCGGATGACCAGTAAAATAAAACCCAAGGTATTCTTTTTCACCTTTTAAGATATTTTCTATTTTATATTCTTCCATAGCTCCCATGGTAAAACTCTCTATAGTTGCACGAGCTTCTCCAAATAAGTTCATCTGCTGTATCTCATCTTCCTTAGCTACACGGGCTGCATAGACCAAAGATTTTTCTATACAACTATATTTTTCCCTTCTATTCCCTGGAAGACTATCTAATGTCCCTGATAATACCAGGGCTTCCAAGGCTTTTTTATTCATCCCTATCTTCTTAGTTCGAATAACAAAATCTTCAAAAGTTTTATACATCCCAAACTCTTCTATATCTTTAATTAATTTTTCTATTATTCCTTCCCCTAAGTTCTTTATGGCAGACATCCCAAATCTTATCTTATTTCCATCTACTATAAATTTATTGTTAACTTTATTTATGTCTGGTAAGCCTACATCTATCCCATGACTTTTTGCATCATCTATATAGAGTGCTAGTCTGTCGTTGTTACCACGTTCAGATGTCATAAGAGCTGCGTAGTAATACTTTGGATAATATTCCTTAAAGTATGCCGTCCAATAAGCTATAAGGCCATAAGCTGCCGAATGAGACTTATTAAATCCATACCCCGCAAATTTATCTATGAGATAGAATACATCTTCTGCTATTTTTTTCTCATAACCATTTTTCACCGATCTTTCAATAAAGGTCAACCTATTTTCTTCCATAAGTTCTGCTATCTTCTTTCCCATGGCACGACGAAGTAAATCAGCTTCTCCTAAAGAATAATTTGCCATAATAGAAGCTATCTTCATTACCTGTTCTTGATAAAGTATTACTCCATAGGTTTCTTTTAACACATCTTCTAAACTTTTATGGGGGTATTTAGCATCTTTTATTCCATTTTTTACATCTATATAATCATCTACCATACCAGATCCGAGAGGTCCAGGACGGTATAGAGCTAAAACTGCAATAACATCATCAAAATTATTTGGTTTTAATTTTTTTAATAATTTTCTAACTCCTCTAGATTCCAATTGAAATATTCCTAAAGTATCTCCCCTTTGGAGTGCGTCATATACCAGTGGTGCATCTAGTGGAATATCACTGAGTTCTATTTTTACTTCCATTCCACTTTTTATATAATCAATAGTTCTTTGGAGTATAGTTAGATTCCGTAACCCCAAGAAATCCATTTTTAATAGACCTAAATCCTCTAATTCCTTCATCTGATACTGGGTACAAATTTGTTCACCTTTAGAATCAGAGTATAACGGTACATCATTGGTCAGAGGATTTTTAGTTATGACTACCCCTGCTGCATGGACAGAAGCGTGTCTAACTTTATTTTCTAGTCCTTTTGATATATCTATTATTTTTTTAGCATCACTATCTGTATCATAGGCCCTTTTAAACTCAACTATCTCACGAATAGCTCGATCTATTGTGTAAAACTGAGGGATTAATTTTGCCAACTTATCCACTTTATATAGAGGAATATTTAAAGCTCTTCCTACATCTCTTATGGCAGCTCTAGCTTTCATAGTCCCAAAGGTAATTATCTGAGCTACCCTGTCTTTACCATATTTTCGTCCTACATATTCTATAAGTTCATGCCGTCTTTCTTGACATATATCTATATCTATATCTGGCATAGATATCCGTTCAGGATTGAGAAATCTTTCAAATATAAGATTATACTTTATAGGATCTAATTCTGTTATTCCAAGGGTATAAGCAACCATACTCCCTGCAGCAGAACCTCTTCCAGGACCTATAGGTATATTTTGTTTTTTAGCATAGTCTATAAAATCCCAAACAACAACAAAATACTCCTCATATTCCATCTTACTTATAATCTCTAATTCATATTCTACTCTCTCTATGACATTTTCCTCTACTCCATTTGGATATCTTTTATCCAAACCATCATAGACTAATTTTCTCAGATATTCATGCACACCTTTAAATTCTTCTCCGACAGCATATTCAGGAAATTTAAATTTACCAAATTCTATCTCTAAATTGCATTTTTCCGCTATCTTTACTGTATTTTCTAAAGCGCCTTCATATCTTCCTAATTTTTCTGCTAACTGTTCCCTACTCTTCATAAACAGTTCATTGGTGTGTATTCTCATCCTCTTTTCGTCATCTATCTTACTTCCTGTCTGTATACAAATCAGTACATCCTGTAGCCCATGCTGACCATAATGAGCATAGTGAACATCGTTTGTTCCTACTACTTGTAAATCATATTCCTTTGCTAGATTATATAATTTGTCATTAAGTGGATATTGCTCAGGAATTCCATTATCCTGTAACTCTATATAGAAATCTTCTTTTCCAAATATATCTACATAAGAATTTATAATACTCTTTAATTCCTCACTAGTTTTTTCATCTCTAATACCACGAGCTATCTCCCCTTGCATACAAGCTGATAACCCTATGAGTCCTTCACTATATTTTTTTAAAATAGTTTTATCTATCCTAGGCTTATAATAAAATCCATCTAAGTATCCTATAGATGATAGTTTCATAAGATTTTTATAACCTACTTCATTTTTAGCTAAGAGTACCAAATGGTAGGTTGTTTTTTCCTTTTCCTCTACAGAGCCCAAGCTTATATAAGCTTCCATTCCTAAGATTGGTTTTATCCCTCTTTTTCTAGCTTTCTTATAAAATTCTATGGCTCCAAACATATTCCCATGATCTGTAATTGCCACAGCATCCATCTTTAGTTCCAGTGCACGATCTAAGTATTCATCTATCTTCCCAACTCCATCTAGGAGGCTATATTCTGTATGTAGGTGTAAGTGTACAAATTTATTTTTCATAGGACCCTCCCATTCTGCTGTTAATAATTATCCCTTTTTACTATATATTATTGAGTATTTATTTTCTATTACCTTTTCTAATACTATTTTAGCACATTTTTTCTAAGGAATACTTATTTTTTTATCAATTAAAAAACCCTCCTACAAAACTAGATTTCTCTAAATTGTAGGAGGTCTTTATTTTTATTTTATTTTTCCTAAAATATCTCTTACTGCTAATATTCCCATTACTGCGGCAATATTTAGTCCACTTCCATAACCTGAGCTATCTCCTACTGAATAAAGTCCATTTACAGTAGTTTCCATATTTGAATCGATAGTCATCCTTGTACTTCTAAACTTTATCTCTGGAAAGTATAATAATAGATCGTTAGATGCAAATCCAGGAGTTACCTTATCATGCACCTCTATAAATTCCATTATATTATCTAAAATTCTCTTTGGACAAGCTAAAGATATATCTCCTGCAACATAGTCTTCTGTTGTAGGTTCTATGTTCAATCTAGATAACCTCTCCTCTGTAGATCTTCTACCTGCTTTAAGGTCACCATATGATTGGCATAATACCTTCCCACCTGTTAACATAGTTGACATCTTAGCAATAGAAGCCGCATATTCAAAGGGTTGATTAAATGGTTCTGTGAATGATTTAGTACATAATAACGCTAAGTTTGTATTTGTTGATTTTTTATTTTTATATGCATGACCATTAGCTAGCATAATACTGTCGCTATGTTTTTCTACAGCTATAAATCCACTTGGATTACTACAGAAAGTTCTCATCTTATCGTTGTATTTTTTAGTATAAAATACCATCTTTGCTTCATAGAAATTTTTATTGACAACTTTCATTACTACATCAGGAATTTCTACCCTTACACCGATATCTACCGACCCTGCACTATAACCTATTCCGTGTCTTTGGCACATTTTCATCATTTGCTTAGCTCCACTTCTACCTAAAGCAGTTATGATGTTATCACTATAAAAAGTTTTCTCTCCTTCTTTAGTCTCAACAATTGCAGCTTTTACCTTTCCATCTTCTATTATTAAATCTTTAAAATCTGAATTTGAGACAAATTCTATCCCTTTTTCTAAAAGAGTTTTTATTAATTTAGAATATAACTCTCTCGAACCATCAGTTCCTAAATGCATAGTAGGAGTATCTACTAATTGAATATCATTTTCAATACATCTTCTTTTTATTAATTCCATCTCATCATTATAAATTAATCCTGTAGGTTCATCATCGAATCCAAAACCTTTATAGATATCTGCAACATACTGGATAGTCTCATTGACTAAAGCTTTACTTGTTATAGTATGTACGTCTCCTCCTACTCTATAATCCATATTGAATTTTGAATCAGAGTAAGCTCCTGCTCCACTGACACCATAAATAATAGCACAAGTAGGACATTTCACACATCTACCTAGTTTTTCTTTAGGACATACTCTTTTATCTAACATTTGACCCTTATCTATTACCAATATCTTAAGGTTTGGATTTTTATGGATAGCTTCATACGCTCCAAAGACACTAGCTTGTCCACCACCAGCAAATATAATATCGTATTTCATTTCATACCTCCTAAAAATTAAAAAAATCTAAGTAT
>Ga0316197_10004137_pt1 | contig 10314 bp, 5 predicted proteins | sample OudBiesiAoxic_MG_FD_204939 | JGI IMG/M metagenome (GOLD analysis project Ga0316197, IMG submission 204939) | Coastal sediment microbial communities from Oude Bieten Haven, Netherlands - site A oxic | ecosystem: Environmental > Aquatic > Marine > Coastal > Sediment | place: Netherlands... | reverse complement strand
TCATCGCAAAAACGCCGAAACCGGGTACACCGTGCACCATGAAAGGCGTGGTCAGCCAAAAACGCGTGTAATGACGGGTCAATGCGTCATCTTTGCTGACAGTGACATTCGGCCGTCCACTGGCATAGCGCGGTGCGTCGACAGATAGGACAGCAGCAATCTCGGCAACCAAGGGTGGTGACACCAGCACATCGGCATCCAGATAGATCAGAACCTCGCCCTTCGCAGCCATTTCGCCCGCGTTCCATGCGTTCAGTTTGCCGCCTTCGGCGAGGTCCAGCACCGTCCAGCCCCAACCCTTTGAAAGAGCGTGGGGCCGGTACCCATCGGCAATCTCAACGGTAGTATCCGTGCAGCCATTGGCGATGATCACGACCTCCACCTCCCCCTCTGCCGGATCAGAGGCCAGCAAGGCATCGAGACATGCAGGCAGATAATCAGCCTCGTTATGGGCCGGGATCAGGACAGAGGTGATCACTGGAAGGCCACCAGTGCGTCCCAGCGGGGATTATCATCATCCAGATGACGCAATGACCCCCATGAGCCCCATTTGGTGGGCGCATAGACATCCGAATAGGCATTGAAAAGCTGACCGCCCATGGCCTTCCACCCTTTTAACAACGTCTCATAAAGCCTTCCCATTTCAACAGAATAATTGAAATGATGCATGAACGCGGTGAGTTCCTGATCCTCAACCTGCGGGCCAATGCCCACCAGATGCGTGCCGCCTTCGTACATGATCAGGTCAAGCCCGTTCGCCCGTGCGACAGCCGCATGATAAGGCCAGACCCGCCCCAACAGATCACTGAGCGTATCCGCCGGATCGCCACTGACGGCACCATCCATCAATTCCCGCCCCGCCAGTTCTGACGCCAAATCATACCTGTGCGCTGCGATGTATTCGGCCTCGGCCTGCCCACTCAACCCTTCGGCTTGCGCGGTCGCCTTGGCTTGCGCTTCACTTTCGGTCAGCCATGCCCGGACCATTGGTCCACGTTCCTCTACCCCCAAAATGCCGCCAAAGTAGCCCGTGACCGCATAGGCATCGAAAGCCTTCACCGGGGGAGGCAGCCCTTCCTTTACAGCCAGCGGTGCTGTCAGTGCCTCGATCTCCAGCCCCAGCCAGCCGGTCTGGCTTGAGATCACGTTGACCAGCCGCCCTTCAGGCGCCCCTTCAAAAACCTCTGACCAAATCCGCGCCACTTCCGCCGCACGAAGGCCGTAGAACTGCATCCACTTGTCCTTTTCCCCCCACCGGTCCATCGCTGCCGCATCGGCCCATCGGGCCTGTTCGAATTGCCAGTTCCAGACCTCATTCGAGAATTCGGCATAGACGGTAAGCGTGGGATCAAGTCGATCCCGAACAATTTCTGCAAAGGCGCGGACAAAGGCATCATCGGCCAGATGCGGCACATTGAACCAAACGTCTTTCTCCAGCTCATTTGCCAGATCAATCATCACTTCGATGGGCACGCCAGAAGCATAGGTCACATCGTCCGGCTTTGGCCGGTCCACCCAATCGGACAGTTCAGAATTGTTCGTCTCCATCCAGTCCATAAACCGCAGCGCGCGGAACTGACCGATGCGGCCCGTCCATACGGGATTGAACTGCGCCCCACGATCAAAGCGGCCTATGTTGTCCTCCTTGATCACCGTGATGTTTCTGGGCGGGTCCGTGGTGTTGATCCGCTGAATGCGCACATCAACACTGCCCGGACCGGGGGCATAGTCAAACGACACCTCGCCCCGGCCATAGCGCACGTTGTCCGCACGGCCTGACACTTCGATCACACCTTTGCCGTCAAAGCGCAGCTTGTAGCGCCCCTTGAGCGAAACTGCCGCTTCCGGCATGTCCGTAAAAATCAGCGTGCCGATGCTGCTGAGTGACCTTGGCATCCGCAGCGGCCAGCCTTCCGGGTCCAGAAAACCACCGGCTTCTAGTTCGTCATATTCCATACCTCCCCATTGACCTGGTTTGTGCCCGATCCAGCGCCGCGCGGTTTTCATCAGATCAAGGAAAGGTACCTGCGGGCTCCAGTCCGTGACGGCAGCCAGACCGATGGCGACAGCATTGCTGCCCGGCAAGGCACCGTCTGGCACCTGCACCAAATCGGGAACCGGGCTGGTCGGTGGACCGGTGGGGGCGGCCGGGGCTGTGATGGAGCGCGCTGGCTGCGTTGGGACTGTTGGTGTGGGGTTGACCCCCTCGTAGGCCTGTACCGCCGCCCATGCGATGCGTTGGAAAACACGCGCCAGATCTTCGTCCGGGGTCTTAAATGATTTGCCGAAACTGTCCTTGAAATCGCGCGGCAGGCCCACCGGGTCAAGCCCGGTAAGGGTGGCGTACTGCACCATGGTGACAAAGTAGTGGCCCGCGTCGTTGAGGTGGATGTCATCGTCGAACAGCTCTGAAATACCGCTTAAAGCCGGCACCTTGCCCGCCGCTATTTCATCAGACAACAGCGCCAGCGCCTGCCCGGCTGGGATCAATGATACATTGGCCGCGCCAGAGCGACTGCCTGCCGCCACCTCGGATACGATCCCTTCCCACACAGGCAGGTCCTGATCCAGCCGGGCGCGCCACGGGATATCGGCCTTATCGTCGTATTCGACGGTCTCCCGAGTCCCGCTTTTCAGGCTGTGCCAAGTTTCTTGAACATAGATATGCACCTCAGGATTTGCAGCGGTGGCAAGACCAGCAAAAGCCTGGGCGAAGACATCTGTTTCCGACCACGTAACGTGGTTCGCCAACGGGATTGCTTCTGTCAGGATCAGATGGGTCACACCACCTTCGGGCAAAATAATGCGGGCATCGACGCCTTCCGCAGTGTCGGATTCGTTCCAGTTATAGCGGAGCGGCGCGCCGTTGATGATCTGGGCCTGAACGCGGGCGTCACCGGTGCCGGCCAGCAAAGCTTGCTCCAGCATCGTCGGCCCCGTGGTCCCAAACAGGCTGTGGCCCACCATCAGGACGGAAAAGACGGAAGCCAGCCCGGTCATACCGCGACGCCTGTTTCGGGGTGACGCTGCACCACGTTCCAAACGATACGCTGCATCAACGCGGCCACCTCTGGCGAGGGTGCTGTGGCAGGTGTCCCATCTGCGCGATCAAGCTGTCGCGGCAGTCCTACGGGCGAGCGGTGATAGAGCACGGCATAATGGGTGAGCGCCACCAGATAAGCCCCCAGATCATTGAAATGGATCGTGTCCGGCGTGCCGTCCTCGCGTTTGGCAAAAAGGTCATGGACCTCTGACACCTGAGCTATGCCGCCTTGCTCTTCTACTGCCCGGACAAGAGCAGCTTTGACCTGCCCTGCCGGGATCAGATGGATGGGCGCATCGCCGCTCAGCAACGCAGGATATTTGATCTTGTCCTGCCAGTATTTTCGCAAATCCCGGTCGATCCGGTACAGCCATCCGTTGCCGTCGTCGGTATGGTGCCATGTTTCATAAAGGTAGATGCGGGTATCGGGGTTCGCCCCCCACGCAAGCCCGGCCCAGCGGGCAAGGTATTCGGCACTGTCATGGTACCGGATAGCATCCGCAATCTCGACCATTTCGGTCAAGACGACACAGTCATATTCGCCTGACCCCAAAGCCTCCTTCGCGGGGCGGAACCGGGGGTGAGCGTTCTCCTGATCGAAGCCGTTGATCGCAAGATCAGGCTCCCAGTGTTCTTTCAGGGACGTGCCCCAGCCCAGCTGGCTGTCATAGCGATGTCCCTCACCTGCCAACTGCGCCAGCATTGCCGGCATATCGCGGCCCACGAGTGAATGGCCCAGATGATAGACGTTCAATGCACCGGATGGCTTGGACAGCGGCGTGGCATAGAGCGCCTCAGCGGCCGCGATCTGCTGCCGACGCGTGATCACGCGGTAGGCCCCATAAGCCCCCGCGAGGGCCAAAACACCAAGAACGGCGCGACGGGTGAAAGGTGGCATCGGATCAGGCTCCTTTGAGCGCAACCTGACGTGTTGTGACGGCCGTGACAAGGTGGCCATCCACCGCATCAAACCGGCCCGGCAGGCGGTCGCCCGCTGCAAATGGCCCTGCTGGCCTGACGAAAGTTGCCGTGAAACGTTGGGCCGTCAGGTCAAGCGTGACTTCCATGTGATCAAAGCCAAAGAGCATCCGTGATGCAGGGTATTGCGCCTTGTAGGCGGCCTCTTTCGCGGAGAAAATCAGTTTCGCCAGCCGCGCCTGCTCTGGTCCGGCAATCCGCGCGATTTCCGCGTCTGAACAAATGGTCGAGAGCAGGCCAGGCGTCAGATCGGTGTTCGGTTCAATATCCAATCCAATAAGCAGTGGCGCATCGGTGACAGCCGCCGCACAGAGCGTGTCGCTGTGCGAGATGCTGCCTTGAATACCCGCAGGCCAGACAGGTGCGCGGTCTTCGGCGGCGGGAATGGATCTGGCATCCAGCCCAAGCCCCGCCATGGCTGCACGTGCTGCCGCACGTCCGGCAGCGAATTCATTCCTGCGGGCTGGAAAGGCACGGGTCAGATGGGCGTCTTCCCCCGCCATAGGCTCAGGCTGCCGGACACGGGGGTCCGTTACCGCAACAGACACAGGACCGTCAAAGAGCGTGGAAATAACCGCTTGGGCCTGGTCCAACCTGTCCGGGCTGCCCAACTGCATCACGCACCTGCCCTACTGCGTCCGGCACGCATCGCCCGACGTTTGGACATGGTTTCGGTCTTGGCCGGTGCAGGCTCCGGCGCTGGCGTCGATTTGGTTTCGGACTTACCGCCGATCTTGTCGATATGCGCGGCCAGTGTTGCAAGTGTTGGGAAACGGAAGATATCGGTGATCGACAGCCTGTCCGCACCCAGCGCCGCGCGGATATCGCGGTGCGCTTGCACTGCCAGAAGGGAATGTCCGCCCAGCACAAAGAAGTTGTCCTCTCTCCGGATATCGGCGACGCCCAGCAGCGCAGTCCAGACCTGAGTGATGGCCATCTCGGCCCCGCTTGCCGCAGCGGCGGGTGCTGACGTGGTTGTGGACTGACGCGGTTTCGGTGCAGGCAGCGCTTTGCGGTCGATTTTTTTGTTCGGCGTAAGCGGCATGGTGTCCAGCGTGACGATGGCGCTAGGGACCATGATCGCGGGCAAGTCCTGAGCTAGTTTTCCTTTGACTGCCTCTTCGTTCACGAGTTCGCTGGCCGTGACATATCCGACAAGTTGCGCCCCGCCGCTGGTCTCTCGGGCGATGACAACAGCTTGGCTAACGCCCGGTTGCTCTGCCAAACGGGCTTCGATCTCGCCCAGTTCGATCCGATGCCCGCGTATCTTGACCTGCGCATCGGCACGTCCTGAGAAGTGCAGAACGCCCTGCGCATCCCACGCCGCCAGATCGCCGGTGCGGTAGAGCTTGCCATGGCCGAATGGATTGTCGACGAAGCGCTCCGCCGTCATCGCGTCGCGCTGCCAATAACCCAGAGTGACACCGTCACCGCCGATCCACAATTCACCTTCTATACCAATAGGTTGTGGGCGCATATCAGCACCAAGGACAAAGACCTGCGTGTTCGCAATCGGCGTGCCGATGGGTGCAGTCGCAGCTTCGCTATCCGTAACCCTCTGCGTGGTTGACCAAATCGTCGTTTCGGTCGGGCCATACATGTTCTGGATCGTGGCCCCGGTGCACGATTGCAGCCCCTTGACCAATGAGCCCGGCAGCGCCTCACCCCCGATCATCAGGTGCTTGATGCGGCCCAGTGCCATGCGGGCCTCGTCATTGCTGACCAGCATCTGCGCCATGGAGGGCGTGCATTGCAGATGGGTAACGCCATGCCGTATGATCTGCGCGGCGAGAGAGAAATCGTCTGCATCCAGTGCGCCGTCCGCGTTGGACAGCTTGAGCACTTCTGCAAGTGGCTTTAGCCCTTCCATGACAAGCGCGGGATCAATGCCATAGTCGATCAGGCAGGCGATTTCATCCACCCCGATGCGTTTGAGTTCCTCCACTCGCGCCACACCATCGGCCACGGTGCCAAAAAGGCCGCTGTCGTTGAAGTAGCGCTGAAATGCAAATTCAAGAATCGCGTCAAGTTCTTCGTCCGACAGGCCCTCAAGGTTCAGATCAAAAGCGTTCGTCGTCCCCTCGGGCCGTTTGAAGGCCGGGAAGGCCCAAGCGTACTGCTTGATCAGCGCAGCGGCCGCGCGCAGGTAGTCCTTCATCGGGCCACGCGCAATCGCTTCAGCGTGTTCCCGGGTATCGGAAAGAAAGCTGTGCAGCATCAATGTGACGGTGAAATCCGCGGGATCATGGCCCGCATCGCGCAGGGCCTGATGGTAGATCTTGATCTTGTCGGCGACCTCATCAATCGACTGGCCCAAGAGATGTGTCAGAACATTCGCACCGATCTCGCCCGCTTCTTTCCAGGTTTGCGGGTTCCCGGCGGTGGTGACCCATACCGGCAATTCCCTTGATACCGGACGCGGCTGTGTGATGACCGCGTGCATCGTGCCATCCTGTTTGGGAAACTCGACCGGTTCGCCCCGCCACAGTGCGCGCAATTGGTCGATGGCAGCATACATTGCAGGCTTATTGGCTGGCGGCGTGTTCTCTGGTCGCAGGACGAAGTCATCGGGCTGCCAGCCAGATGCGATGGCCAGCCCGACCCGACCGTTGGTCAGGTTGTCGATCACCGCCCATTCCTCGGCAATCCGGGCAGGATGATGAAGCGGTGCCACGCATGACCCTGCCCTGACAGCAAGGTTCTGTGTCACGGCGGCGACTGCAGCACCGGTCACGGATGGGTTGGGATAGGGACCGCCGAAAGCGTGAAAGTGCCGCTCAGGCGTCCAGACCGCGTTGAAGCCATGGGCATCGGCGAATTTCGCGCCCTTCAGCAACAGTTCATATTTTTTGGGACCAACGCCATCGTCGTTACCCCAGTACATCAGGTTGAAATCCATCTTGCGATCAGAAATCGCGATCGGACCATTCGACACCAGCGTGCGGCTTTCATCACCCGCCAGCACCACCTTGAAGCCACGTGCGAGCGTCCAGAACAGCTCAAGCACCGAGATGTCAAAACTGAGAGAGGTTACCGCAAGCCAGACGGCACCGGTCTCATAGTCAATCCGGTCGTCCATCCCGGCAAAGAAGTTCGCAACATTGCCGTGGCTGACCATGACGCCCTTGGGCGTCCCGGTAGAGCCGGACGTATATATAAGATAGGCCAGATCGTCGGCGGTCGCGGTGGGCGACGGATTGTCCTCCGGTGCCGATTGAAGGGCGGGATCGCTGTCAATCAGAACGACCTGCGCGTCATGCCGGGGCAACTGGCCTGCCAATCCGCTTTGCGTCACGATCAGCGGTGCTGCACTGTCTGCGATGTAGTGAGAAATGCGATCGGTGGGGTACCCAGGATCAAGCGGCACATAGGCGCCACCAGCCTTCAGGATACCTAGCGCACCGACCAAAAGGTCAACGCCACGCGAAGTGTATAGACCGACGGGCGTGCCAGCTGTCGCGCCGCGTTCACGCAACAGATGCGCCAGCTTGTTGGCACGGGAGTTGAGCGCGGCGTAGCTGAGTGTTTCACCCTCAAAAACAACGGCTTCTGCGTCGGGCGTGGCCGCCACCTGAGCCTCGAACGCCGCATGGATGGTGATGCGGTCATAGTCCCGGTCCGTGTCGTTCCACGTCTTTAGTTGACGCTGCTCTTCAGCGGCAGGCAATGCAATGACTTCCTCACAGGTGCGCGCATTCCCAAGGGCGGCGAAAGCGGCCTCAAATCGCGCTGCAAGCAGGTCCGCGCCCTCGTCACTCACGCGGGTCGCGTCATGGATCATGCGCGCGCTACCATCGGAGAGGCACAGCGTGACCGCAGCGCCCACAACCGCCTGATCCGAGAATGACAGCGCAACGGCAGGTGTGCCGGTGTCTTCAATTGCGGGATCGCGCAGCGGCAGATCAAGGGCAAACCCACCCTTTTCCCCAGCACGGTCCAGTTGCCGAGAAACTTGGTCCTGCACATTAGCAACAGGATCGGCCCTATGAGCGGTCAGTGTCAGCGGAATCCAGGACGCGACGAGAGGATGCGCGGCATTAAAAGGCAGGGCCATCATGCCCGCCTCAGCATTGGCGCTGCGGAGCAGCACAAGGCCCGCAGCATTGGCAAGCGCAGATGAGGGAGCATCGGAAGGGCAGACCAAAGCGCGGTCTCTCAAGTCGGCAGCGACAGTCGCTGCGCTGACAAGCGGTACATCAATCGGTGCGAAATCCGCCAACACGCTCCGCCAATGAGCCTCATCCTTGACATTGAGCTCTGCAAGATCGGGCTTAGCAACCTGGTCCCCGACGCGAATGCTTTTCGTCAGATCGACGGCATCTCCGTTCAGCGCCGTGAGGCCGCGCAGGGTGACCGGCGCTGTCTCCGTGCCAATCGTCACTTCGTTCGCTTTAACATCAAGCACTTCACCTGCCGGGCTGGCAGGTTGGTCGCACAGGGCAAGGTCGGCCACACGCAGGAACGATCCGTCCAGACCAAGTTTAGGGGTCGTCAGCGGGTTCCAGTACGTCCCGAAATCAAGGCCCCGAACAAGTGCGGAGAGCACATTGGCAGGCTGTGAGAAATCCAGCAGGCCCATGTTTTCGGGCCGCTTGTCCCTTGAGAAATAGCTGCGCTCGTCAAGATCCTGAGCCGACCGCTCCAACGTACCGGACTCCAGCTGCGCCAACACACTGGCAAAGCTCTCCATGCCAGCGGCGTAGCACTTGGAATTCAGGCTAAAGGCCGTCTCATCCGGTGCAATGTCGACCATTCGCTGTTCCAGCAGGTCGCCTTCGTCCACCCCGCCTTCGATCACGTGCCAGCTGACACCGTGGGTCGTTTCCCCATTGATGATGGCCCAAGCGGGCGTGTTCAGCCCGGCGTAGCGGGGCAACGGACCATCGTGAAAGTTGATCGCCCCCTTGGCAGGCAGCGCCAGCACGTCATCGGGGATCATCCGCAGGTTGGCGATACTGAGCAACCAATCCACATGCACAGCCGTACTCAACAGCTGACGCGGGTCCGAATGCACGGCGATCCCCTGCCCCTCGGCCCAGTCGCGCACCGTGTCATCCCGTGAGACAACAACCACGACGTTGTGACCGCCTGCGCGGATCATGTCGCCGCAGGCAATTGTCAGGGATTCGTCACCCATCAGAACAACGGTAAAGCCGCTTGGATTAAATGTGGCGGTCATGATTTTTCCTCCGATACAGGACGGCGGGAGAGCTGTTGAGGGCGCTCAAGCGATAGGCCAAGGCCAAAGCGCATGAGGTCGCGATAAAAGCCGCGAGGATCTTGGCGGGGGCGCCCGGTCAGCGCGCATCGCGTGATGTGGATGGCACCCCCTGCAAGTTTGGCCAGAAAGGCAGCTGCGGCGTATAGGCGCCCATGATTCTTCACGAAATAATGACGGCGGGACGCGTACCAGTAGGCTGGGATACGCTCCCACGTTTTCATCCCGGTTGAGACGGATCCAATGTGGACGACGCGTGCGTGTGGCAGATACCAGCATCCCCAGCCAGCATTCGCGCCGCGCTTGCAAAGGTCTGTTTCTTCGAAATAGAGGAAAAAGGTCTCGTCAAAATGGCCGATCTCTTCCAGCATCTTGCCCCGGATCAGCACACTTGCCCCTGCAACCCAATCAACGCGTGCAGTTTCGGTCGGCAGGTCGGGGGCCACGACAGAGCGCCGCAGCAAGCGCGTGATCGGACCAAACCGTGCGGCCCCCTCGAACTCGCCCGCGATGGAAGGGAACCGGAAGGCGGTCGTGTGATCAAGGTTGTCTTCGCCGCGCACATGGCTGCCTGCAAACCCGGCCTTCGGCGTGTCCCGCAAATGCTGCAAAAGTCGGGGCAAACAGCCCTTGTCCGGGAAAGCGTCAGAGTTCAGCAAATAGAAATAGTCAGGCGCGCTGCCATCGGACATGCCAGCGGCAAATCCGATATTGTTTCCCGCGCCAAAGCCGCCGTTGGTGTCTGACAGGATCAGACGCACGCGGTTGTTTTGGTCCCATCCGCGTTCTGAAATCTCGCGCGTCAGGATCCCGGCAGAACCGTCGCCAGAGGCGTTATCCACGATGACGAGTTCCGCATTCATCCCTTCCATGTCAGCAAGCGCGGCCTGCGCCGCGCGCAAGGTCATCTGCGGCGTGCGGTAATTGAGGATGATCACCAGGATGCGGGGGCGGTTGGTAAGCTCTGTCATTCGGCTGCAGTCGCTTGGTGCCAGACGTCGTCCTTGTCTTGAAGTGCCGCTGCGATGACCTCACGCAGCTCCTGCGCCAGCGTGGTAACATTCGGGGCCAACAC
>Ga0316197_10004136_pt1 | contig 10316 bp, 6 predicted proteins | sample OudBiesiAoxic_MG_FD_204939 | JGI IMG/M metagenome (GOLD analysis project Ga0316197, IMG submission 204939) | Coastal sediment microbial communities from Oude Bieten Haven, Netherlands - site A oxic | ecosystem: Environmental > Aquatic > Marine > Coastal > Sediment | place: Netherlands... | reverse complement strand
CGCCATAAACGAGAAGATTCCAAAACATTAGCCTTATCAACACAGCATAGGCGCTTAGAACGTTTTTCCGCCATCTCAAAGCCTTTTTTTGCCAAACGCTGTATTTCTTTTCGCGTATAAGTACATGTATCATAAGCTGTATCCCCATTGTCCTCTCTTCCCCGTTTACCAAAATAGATACCACCGGTAAGTTCTCTTAAAAAAACGAGATCCGTTCCTTCAATGCGCTCCCTTTTTAAAGGTGATTTATCAATTAGAGATGGAAACGTAAATGTAGGTCTGACATTTGCAAACAATCCCAACTTTTGCCTCATTCTCAATAAACCCTGTTCCGGGCGGACTTTGGCCGATGGATCGTTATCATATTTAGGATGGCCTATAGCGCCAAAAAGTACAGCGTCTGAAGTAGCACATATATCGTGAGTTTCGTCAGGGTAGGGGTCCCCGCCTGCATCAATAGCTGCAGCTCCTGTTAAGGCCGGTCTCCAATTTATATCGTGATTATATTTTTTGGCCAAAGCATCGCATACTTTTACAGCCTGATCTATTACTTCTGGTCCAATTCCATCTCCGGCTAAGAGCGCTATATTTAGTTTCATATTATTTCTGAAGTCTGATTAGTAGAAAAATTAGTGTTTATTTAGATACTTTAAATGATATTCAACATTTTTTCAGTTGCCTTGATGGCAGAAACGGTCTGATCCGAATCCAAGCCTCGAGTAATAAATTCATTTCCTTTATCCTGCCAGGTAATGATGGTTTCACACAATGCATCAGAGTTACTTCCGGGAGGTATTCTTACTGCATAATCAGTTAGAATTGGCAGTGCTATTTTTTTTGAGTTATATACTTTTCTCAGGGCATTCATAAAAGCATCAAACTGACCATCTCCCTGTGCATTCTCTTCATAAGACTCGCCATTAATTTCTACTGCCACTGTTGTAGAAGGTTTAAGACCTTTGGAATGTGTTAGTACATAGGATTTAACAAAGACTTTTTGTTGAAAAGATTCACTATCCAAAACATCCGAAATGATATATGGAAGGTCCTCTTTAGTTACTTTCTCTTTTTTATCCCCCAGCTCAATAATACGTTGAGTTACTCTTTTAACTTCCTCGTCATTAAGCGTGAGTCCCAATTCCTGAAGATTCTTTTGAATATTAGCTTTTCCCGAAGTTTTACCGAGAGCATATCTCCGCTTTCTACCGAAACGTTCCGGTAATAAGTCATTGAAGTATAAGTTCTTTTTATTGTCTCCATCTGCATGTATACCAGCAGTTTGTGTAAATACATTATCGCCAACAATAGGCTTATTTGCCGGAATGCCAAATCCGGTAAATGTTGATACTATTTTGCTGACTTTAAAAAGGGAAGATTCATTCACATTATTCTGGATTTCCGGCATAAAGTCATTTATTACCGCCACAACACTGGCCAATGGAGCATTACCAGCGCGTTCTCCCATTCCATTTATTGTTAGATGCAATCCGTGGCAACCAGCCTTTAGGGCCTCCATTACATTAGCAACGCTTAGGTCATAATCGTTATGGCCGTGAAAATCAAAATGTATATTTGGATAACGGGCAACAATTTGTGAGATAAAATCAAATGTTTCTCCATGGGTTAAAATACCAAGAGTATCCGGTAATAATACTCTTTTAATTGGCTGGGCTGTAAGGAAGTCGAGATATTTAAATACGTACTCTGGTGAATTACGCATCCCATTACTCCAATCCTCCAGATAAACGTTTGTCGTAATCCCTTGTTCCTTTGCCAGACGAAGGACTTGGGCAATATCTGCGAAGTGTTCGTCTGGTGTTTTTTTAAGTTGATATGTCAAATGATTCAAAGAACCCTTGGTTAAAAGGTTTTGAACTCTGGCACCAGTCTTTTCCATCCATTTGAGCGAAAGACCATCATCTACAAAAGTAAGTACTTCAATACGATCTAAATATCCTACACTCTTGGCCCAACCTGTAATTTGCTCAACAGACTTAAATTCCCCTTCTGAAACTCTGGCAGATGCAATTTCTATGCGATCTACTTTCAATTCATCTAGAAGAAGTTTTGCAAGGGTTAACTTTTCGGCGGCAGTAAAGGATACTCCTGAGGTCTGTTCTCCGTCCCTCAATGTGGTATCCATTATTTCAATCTTCCTCTTATTCATGCTAAAGGGTAATCTTACGAAGTAAGATTTTATTTAATTTTTAGAGAGGTGCGTCCTTCTCAAACAAGACAATTTCAGGTTTTATATTAAGCAAATAATCAATATCATCAAATCCGTTTAGTAAGTTTTCTTTCTTATAGTCATTTATTTCAAAACTCTCTTTTTCTCCTGTTGACTTTATAGTAAAAGTTTGTTCGGGGAGATTGACTTCGAATTCAGTATTAGGATCTGCTTCAATGGCCTCGAAAATCTTTACTAGAAAGTTCGGACTTACCTGAACAGGTAAAACACCAATATTCATACAATTACCTCTGAAAATATCGGCAAAAAAACTACTCACAACACATCGAAATCCATAATCATAGATAGCCCATGCGGCATGTTCTCTCGAAGAACCAGATCCAAAATTTTTCCCACCTACTAGGATTTTACCACTATAAACGGGGTTGTTCAGCACAAATTGATCTTTGGGGGTATTGTCAGCATTATATCTCCAATCACGAAAAAGGTTATCACCAAAACCCTTGCGCTCTGTCGCTTTAAGAAACCTTGCCGGGATAATCTGATCCGTATCTACATTTTCAATTGGAAGCGGAACTGCTGAAGTGGTTAAAACTCTAAATTTATCGTATGCCATTAGTACTTGTTTCCGTTAATTATTAATATAAAATTATGCTGTTTCAAAAACCATCAACTCCCTTGGGTCTGTTACCTTTCCTGTAACCGCTGCGGCCGCTGCAACCAAAGGACTAGCCAGGAGTGTTCTTGCTCCGGGACCTTGCCTGCCTTCAAAATTTCTGTTAGACGTGCTAACAGCATATTTACCGGCTGGAATTTTATCGTCATTCATGGCCAGACAAGCAGAACAGCCTGGTTCTCTCAATTCAAAACCAGCCTCATTTAGGATATCCAGGAGACCTTCTTTTTTAATCGCGTCTTCTACTTTATGGGAACCCGGAACCAACCAAGCTGTAACGTTCTTTGCCTTTTGTCTTCCTTTTATCAAACTGGCAAAGGCCCTGAAATCTTCAATCCTGCCATTAGTGCAACTTCCAAGGAAAACAAAATCTATTTCTTTCCCCAGCATATTATCACCTTCTTCAAAGTTCATATATTGAAGGGATTTCTTATAGGTAGCAGCACCGCCCTGAATGGATTCAGATTTAGGAATACCACCTGATATTCCAATTCCCATTCCCGGATTAGTCCCATATGTAATCATAGGTTCAATATCTTCACCGTTGAAAGTAACTTCATGATCAAAAATAGCATCCTCATGCGTATACAAGGTTTCCCAATACGTCATAGCCTTATCCCAGGCTTCGCCTTTTGGAGTAAACTCTCTATTTTTTATATAGTGAAATGTTTTCTCATCAGGAGCAATCATACCCCCGCGTGCCCCCATTTCGATACTTAGGTTACATACGGTCATGCGTCCTTCCATTGACATCTGTTTAAAAACCTCCCCGGCATATTCAACAAAATACCCGGTTGCGCCTGAAGTACTCAATTTGGATATAATATAAAGGGCGACATCTTTAGGCGTAACCGCATTATTAAGCTTTCCATTTATGGAAATACGCATGCTTTTTGGCTTAGGTTGCATAATGCACTGGCTGGCTAAAACCATTTCTACTTCAGACGTACCAATACCAAATGCTATAGCTCCAAAAGCACCGTGTGTTGAAGTATGTGAGTCCCCACAAACAATGGTTGCGCCGGGTAATGTAATTCCATTTTCAGGTCCTATTACATGTACGATACCATTTTTTTCATGACCCAGACCCCAGTACGGAATTTGGTGTTCTTTTGCGTTTTGTTCCAAAGCCTTCAATTGGTTAGCAGATAAAGGATCTTTAACCGGAAGATGTTGGTTAATTGTAGGCGTATTATGATCTGCTGTTGCAAAAGTGCGTTCTGGATATAAGACTTTAATATTCCTATTTTTTAGACCCAAAAATGCCACCGGACTTGTTACTTCGTGAACAAGATGACGGTCAATAAAGAGCACATCTGGTCCATTCAATACCTTTTTGACTACATGTGAGTCCCAAACTTTATCAAATAGTGTTTTTTTCATAAATATTTAAATAACTAAGAAATAGCTTTTTAGCACAGCCAACAAATGTATGAAATACAAACAAAATCGAGTAAAACAATGTACCTTAAAATTACGATGTTCAATGAGCTTGACACGTGTATAAAATATTGATAATCAATTATATAAATACATTATAACTACTTAATAGTTTTATGTTAATGGTGGGCAGCATACTGGTATTTTAGCCGTATGTAAAAATTTCAATAGCATTTTATTACAATTCTGGATTAACATGACCAGACTTTGGTTTAACATTACTGTAACGATTACATGCAAATCCAATAACTATCTTTAAAAGACCTAACAACTTATTTCACAATTAAAAAACAAACTCATGAAAAAAAATTACAAAAAAGCTTCACTGTTTTTACTAGTTGCCCTAATGTTTTTTAGCATTAATGGTAATGCACAATTAGACTTACCCAGAGGTAGTCAAAAAGCAAAAGTTTCACAGCGAATAGGAATAACAGATATCTCTATTTCTTATTCAAGACCTGCTGTAAAGGACCGGGAGATTTGGGGAACGTTGGTGCCTTATGGCATGAACAATCTGGGGTTTGGAACGGCCAAGGAATCTCCATGGCGGGCCGGAGCAAATGAAAACACCATAATTAAATTTACGGATGATGTTAAGATCGAAGGGCAACCATTGAGTGCCGGTAAATACGGACTGCACATGATTCTTTACGATGACAACAATGCAACTGTAATTTTTTCTAAAAATTATGAAGCCTGGGGCAGCTATTTTTATGAACCAAATGAAGATGCATTACAGGTCGATGTTGTTACGAAGGAGATTCCACATGTTGAAGAGCTAACTTATCTTTTTACTGAGGTTGGTGCCAATTCTGTACTGGCTTCATTAAACTGGGAAAAGAAACAAATACCTTTTAAAATTGAAGTTGATGTATCTGATATAGTCCTGGCCGATATACGTCATAAACTACAGAATTCTCCCGGTTTTAACCGGCAAACCTGGGAGCAGGCGGCAAACTATTCACTTAATAATGGTGGAGATCTTGATGAGGCACTTGGCTGGATAGATGCTACTATTGAAGGAATGTTTTTTAGTCAAAAATCTTTCAACAACCTCAGTATAAAGGCAAGAATTCTTACAAACCAGGGAAAAACTTCGGAAGCAGATGCGGTAATGGATGAAGCTTTGGGTCTTGCAACAATTTTAGAAGTTCATGGCTATGGAAGACAATTAATTGCTCAGGGCAAAAAAGAAAAAGCGATGGAGGTTTTTAAAATGAATGCAAAAAATCATAAAGGGCAGTGGCCCGTTGATTATGGATTAGCAAGAGCTTATTCTGCTATGGGTAACTATAAAACTGCACTAAAACATTTAAAAATTGCAGCAAAAAGAGCACCTGATCAGATTAATAAGGATGCTATTGCCACTAATTTAACAAAGCTCGAAAAAGGCGAAGGAATTAACTAAATAACTTTTTCTTTCGATATAATATTGAGAGCCGGATGAATTCCGGCTCTTAACTTATATAATTCCAGATATCCTTTTGCTTCATTAACTGGCCGTAAGTATATCTGATTGGTTTATTTTCTTCTCTCTGTAATGCGGGATCTTCATTAAGAATCTTAATTGCGTAATACCTTGCGGTTTTTAAGATTTGATTGTCCTTTACAATATCAGCTATTTTTAAATTCAGAATACCACTTTGCTGGGTTCCCATAAGATCACCAGGTCCGCGTAGTTTCAAGTCCACTTCTGCAATTTCAAATCCGTCATTTGTGCTTGTCATGGTTTCAAGCCTGGTTTTGGCGTCTGAAGATAGCTTGTGACCGGTCATTAGGATACAATAGCTCTGTTCAGCTCCTCGGCCCACACGCCCCCTTAATTGGTGTAATTGAGAAAGACCGAAGCGTTCTGCACTTTCAATAATCATAACAGAAGCATTAGGGATGTTTACGCCTACTTCAATTACTGTTGTCGCAACCATAATTTGTGTTTCTTTCTTAACAAAGCGTTCCATCTCATATTCCTTATCTTGCGGTTTCATCTTGCCATGCACTATTGATATCTGATAATGGGGTAGTGGAAAATCGCGTGCAATACTCTCATACCCGTCCATTAAATCTTTATAATCCAATGCCTCTGACTCCTGAATTAGGGGATATACAATATATACTTGTCTTCCCTTCTTAATTTCATCTCGCAAAAATTGAAACACTTTCAATCGGTTTTTGTCAAACCTGTGTACGGTCTTTACGGCTTTTCTTCCAGGAGGGAGCTCATCAATCACGGATATATCGAGATCACCATAAAGGCTCATTGCCAAGGTTCTTGGAATTGGGGTAGCGGTCATAACTAAGATATGTGGAGGAACCTCATTCTTGCGCCATAATTTAGATCTTTGTGCAACACCAAATCTGTGCTGTTCATCAATTATTGCTAATCCAAGATTTTTAAATTGTACTTTGTCCTCTAATACAGCATGTGTGCCAATAAGAAGATCAAGTGTACCATCTTCGAGTTGCTCATGAATATGCTTTCTTTTAGCCTTTTTAACCGATCCGGTAAGTAAGGCTACATTAATTCCAATAGTACCCAGCAATTCTTTTATGCCTTTGAAATGCTGATTTGCCAATATTTCCGTCGGAGCCATTAAACACGCCTGATAACCATTGTCCAGCGCTATTAAGATAGTCATCAGGGCAACTACGGTTTTACCAGACCCCACATCGCCTTGCAAAAGGCGATTCATTTGGGCTTTACTACCCAGGTCTGCCCTTATTTCTTTAACGACTTTCTTTTGAGCGGCCGTAAGTTCAAAGGGTAAATGATCTTGATAAAATTTGTTAAATAATTCACCTACACTTTTAAAGGGATATCCTTTTATTTTTTGTTTTCGAATTAATTTTTTTGAAATGAGCTGAAGCTGAATAAAAAATAACTCTTCAAATTTGAGCCGGAATTGTGCTTTGGATAATAACTTCAGATCCTGAGGAAAATGTATATTGAACATAGCTTCCTTTTTAGAAATCAACTTGAGTTCATCGATTAAAGACGGCGTGAGGGTTTCTCTGAACTCTCCCTTTGTTTCTATAAATAATTGCTGCAATAATTTACTCAGCACTCGGTTTGTAATGCCCTTGGCACTAAGTTTTTCTGTGGAGGGATATATTGGTTGTAAGGACACTCTTATACCTTTTTCATGCTCAGTAAGCAACTCCATATCGGGGTGCGGCATGGAGAACCTGCCGCTAAACCAATTCGTCCTTCCAAAAATGACATAGGGCATATTTAATTTGATGTTTTCCCGAATCCATTTCTGTCCACGGAACCATACCAGTTCCATTTCCCCAGTGTTATCTATGAACTTAGCAACAAGACGACTTCCTTTTTTTTGCTCTACAGTTTTGATATTGATGATTTTCCCAATAATTTGAACATCTGCATTACCTCTTTGTAACTCATTAATTTTATAATATCTTGTTTTATCAATATACCTGTTGGGAAAAAGATTAATCAAATCCTGATAAGTTACTATCCCTAACTCAGACTTCAGTATTTCAGACCTGTTTGGACCAACACCTTTTAAATAGGTTACCGGGGTTTGGAGATAGTTCGCGTTCATAGAACGAAAATAACGGTTACTGAATAATACTGCAATACTGCAAATTGCTAAATTTGGACTGACATTTGTATATTAAACATTATGAACCTTATTATTTCGCTTTTAGCAATTCTTTTTTCGGGTTTTTTGTTTAGTCAGCACCAACCTTCAGTAGATTTCTATAAAGCAGATATTCATATAATACCCGATGCAGTAGATAAAAAAATATATGGTAAAGTAATCTATTGGTTTAATGTTCTCAAAAAAACCGACTCTGTTTTTTTAGACGCAAAAAACATGAATTTCTCTGCTGTTTTAATAAATGGTAAAAAAGTTCGTCATACAAATACAAAGGACAAAATAATTATTTATAAGAAACTCAAGGCAAACAAAGCGCACGAATTAACGTTTGACTATACCGCAATTCCAAAGCAAACGGTTTATTTTTTAGGATGGGAAGATTCAATAGCCAATAACAATCAAATTTGGACTCAGGGCCAGGGGAAATATACCAGTCACTGGCTTCCAAGTTTTGATGATATGAATGAGAAGGTTGAATTTGATCTCAAACTCACTTTTGATAAGGACTATGAAGTTATTGCAAATGGTAAATTAAAGAATACGCTATTAAAAGATTCACTGAGAACCTGGTTTTTTGATATGAAAAAGCCAATGAGCAGTTATCTTCTGGCTTTTTCGATTGGAAATTATAACTGTACGAAAATTAAAAGTAAGAATGGAATTCCAATAGAGCTTTATTATTATCCAGAAGACAGCTTAAACGTTGAACCAACATACAGGTATACAAGTGAAATTTTTGATTTTCTTTCAGAAGAAATTGGGATAGACTATCCATGGCAAAATTATAAACAGATCCCTGTTCGTGATTTTTTATATGCCGGGATGGAGAATACAGGAACTACCATTTTTTCTGATAGTTATGTAATAGACAGTATAGCTTTTATAGATAAGAATTATGTAAATGTTAACGCCCATGAAATGGCGCATCAGTGGTTTGGAAACCTGGTTACCGAAAAAGATGGGAATCATCACTGGCTCCATGAAGGTTTTGCAACATATTATGCTTTGCTTGCAGAAAAAAAACTGTTTGGCGACCAGTACTTTTATTGGAAACTTTATAAATCTGCAAAACAACTTCAAGACCTATATAGGCAGGGGAAAGGCGAAGCGTTAACGGATCCAAAAGCGAGTAGTTTAACTTTTTATGAAAAAGGAGCCTGGGCTCTTCATATATTGAGAACAAAGCTTGGGGATCAGGTTTTCAAAGCGGGTATAAAGTCCTATCTGAATAAATATCAGTATTCTAATGTCACTATATCCGATTTTATCTCAGAGATGCAACTAGTAAGTAAAACAGATTTACATGAATTTGAGCAAACTTGGCTGAGAGACATAAAATTTCCAATTGAGAAAGCCAAGTTATTACTTGGCTCTTCTTCTGCTGATTTGCGGACCTATTTTAATCTACAAAGGGAATTAACTTCAAGTAATACAATGAATGAGACAATTATTAGTAAGGTATGGACTAGTAATAGATCGTCAAAGCTAAGAGAGAATATAATCTTTGATTATCATAAATCATTGTCGGAAAATTTTATAAGGGATGCATTTGTCACAAAAGATTTGAGGACAAGGCAAGCTTTATGTGTTACAACCGATAGAATACCATTGGGGCTGAAAAAGCAATATGAATCTTTATTGGAAGATAAAAGTTATCTTACAATTGAAAATGCACTTTACCGTTTGTGGATTTCCTTTCCTGAAGACAGAAGGGACTATTTGGAAAAAATTAAAGATATCACTGGTCTTCCTAATAAAAATGTACGTTTATTATGGTTGTTATTGGCAGTATTGACGAAAGACTATTTAAATGACTCACAAAAGACTGCCTTTGCCAAGGAATTATTCGGATATACTTCAATGGAACATTCTTTTGAAGTTAGGCAAAACGCGTTTTCTTTGATTTCTGAGGTTTTTCCTTTGACGGATCAAAACCTGAAAGATTTGGTCAATGCCTCTGTTCATCATTCCTGGCAATTCAGAAATTTTGCCAGGAACCAGATAGAAAGGCTACTAAAAGACGACAAACAAAAAGAACGAATACATGAATTATCAAAAGAACTAAAGGGAGAAGAATTGCGTTATATACAAAGTAAACTGAATGTAAAATGAGAGCTTTAGTGATATCCGGGGGTGGGAGTAAGGGCGCTTTTGCAGGTGGCGTTGCCCAATACCTAATGCAGGAATTAAATCATAAATACGACCTATTTCTCGGCACATCAACCGGGAGCTTGCTAATTTCACATCTGGCACTTCAAAAGATTCAAAAAATTAAAGAAGTTTATACATCAGTAAATCAGGACAGCATCTTTAGTAATTGCCCTTTCGTGATTCAAAAAAAATACGGTGTGTCCAATATTGGCATAAACCATTGGAATGTGCTAAAGAA
>Ga0316197_10004132_pt1 | contig 10319 bp, 11 predicted proteins | sample OudBiesiAoxic_MG_FD_204939 | JGI IMG/M metagenome (GOLD analysis project Ga0316197, IMG submission 204939) | Coastal sediment microbial communities from Oude Bieten Haven, Netherlands - site A oxic | ecosystem: Environmental > Aquatic > Marine > Coastal > Sediment | place: Netherlands... | reverse complement strand
GCGCTCGCGCCCCAGGGCCAACTCCTCATTGATCAATTCAAAAGTCTGCTGTTTGGCACGGCCCCAGGCAATACCTTCCTGGTAAGCCAACCGCATCTCCTCTCGCTGTTCCTTGTTCGCAAACGCCGCATAAATGGAATACAAAGCCGAGTCATCCGGATCCTTGGGTTCGCCGGGCTCGAGGGAGTTGGTGACAATTTTCATGATGGCTTTGCGCAAAGCTTTTTCCGGCAGCCAGAGCGGAATCGTGTTGTCGTAACTCTTCGACATCTTTCGACCATCGCGGCCCGGTAATACGGCCACGTGATCCTCGACCACGGCCTCGGGAAGCACAAAATGCTCGCCATAGTGGTGGTTGAACCGTTGGGCGATATCTCTTGCCATCTCCAGGTGCTGAACCTGGTCTTTGCCTACGGGCACATGTGTGGAATTGAACATCAGGATATCGGCGGCCATCAATACAGGATAGCTGAACAGCCCCATGCCTATCGCAAAATCCGGATCCTCACCAGCCGCGATATTTTCCTGCACCGCAGCCTTGTAAGCATGCGCCCGGTTCATCAGGCCTTTCGCCGTCGAGCAGGTTAGTATCCATGTCAATTCCATGATTTCAGGAATGTCGGATTGCCGGTAAAACACGGCCCGTTCAGTATCCAGGCCAAGCGCCAGCCAGGTGGCGGCGATTTCCAGCGTGGATCTTTGCATCCGATCCGGGTCGTGATTTTTGACCAGTGCGTGGTAGTCAGCCAGGAAATAGTAAGACTGCACGTTCTCATCATCACTCGCCTGTATACAGGGCCGTATCGCACCAACATAGTTTCCAAGGTGGGGAGTTCCGGTTGTCGTGATGCCGGTCAGGACGGTTTTTTTGCTCATACGGGTCGGTCTATTGAATGGTTGGAGGCGATATTTTACGGCAAAGCTTGCGGAAATACCGAACAAAATCCGGGCAGGCGCTTCATTCACCAGCCTCCAAATCACCGGGACAATCACCAAGATCGGATTCCGATTGTTTTGCTGAACCGGAACCGGCTGCCATCCCCCGGATACAAGCCATCAAATTCAGAGTGTCCTGATTGATAATCGACTGGATAATGAATTTCGGTGCCGGAGTTCCGGGCTGAACCCGAAACCGGTAATCCAACAACAACCCCTCGGGAATTTCCACAAACTGCCAGGAGCCCTCCATGACTTTCAACGATCCATCGACCAGGCTGAACCGGATTTCCCTGTACGGCTCACGGAGAGATTCATAGGAATAGTCCTGCGTCGGCGCAGCCCAGCTTCTTTTCACAACCTGGCGGATAACCACGCGACCCGCCTCGTCATCCAGCCGCTCGCAGATCTTCAATCCCCGCACATAAACGAAAGCCCGCTCACATGAGGTGATAATGTCCCAAACCGGCCTGGCCTCTACCTGAGCCAGGGCCTGGGCATGAATAAAGGTCACAGATTCCTCTGTGCCGGACTCCAGGACCAGGACTTCACCTGCGCCCAGGCGCTGCAGCCTTTCGGCATCAGGCATCATCACGGCCGCCGGACAGGATGACGAAAGCGTGAAGAACAAAAATGACATGAGTATTAGACAATGTTTCATTCGAGCACCCGTATAATGGTCCGATGAATATTCGCGCCCTACAGTATTTCGTAAAGCTGGCTGAGCTGAAACACTTCAGTAAAGCCGCCGACGCCTGCTTTGTCAGCCAGCCTACCCTCAGCACGCAAATAAAGAAACTGGAAGCTGAGCTCGGTGTGCAATTGGTTGAGCGATCTCCCAAAAACATCATGCTCACCCCGGTCGGTCAGGAAATCGCTGATCGTGCCCGCCTGGTGCTCAGCGATATCGACCAGATAAAAGCTGTCGCGCGGCGCAGTGGCAATCCGGCCGATGGTGTACTCCGCCTTGGGCTGTTTCCCACGCTGGCTCCCTACCTGCTGCCCCACGTCGTCCCCGGCCTTCGCAAGAAATACCCCAACTTGCGCCTGCAACTGGCCGAGGACAAGACCGAGGACATTCTTCGGATGCTACGGCAGGGTGAACTTGATGCTGCACTTCTGGCCCTGCCCATCAACGACGAGGGTATGGATGTCGAGATCCTTTTCGAGGAACCTTTCGTTCTCGCCTTACCGGGCGATCATGCTCTGGTCAACAAGGAGACCATCACGATTGATGACCTGCAAGGCGCGGAATTACTGTTGCTTGATGAAGGACATTGCCTGCGGGACCACGCTTTGGAAGTATGCGCGCTGGCGGATGCGCACGAACGGGTAGACTTTCATGCAACCAGCATGGAAACACTGCGCCAGATGGTGGCAGCGGAGGTGGGCATCACGCTGATGCCCGTCCTTTCTGTGAAACCACCGATCGCTGCAACAGATAACGTCGTTATCCGGCGTTTCAAAAGCCCCGCGCCAAGCAGAACCATTGCCCTGGTTTGGCGCGGAAGTTCTGCATTAGCCGAATTCCTCCGTGACCTGGCGGCTTGTTTCAAGGACCTGCCTGAAGACCTGTTGAAATCCTGAAAACGCCTAAATACCTAGTATTCAAGATCTTCCAGCAAGTCCTGCCCGTCATCCGGTCCTTCGGGGATATCAAGGAACAGGGGGGTAGACAGGTAACGCTCGCCGGTATCCGGCAGCATGGCAAGAATCACTGATCCGGGTTCAGCCTGCTCAGCAACCTTTAAAGCCGCTGCAAAGGTGCCGCCGGCAGATATGCCACAAAAAATCCCTTCGGTCCTGGCCAGTGCCTGGGAGGTGGAAATGGCTTCCTCATCCGTCACCGTGATATTGCTGTGCGCCACGGACTGGTCAAGCACAGAGGGAATGAAATCCGGCGTCCAGCCCTGGATCTTGTGCGGCTGCCATTCCTTCCCTTCGAGCAAAGCGGCGCCAGCTGGCTCAGTTGAAATAATTTTTACTTCGGGACGCGCCAGGCGGATCATCTGGCCGGCACCGGTGATGGTGCCGCCGGTACCATATCCGCTTACATAATAGTCGAGGCGCCGACCAGCGAAATCGCTGAGAATTTCCGGCCCGGTGGTATTACGGTGAAAAGCCGGATTCGCTTCGTTTTCGAATTGCTCTGTCAGAAACCAGTCGTGCTTCGCTGCCAGCGCCCGGGCCGCTTTCACCATCCCGGTTCCGCGCAATTCAGGCGGAGTCAGCACCACGGTTGCACCCAGAAAACGCATCAGGCGACGCCGTTCTACTGAGAATGATGAGGCCATTACAGATACAAAGGGATACCCGCGTATCGCACAGACCATTGCCAGCGCGATGCCGGTATTGCCGGACGTCGCTTCAATGACCGTTTGCCCCGGCTTAAGAACTCCCCGCTTTTCAGCATCAAGGATCACACCAAGCGCCAGCCGGTCTTTGACGGAACCCATCGGGTTGAACGCTTCGAGCTTGACGTACATCTCTACACCTTCCGGTGCGAGTTTCTGAATCTTTACTACCGGTGTATTCCCGACCGTCTCAAGTATATTGTTATAAATCATTTTAATTTCCTTCGATTGTGTTAAATCGTTTTGGTAACTAACCGGAAACTGACCGGAGGATCTCCGTCAGCGCAATTCCGCGCGCGAGGGCGGGAGCATTCCGGTTGCGGCCAGTGGCACGTTTTATAAAGGCTTCTTTGGCCGTCCAGCTTCCTGACACCAGCCCGATACCGATCCGCCGGAGCAGACCCAGTTCCTCGGGGATAAACAAACCGCGAATACCATGCATTCCGCGCGCCATGATTTCCGCCTCAGAGCGCCGCCACCTGCCAAATTTATCAAGTGTTTTTTCACCACCGATATCCTGTTGACGGTTACGGGCAGCCACCAGTACCTCCACCAGCCCGGCTGCATCAAGCAGACCCAGGTTAACACCCTGACCGGCCAGGGGATGAACCACGTGGGCTGCATCACCAATAAGAACCGTTCTCCTGGCGGTATAACGCTGACTCAAACGCATGGTTAGCGGAAAAGCAGCCCTTGGACCGCAGCCGGTTACACGACCGGGCCAGTGATTATCATCACCACAGGCTGCCTGTTCCAATTCCGCAAGGAAAGCTTCATCGTCCAGGGCCAGTAACCGAACGGCCTCGCCTTCGGGTAAGGACCAGACAATCGAAGAAGTTCCATCCTGTAGTGGCAGGAAGGCCAGCGGACCGCCTTCATGGAACCGTTGCCAGGCAAGGCCCGGGTTGGGCTCTGAAGTTTCCACCACGCAAACGAGACCCTGTTGACCATACTCCCAGTAATCCTGCTCGATACCCACCATCTCGCGGATAATCGAATTTGCACCGTCGGCCGCCACCAACACCTGGCAGCGGACTGCTCCGCCGTCCTCCAGGCTGATGACCGGAAATCCGTCCTCATAATCCAACGCCTTGACCTGGTCCGGGCAGAAAATTTCAACGCCACCCATGCTCAAAAGCGATTGCCATAATGACCATTGCACCAGCTCGTTTTCTACTATGGTCCCAAGATGGTCCAGACCAAATTCGGCCGCATCGAACTCAAGCCTGACGGACTCGTCGCGATCTTCCACCGCCATGCGGCGATAGGGACAATGGCGCTGCCTTTGTACCTGTCTCCAGGCGCCCGCTTCCCCGAGAATATTTGCCGAACCCGGTGAAAAAGCTGAAACACGCAACCCCACCGGCGAGGACGCATCAAACGGATTTGGCTCCCGGTGTTCGATGACGGCCACTGAAAAACCAGCGCGAGCCAGTAAGGACGCCACGGCTGCACCCACCATGCCGGCACCAACAACAACGATATCGAATTCATGTTTATTACTCATAGGGGATCACCCGTTGCCAATCGCGGAGTCCGGCCGCGGTACCCCATCGCCCTGATCGCGAGTTGCCTGCGTAGCGAGGGAACAAAAGCATGAGCCAGCAACCCCGCTGTCCGGGCAGCCATGGTCAGCCGTGACCGGTTGGAAAAAATACGTGCCAGCCCGTCAGAATAGGCAATGGTCCCTTTTTGGTCCTTTTCGCGCCACCGGCTGTAGCGTCTCACGGTGACCGCGTTTCCAAAATCCGGCTCCGCCTCTTTCCGGGATTCCTCGCAAAGCAGTTCCGCCAGAACAGCCGCATCCCGCAGGCCCAGGTTGAACCCCTGGGCACCGATCGGGTGGATGGCATGTGCCGCGTTGCCGAGTATCACAGCTCTCGGCCTGGTATCTTCAAGCGCGCGAACGAGCCGCAAGGGGTAGCTGCTGCGCCGGCCGATTTTCAGAAATGCACCCAGGTGGTTACCGAATCGTGCCTGCGCCATTTTCAAGAACGTCTGCTCCGGCATTTCCAGCATTTCCGTTGTGCGCGCTGTAGGTACACACCAGATCAACCCACAGCGCCCATTAACATGCGGCATGACCGCAAAAGGCCCATCGGGTGTGAAACATTCAAAGGCCCGCCCGCGATGTTCTTGCTCAGGTGTAATATTGCAGATAATCGCGGTCTGGCGATAGTCATGCTTCTCGACCTCAATCCCGAGGGACTTGCGGACAAAAGAATTTGCCCCGTCAGCACCGACCAGCAGGGATGCCTCGACCCTGCCCTCACCGCCATCAGATTCGTAGTCGATCGTGACACGTTCTTCACCGGTATCGATCCGGGTGACAGACGCCGGACTGAGGAAATCCAGGTTCTCAAGTGACGGAATGCGCTCCATCATCGCGGCCCCGAATACCCTTGCTTCAACTACGTGGCCAAAGCGGTCAAGACCCAACTCGTCCGGGTCCATGATGACCCGACCGGGGCGAGCGAACTCGCGCACCTGGATCTGGCGAATGGGTGTTGCATTCGACTCCAGCGCCGGCCAGATGCCAAGACCTTCAAGTATGCGGCATGAACTGGCACTAAGCGCCAGCGTGCGGTCGTCATAACTGGGCTGGGATGGGGCCCGAAAACTCACCGCTTCTATCAACGCCACTTTCAGGCCAAGCGGCTCCAGCGCACAAGCGAGACTGGCCCCGACAAGGCCTCCTCCGACAATTGCTACATCATAAATTTGCCCGGTCACTTTAGCCCGCCATCAGTGCTTCAATCTCATCCGTCGTTCTGGCCAGCCCATCGGTGAGTATCCTGGGCTTGTCCTTCGTAATAGCAATGTTATCTTCGATCCGGATACCAATTCCCCGCCAGCACTCGTCTACACCGGCTTCGTCCGGATTGATGTAAATCCCGGGTTCAATCGTCATAACCATACCCGGCTCCAGTTCCCTGGAATGACCGTCGATTGTGTACTCCCCGACATCATGAACATCCAGCCCGAGCCAATGCCCGGTATTGTGAACATAGAAGCGTTTAAAGCCCTCATGTTCCAACTCCTCCTCCAGGCTGCGCTCAAGGATCCCAAGCTCAATCATGCCTTCGGTTGCAACATGAATTGCCGCATCGTGCACGTCCTGCCACTGACCACCTGCCCTGGCTTGTTCGATCCCGGCAGCTTGCGCAGCCAGCACAACGTTATAGAGTTCTGCCTGTTCCGGGGTGAACTTGCCGCCAACCGGAAAGGTACGGGTGATATCCGAAGCATAACCATCGTACTCAGCACCTGCATCTATCAGCAGCAGGTCACCGTCATGCAAGGCCTGGTTATTGGCGATGTAATGCAAAACGCAGGCGTTGGCGCCGCCACCAACGATAGGCAGGTAGGAAGGCTCAGTCTGGTGCTTCGTGAACGTATGTAAAAGACTGGCGTGAATGTCTGACTCGTACATACCTGGCTTACAGATTTGCATGGCGATCTCGTGCGCCTCGATGGCCACTTTTGCAGAACGCCGCATTGCAGACAGCTCTTCCCGGCTCTTGTACACGCGCATGTCGTGAAGCATGTGATCCAGGGCGTGGATTTCTTCGGGTGCGTGGAAAGTTTTACGTGCTTCATCCCTGAATTCGTTGAGCCAGCCAATCAGGCGTTGATCAAACAAAGGATCGCGCCCCAGGTCGAAGTAGATCCGATCACGGTCGTGCAGCAGATCCCGTAACCGGGTCTCAAGTTCTTTAAAATCATATGCCTCGTCCATTCCATAGTCAGAAACAGCGGCTTCGAGGCCCACCATCCGCCCGTCCCACATTTCACGCTCCGGATCGCGCTCACGGCAAAACAGGATGCACTTCCCATGCTGCTCATCCGGTATCAATACCAGCAATGCATTTTGTTCCCGAAATCCGGTAAGGTAGAGGAAATCGCTATTCTGACGGTAGGGGTAATACACATCATTGTTTCTTAACCTTGCCGGAGCCGCCTGCAAGATAAGGATCGATTCATCGCCCGCCATCCTCATCAACTGGCGTCTCCGCCGGGCATATTCTTTTTGTTTTATCAATGGATTGCCTCATCCTGTTCAGGACCACGAAAATCCTCGCGCATCATCAACGCTACCACGCGCACATATTCCACAATCTCGGCATACGCGGTCTCTTCTTCTTCACTCTCGCCCTCCGAAGCAGAGGACAGCTCGGCACGGGCGATCTGTTGCAGGTCATCAATGGCTTCTTTCGAATCCTCCGACAATGCATCCAGCTGCCCCGAACTTGCCAGGCCGGCCAGAAACCCGGAACACCACTGGCCCAGGGCAATAATCCGTTCTTCCAATAGCTCCTCGTCATCAGGCAGCCAGAGGGTGAAGCCCATTTCCTCATCTTCCAGTTGTTTCTGCGTAATTTCATGCACCTCGGTCAAAGCCGCATCCAGCCCTGCACCCGGATTGACCACCAGGTTCATCGCCGCAAGTTCGTGCATAAAATCATTTGCCGTTCCGCTGTTTTCCCGGCACAGAAGGCCGCACAACAAGCCGTGACTTTCAGAAAGCTCTGCCGCATCCAGATTGCCCTGGCTCAGCTGCAATACGTGCTCAAATTCAGGTAAAGAAGGCGCCGACATTTAGCCTCTCCAAATAGGAGGATATTACCACTCCTGAGGGAATTGATTGACGGTTTTCATTGCTCAATCTATAGTTGTCACCATGGATTCACTGGAACAGGCAGGAAAAGATCTCGAACGTCTTGAGGAACAGCTCAAGGCTTTGCTCGATCAAACCCGCAAACTGCAGGAAGAAAACCTTTCCCTGCAGAATCGCCAGGAGTCCCTGGTTGCAGAACGGGCTTCACTCGTCGCGAAAAACGAAGAGGCACGCACCAAGGTCGAAGCCATGATCAACCGGCTGAAAGCGCTCGAGCAATCCTGAGGTCTTCACAATGAGTAACACCCCCGAGCCTGTCTCAGTCATCATTCTGGACAAAAAATATCAATTCGCCTGTGAACCGGATCAGCGGAATGACCTGGTTGAGGCCGCACGCCAGCTTGATGAAACGATGAGCGAGATAAAGGATAGCGGCCGATTAATGTCGCTTGAGCGTATCGCATTGCAAGCTGCCCTGAATTTCAGCGCCCAATTAATGAAGCTGAAAGCCAATGAAGAATACCGCCAGGAAAAGATCGACAGTAAGATACGAAACCTGGCCGACCAGATCGATGATGCGCTTAAAGGTTGATCGCGCTATACTCATAAACGCCCCCTGTGGTGTTTGCTAGCGGGACCAATAAATACCTTGTCCCTAATTACTGACCCCGGGATAGCTGATCTGAGTGTCGGTGTGCATGTTCGCTTTTAGCGGAAAGCCTGAAGCCTCGTAAGCAATCCCACCTGAACCCTTTGGTTCAAGGTCAATGGTCTCGTAACGGCACCATGGAGGGCTTTTCTATTCCATTTTCATTTCCTGTCCCATGCATATCGAACCCAGCAACAAGACCATCAAGACGCAATTACGAAAAGATATCCGGCACAAGCGTGCCAGCATCAACGAGGAGCAAAGGAAGCGTTGGGACAGCGAGGTAGAAAGTCACCTGGCCGAATACATCAGGCAATCAAAGCCTTCTTTGCTGGCCGCCTACATGGCATTCGACGGTGAGCCGGACCTGACACCCACGTTAAAACAACTGCAAAACCAGGGTCTTCCACTGGCGCTTCCTGTAGTGCAGGATGCGCCCGGAAAGGCGGTCATCACGTTCCGCCTGTGGCCTCAGAACGGAGCATTGCAACCAAACCGCTACGGGATACTCGAACCCGCAGGCACGGAAGAAGTCCATGTAACAGATATCGACCTGATGCTGATCCCTTTAGTTGGCTGGGACAGCGGCGGAGGACGCCTCGGTATGGGTGCGAGTTTTTATGATCGCCTGCTTCAGCCCTTTACAGAACACGACAAGCCCATGCGCATGGGGGTTGCCTACGAGCTTCAGCGAGTCGATCAGATACCGGGGGACCCCTGGGATATTCGCCTTCATAGCATGCTGACCGAAAATGGTTTGTTTACGTTCGCCAACTGAAGCGCGACAATGCCACTGAACCCGCAAACCTGAAAAGACAAACAGATGAATTACTGGCTGATCAAAAGCGAACCCGATGCCTTCAGCATCGACGACCTGGAAAATGCCCCGGGAAAGAGAGAGCCCTGGGATGGCATAAGAAACTACCAGGCCCGAAATTTTATGCGCGATGGCATGCAGATTGGCGACCTGGCCTTCTTCTACCACTCCAATTGCAAGCCGCCGGGAATTGTCGGTATTTGCGAAGTGGTTTCGAAGGCCTACCCGGATCATACCGCCTTTGACCCGGACCAAAAATACTACGACGCTAAAAGTGACCCGGAGAATCCCCGCTGGCTGATGGTAGATGTTAAGTTCCGCCGCAGAACCAAGCGCCTTATCAGCCTGGAAGAAATCAAGAGCCACGCTGAAAAACTGGAAGATTTCCCGCTGATCCGCCGGGGAAACCGTTTATCCATCATGCCCGTTGCGAAAGCGCATTGGGATTTCATCCTTGCACTGGAATGAGCTGACCCATGACATCAACCGACCTCCAACTGATTCAAAAACAACAGGTAGCTGAGGCTGCGCTCGAGTATGTAAGGGCCGATAGCGTACTGGGTATTGGCACAGGAAGCACCGTAAACTGCTTCATTGACGCCCTTGCCGCCAGTGGGAAACGCATTGAGGCGGCAGTGTCCTCCTCGGAAGCGTCCACTAAACTGCTTGAATCTCACGGCATTGAGGTCAGAGACCTGAACCTGACCGGAACGTTGGATCTATATATCGATGGTGCAGATGAGTTTGACCCTTACCGCCGCCTGATCAAGGGAGGAGGCGGAGCGCTAACCCGCGAGAAGATTGTCACCGCCGCCAGCAGAACCTTCATCTGCATCGCCGACGAAAGTAAAAAAGTGGGTGTTCTGGGGAAATTTCCTCTTCCGGTTGAAGTCATCCCTATGGCGCGCAGCTATATTGCCCGCCAGTTGGTCGCACTGGGCGGCC
>Ga0316197_10004130_pt1 | contig 10324 bp, 10 predicted proteins | sample OudBiesiAoxic_MG_FD_204939 | JGI IMG/M metagenome (GOLD analysis project Ga0316197, IMG submission 204939) | Coastal sediment microbial communities from Oude Bieten Haven, Netherlands - site A oxic | ecosystem: Environmental > Aquatic > Marine > Coastal > Sediment | place: Netherlands... | reverse complement strand
GGCCAGGCAGTGAGCCGCCTCCACCGCTCTGTCCATCGGTGTCCTGCCAGTGAGTGGCGCCGACGGTCAGCGAGAGCTTCAGCCGGTCGCCGAAGTGCGTGTGGATTGCGGTACGGACTGCAGCGCTTCCGGCCATGTCGACCAATGTCGACTTCACTGTCGGATCGAGTTGGTCGACCTCGTCGTAGGTGATCACCTCGTCGTACAGACCGAGGTTCTCGACGAAGGTCCGGTTGCGCTGCGAGGTCAGGCCGACGCTGTGATGGTCGTCGCGATCTGCGAGGCACTGGGCGAGGCAGATCGATGTCTTCGACGAAGCGCTCGTGACGAGAGTTTGCGTCGCACCGAGAAAGTCGTTGTCGGTGAGGTAGTCGTCGACGAGGAACGATGTCATGAAGACGCCCCACAGCAGGAGGTACTCGTCGGCCTGCTCCGGGCGGAACATCACGTCGGTGGCGACGTCGCGGAACTCGGTGTAGGTCGCCGCGTGCTCGGCGCGGTGGGTGCTGGTGTCTTGGAACGCGCTGCCGTGCGGGGTGGCGTCGATGATGACCTCGGCGGCCATCGGATAGAAACCGAAGTACCGGCCGCCGACCGCGATGTCGGGGTGTGCCGACTCGGCGACGGACCCGAGTCCCATCGCTGGTATCCGGCCCCATGGTTTCTCGGTGGGAAAGAAGCCCCAGTAGTCGAGCATGTCGCCGGCGACGGCGTACGTGATGTTGTTGGTGGTCAGTGCGAACCGTTCGACCGACAGTCGGATCTGACGCGGTTGCAGCGGGGCGGCGTCGGATTCGCCCGGTGTCTCGACGATGCGTGTGTCGTGGAAATCGGAGCGGTTGACTTCGAACTGCATTGGTCGGAGAGTAATCCCCTCCACAATCAATTGCCAGTTGAACTAGCAGTAAGATACGGTGGTGCGATGCCTCGCTACGGACAGCTGAACGAGTCGTACGTCGCTTCGTGGTTCGCCCGCGACGAACCCGGTGGGCCGATGTGGGCGCTCAACTTGATGAAGTACCGGGAACGGGCCGAATACGCCGACGGTCGCGAGTCGTCGATCAGCGGCATGGCAGCCGACGACGTGTACGCCCCGCATGAGCATCTCCGCAAGGTTGGTTCGCGCCTCATCATGATGGCGCCCGTGGTGCACCAGTTGGTCGGTGACGGCCATGCGTGGGATCGCATCGCGATCGCCCAGTACCGCGACCGCATGGCCATGATCGAGATGTCGTCGAACGACGACTTCAAGAAAGACGAAGACCACAAGGAGGCGGGGATGGACTTCACGATCGTGATGGCCACCTTCCCGGCCGACGGTGAGCCGGTGCCGCCACAGGAATCCGGCGCCGACGACGATCGACTCCTGCTGTTGCAGGTCGTGGCCGATGCAGACACCGCCGATGTCGCGGCGGACGTCGAGTCGACACGGATCGGTCGCTTCGCCGTCGAGGACCGGATCATCGGCGACGACCGCACGTTTGCCGAGGCCCGCTACGACCTGATCTCCCGAGACGTTGCCGAGCGACTCGTCGCGCAGGGCTCGGCGCACAACGACACCGACTACGTCGTCATCGCCGATCCGGCGTTCGACGACATCGCACGTTCACTCACCGACATGAGCAAGGTGCTGTTCTGATGGAGATCCTGCGCACATCGGACGCGGATGCCGCGGAGATCCTGGCCGCCATCGCCGACTACCCGGATGGCAGCCGCTTCGCCACGATTCCCGCCGACGACGGTGCCGACGATGGCCAGGAACTGCGTGTGCATCTGGTCGACGCCGGCGATCCGAGCGCACCGGTCGTCGTGTTCCTCCACGGCAACCCATCGTGGTCGTACATCTGGCGCCACCAGATCGCCGCGGCGGTCGCTGCGGGCTACCGGGTGATCGCCCCCGACCTCGTCGGGATGGGCCTGTCCGACAAGCCGGCGGAGATGGCCGACTACACCGTGATGCGCCACGTCGCCTGGATGCGTTCACTGCTGGTCGATCAGCTCGAACTGTCCGGCGCCACGTTCGTGCTGCACGACTGGGGCGGCATCATCGGCATGCGCCTCGCCGCCGAGAACCCCGGCCTGGTTGAACGGTTGGTGATCTCCAACACCGGTCTGCCGTGGCGCGACCCCGCCGAGCCCCTCCCGGAGGTCATCGAGGCCTCGGGCCCGTTCGCCGACTTCCAGGAGTTTGCAAGGACGACACCGGAGTGGGAGCCCTGGACGTTGCTGCCGATGGTCATGGTCACAGAGCCGAGCAGCGAGGTGGTCGACGGTTACCACGCGCCGTACCCGGACCCGCCGCTCACGATCGGCAGCCGTGCCTTCACACAACTCTTACCGACCCGGCCCGACAACCCGATGTACCCGGCCTGCAACGCCGCCTGGGACGTGCTGGACGCATGGACGAAACCCGTGTTGACCATCTTCAGCGACCAGGACACCGTTGCCCCCGACGGATGGAAGCCGATCGTCGCCCGCATCCCCGGCGCCAACGATCAGCCCCAGGTGATCCTCGAAGGTGGCGGGCACTTCCTCCAGGAGGACATCGGTGAGGCGTACACGGACGCGCTGATGACATGGATCGGAGCGGCGTCGTGAAGCCGAACCGCGACACTCGTCGCAACCCTCGTCTGGGCACTCCGGACTGGGTCGACAACTGGACGGTCGGTTCGGGTCTGCGCATGGAGTTCATCGACGGACTCGGCCAGGTCTGGTTGTGCCAGGAGCCGGTGACGCAGGAGCAGGCTCGGGATCTCGCGCTCCCCGACGGCGCGTCGCTCGTCGGTGTCGCCGGAGCGGTCGCCGATACCGCCTACTTCGGCCGGTCACCCGGTGCCACCGTCGACGGGCCTCTGGACGCGATGGAGGTCGACGGGCTGCGGTTCTCGTTCGTGGGTCGTGTTCTGGCCAGCGAACGCGTCGACGGCGTCACGGTGCTGTCGATCGACAAGCACCACACGATGCTCTACGCCGCCGGGCGGGTGATCGACGTGCTCGACTTCGGCGACGGCAGCTTCGCCACGCCCGCATGGGCGGCATGGACTGACGGAGCTCACCGCAGCGAGCTCGACCTGTCGAGCGGGTGGGCGCTGCGCACCGCTGAGTTGACCGATGATCTCATCGCGTCGGTCCCGCACCCAGCCAAGGTCGTCATGCTTCCCGACGGGTCCGGTTTCCACGGGCCGTTACCCATCTCACAACTCGAAGAGGTCAGCACATGAGCGCCACGTACACGCTGTACGGAGCACCCGTTTCGTTGTACACGGGCAAGGCCCGGTCGTATCTGCGCACCCAGGGCATCCCGTTCGTCGAGATGTCACCGGGCAGCGATCGCTATCTCAACGAGATCGTGCCGACCGTCGGCCGCTGGATCATCCCGTGCATGGAGACGCCCGACGGGGACATCATCCAGGATGGAGCCGACATCATCGACCACTTCGAACGGGGCCCCGGTCAGTCGTTGAGGCGCACGTCGTCGTACCCGACATCGCCGTTGTTGCTTGCGGTCGCTCACGTGTTCGAGCTGTTCGGAGGCGAAGGTCTGTTGCGTCCGGCCATGCACTACCGATGGAACTTCGACGACGAGAACCTGTCGTTCCTCACTGCTGAGTTTGCACTGTTGATGCCGCAGGGGCTCACAGCCGAGCAGGCCGAACAGGGGTTTCTCCACAACAGTGGCCGAATGCGCAATGCAGCAGTGGTGTTCGGGGTCACCCCCGAATCGCAACCGCTGATCGAGACGGCCTTCCACGAGTGGCTCGACCTGTTCGAGGCGCACCTCGTCGATCATCCATATCTGCTCGGCAATCGGCCGACCATCGGTGACTACGGACTGATCGCCGCCATGTGGGCGCACCTCTATCGTGACCCGGCACCGACGATGGTCGTGAAGCAGCGGGCACCGCGCGTCGGTCGGTGGGTCGAACGGATGACGACCACCGAGCCATACCAACACGAGTTCGGCCCTGATCACGAGGGTGGCGACAACGAGCTGATCGACGACGAGCTACCGGCGACGCTCGTCGCGATGTTGCGCTATGTCTCGGAGGAGTACCTGCCCGAGATCGCCGCGCATGTGGCGGCGGCGAACGAGTGGCTCGCCGAGCATCCCGAGATCCAGGAAGGCACCAACGGGCTCGACGACCCGGCGACCCGGGGTCTGACCGGCGGGCGTGGTCTCGTCGCCGGCGGCTCGGCGACGTTCCCGTGGCGTGGCATCGAACTGACCACGAGCGTGATGCCGTACCGGTTCTGGCTGATGCAGCGCCTCCACGACGACCTCGCCACTGCCTCGGTCGATGACGCCGCCAGTGTCCGCGCAGCGTTCGCCGACGCCGGCCTCGAAGCGCTTCTCGACCTACGAACCCTCCGCCGAGTCGAGCGCGCCGGCCACCTCGAGGTCTGGGGCCCGCTCACCTGATGCTCATGCGCGACGTTCGATATCTGCTTGCCAGCCCTGAATCCGGATACCGAGGGACCGCGGCGTCGTTCTGGGTCCTCGTCGCGATGACGGTGCTGGCGACCGGTCGCAGCCTTGTCCACATCTTCGCCGATGACGGCGGCGCGAACAGCATTGCCGGCATCGAGGTCTTCGGTGATGCCGGCGACAACCTCGTGCACCTCTTCGCCCAGTGGGGGCTTGAGCAGTTGCTCCTCGCCGTCGTTGCATGGGTGATCATCGCCCGCTACCGCTTCCTGGTACCTGCGGCGCTGCTGCTCCAACTCGCTGACTGGGGGCTCCGGTCGCTCATCGGCGAGTTCAAGCCGCTCATTGCCGATGGCACCCCGCCCGGAGCGATCGCCACGTTCATCGTCGTGCCGATCCTGGCCGTTGCCCTGTGGTTCTCACTCCCGAGAACCGACCGTTCGTCCGCCGAGACGCGCTGACGTGCTCCGGAAGCCTGATCCGTCAGCGGGTTGGTACAGTCCGACGACGACATGACCGAGGCGGCGACCACCCAACAGTCCAACGAAGCGCCGGTCGACGGGCGAGTCGCTCGGCGCCGGCGCAACCTCGACGCGGTGCTCGACGTGGTGCTCGAGATGTTCGCCGAGGACATGATGTTCCCGTCGATCGAGCAGGCCTCGAAACGATCCGGCCTGTCGTTGCGATCGCTGTACCGGTACTTCGCTGACCCCGGCGAGCTCGTTGAAGCAGCGATCAAGCGCAGCCAGGCGCAGGCCGCCGAACTGACCCACCTTGCGCATATCGGTCAGGGTCCGTTCACAGAACGACTCGACGCCTTCGTCTCGATGCGGGTCCGGCTCTACGAGGTCAACGGGTCGATGTTCCGTGCGACGATCCACAACGCGGCGAACCACCCACGCGTCCGTGACGAGTTGAACACGAACCGGCGGCTACTCCGCGAACAGTTCGAGCTGCAGTTCGGACCCGAATTGGCGTCGATGTCGCCGCGAGAACGCTCGTCGGCAGTCGAAGCCGGGAACGTGCTGACGCAGATCGATTCGATCGACCTGCTGCGTCGCATCCGCACCCTCACGGTGGCGGAGACCGACGCGGTGCTACGCGATGCGCTGACGGCGCTGCTCGCGCCCACATCCTGACGACGACCACCGGGGTGTCATGGACGGAGCAGCAGCTTGCCGTGGTTCTGCCCATCGAAGAGCATCCTCAGCGTCTCGGGAAATCGTTCGATGCCATCGACGACGTGCTCGCGATGGTGCAGCGATCCGTCGGCGACCCACGCCGACAGGTCGGCGAACGCTTCGGGAATACGATGCATGTAGTCCTTCATCGTGAAGCCCTGCATCGATGAGCTCGTGGTGACCAGCTTCATGTAGCCCGCCGGGCCAGAAGCGCCGGCCATGTCGTCGTAGCCCGAGATGCCACCACACAGCACGATCCGGGAATGGTCGTTGATGCGCTGCACCACGGCCTCGAGGATCTCGCCGCCGACGTTGTCGAAGTACACGTCGATGCCGCTCGGAGTCGCTGCCGCGAGCTGATCGGTGATCGACTGCTCGGCCGACTTGTAGTCGATGGCATCGTCGAGGCCGAGCGTGTCGACGAGGTAGTCGCACTTGGCGGGACCGCCGGCGATGCCGATCACCGTGGCACCTTGGCGCTTGGCGACCTGTGCAGCCACACTTCCCACGGCGCCGGAGGCGGCGGACACCACCACGGTCTGACCCGATTGCGGTCGCCCGATGTCGAGCATCCCGAAGTAGCCCGTGAAGCCGGTCATGCCGAGTACGCCGAGGTGCAGTTCCATCGGAGCGACCGAGACATCACACGGTCGAACCGCTCGGGCGTCGACGGCGGCGGTGGTCTGCACGCCGAGGAACCCGGTGACGACGTCACCGACCTGGATCCGGTCGGTTGCGGTGCGTGTCACCGGTCCGATGCTGAACGACCGCATCACGTCGCCGGGCTCGATCGGCGGCATGTAGCTGCGCATCGGCGTGATCCATCCCTTCATCCCGGGATCGATGGAGATCAGCTGGACGTCGATTTCGATCTGCCCATCGACCAACTCGGGCGTCGGGTCGTGGGTGACGGTCCATGCGTCATCACCCGGGATGCCGGCGGGGTAGTGGTCGAGGCGGATCTGCGTCGGCGTCGAGTCGCTCATCTCCCCATGATATGTTGTGCTTTTAAAACTGGCACAACTGCACGTCGAGGCATGGAGAGAGATGATGACTGAGAGCACGACCGCCGAGGAGTCGCCGGAGGGCGGCATGCTCGACCTGGTGCAGGACTCGCTTCTGCGTCGCATGCGAACGATGCACGGCCTCTACTACCAGGCCGTCGGCTCGATGGAACTCGGACACGTCAACCACTTCGAGCGCGGGGGTGTGTTGCCGATCGCGTTCTCGCTGTTCCACTACACGAACATGCACGACGGCGCGTTCATGATGCTCAGCGGTCAGCTCCCGATCTGGAACGAGGACTGGCAGGCGCGAGTGCAGATGGCAATTGACGACGCAGGCAAGGAGCGTCCGGTGTCGGACATGATCCATCAGCGCATCGGCGACTACGACGCGTTCAAGGAGTATCAGCGCACGGTCTTCGACCGCACCGAAGCGCGCATCGCCTCCATGGATCCGGCCGACTTCCGACGGGTGCTCGTCGCTCCGCCGTACCCGCCCGAGATCGCCAGTACCTACAGCGCGATGTGCGCGGGACCGGCGGGCATCACGGTGCTCGACGGCTACGAGTGCTGGCTGTATCAGCACGGTCTGCGCCACATGGGTGAGATCGAACTCGCACGAGGCCTCGTCGGCTTGGAGGGCATGACCTCATGAGGGATTCGGTGAGCGACGCGACCCTGACCGACGCCGAGCGCGACGTCTCGCAGCGCCTCTCGGGGAGCTTCGCGTGGCCGACCGTCCTGTTGCTCGTGGCCATGATCGTGATCGAGGTCGCGGTGATGGCGGCTTGGGCAGCCGGGGCGATGCCGTTGCTGCTCGGCATGCTCATCAACAGCCTCGCCTGCTACGGCCTCTACACGGTGGTCCACGACTCCGTGCACCGATCCATCAGTGGCCGCGATGCGCGCTACGCACGGTGGGACACGATCTGCGGCAACGTGGCCGGGCAGCTGATCCTCCTGAACTTCGCCGGTCACCGGTCGAGCCACCTCCGCCATCACGCCCACACCAACACCGACCGAGACCCTGACCTCGGAGCGAAGGGTCCGCTCGCGGCACTGCCGATCAAGTGGCTCATCAGCAACGTCGTCGTGCTGCTCGTTGCACTCCCCGGCGGGATACATCTCGCGAACGGCCTCATGCGCCGGCTCGGAGGGAGCAAGGCCAGCGAGGGTGGCGACGACAGCTTGCTTGCCGCTCAGCGATGGGCATTGCGCGTGGGTGTCCTTGCCGTGCTCATCTCGATCCCGCTCGGCGCGATCGTTCCGGTCGTGGTCTTGTGGATCATCCCAGCGCGGCTGACGTTCCTGTATCTGGCGATCTTCTTCGCGTGGCTGCCGCACTTCCCCTACGAGCACACCGACCGGTTCCGCAACACCCGCATCACGCTCTTCCCGGGTTCGACGTGGCTGCTCCTGCAGCAGGACCGGCATCTGATCCACCACCTGTACCCGTCGATCCCGTGGTACCGGTACCGAGCGGCTCATCGAGAGCTCGCCTCGCTGCTCAGCGAGCGCGGTGCCGTGGTGGCGGGACCCTCGAGCAAGCCGCGGGTGCGGGTTCAACTCCGCTGAGCCGGACACCCTTGCCATGTAGTGCCGGTATGAGTAGCATTAGTTTGCCGGATGACTCACATCTGGAGGAGCGGTCGGGGCTCGATCGCCTATCGATCAGGGGGAACCGTGACACGCACACACTCGCAACGATGGTCAGGGGTCGGGGTCGCGTTGGCGATGACGCTGGCCGCGTGCGGGGGCAACACCACCTCGAATGATGAGGTGAGCACTGACGTCGACGGATCGACGCCTGCCACCGCGGTGGAAACCGCGACAACCGATGCCTCCGACAGCGAGCCTGTGGAGGAGCTCGAGGTGGTCGAAGATGTCGTGGTGATCGATGAAGCTGAAGACGTCGGTCCGGTCAGCGGCGGCACCCTGCGCTACGCGCTCGAAGCGGACGTCGATGGACTGAACCCGGCAGCGTCGGCGCTCACAGCATCCGGGCTGAACATGGCGAACGCCGTGTTCGACACGCTCATGGCGATCGATGTCGACGGGGTCGCGGTTCCATATCTCGCCGAGTCGGTCGAACCGGTTGATGGCGATCTCGCGTTGTGGCGCATGCAGCTCAGGTCGGGCATCACCTTTCATGACGGCACACCATTCGACGCGGAGGCTGTGAAGATGAACTTCGATGCGCAGCTCGCCAGCCCGCTGGTCGGCATGGCGGTGCGGCCCTTCTTCCCCGAAGCCGACGCGGCGACGGTCGTTGACGAGTTGACGGTGGAGTTTCGGACACTCGAGCCGAACGCGGTCTTTCCGGCGACCTTGACCAGCCAGCTCGGCATGATGGCATCGCCGTCCTGGCTTGTTGCCGCGAAGGCTGACCCGACGTTGAACCAACAACCCGTCGGGACGGGAGCGTTCGTCTTCGAGTCGCGGTCGGAGGACTCGTTCACGCGCTTCGTTCGCAACGATTCGTGGTGGGGTGGGGAGGTACATCTCGACGCGATCGAGTTCCTGCCGGTACCCGACCCGAGCGCACGCAACGATCTGGCCTTTACGGGAAATGTCGAGATGCTGCACTCGGTCGACCCGGCTTCAGTCGGCGATCTGTCCGCTGAGGCGGAGCTGCAGTCGGTTCTGGACGAGAACGGCGAAGAGAACCTCGTCATGATGAATGCATCGGCCCCGCCGTTCGACGACCTGCGTGTTCGTCAGGCGCTGACACTCGCGACGCCGCTGCAGAATGTGCGAGACCTGATCGGAGTGGGCGTCGCCCGTCCGGCCGACCAGATGTTCATTCCGGAGAGTCGGTACTACAACCCGGATGTGAAGCAAGCGGGAGACGATCCCGCACGTGCCGTTGAACTCGCGGCCGAGTATTGCGCCGACGTTCCCGACAACTGCAGCGATGGCAAGATCAACATCCAGTTTCGCTTCCCGGGTGGCTCGGTGGCGTCCTCGCGCGAAGCCGACATCCTCGACGAGGGCTGGAGCGACGCGTTCAATGTGGAGTTCATCGAACTCGCTCAGGATGCGCTTGTCCTCGAGGTTGCGTTCGGGCGGTACCAGGTGGTGACCTGGCGTTCGTTTGGAGGTCTCGAACCGCTGGAGTCGCGTCACAACCTGCTGTGCCGAACAGTCAGTGAGGGGATCTCGCTCAACTTCGCGCGGTTCTGTTCCGAGGCCCGCGATGCGCTGATCCTCGAAGCGCAGGCGTCGCCAGACATCGACGAGCGCGCGTTGCTCTGGCAGCAGGTTTCCGAGGACGTGCGAGATGCGTACACGTACGTCTTCACCCGCCACAGCCCGTGGCTCATCGCCTTCGGCCCTGACGTCCGCGGTGTCTGTGATCGCACCTCCCCAGAGGGTGTTGCGTTGCGGTGTGTTGCCAACGGGCGAACCTGGTTCGACTCGACCTGGCTCTCGCAATAACGCAGCAGCCGGTACGTCGACGGCCGTTGTTCCAGGCACGAGTTAGGCACGCCGTGTCGGTCACCCGCCGGGGCGATCGATCCAGTAGGTCGAACATCGTCGAGGTCGGTAACAGGTGAGCCCGGAACTCGGCGACGGAGAGCGAGGTCGAGGGTGAGTTCGATCGCGTCGAGGAACTCCTCGCCGAGTCCGATTCGATGATCGTCGTACCAGACGGCCGCCTCGATCGCCTCCAGTCGAGCGGCAGGATCGAACTGGATGGATCGGCTCACCGC
>Ga0316197_10004129_pt1 | contig 10325 bp, 7 predicted proteins | sample OudBiesiAoxic_MG_FD_204939 | JGI IMG/M metagenome (GOLD analysis project Ga0316197, IMG submission 204939) | Coastal sediment microbial communities from Oude Bieten Haven, Netherlands - site A oxic | ecosystem: Environmental > Aquatic > Marine > Coastal > Sediment | place: Netherlands... | reverse complement strand
GTTCTGGCTGTCCATCGCGAGCTGGTACATGAAGCAGTCCTCGCCCCCGGGCGCGCAGCGGACTTCCCAGTCGCCGAACGTGTCGCGGACGATCTCCATCACCTCGGGCGCCGCCGGATCACCCGCCGCCGTCGCTTCCTGCTCCGGGGCCGGCGCGGGGTCGGAGGAGCCGCTCTCAGGCATCTCGGCCGCCATCGGCTCGGTCCCCCCGGTCTCCGCCTCGGGAGCCTCGCTCGCGGTTTGCGCGCTCGCGATCCCCGCCGCCGCCAGCCCGAGCGCGAGCGCGAGGCCCGCAAGGTGCTTTTCGAATGTCATTTCTGCTCGCTTTCCGTTTCTTGAGAAGGTGGGCGCGATGTCTCATCTGCGCCGGTTTCTGTCAACTCGCGCGCGGCGCGAGTAGCTCGGGATCCAAGTGAAAAGGGCACCGATGATGATGCCCTTTCCCCCGCTTCCGCGATTTCCCTGTCGGACTGGCCGAACGTCCGGCGCACACGGTATTCGCGACGAGAGATTCCGTCAAGCATTCGGCGCAAGTAATGGTGGTCATTCACGGAATGTTTGAACGGGCGCCGTCGCGAGGTCCGCGCGCCCGGCCGCCGCGCGATTGAACTCGTCGCTCGAACCGCATTAAGCTGCGACGGGAAAACGTCGCTACGGGGATGTATGCATGACGCAGGACGGAATTTTCGTGGGCGGCGGCGGCGAGGACTATGCCGAGCCGCGGGAATTGCTGCTCGGTCTCGCGAACCGGCACGGGCTGATCACCGGCGCGACCGGCACCGGCAAGACAGTGACGCTGCAGATCCTCGTCGAAGGGTTGTCGGCGGCCGGGGTGCCGGTGGTCGTGCAGGACGTGAAGGGCGACGTCTCGGGTCTGTCGCGACCCGGCGATCCGCACGGCAAGGCCCATGAGGCGCTGATGTCGCGCGCGGCCAAGATTGGGATGGCCGATTTCGGCTACCGATCCTATCCGACTGTCTTTCTGGATCTTTTTGGGGAGAGCGGTCATCCTGTCCGCACAACGGTGACCGAGCTCGGCCCGCTGCTGTTGTCGCGGATGATGGACCTGACCGACGCCCAGGAGGGCGTGCTCAACATCGCGTTCCGCGTCGCCGACGAGCAGGGGTTGGCCTTGCTCGACCTCAAGGACCTGCAGGCGATGCTGATCTGGCTCGGCGACAACGCCTCCGAGGTCGGTCGAACCTACGGCAACATCGCGTCCGCGTCGCTCGGGGCGATCCAGCGTGAGCTGCTGGTTTTGGAGAACCAAGGCGCCGGGATATTTCTCGGCGAGCCGCATCTGGAGCTCAAGGACCTGATGGCGGTCGAGGACGGCATGGGCCAGGTCAACGTGCTGATGTCGGACCGGCTGATGCAATCGCCGCGCCTCTACGCGATGTTCCTGCTCTGGCTCCTGTCGGAGCTGTTCGAACAGCTTCCGGAGGTCGGCAATCCGGACAAGCCCGTGCTCGTGTTCTTCTTCGACGAGGCGCATCTTCTCTTCAACGACGCGCCCAAGGCGCTGGTCGAGAAAGTGGTGCAGGTCGTGCGTCTGATCCGGTCCAAGGGCGTCGGGGTTTATTTCATCACGCAGAATCCGGACGACGTGCCGGCGGACGTGCTCGCTCAACTCGGCAACCGGATCCAGCACGCGCTTCGGGCCTTCACGCCGCGCGACCAGAAGGCGCTGAGAGCCGCCGCGCAGACCTTCCGCCCGAACCCGGATTTCGACACCGAGACGGCGATCCGCGAGGTCGGGACCGGCGAGGCCGTGGTGTCTCTGCTCGAGGACAAGGGCGTGCCTGCGATGGTGAGCAGGACGCTGATACGCCCGCCGATGTCGCGGATGGGGCCGATCACAGACGCCGAAAGGGCCGAGACCCTGGCCGCCTCGCCGCTCGCGGGCCGCTATGACATCGCGGTCGACCGCGAATCGGCGAGCGAGATCCTGGCCGCCCGGACCGAGCAGACGGCCAAAGAGGCGGCGATGGCGGAGGAGATGCTCGAGGCCGCGAGCCGGGAACAGGTCGTGACCCAGACGCGTCGCCAGGAGCCCGCGCGGTCGCGTCGGAGCCAGCCGTCGCTCGGAGAGACGCTCGCATCGACACTCGTGAAGCAGCTGAACACCCGGCAGGGCCAGAAGCTCGTGCGCGGGATTCTCGGAAGTCTCTTCAAGGGTCGTTGAGCCGAGTGGACTGGCGCGGGCGCCGCGCCTGGCTGATGGCGAGACCGGCCAGGATGAGCGCGAGCGCGCCGATGAACTGCGGCGGCAGCGTCTCGTTCAGCACGACCATGCCGATCAGGACCGCCCAGACCGGCACCTGGTAGTTCACCAGGCTCATGAAGGACGGCCCCGCCGACTGGATCACATAGACGAGAATGAACGTGGCCAGCGCCGTGGGGAACACGCCGAGATAGAGGACGCCGAGCAGCGCGGGGAGGTCGGGACGGTCCGGCACGCCTTCCACAGCGAGCGCGACGGGCACGATCAGGCAGGACGCTAGCAGGAGCCCGGCTGCGGCGAATGATAGAAACGGGCCCGACGGGGCGAGGCGCGTGATGATCGCGCCGCAGGCGTAGGACGCCGAGGCCGTGACGCAGGCGAGGCGCGCGAGGCCGACCAGATCGTCGTCGGTCGCCCCGATGACCGCGCCCGGACCGGTTAGCAGCACGACACCGAAGAACCCCACGGCGAAGCCGATGGCCTTTCGTGTCGTAAGGGTCTCTCCTGGAACGAAAAAGTGCGCGAGCGGCAATACAAGGAGCGGCACCACCGCCATCGTGATCCCGGCATACCCGGATGTGACATGCTCCTGCCCCCAGGACAGGAGCGAGAACGGCAGAGCGTTTGAGAAAACCGCCATTCCCAGGCAGTGGAGCCAGATGCGACGCCCCCGGTCGGAACTCCGCGGAGGCAGGCCGTCGCCCCGCATCATCGCGACCGTGACGAGGATGATCGCCGCCGTCGTGATGCGGAGCGCCGCGACGGTCAGCGGGCCGAAGCCCGTCAGCGCCATCTCGACGCCGAGGAACGATCCGCCCCAGATCAGGCCGAGCAGGCAGAGGAGCGCCCAGGCGAGCGGGGTGGGGGATGACGTGGTCATGGGCGGGACGTTCCGGTTCAGAGACGCGCCTTTGTGCGTCCGAACGGTCGGAGGAGCCAGAGGCAATCGACGCGTCAGGAGGGTTTCGGCAACCGCCGCCCATTGAATTCCGGGCTAGAAGGCGGTTGGTCGCCGGTTCGGGAGGATCGTGCGGCAAGGTGTTGGAAGGAATGCCATTTTCTGTAGCCGGAATCCGGCTGGAAAGTGGCTGGAATCCGGCTTGCCAATTGGCTTGCCTTTCGGGCCGCCCGGAGGGTTTTCCGCGGTCGTCGACATGAAACCCCTTGGCGGCGCCGGCCGAATCGAATAGCCGGATCACGGGCGCGTCCCCGGACTAGGGTGAGCGGGGCGGGCTCAGCGATCTCACCCTGACGACGGAGCTGGCCCATGAGCCATTCATCTGCGGCGGAGCTGTCCGCCGCTATCCCCAAACCCGTACTCAAACCTCGGCGTCCGGAATTCTCGTCCGGTCCCTGTCCGAAACGTCCCGGCTGGGACGGGGCGGCCGTCGCGGCCAAGGCCTGGCTCGGCCGGTCGCACCGGGCGGCCGGTCCAAAGGCGCAGCTCAGGGACGCGATCGACCGGATGGCGGCGCTGCTCGGCGTGCCGGACGATTACCGCGTCGGCATCGTGCCCGCCTCGGATACCGGCGCCTACGAGATGGCGATGTGGTCGATGCTCGGCGCGCGTCCCGTGGACGTGCTCGTCTGGGAAAGCTTCGGACAGGGCTGGGCCACCGATGCGGTCAAACAGTTGAAGTTGGACGATTGCCGGGTGCTGACCGCCGGGTATGGCGCGCTGCCGGATCTCGGCGACGTTCGGCCGGAGGCGGATGTCTGCTTCACATGGAACGGCACCACGTCTGGGGCCCGCGTGCCCGACGCGGACTGGATTGCCGCCGGGCGCGACGGATTGACGTTCTGCGACGCGACCTCGGCCGCCTTCGCCCAGGCGCTCGACTGGGCCAAGCTCGACGTGACGACCTTCTCCTGGCAGAAGGCGATGGGCGGGGAGGGCGCGCACGGCGTGCTGATCCTGAGTCCGCGCGCGGTCGAGCGTCTGGAGGGTTTCACGCCGGACCGGCCGCTGCCCAAGATCTTCCGGCTGACCAAGGCCGGCAAGCTGATCGAGGGCGTCTTCAAGGGCGAGACGATCAACACGCCGTCCATGCTCTGCGTCGCCGATGCGATCGACGCGCTCGAATGGATGGATGAGATTGGCGGGTTGACGGCGACGATGGCGCGGGCGGACGCGAACGCGGGCGCGCTGCAATCATGGGTCGACGGGGCGCCATGGGTCGAGAACCTGGTCGCCGATCCGTCGGCGCGCTCGAACACGTCCGTGTGCCTTCGGATCGTCGACCCGGAGATCGCCGCGCTGGACGAGGCGGCGCAGCGCGATTTCGTCAAGCGGATGGTCAGGCTGCTCGAGGCCGAGGACGCCGCGTTCGACATCGGCGGCTATCGCGACGCGCCGCCAGGGTTGCGGATCTGGTGCGGCGCGACGGTCGAGACGGCCGATGTCGAAGCGCTGACGCCTTGGATCGACTGGGCCTTCGAGACGGCGAAGGCCGGCCTCAGGACCTGAGTTCCGCGGATGCGACTTCGCCAAGCGGTTTCCGCCGACATCCCGCTGCTGCGCCACTGGGACGAGCAGCCCCATGTCCAGGCCTCCGGCGTGGAGGACTGGGACTGGGAGGGGATGCTCGCCACCGACCCCGACTGGCGGGAGATGCTTGTCGCCGAGGAGGACGGCCGCCCGGTCGGCTTTCTGCAGATCATCGACCCGGCCCGCGACGAGGACCACTACTGGGGAGATTGCGGCCCCGATCTGCGGGCCATAGACATCTGGATCGGCGCGGTCGAGGACACCGGCCGCGGCCTCGGCACACAGATGATGCGCGCCGCCTTCGCCCGCTGCTTCGCCGACGCGAGCGTGCGCGCCATACTCATCGATCCCCTGGCCACCAACACCGCCGCCCACCGCTTCTACCGCCGGCTGGGCTTCGCATTGGTCGAGCGCCGCCGGTTCGGCGGCGACGACTGCTTCGTATTCGAATTGACGCGCGCCAGATGGCGCCAAGGAGACTGACATGCCCAGAGTACTCATTTCAGACGCGCTGTCCGACGCGGCCGTGCAGATCTTTCGCGATCGCGGCGTCGACGTGGATTTCCAGCCCAAGCTCGGCAAGGACCCCGAGAAGCTCGCCGCGATCATCGGCGAGTATGACGGTCTCGCGATCCGCTCGGCGACCAAGGCGACGGCGGACCTGATCGCCAAAGCCGAAAGGCTCAAGGTCATCGGCAGGGCGGGAATCGGCGTGGACAACGTCGATCTCGGCGCGGCGAGCGGCAAGGGGATCGTGGTGATGAACACCCCTTTCGGCAACTCGATCACCACGGCCGAGCACGCCATCGCGATGATGTTCGCCGTCGCGCGCCAGCTTCCGGCGGCCGATTCCTCGACCCGCGCGGGCAAGTGGGAGAAGTCGAAATTCATGGGCTCGGAGATCACCGGCAAGACGCTCGGCCTGATCGGGGCCGGCAACATCGGCTCGGTCGTCGCGAGCCGCGCGATCGGGCTGAGGATGAGGGTGATCGCCTATGATCCGTTCCTGTCGGCGGAGAAGGCCAAGTCGATGGGCGTGGAGCGGATCGAGGATATCGACGACCTGCTCGCGCGCGCGGACTTCATAACGCTTCATCTGCCGAAGACCGAGAAGACCGCGAACCTGCTGTCGGCGGAGCGGATCGGGCGGATCAAACCGGGCGCGCGGCTGATCAACTGCGCGCGCGGCGGGCTCGTGGACGAGGCGGCGGTCGCTGAGGCGCTGAGATCCGGCCAGCTGGCCGGCGCGGCGTTCGACGTCTTCGCCGAGGAGCCGGCGACGGAGAACCCGCTTTTCGACGCGCCGAACGTGGTTTGCACGCCGCATCTGGGGGCATCGACCAGCGAGGCGCAGGAGAACGTCGCGCTTCAGGTGGCCGAGCAGATGTCGGATTACCTGATCGACGGGGCGATCTCGAACGCGTTGAACGCGCCCAGCGTCACGGCCGAGGAGGCGCCGGTGCTGCGCCCCTGGGTGCGGCTGGCGGAAACGCTCGGCGGCTTCGCGGGGCAGGTCACGGAGAACGCGATCACCAGCGTCGAGATCGAGTATGTCGGCGAGGTCGGCGAGTTGAACCTCAAGCCGCTGACGGCGGCGCTGACCGCCGGCCTGCTGACGCCTCTCATGGGCGAGGGCGGCGTCAACATGGTCTCCGCGCCCGTGGTGGCGCGCGAGCGGGGCATCCAGATCGCCGAGACGCGCAAGGACGCGCAGGGGGCGTTCGGATCGTACATCCGTCTGGTCGTGACCACCGAGAAACAGAGCCGCTCCGTGGCCGGCACGATCTATTCCGACGGCAAACCGCGCTTCATCCAGATCAAGGGCATCAACCTCGAATCCGGCCCGATGGAGCACATGCTCTACACGACCAACACGGACACGCCGGGGTATATCGGCTCGTTGGGGACGAGGCTGGGAGAGTTGGGGATCAACATCGCGACGTTCTCGCTCGGCCGGGCCGAGAAAAGCGGCGAGGCGATCGCGCTGGTCGGTGTCGACGCGCCCGTCGGAGCGGAGGCTCTGTCCGAGATCGCGTCGCTGCCGCAGGTCCGGCAGGCCAAAGCGCTCCGTTTCTGAACGGAGCGTCCTTGCGGGGGGCGGGATTCAAGGACCGGGGGACGCGAGCGGAGCCTCCGAAGGCGCCTCTCGCGGCCGCGGCGCGCCGTTCGTCAGGAGGGTCGTGCGAGGAAACCAGGTGAAACGGCAGCCCGAGGGCGTTAGGATGACCGCTGACGGGGGGAAACCATGCACTCATTTGCGCCGGATTTCGGCCTGCGCGCTTCGACGGGGAACGCGGGCTTGCGGAAAGCGCAACCCTCGTGAGCGCCGGGGGGGTCACGGCGGATCCTGGGCATCGGCTCTTCCCGAACCGTCCCGTGACGCCGACATGAGCGCGCGAGTCCCCGCGCTCACCCCGCATGATCCGGCGTGGGCGTCGCTGGCCAAATCGGAGAGCTCGCGCTTGCGGGCGGCTTTGGGCCGGGCTCTGGTCAAAGTGCATCACATCGGGTCGACGGCGGTGCCCGCGCTGCGCGCCAAGCCGATCGTCGACATTCTGGCCGAGGTGCGTGATCTGAACGCGCTCGACGCGGTCAGGGTGCCGCTCGAAGGCTTGGGATACGCGTGGCTCGGCGAACACGGCGTACCCGGACGACGGTACTGCGTGTTCGACGATCCGGTAACGGGCCAGAGGCTCGTGCAGGCGCAGTTTCTTCCCACGGGCTCGCCGGAGATCGCGCGGCATCTCGCGTTCCGTGACGCGCTGCGCGAGCGGCGTGATCTCGCGAGGACCTACGAGGCCGAGAAGGGGCGGTGCCAGGCTTTGCACCTCGGGGACGCCGAGGCGTACGCCGAATGCAAACGTCCTTGGATGGATGCTGCGGAAAAGGATGCGCTTGGATCATTGGCGGAGGATGCGGGCCCGCCTGACTGACCGGTCGGCGGCGGACGGGTCACCCCTTCAGGGCCCCGCCACCTCACGGCACGCGCGTCGATCAGCCGGTCTCATTTGAATCCGCTCGGATCTCGGGATCCCGGAAGGGAATGCCGTCAGAACGGGCGCGTCGGGCCGTTGCACTCCATCAGCTCTCGCCATAGTGGGGCGCGGGCAACGGAGGGCGGACGGGCGATGACGACGGGTCGACATGGGACGAGGGCCGGCCTTCTCTGCGCCATGGTTTCGGCGCTGGTCGTCATCGGATGCGACGTGTCGTCGGCGCAGGCTTTCGAATGGCTGACCGAGAACTTCATCGACCCGGAGGACGGCGCCCTCGACTTGTCGAAGTGGATTGACCGGGGCGGCTTTCTTCCGGTTCCGATCATCGTGACGGAACCCGCGGTCGAAAACGGACTGGGACTGGCCGGTGTCTTCGTGCACGGGAACAAGGATGATCCGGATGTTCCGCCAAACCTGACCGGGGCCGCGGCTGTTGCCACCGGCAACGGCAGCTGGTTGGGCGCCGCCTTCCACCAGGGGACCTACCTGGATGATCGGCTCAAATACGTCGGCGCCATCGCCAAGACGTCGATCAATCTGGATTTCTATGGTCAGAGCACAGGCGGCGGCAATTCCCTCGGGTACAATATCGACGGCGTCTTCCTGCTCAACAACGCTCGCTATCGGCTGGGAAAATCGGAGTTTTGGGCTGGAGGTCGGTGGACCTACCTGACGTCGAAGGTGGGTTTCACCGGGTCCGATCGCCCTGACGGATTTTCCGGGGATGGGGTCGATGTCAATTTGTCCGGCTTGGGCGCCTCTCTCTATTACGATACCCGCGACAATATTTTCACCCCTTCGGAGGGCGTGTATGCGCGCGCGTTGGCCACGCGATACGATGAGGCGTGGGGCAGCAACTACGATTTTTCGGAGTTCGGAGTATCCGCCTATTATTTCCACAGCCCTGTGGAGCGGTGGGACCTGGGTCTGAAGGGTGAACTGGACTGGATCGCCGGAGACGCCCCCTTCTTCGCGGAGCCGTTCATCTCGCTTCGGGGCATTCCGGCTCTGCGGTATCAGGGGGAGGCCGTCGCCCAGACGGAGATCGAGGCCCGCTACTCGTTGAGCGATAGGTGGAGTGTGCTTGGTTTCACGGGCGTGGGGCTGGCGGCTGACCGGGTGGATGATTTCGGATCCGCCGACCCCGAATGGGTCTATGGCGCGGGTGTCCGCTATCTGATCGCCCGGGAACTCGGTTTTCGCGTCGGGCTCGACCTCGCCCGCGGTCCTGAGGAAACGGTCGTGTATCTGCAGGTCGGCCACGCCTGGCAACGTGACTGAGGCGACGGCGAATTCCGTTGCCCGTCCGCTCCTGGCGACTATAACGCTCGCGGCTTTAAGCGGAGGCGGAGCGGCATGGCGAACGTGGTGGTTGTCGGAGCCCAATGGGGCGACGAGGGCAAGGGCAAGATCGTCGACTGGCTGAGCGAGCGGGCGGACGTGATCGCGCGGTTCCAGGGCGGGCACAACGCCGGCCATACGCTGGTCATCGACGGCAAGGTGTTCAAGCTGAGCCTTCTGCCCTCGGGGATCGTGCGGGGCGGCAAGCTGAGCGTGATCGGCAACGGCGTGGTGCTGGACCCCTGGGCGCTGCTGTCGGAAATCGAGAAGTTGACGGCGCAGGGCGTCGAGATCCAGCCCGAAAACCTGATGCTGGCGGAGAACACCCCTCTTATCCTGCCGCTTCACCAGGATCTGGACAGGCTCCGCGAAGAGGCCGCCGGGTCGGCCAAGATAGGCACGACGGGACGGGGCATCGGTCCGGCCTACGAGGACAAGGTCGGGCGACGCAGCATCCGGGTCGCGGATCTAGGCGACGCGGACACGCTGGAGACGCGGCTCGACCGGTTGCTGGCGCATCACGACGCGCTGCGCCGGGGTCTGGGAGCCGAGGCGATAGACAGGTCGGCGCTGAAATCCGCGCTGGTCGAGGTCGCGCCGCAGATCCTTCCATATGCCGCGCCGGTCTGGAAGGTGCTGGCGGAGAAGCGCGCCGCCGGAAAACGCATCCTCTTCGAAGGCGCGCAGGGGTCCTTGCTCGATATCGATTTCGGCACATATCCCTACGTGACGTCGTCGAACACGTTGGCGGGAATGGCCGCGACGGGGACGGGGATGGGTCCGGGCGCGATCGATTTCGTGCTCGGAATCGTGAAGGCGTACACCACCCGCGTGGGCGAGGGGCCGTTTCCGGCCGAGCTCGATGACGCGGATGGTCAGCGTCTGGGCGAACGGGGCCACGAGTTCGGCACCGTCACCGGGCGCAAGCGGCGCTGCGGCTGGTTTGACGCGGTGCTCGTGCGCCAGACCTGCACGACGAGCGGCGTGAGCGGCATCGCGCTGACGAAACTGGATGTTCTGGACGGGTTCGAGGAGCTGAAGATCTGCGTGGCATATGATCTCGACGGGACGCGCATCGACCACCTGCCGACGGCGGCGGCGCTTCAGGCGCGCGTGACGCCGATCTACGAGACCATGCCCGGCTGGTCCGAGACGACGGCCGGCGCGCGGTCCTGGGCCGATCTGCCGGCGGAGGCGATCAAATACGTCCGCCGCGTCGAGGAGCTGATCGGCTGTCCGGTGGCGATGCTTTCGACGAGCCCCGAGCGCGAGGACA
>Ga0316197_10004128_pt1 | contig 10327 bp, 9 predicted proteins | sample OudBiesiAoxic_MG_FD_204939 | JGI IMG/M metagenome (GOLD analysis project Ga0316197, IMG submission 204939) | Coastal sediment microbial communities from Oude Bieten Haven, Netherlands - site A oxic | ecosystem: Environmental > Aquatic > Marine > Coastal > Sediment | place: Netherlands... | reverse complement strand
GAGGTCGAGCAGGACGTCGCGCACCGGGCGGCGCGGCTCTATCGCTTCGACGAGCGCAAGTACCGCAAGCTGGAGAAGCAGGGGGGGGACTTCGAGATATGAAGGGGGAGATACGGAAGGTCAGGCAGCTGCTCGCGGAATCCGAGTGCCCGCTATTCATCACTGGTGCCGGGGTGTCGACAGGCGCTGGTCTACCGACCTACCGTGGCATCGGTGGGCTGTATGAGGGCAGGGATACCGAGGATGGCATGCCGATCGAGGAGGCCCTGAGCGGGAGGATGTTGCACGACCGGCCAGAGATAACGTGGAAATACCTGTGGGAGATCGCCGAGGCGTGTCACGGTGTTGAGCCCGGGCCGAGCCACCGGGTGATCGCCGAGATCGCTGCAGCCAAACCGGACACGTGGGTGCTGACGCAGAACGTCGACGGCCTGCATACGGCGAGCGGCGTGGCGAACCTGATCGAGATTCACGGGCGCGCAGCCAATCTGGAGTGCACTGGATGCGGCGGACAGTTCGATGGCTGGGAGCTGTTGTTTTCAGAGGCCTGCGAGCCCCCGGCGCCACCCGGGTGCCCGCGCTGCGGGGAACTACTGCGCCCGAAGGTCGTCCTCTTCGGCGAGGGGCTGCCAGAAGCTGAGATGAAGAAGTACGATGCCCTGATGACGGCGGGGATCGATCTGGTATTGAGTGTCGGCACCTCCAGCCTGTTCCCATACATCACGATGCCCGTCGAGGTGGCGCGTGATGCCGGCGTGCCGAGCGTGGAGATCAACACCGGACGCACCGAAATCTCGGGGATGGTGACCCATCGTTTGGAGATGGGATGCGACGAGGCCTTGCTAGAACTCTGGAGTGGTGGCAGATCCATGCCGATTGCGTGATGTCCTGATCGGTACGGCGCATGGGGAGTCGGTCGGTCTGCCAGCGGAGGGACTGAGCTCGAAAGGGAATGGTTCAAGGCGGGATGTCGGAGATTGAAGCAAAGGTAAACCGGGGGTTTGAAAGCTATTGGCCGGCATGCAGCGGATGCGGAGTGCCATGGTGTCAATGTCGATCTACTGGATGAACGATGTGGGTGGGCGAAGTCTTGTGGTGCAGCGTCAGGGGTAAGGGATTCAGTTGTAGATGGTGTCTTGGAGGGGTTCGTGGAGACTGAAAGTCACCACTACGGCTTGAGCTGGCGGTCGGTTTGGGTTAGGTCGATGACCTACCGATGATGAAATCCCGCTGCTTTTACCCTCTCGTGTTTCTTCTCCTCGCGGTGCCCGGGTGGGCGCAGTCGCTGTTCGTCGAGGCTGAGGCCTTCGATGATCACGGTGGTTGGAAGTTGGATACGCAGTTCATCGACACGATGGGCTCGCCGTATCTCCTCGCACACGGGATCGGGACGCCGGTGGCCGATGCGGTGACGAAGTTGAAATTCCCGCAGGCCGGCAAGTACAAGGTCTTCGTGCGGACGAAGGACTGGGTGGCGCGCTGGGATGCGCCGGGTGATCCGGGTCGATTCGAGTTGCTGGTCGACGGTAACTCGGCAGGGGAGTTTGGGAATGAGGGGAAGGTCTGGGGGTGGCAAGCCGGGGGCGAGATCGAGGTGGCGCAGCTGGAGGTGGAGCTGACGCTGCGCGACCTGACTGGTTTCGACGGGCGCTGCGATGCGATCTATTTCACTGCGGAAGCGAATGATGTCCCGCCGGCCGAGATGCGAGAGTGGCGCCGAAAGCAGCTCGGGCTCGGCGATAAGCCGGTCGAGGAGGGACCCTTCGATCTGGTGGTCGTCGGTGGTGGCTATTCTGGAATGGGCGCTGCGTTGTCGGCAGCACGCGCGGGCTGCAAGGTCGCGCTGATCCAGAACCGCGGGGTACTGGGGGGCAACGGCAGCTCGGAGGTGCGAGTCTGGGCGATGGGGAATATCCGCCGTGGCAAGTACCCGAGGATCGGCGAGATTGTCGAGGAGTTCGCCGACCGTGCAAAGAAGTCACCCGGGACCTATGAGGAATTCGGCGATGCGCAGAAGGAGGCGATCGTGCGTGCCGAAGCAAACATCGCGCTCTTCCTGCACCACCACGCGCGTGGGGTCGAGGTGTCCGACGGGCGGATCACCGCCGTCGATGCCTTCGATACCCGGACCGGCGCGGAGCGACGCTTCACCGGTAAGCTGTTCGTCGATTGCACCGGCCATGGCACCATCGGATTCCTCGCTGGGGCGGATCACGAGATGGAGCCGAAGGGGCGCATGGGCATGAGCAATATGTGGCGCTGGGAGGAGGCCGATGCGCCGCAGAGCTTCCCCGACGTGCCGTGGGCACTGCAGCTGGAGATGAAGGATTTCCCCTACCCGCGGGATTTCCACGGGCAGTGGTTCTGGGAGAGTGGCTTCGACAAGGATCCGCTCGGCGACGCGGAAGGGATCCGCGACTGGAACCTGCGCGCGGTGTACGGCGCGTTCAACGCGATGAAGAACGGGGATGGCGCGCAGAAACATCCGAACGCCCGCTTGACCTGGATCGCCTATGTCGGTGGGCCACGCGAATCTCGCCGCCTGATGGGAGATGTGATTCTCAATCAGGACGACATCGTGGCGAAGAGAGATTTCGAGGACGGCTGTGTGCCGAGCACCTGGTCGATCGACCTGCACTACCCGAAGAAGCAGTACGCTCAACGCTACCCGGAGAACCCGTTCATTTCGTACGCGGTGCATGATCGCCGGGTCGACCGGGAGTTTGGCTACCCGGTGCCGTACCGCTGCTTCTACTCGCGCAACGTGCCCAACCTGTTCATGGCCGGGCGCTGCATCAGCGTCACCCACGAGGCTCTGGGGACGGTGCGCGTGATGAAGACCTGCGGGATGATGGGCGAGGTAGTCGGCAAGGCGGCGTCGATCTGCGTGCGCGAGAACTGCGATCCGCGCGGGGTCTACGATAGCCACCTCGAGGAACTTCTCAAGATGTTGGAGCTGCCGGGCAAGGCGCGCCGCGCGACGGTGGATGCCGAGTTCGTGATCCCGGAAGATGCCATGGCGTTGGCAGGCCCCCGCGGGCCGATGTCCGGGATCGATCCGGAGAGCCTGCCCGGCGTGGTGGTCGATGACACCGGCGCAAAGAAGCTCGGCAAGTGGACGAGTGGGCAGGGGCTGCCGAACTATTTCGGCTATGGCTACCTGTATTCGGGCGACGAGGACGCCGAGGCGATCTTCGTCTCCAAGGCCTCGAAGGCCGGCAAGCAAGAACTGCGGCTGGCCTACGGATCGCACGAGAACCGCGGATCGGCGGTGCCGGTCACGGTCACGGTCGCTGGCTCGGTGGTGCGGCAATTGAAGCTCGATATGCGCAAGCCGGCACCGCTCGAGCACGGCATGATCTCGCTCGGCAGCTTCGACGTGAAGGCGGGCGATGAGGTCTCGGTCAAACTGTCTGCGCTCGGCGCGGGCGGATTCGCTCACGCGGATGCGGTGCAATTCTTGCCGGTAGAGTGATGGCGGCCGGGGCGCGCGCGCTGTGGTTGCGGGTCTATCGCGCGGCGATCTTCACCGGGATCGTCGTGATGATCCATCGCGGACCGCCGCCGGTGGATCCGGATCTGGCGATGGGCGTCTCGCTGGATGCGGTGCGCGAGTATTTCCCCTCGGCGGCAGGGATTGGGGCGCGTCTGGAGGAGCACGGTGGTCACTTCGTCCTCGATGCTGGGCGCAACCAATTGGGCTTCGTGGTCGCAACATCCCCCGACAGCGATGACATCGTCGGCTACTCGGGACCGAACAATGTGCTGGTGGCATTCGGGGCGGATGGGAAAGCGCTGGGGATCTCGGTATTGAGTAGCGGTGACACCGAAGAGCACGTGGCTGAGGTCTTGGCGGATGAGCGATTCATGGAGGCTTTCGATGGCAAGACTTGGGAGGAGATCCAGAGCTTGGGACGGGGGCGGGTCGATGGCGTGTCCGGGGCGACCCTGACCAGCCTGGCAATCGCCGAGGGAATCATTCGGCGGGTCGCCGGTAGCGCGCCAAGCTTGCGCTTCCCTAATCCCCTCACGCTCGAGGATGCGCGAGCGATCTTTCCGGCAGCTGAGGCACTGGGGGAGGGCGGGGAGGTATTCGACTCGACGGGGGCGCGGCTCGGCACGCTGCTCAGCTCAGCCCCTCATTCGGACAGCCTGATCGGTTACTCGGGACCGAGCGAGGTGCTGGTGGGGGTGACGGGCGAGAAGGATGAGATCGTCGGCATCGCGATCCGCGACACCTACGATACGGAGAAGTATGTCGGCTACGTCCGGGACGAGGTCGGTTTCATCGAACTGTTCAATGGCAAGGCGCTGGCGGACGTAGCCGGTTTCGATCTTGAGCAGAACGGGGTCGAAGGCGTGTCCGGGGCGACGATGACAAGCATGACAGTGGCGCGCGCGGTGCTCGCGCTGGCGGAGGAAGTGAGCGGCGGCGGGTCGGCGATGCAGTCCCGGGATCAGTCGTGGGGTGCTCGCCCGATCGGCTCGCGGGGGATCGGCACCGTGCTCGTGGTGCTGTTCGGTCTCCTGATGGCGTTCACGCGCCTGCGCGGTGTGCGCAAGCTGCGCATCGCGTTCCAGCTCGTGCTGGTCGGGTATCTGGGACTCGTGAATGGGGATCTGATCTCACAGGCCCTGCTGGTAGGATGGGCGGAGAATGGGATGGCGTGGAGCTTCGCCCCCGGTCTCCTGCTCCTGGTGGCGGCCGCCTTGCTGGTGCCGCTGCTTGCAGGGAAGCAGGTCTACTGCCACCAGCTGTGCCCGCATGGTGCGGCGCAACAACTGCTCAAGAACCGCTTGCCCAAGCGATGGCGCTGGAGCGTTCCGCCGCGCCTCGCGGTGCTGTTGCGGGCCGTGCCATTCCTGCTCCTGCTGCTGGTGGTCGTCGTCGCGGTGCGTCAGCTGGCGTTCAACCTGGTGTCGATCGAACCCTTCGACGCCTATCTATTCCGCGTCGCCGGCTGGGCTTCGATCGTGATCGCGGTTACTGGTCTCGTGGCGTCGATGTTCGTGCCGATGGCCTACTGCCGCTATGGCTGCCCGACGGGGGCGCTCTTGAACTTCCTGTGGGGCGGTGGTGTGCCGGGGAAATTCTCGCGCCGGGATGGGCTGGCGCTGGTCTGTCTGATGCTGGCAATTGGCTTGCGGGCTACCGGCTGAGAGATGGGCTTCGTGTTCAGACTCCTACCTCGACTGCTGACGCGGAGCGTAATTTGTAAATGGTATCTAGAGGCAGAGCCTGTAGGGCTAAATGAACGGAACATGAGAATTGGATGGGCAGTGATGGTAGCGGGGACATGCCTGATGGTTTGCGGCCTGGTCGGGTGTCGGGACGCCCGCCCGCAGGAGACCATTCTGCAGGGGGAGGCGATGGGGACGACGTGGAGATTGCGCTACGCTGGGGAGACGGTGGCGGGATTGGATGGTCGGGTCACGCGACGCCTCGATGAACTCGAGGCGATCTTCTCGACTTGGAGAGAGGGATCGGTGATCTCCCGGCTGAACCGGGGGGAGGAGGTGGCGCTGCCGGACGAGTTTCGCAGGGTGTCAGCGCTGGCGGCGCAGATCGGGGAGATGAGCGGGGGCGTGTTCGATGTCGAGCTTGGCGAGAGTGTGGAGGCGGCCGGTTTTGGCTCAGGCCTCGGTGGGCGCTTGGACTATTCGGGGATCGCCAAGGGCTTTGCTGCCGATGAGGTTGGTGCATTGCTAGAGTCGCTCGGTATCGACACGTTCCTGTTCGAACTCGGGGGCGAGCTACTCGGGCGCGGGGCGCGCGAGTGGCGGGTCGGATTGGAGTCGCCAGAGCCGGGGGCGATCGGGGAGCTGCGGCGCGTGATTCCACTGCAGGATCAGGCGGTGGCCACCTCGGGCACCTACCGCTTGTTCCGCGGGACGGAGCACCACCTCATCGACCCACGCAGCAGGCAGCCGGTAGCCCATGACTGTGTGTCGGTCAGTGTGATAGCAGAAAGCTGCGCCGAGGCCGATGCCTTCGCGACCGCGCTGATCGTGCTGGGTGCCGAGCAGGGCCTGGTGCTGGCGCGGCGGCTCGGGCTGCGTGCCTACTTTGTCCGCCGCCTGTCAGACGGGACGCTGATCGAATCAGTCGCCGAGTGAGTTGCCAATCCCCAGCCGGGACAGCAATCAATCTTTCCAGCTCAGTGCGCCCTTCTTTAGGGCGTAGACATAGGCGACCAGAAGGATGCTGACGAAGCTGAACATGCTCCAGAACATGGTGGCGACATTGCCACTGGCGAGGAAATCTTTGAAGGTGACCGCCCAGGGATACATAAAGACAACCTCGATGTCGAAGATGACAAAAAGCATCGCAACCAGGTAGAACTTGACGCTGAAGCGGGGCTGTGAGTCCCCGACCGGGAGCATGCCGCACTCGTAGGCGCTGTCCTTCATGCTGTTGGTGCGGGCGCTGCGACCGACCACGACACTGGCAATCAGGCAGCCTGCGGCGAAACCGACGGCGACGATGATCTGCAGGAGGACTGGGATGTATTGGTCGAGCATCTTGGTGGTGGACAGTGCTGCGAAGCTCTAATGGATCCCGGCGGGAATCAAGCAGGAAACGACGCCAATGGCGAGCGCCGCCCGGCCGTTCGGCAGTCCGCTGGGGCGGGGGAGGACGAGCGGCCGAGACTGGTCAGATCCCCTCCAAAAAAAACGGGGGACAGGATCGGCTCCTGTCCCCCGAATTCAAATAGTCGAGGATTCCTGAAAATCAGGATCGTTGGTGTGTGGGTGTGGGTCCGTGCTTGGGTGGGGATCCGTTTGCGGCGCGCTATTTGGCCTTCGCCTTCGCCTTCGCTTTTGCCTTTGGTTTCGGCTTGGCGGCTGCTTTTGCTTTCTTAGCAGCTTCTTTTTCTTCAGCAGCTTGTGCCTCTGCAACCTGGGCGGCTGCGTAGGCGCTCGATGCTTCCTCGATCCGATCGAGGCCGCGGTAAGTCTTGAGTGATTTCTCGACGAGACCCCGAGTGACGAGGTTTTGCAGTTTCTCGTAGGCGCGCAGGCGGAGCATCTCTTCTCCTCCGCTCACCGCATTCTTCTCTTTCAAGTTCGCATAGACTAGCCCGAATAGCGCGTTGAACTCATAGGTTTCTGGATTTGACAACACAACCACCAATTCGTCGGTAACGTGGTCGGGGATGCGTCGTGAAAACCGTGTTCTTCTTGTTGTAGCCATAGGTGGCTGAATGTATCACAAACGCGTCACATTTCCATGCCTTTCGCGGGCGTGGCGGCAAATAATCAGGCTCAACACACCAAAATAGGCCTAAAATCACCGGAATTTTCAAGAATAACTATCAAATTCGCCTAACAGTTAATAATTCTAAAATTTTCCAATGACCCGAATTCCATCCCGCGAGATTTCAAATACCTCGCGGCTGACGGGATAGAGAGCCTCTTTGTATAAAACCGCCATTTTTGGAGAAATGGCCTCGATGGAGTCCGAGAGTTTTGGAAAGACGAATACATTGGAGCGGTCGGGTACGGCGACATAGAGCTCTTTTCCGAGACTGTTTTCAAAGCGTTCTAGGAATTCGGGCGAGATAAAGACGCTGGCCGTCAGCTGACTCTCAGATTTGAGATGGGCGTACTGGATGGTTTTCTGCTCGTCTCGGTGGAACTGCGGCTCGAGCGTCCGCAGGTGTCTGGTAGCGACCTCGCGACCCTTGAGGAAGCAGGTGTTCCAGCTGAGCCGGCGCTCGCGGAGCTCGCGACGCGTGTAGGGTTCGAGGCCCAGCGAGGTCTCCCGAAACAGGCTGAAGCCGACGCGTCGGGCGCCTGGGACGAGGACGAACACCTCCGGATGCATTTCGTAGGACTCGGGGAGTACGCAGAAGGGTTCAAACTCCGGTGCTCCGGGGCGGCTGGCGGGCAGCTCTGTGACTGATTCGCCGTCTTTGGCGAGGACGATCAGACCGGTGAGCACCAGGGCGACGGCGGCGAGCGCCGGGCGGATGGCTCCTCTCAGTAAAGGCTTGGCCTGGATGGTGGGCATGGTCGTGGAGTCATGGTAGGCACGGATTCTAGAAATTCCACCAGCGGAATTTCGATTTCTTCCGATTGGACCTTGGGTTGCATTGGCCGATCAGCGGTCCTAAGCATTGCCTGATCAGATGATTACCTTCTTAAAAGGCGTGCTGGTGGAGAGCCTCCCGAATCGGGTGGCGATCGACGTTCACGGTGTTGGGTACGAAGTCCATATCCCACTGTCGAGCTACGACCGCTTGCCGGAGTTGGGCCAGCCAGTGCAGATCTTGACCTACCTGCACATCCGCGAGAACGATCACACGCTCTACGGGTTCGGGACGGCGGAGGAGCGCGACCTCTTCCAGTTGCTCATCAGCCGGGTGAGCGGTGTCGGACCGAAGGTGGCGATGTCGGTGCTAGGTGGCATGGGGGTGACGGCGTTCAAGGCGTGTGTGGTGAATGGTGACCTGGTGGCAATCGCCAAGATCAAGGGGCTAGGGAAAAAGACGGCCGAGAGGATCGTCCTCGAACTGAAGGACAAGGTCGGCGTAGCGGCCGCGTGGGAGGCTGCGGGCGAGGAGGACGCCGCCAGTGTGGCGATGAACGATGCGGTGCTGGCGCTGATCACCCTTGGCTACAAGCAGGTCGAAGCGCACAAAGCGGCAAAGCTCGTGCTGAGCACGGAGGGGGATGGCGCGAGTTCGGACGATCTGGTGCGTGGCGCGCTGCGTATCCTAAACTGATCTGAGCTGAGCTGAGCTGAGTTGAAAGAATTTGAGTGATCCGATCGAACCCCGCGAGCCAATGAGCAATCGAGATCTAGCGAGCAAGGGACAGGCGGAAGAGCGGATCACAGCGCTGCGTGAGGCCTTCCCGCCGGGTGGTCTGTTCGCCCACAAGCACTGGAATTACTCGCCCGAGCCGCTGGCGCTGGATCGTAAGCTGGTCTCTGAGTTGGAGAAGCTCGGGCACCGGCTGTATGTCTTCCAACGGGCGGCTAACGAGATCTACCACCGCAGCGTGAACGGTAGTCTCCCGTCATGGATCGCCGGCTACCTGGATGCGGGGAAGCCAGAGCGCCTGATCGAGCACGGCCGCAGCCGCAAGCTGCGCGAAGCGATGCCCCGGGTGATCCGCCCGGATCTGATCCTGACCGAGGATGGGTTTTCGATCACCGAGCTGGACAACCTCCCGGGTGGCATCGGGCTCACAGCTTGGCTGAACGAGACCTACGCTGGGCTGTCGGAGGAGTGGCAGGTGATCGGGGGTGCCGACGGCATGTTCGAGGGATTCCAGGACGTGCTACCTGGGGATGCGGGAAAGGATATCGTCGTTTCGGAGGAATCGTCCGACTATCGGCCAGAGATGGATTGGCTAGCGGCTAGGCTGCGCGAGCGGGGGGCGGATTGGAAAACCGAATGCGCCGAAGATTACGTGCCCAGCGGGCGGGATGTCTACCGCTTCTACGAGCTATTCGATCTTGAGAACGTCCCGCCCGCAGAGGCGATCTTCGCCGGGGCTGAGAGTGGCAGTTTCGAACTCTCGCCGCCCTACAAGGCATTCTTGGAGGAGAAGTTGTGGGCTGGGCTGTTCTGGATGGCGCCACTGCGCGAGGTGTGGAAGCAGACCCTGCGCTCGAACCAGTTCAAGGCGCTGCAGCGCCACTTCCCGTTCAGCTGGATCGTCGACCCGACTCCGCTGCCGCAGCACGCGGTGCTGCCGCGGATCGAGGTCAATTCCTGGGAACAGCTGAAACATTTTTCGCAGAGGGAACGCGAGCTGGTGCTCAAGATCAGCGGCTTCTCCGAGCTCGCCTGGGGGAGCCGCAGCGTGAAAATCGGGGACGATCTGCCACAGGTCGAATGGGCAGAATCGATCGACCGGGCGCTCGCTGATTTCGGCACCAACCCGTGGGTGATGCAGGAGTTCAAGAAAGGGCGCGTGGTGGAGCATCCCTACTGGGACGAGGGGAGCGGAAGCATGCAGATCATGAAAGGGCGGGTGCGCCTCTGCCCATACTACTTTCTCAACCCGGGCGGGAAACCGACCACCAGGCTGTCCGGCGTCTTGGCAACCATCGTCCCGGCCGACAAGAAGATCATCCACGGAATGCGCGATGGGATCCTCGTCCCATGCCGCATCGGCGAGTGAGCCCGCGAACCCCGCGGCGGGGATTTCAATTGGCCAGGTCGGGGATTTTGGGTATCGGCACCCATGGCTAGCCCGAATGGCGCTAGTTTAAGAGCCTGTCGGACTTAGAGGATTCGAGCAAAACGTTTTAGAATTCTGCTCCAGATCCGCATGCTGGAGAGGATTTGAATGGATTCAATGACGAATCAGC
>Ga0316197_10004125_pt1 | contig 10327 bp, 9 predicted proteins | sample OudBiesiAoxic_MG_FD_204939 | JGI IMG/M metagenome (GOLD analysis project Ga0316197, IMG submission 204939) | Coastal sediment microbial communities from Oude Bieten Haven, Netherlands - site A oxic | ecosystem: Environmental > Aquatic > Marine > Coastal > Sediment | place: Netherlands... | reverse complement strand
CACAATCGAAGGAATGGCAAACGCGGATGGATCGCTGAACGTTTTGCAACAGGCGTTTCAGGATCATCACGGACTTCAGTGCGGGTTCTGCACGCCGGGTATGGTGATGTCAGCCACCGCACTTTTAAAAGAGAATCCCAAGCCCACCGAGACAGAGGTGCGTGCGTATCTTGAAGGCAATATCTGCCGGTGCACCGGATATCATAACATTGTCAAAGCCATTATGGCGGCCTCCGGTCAGGATGTCGGAAGTATAGCGGCTGAATAATGAGATTGGTATGCGTTGCGACGGATGTCGGATCGGGTAGGGGCTCTGCCCCGCGTCGATCCTCAAAGACCCCTTCGGGTGTCTTCGCCGCTGGCGCGGACCGGATCTCGCCCCCCGGAGTTTTTCTCGCAAGATGAAAGAGCTTTGGGGTTTACAACAGCGGCTTGTGTGCGCCGCGTTTTATAGGGAGGAATACCATGCCTAAAGATAGTGGCATCGGCGCAAGCTCTAAGCGGCGCGAAGACGTTCGGTTTTTAACCGGCGAAGGCAATTACACGGACGACATCAATATTCATGGACAGGCGTATGTGTATTTCCTGCGCTCGGACATTGCCCATGGGACAATCGCCAGGATCGATACCAGTGCTGCGGAAGCGATGGCGGGTGTCGTAAAGGTGTTCACAGGCGCGGATTTCGAAGCCTTGGGCGGGATGCCCTGTGGTTGGCAGATCACGGACAAGCATGGCGAGCCGATGCAAGAGCCCAAGCACCCGATAATTGCGCATGGTAAGGTGCGTCATGTAGGCGAGCCCGTGGCGGCTGTTGTCGCAGACACGCTGGAACAGGCACGCGACGCTGCTGAAGCAATCGAGCTGGAAATAGCCGAGTTGCCCGCCGTGGTCGACATGAAAGCGGCCGTCACTGAGGGTGCAACGAAGGTCCATGACGATCTGACCTCGAACCTTTGTTATGACTGGGGGTTTGTTGAAGAGAACAAGGCGGCCACAGATGAGGCCTTTGAGAAGGCCGCGCATGTCACCACGCTTGAGTTGGTGAATAACCGTCTGGTAGCAAACCCGATGGAGCCGCGCGTCGCGGTGGGCGATTATGCCCGTGGCACCGACGACTATACGCTGTACACAACATCGCAGAACCCACATGTAATCCGGTTGTTGATGGGGGCTTTCGTACTGGGCATTCCAGAGCACAAGCTGCGGGTTGTGGCGCCTGATGTGGGCGGCGGTTTTGGCACCAAGATTTTCCATTATCAGGAAGAGGCATTCTGCACATTTGCGGCAAAGGCCTGCAATCGTCCTGTAAAGTGGACGTCGTCGCGGTCCGAAGCATTTATGTCTGACGCGCATGGGCGTGACCATGTGTCAAAGATCCAATTGGCGTTGGATGCAGACAACAACTTTACTGCGCTGCGCACAGAAACTTACGCGAACATGGGCGCCTACCTGTCTACATTTGCGCCGTCCATCCCTACCTGGCTGCATGGTACATTGATGGCCGGTAATTATAAAACGCCACTTGTTTATGTGAATGTGAAGGCGGTCTTTACCAATACGGTCCCCGTCGATGCGTATCGTGGTGCAGGGCGGCCGGAAGCGACATTCCAGCTAGAGCGCGTGATTGACAAAGCGTCGCGTGAGCTGGGCGTCGATCCGGTTGATTTGCGGCGTCAGAACTTCATCACAGAATTCCCCTATGCGACACCTGTCGCGGTGGAATATGACACTGGTGATTACCACGCCACGATGGACAAGGTTCTGGAGCTTTCAGATCGCGCAGGCTTTGCCGCGCGGCGCAAGGAGAGCGAAGCGCGCGGCAAGTTGCGCGGCTTTGGTATCAACTGCTTTATCGAGGCTTGTGGTATCGCACCGTCAAACCTTGTGGGCCAATTGGGTGCACGTGCGGGGCTGTATGAAAGCGCGACTGTGCGCGTGAATGCCACTGGTGGGCTGGTTGTTATGACCGGATCGCATAGCCACGGGCAGGGGCATGAGACGTCTTTTGCACAGGTTGTAGCAGACATGATCGGGATCGACGAAAACATGGTCGAGATTGTGCATGGTGACACATCCAAAACACCAATGGGTATGGGCACATACGGGTCACGGTCGATTGCGGTCGGCGGATCAGCTATGGTGCGGGCCACCGAGAAGATCATCGCGAAAGCCAAAAAGATCGCGAGCCATTTGCTGGAGGCTTCTGAGGGCGACATTGAGCTGAAGGATGGAGCGTTTTCGGTTGCGGGTACGGATAAGTCTGTCGCCTGGGGCGACGTGACGCTGGCGGCTTACGTGCCGCACAATTACCCGCTGGAAGATATCGAGCCCGGTCTGGAAGAGACCGCGTTTTACGATCCGGCGAACTTTACCTATCCGGCAGGTGCTTATACCTGCGAGGTGGAAGTTGATCCGGAAACAGGCGTTGTCACCATTGAGCGGTTTGCCAGTGCTGATGACTTTGGCAATGTCATCAACCCGATGATTGTCGAGGGGCAGGTGCAGGGCGGCATAGCGCAGGGTATCGGTCAGGCGTTGCTGGAGAATTGCGCGTATGACGAGAACGGACAACTGCTGACGGCCAGCTATATGGACTACACCATGCCGCGCGCAGATGATCTGCCCGGTATGGCGGACTACATTGTGGATCATTCCTGTCAGACGCCTTGTACGCACAATCCTTTAGGCGTGAAGGGCTGTGGTGAAGCTGGTGCAATCGGATCGCCGCCAACGGTTATAAATGCTGTAATTGATGCTCTGCGGTCCGGAGGGCATCAGGTTGAGCATATCGATATGCCGGCGACGCCCGCCAAGGTATGGGCTGCGATGCAGGGATAGAAAACTATGTGCGAGGGACCAGTCCCTCGCGCTCCCTGGAGTTTGTTTGGCAAGATGAAAGAGCTTTCTCTGGCCAAAAGGAAAGGATGAAAGAATGTATAATTTCGATGTGGAAGTGCCGGGATCAGTTGCGGATGCCGTAGCCGCACTGGGTAAGGAAGATGCGCAGGCGTTGGGCGGAGGGCAGACTTTGATTCCAACGCTTAAGCAGCGTTTGGCCAGCCCATCCCTTTTGGTGAGCCTGAGCGGTATTGCCGAAATGAAGGGCGTGTGCACGACCGACGACGGCAAGTTGAGCATTGGCGGTGCCACGACGCACGCAACTGTAGCGCGTGAGGCTGCCGCCAGTTTTCCGGGGCTTGCGGGCATGGCGGCCCATATCGGGGATCCGGCAGTCCGTAACCGCGGCACGATCGGCGGATCGATCGCGAACAATGACCCTTCCGCTTGTTATCCGGCGGGGGCTTTGGGTGCAGGTGCAAGCATCATTACAAATGAACGCGAGATTGATGCAGATGACTTCTTTCAGGGGATGTTTACGACGGACCTGGAAGAGGGTGAGATTATCACAGAAGTTCGTTTCCCCATCCCTGAGGTGTCAAGCTATCAGAAGTTTGTTCAGCCTGCGTCAAGGTTTGCACTTGTCGGAGTCTTTTTGGCCAAATTCGCGGACGGTGTTCGGGTGGCTGTGACCGGTGCAAGCAACGATGGTGTTTTCAGATGGACTGAAGCGGAGACTGCACTTTCTGCTGATTTCTCTGTGGGTGCTTTGGAGGGCCTATCCGTGTCAGGAGATGACATGATAAATGATCTGCACGGTACCGGTGCCTATCGCGCGCATCTGGTTGCTGTCATGACCAAACGGGCGGTTGCCGCCGCATCCTGACACTTTGAAATTGAGTTGGTAAGGGCCGTGCTTCGAGAGAAACGCGGCCTTTCCTCATGTTTCAGAAGCATTGTCTTGTGGCAAAAGGACTATAGCGATTTGTTGGCATTCCGCCGGGTCGGGTACAGCGCCTGAAATAGAAAACGCCCCGTCATGATGATGGGGCGTTAGCATCTTGATCGTCCGAGTGATTATTTTGGTAGTGGGCCAATCAGCATAACCATCTGGCGGCCTTCCATTTTGGGGAAGTTTTCCACTTTGCCGTGATCTTTGGTGTCAACTGCAACACGCTCCAAAAGCTCGCGACCTAAGTTCTGGTGCGCCATTTCACGTCCCCGGAACCGTAGTGTTATTTTAACCTTGTCGCCATTCTCTAGGAATTTGAAGACGTTGCGCATTTTCACGTCGTAATCATTTGTATCCGTATTCGGCCGGAACTTGACCTCTTTGATCTCAATGATTTTCTGCTTTTTGCGCGCTTCGCTCTCGCGTTTTTGCTGTTCGTATTTGAACTTGCCGAAATCCATGATTTTGCAGACCGGCGGGTTGGCGTTTGGCGATATTTCCACGAGGTCCAATCCGGCCTCGTCTGCCATTTCCATAGCCCGTTCGGGGGATACAACGCCTACGTTTTCACCGTCTGCGCCGATCAGCCTGATTTCTGTATCACGGATTTTCTCGTTGACGCGCGGGCCGGTTTCTCTTTGTGGCGGCGCGTTATGTGGTCTTCGAGCGATGATAGTCTTCCTTCGATTGTTTATCCAAATTCAGCCCGTAAATTAGACGCAGGGGCGCGCCACTTCAAGCACCAAAAGGCGTTGAAAGCGGCTCTGTATCATTTTTGGCGAGCGTATTTGCCACTAGCGTCAGTCAAGGAAAGCTTTCTCGACGACGTATTGGGCCGGTTTGGAGTTGGCACCCTCTTCGAGCCCGTATTCTTCGAGCATCTCTTTAAGCTCAAGGTTGAACGCCAGATTGCCACAGATCATTGCGCGATCTGTTTCGGGTGACAGCGGGCTTACGCCTAAATCGCTGTATACTTCACCAGAACGCATCAGGTCAGTGATGCGGCCCATTTTCGCGGACCGTTCACGTGTGGTGGTTGGGTAGTATTTGATTTTCTTCCAAAAGCCGTCGCCGATGACCTCATTCAGCAACGCGTCTTCTTTCAGGCTTTCTATGATGTCATGGCCGTAGGTAAGCTCACCTGCTTCGCGGCACGTGTGCGTGATGATTACCTCGTCATAGTCTTCGTAAGTCTGGGGTTCGCGCAGCAATGACGCAAAGGGCGCAAAGCCGGTGCCGGTTGCAAAAAACCATATGCGCTTGCCGGGGATCAACGCGTCATGGACAAGTGTCCCGACAGGTTTGGGGCGCAGGATGATTTGATCGCCTGCTTCGATATGTTGGAGTTTTGAAGTGAGCGGGCCGTCCTGGACCTTGATTGAATAGAATTCAAGCTCTTCATCCCACGAAGGGGACGCGATTGAATAGGCGCGCAGAAGCGGCTTTTGCTTACCGGTTTTCGGATCCGGATCTCCCATGAGGCCGATCATGACAAATTCACCTGACCTAAACCGCAGTGATGCGGGCCTGGTGCAGCGGAATGAGAACAACCGGTCGGTATAGTGTTGAACCTCGGTTACGGTTTGCGCATCGGGCAAGGTTGGCACTTTGGTCGCTGTGGCTTGGGTCACGGGGGTATGCTCGGTCATTAATGTGTCAACGCAGGCTTACACCCGCGTCTCCCTTTTAGATAGGTTTGATTGGTTTGCAAAAGAGGACGCTTTGACGCGTCAGCCCGCGGTCCTGCCGCGCAGACGGTTCTGGTAATCGTGATCCTGCCAGTTTGCCCGGAAGCGCCATTGGTCCTGTGGTTGACGGGCTGCTAGATCGTCATTGATTTCAATTTCGTCAAAACCCGAACGACGCGCCATGGCGTATTGGTCTGCCAGAACATGCCCGCGTGCCCTTAGTCGACCTTGATATCCACGCAACCTCAAGGCGCGTGCGATAGTGAAACCCCGCCCATCGGCTGACGACGGAAAGTCGATACGTACCATTTTCAGGCCTGAGCAGATCGGGATATCATCGGGCTGTGTTTCTGCGCTGATGTCGAGCGCTTCTGCATCATTTGCGGCTCCAAGAGCTGTAAAGCCTTCGGTCCATGTCTCGGGGCTAAACCCTTTGTCTGTAACAATCACGGTCATTTTAGAACTCCTGTGCGGACGGCGCGCCCGTTTGCGAAATGGATGCCGCATTCGTCTTTTTCTATATTGCGCCAACGGCCTGCGCGTATGTCTTCGCCTTCGGCTACCGGCGACGTGCAAGGCGCGCATCCGATCGAAGGAAAGCCGCGCGCGACCAGCGGGTGGCGCGGAAGCCGGTTTTCAGCGATGTATTCGGCAACATCTTCAGCGGTCCAATAAGCCAGAGGATTGACCTTGATGCGGCCCGTTTCGCTTTCAATTTCGAAAAAATCCAGCTGGGCGCGGGTACCTGACTGAAAGCGTTTGCGCCCTGTAATCCAGCCGTTGCTGCCCTTGAGGGCCATTTGCAAAGGCTGCGACTTGCGCAAGTTGCAGCACTTGTCGGGGTCGGTTTTATGAAGCGTGCCATCGGTGTCAAAGCGTGTGATGTCCCGGTTGCGGTGAATGCGCAGGTTACGTAGCCCCAAACGTTCCGCAACCTCTTGCTGGTAGACCAGCGTTTCAGTGAACATCATTTCGGTGTCCACGAAGATCACTGGAATGTTGCGGTCAACCATCGCTGTCAAATGTAAAAGAGCAACCGACTCGGCGCCGAAGCTCGAAACCAGGCGGAGAGGTGTAATTGTTGCCAGCGCGGTGCGGATCACATCAGTGGCACTGTGGTGCCGCATTTTGTTGTTCAACTCGGACACAAGGCCCGTCAAGCCCGCGTCAACCGACCCTCCGGGGGGAGTTTCTTGGGCAAGATGACGGGGAGGCGTATCAAGCGGCATCGGCCTGTACCTCTGGATAGAGCGCGGCCTTAAAGGGGGCGAGCCCAAGGCGTTGGTAGGTTTGCAGGAACGTCTCTGATGGTTCGGTGCGGACCTTGAGGTAGGTGTCGACGATCCTTTCGATGGCGGGCAGTATGTCTTCGGCCGAAAAGCCGGGACCGGCGCGTTCGCCGATGGCCGCGTCTTCTGTGCCGTCACCGCCAAGAGTGATTTGGTAGCTTTCCACACCTGCGCGATCGAGCCCCAGGATGCCGATGTGACCGACGTGGTGGTGACCACAGGCGTTGATGCAACCCGAAATTTTGATCTTGAGCGGTCCGATATCATGTTCAAGCTTGAGTGCGTCGAACCGAGTAGCAATTTCTTGTGCGATAGGAATGGAACGGGCGGTTGCCAGCGCGCAGTAGTCCATGCCCGGGCAGGCTATAATGTCGGAGATCAAGCCGATATTTGCCGTCGCAAGCCCCGCTTTTGCGAGAGCTGCGTGCACTTTTGGCAGATCTGCCTTGTGAACATGGGGCAAGATCACGTTCTGTTCGTGGCTGATGCGCAATTCGTCGTGTGCGTAGTCCTGCGCGATATCCGCCATGATGCGCATCTGCTCAGAGCTTGCATCTCCGGGCGTTTTGCCATGGGCTTTCAGGCTGATCGACGCGATGGCATAGCCGTGGGCGCGGTGGTCAATAACATTGGTGTCTACCCACGAGCGGAAGACTGGGTCATTGGTATAGGCGGCTTCGAAGCCTGCGAGGGATTTTTCCTTGAAATCAGGCGCTGCGAAATCCGCTTCGATGGCGGTAAGCATTTGTTGATCAACGCCCGTGAACTGGGCGCGGATGAGGGTAAAGCGTTCTTCGACCCGGGCGCGGATGTCATTGATCCCATGTTCGTGGACGGTGATTTTGATGCGTGCCTTGTATTTGTTGTCACGGCGCCCGAGCAGGTTGTAGACGGAGACGATCGCCTCAAGATAGGGCAGTAGGTCTTCTTGAGGGAGAAAGTCCTTAAGCACTTTCCCGATCATCGGGGTGCGGCCCAAACCACCACCCACGATGACTTCAAAACCGGCGCGCCCGTCGCGTTCTATCATGCGCAGGCCGATGTCATGCGCGCGCGTCACAGCACGGTCGTTTGGTGAACCTGTGACGGCAACCTTGAATTTGCGCGGCAGAAACTGGAATTCGGGATGGTCGGTCGACCACTGCCGTATCAGCTCGGCCACGGGGCGCGGGTCAGCAATTTCATCAGCGGCGGCACCGGCAAAGTGGTCGGCGGTCACGTTGCGGATCGTATTGCCAGAAGTCTGGATCGCATGCATTTGGACCTCGGCCAATGCGTCGAGCATATCAGGCACATCGCGCAAGTTGGGCCAGTTAAATTGGATGTTCTGGCGCGTGGTAAAGTGCCCGTAGCCTTTATCCCACCGGTCGGCGATATAAGCCAATTGGTGCATCTGACGGCTGTTGATGGTGCCGTAGGGGATGGCAACCCGCAACATATATGCGTGCAATTGCAGATAGAGACCGTTCATCAGGCGCAACGGTTTGAATTCGTCCTCTGTGAGGCTGCCGTCAATCCGGCGTTCAACCTGCGCGCGGAATTGTGCGTTCCGTTCGGCAACAAAGGCTGTGTCAAAATCAGTGTAGCTATACATTTGTCAATTCCTCTTGTTTGCCGTGGGCATAGTTGGAGGGGCCGCGCGCGCGGAAGTCTTCGCGGAAATGCGCAGGTTTTGGGGTACCATTCAGCACATCTACATCTGCGAGATAAACGCCAACCACTTCGGATGTCTGTTGACTGGCCTCGATAAGACGCAGGTCTGCATGCGCTTCATCGGTCAGTACTTCGGCCTGAGACAGGGTGCGCGTCCAGCCGGTTTCGGTCTGGTAAATCACGTCTCCTTGCAGGAGGTGGTTTGCGGTGATGACTTTGGGTGTGAAAGTTTTGGGCATCAGAGCGCCTCCAGTGCGGTTGGAATGTTGTAGCCGGGGGGTGAGAGCTGCGCAGTTGCCGCCTGACGCGGAGACAGGCCGTAGAAGGTCAGCGCGGGGCCGGTCATCTCTGCGGCTGCAAGTGCGGCGGGCAGGGCGGCAAGTGTCGTGTCAAGAACGCGCTGTTCCGGTCGTGACGCGTTTTCGACTACGGTCACGGGGGTATGACGGTCAGCGCCATGCATCATGAGGCGGCCTTGGATGAAGCGCGCAGATTTTTTACCCATGTAGATTGCTGCAACCTCGCCAGGTCGCGCAAGAGCAGCCCAATCATGATCGGCAAAGCCTTTCATGTCATGACCGGTCAAAAACTGGACGGAAGAGTTGCGTGTGCGTTTCGTCAGGCTTTGGCCTATGGCCGCCACAGCAGCGGAGGCCGAGGTGATCCCGGGCACAATTGACCAACCTATCTGGTGTTCATCTACCGCATCGATTTCTTCGTCCAGACGCCCGAAAACGGTGGCGTCACCGGACTTCAACCGCACCACCTGTGCGCCATCTTGCGCATGTTTGACGATCAGGGCGTTGATGTCTTGCTGCGACATAGACGGCCCGAAACCTTCCTTTCCGGCATCAATCATCAGCGCCTCGCGGCGTGCAAGTTCAAGTATGGGCTGGCTTATGAGGCGGTCGTAAATCACCACGTCGGCTTCGTCCAAGGCGCGACGTGCTTTCATGGTAAGAAGATCAGGGTCGCCGGGGCCTGCACCCACAAAGTGAACGTGACCTGCACGTGCTTTGCGGCTCAGATGGTCGTCCAGCAGAGTGTCAAGGCTTTCGCGGACGGCGCCTTCTCCCATTTTGATCGCATCGGGACCTGCATCAAAATAGTAAGCGCGCCAAAAATCGCGACGTGCACGGCCAAAAGGCAACGCGTCGGCGACCTTGCGGAAAGACTTTCCGATGCGTGCGAGTGGGCCCAGCGCAACCGGTAGGCGTGCCTCAAGATCGGCCTTGATCGCGCGGGCGAGAACTGGAGCGGCACCTTCGGTGCCAATAGCAACGGTTACAGGATCACGGTCGACAATGGCAGGCGTGATAAATTGGCTGTCTTCCAGATTGTCGACGATATTAACCAAAGCGCCATCTGCACGGGCAATCGCAGAATTATGCGCATCTTTGGTGTCGTCTTCATCCGCGGCGTAAAACAAAGCAGCGCAAAGAGTATCTCCCGGTGTCATGGCACGTTTGATGAGCTTCAACTTGCCCGCCGCGTCCCATTGAACGATCTCAGGGGCAGGATCAGTGGCAAATACGGTCAAATGCGCAGTTGTCTTAAGCAACAGGCGCAGTTTGGCCAACGCAGCCTCACCACCGCCGGACAAAACAACGCGCCGCCCGTGTACGCGCATGAAAATCGGAAAATGGTCCATTCGAGTACCTTTCATTTCTTAGCTGCAATATAGGAAATTATTCTGAATAATTGCTATACCATGCGGTTGATAAGGACATATGTTCCGTATAGGGGTGAATTCAGAACATTTGAACGTAGAGAGGCCGGAAACAGGAATGACAGTTCGAATTGATGAAACGGATCGGAAAATTCTCAAGGCGTTGCAGGAAGACGCAAGCCAGTCGCTGGATGAAATTGCTGCAAAAATCGGATCTTCGAAGACGCCGGTGTGGAAC
>Ga0316197_10004124_pt1 | contig 10328 bp, 9 predicted proteins | sample OudBiesiAoxic_MG_FD_204939 | JGI IMG/M metagenome (GOLD analysis project Ga0316197, IMG submission 204939) | Coastal sediment microbial communities from Oude Bieten Haven, Netherlands - site A oxic | ecosystem: Environmental > Aquatic > Marine > Coastal > Sediment | place: Netherlands... | reverse complement strand
AATCAGAGAGTTGCCGATCGACCATGCGCGGTAGCCTTCCTTTGGCACCGCGTAGGAACATTCGATACCTTGTGCCTTGACCGCCATCACCGCAGGCTGCCATGCGTCAGCGAGGATCATCTCGCCCGATGCCAGCAGGTTCACGAGTTCGCCAAAGTCGCCCCAAAGGGCACGGAACTGTCCTGCTTTCTTCTTGGCAACAAGGAACTTCGCGGCCTCATCGATTTCCTCAATCGTCGGATTGCCGGGGTTTTCGTTTTCCAGCATGCCCAGTTCAGTCATCGCCAGAACCGCCTGACCAAATGCGATCAGCGGATCAACGTTCAAACCGGTCTTGCCCTTGAACTTCTCGTCAAACAGCGCGGTCCATGTGTTGGCCTCTTCGGCGCTCACAAGATCAGGCCGGTAGCCGATGCTGTCAAAGTTAAAAACAGTCGGAACCATCCAAAGCTGCGTCTTTGCGTCGTCCGCCCAGATCTGACCTGAGATTTGCGCCTTTGGCTCCATGCGCGGGTCGGTTTCGGTAAAGATCGACCGGATGTTGCCCCAGTTCGACAGATCCGCCGTTGGGATTGGCGCGATGGTGTTGGTGATGGTCATCGCGGGCAAACGTTCGCCGATGGTTTCCCAAACATCGTAAGCGGTTGAGCCAGAAAGCAGCTCTGTTTGGGTGTTGGGGAAGATATCAGCCTTGCCCGAGACAGACCCGACGCCCGATGCCGCCTTGAAGTCGTTCAAAATGCGCTCCTGAACGGTCACAGACAGGCCGACGGTACGCAGTTCCTGATTGGCTAAATGGCCTTCGGCCAGTGCCGTGCTGCCCAATAAAGCGCTGGAGCCTGCCAAGGCCCCCGCACCTGCCATAAATTCGCGGCGGTTTGGATGAAAGTCTTTCATTTTTAGTCTCCCAGTTGTTTTCTTTGGTTGCTGTTTTGGACGCTGTTAATAGCGCCCGACGAGTAATCCCCCATCTACGGTCACGACCTGCCCGGTCATGTAGCGGGCAGCGTCTGAGACAAGGAAATGGATCACGTCAGCGATGTCTTCGGGTTCGCCAACTCGGCCAGCGGGGATAAATTCCGCTGCTTTCTCAAGCCCTTCAGGGCCAAGACTGTGTACTGTAGAAAGGGCCTGCGCAGTGCGGATATAGCCCGGCGCCACACCGTTTACGCGAATGCCGTTCCGGGCCAGTTCAACGCCAAGCCCGCGCACCAGACCGACAACGCCGGATTTTGCGGCTGAGTAGTGTACATGTTCATCCCAGCCGTACGCCACGCCCATAATCGAAGAAAGACACACGATCGCGCCGCCGCCCGCTTTCTTCATTTCTGCTGCGGCCGGGCGGATGACACGCAGCATTCCTTTGAGATCTATCTCAAAGGTATGATCCCATTTTTCATCTGTCAGCTCGGCCAGCGGCACCTTGTGCGCAATCCCCGCATTACAGATCAATGCGTCCAGCGCGCCATATTGCGTTTGAACTGCACCGACGACAGCCTCCGCTGCTTCGGTCGATGTCACATCCAGTTCGTGGAACTCTGCCGTGCCGCCAGCCGCGGTGATCTCATCGGTCACTGCGTTGCCCTCGGACGCCAACACATCAGTAACGATAACGCGCCAGCCCTGCGCACCGAACATTTTGGCCGTGGCGCGGCCAATGCCGATACCGGCCCCTGTGATCAGAACAGTCTTCATAGCATGACATCCCCCGAATTAGGCCCAAGCGTCTGCCCCACATAGATTTTCGCATCATCTGAGGCGAGAAACGCCACTGTCGCGGCGACGTCTTCGGGCGTGCCAAAGTGGCCCAGCGGCAACTCGGCTTCTTTTGCGCGCCGCCAATCCTCGGACAGTGACATCACCAGTTCGGTGCTGATCGGCCCGGGGGCCACGGCATTGACCCTTACCCCATCGGCTGACACTTCCCGCGCCAACGATTTGGTCAGACCAATGATGCCAGCCTTGGCAGCGGAATAGTGCGACAGCTCGACGCCGCCTATCTGTCCAAGCTGCGAGGCAATGTTCACTATGGAACCGGAGCCCGCCGCCAGCATCGGACCAATTGCACGCCGACAGCACAGAAAACAGCCGCGCAGATGTACGGCGATCATGCGGTCAAAGTCTTCGATCTTCATGTCTGCCAGACGCGACTGCAGCACGATCCCTGCATTGTTGACCGCAAGAGTGGCAGGTCCCCACGTGGTTTCGCAGGTTGCATAGGCCGTGTCGACAGCATCAGGATCAGAGACATCTCCGGCCACTGCCAATGCCTGCCCGCCTTCCGCTGCTATCGCGGCGACCGTCTCCTCGGCACTGGGCAGGGAAAGATCGTTCACAACAACCTTAGCACCTTCAGCGGCAAGTCGCAGCGCAATCGCCCGGCCAATTCCAGCCCCGCCCCCGGTAACAACCGCCTGATGATGAGACAGCCGGGTCATTCGATGTCCTCCTGGATCCCTGAGGCCTTGGCCTGCGAGCGCCGGATAGAGGCCGTCATCAGAACGCCGTAGATTGTCAGCAAGGTGAAAGAGAACAGCGTTGTCAGGACCCCGAAAGCAAAGAGGTTTGGGTGGATCTCGACCGAAAATGTCCCATAGATCGCAATCGGCATGGTCACGTCCGGCCCGCCTGTAAACAAAGTGCGTGGGAATTCGTCATAGGACAGCGTGAATGCGAACAGCATCGCAGACAGCACGCCCGGAAATATGATCGGGAAAGTCACCTTCCGGAACGTCCGCATCGGGGTCACCCCTAACGCCCAGGCGGCTTCTTCTACCCGCTGATCAAAGCGGTTGAAAATTGCCAGCATCACCAGAAAGGCGAAAGGGAATGTATACACAACGTGCAGTACAAAAGCTGTGCCCCACCACGTCCGCTGAACACCCAGTTGGTTCGCGACCAGAGACATTCCAAGACCCAACAGGACGCCCGGCACCATCATGCCCAGAACGACAAGGTAAAATACAAAACCCGACCCTTTGAACTGGGTGCGGAATGCCTGCGCCGTCAGTGTCCCCAGCACGGTGGCGACAACCATCGTCGCAAAGGCCAAAGTCAGCGACCGTGTCAGCGCCTCGCCAATCGGCAGAGGGGCAACCCGTGTCGGCGGCGCCAGGCCAAGCACATGCTTGTACCAGAACGTCGACCATTCGATGATCGGAAACTGCGGGCCGCCTTCGGGGCCTTGCTGAAAGCTGATGATCCCCATGACCAGAAACGGCCCATAAAGGAAGGCGATGAAAATCGCGATATAGACGGCAAGAAGTATGCGCAGAGCTGGCTGGTTCATAGCTCTTTCCTCAGATCAACAACACGCAACAGAAGGGTGATTACGACCGCCATTACCGCTGTCAGCACCACACCAATCACCGCAGCAAAGGCCCACTTGAGCGATCCCACCTGCGTGACGATGATGTTGCCCAACAGGTTGACCTTGCGGCCGGACAGGGCCGAGGCGGTGGCAAATTCGCCCAGCACCATGACAGAGACAAAAATGGCCCCAACGACCACACCGGGCAGCGACAAGGGAAAGATGATCTTGCGGAATATTGTCCAGCTGGATGCGCCCAGATCGCGCGCCGCCTCAATCAGGCTCTGATCAATCCGGGCCAGCATGAATGCAATCGGTCCGACCATGAACACCACATAGATTTGGACCATGCCGATCACGACCGACAGTTCGGTAAACAGCAGAACCTCGATCGGTGCATCGATCAGACCGAATTTCTGCAAGACGATATTGATCGCACCCTCCTTGCCCAGCATAGGACGCCACGCCAGAACGCGGATCAGGAACGAGGTCCAGAACGGGATGACACAGGCAACCAGCAAAACGGTCTGAGTTGTCTTGTTACGAACGAACTGGCCGATAAACAGCGCTGCGGGATAGCCGATAATAAAGGTCAGGAACAAGACGATCAGCCACAGACGGATGGTGCGGATCAAAGCACCAAAATAGGTCTCAGAGGCAAAGAAGGTCTTCCAGCTTTTGAGGGTCAGATCGGAACTGATCGAAAATGTGGTCTGGGTCCAGAAGCTGACATAGATCATCATGCAAAGCGGCACGACGAGAAACAGCATCATCCAGATCACGCCAGGCGCGAGAAGTGCAAACTTTTTGTTGCGCTTTAAAAGGGCTGATTTCTGGGTGGTTTCCTGCATGCTCATTACGCCGCCCCCCGCATATTGCTACTGACGATCAATTCGCCATCTGAATCAAACGCCAAAGCGTCCGTGGCCGCCCAGCTGATCCCAAGCTCTTGCCCCCCCTTATAAACCTGCGGATCAGCGCGGCTGAGGTGGCGTTCCACTTCAAAGACGCCATCCGGCCCCCGCAAAAAGTACGTCACCCCGCCACCGGTAAATTCGCTGGTGATAAAGGTCGCGCGGATCAATGCAGTTGGATCGTCAGGCGGAACAATCGTCGCCGCGTCAAAGCGGATGGCATAATGCATTGCACCTTCCGAATTGGGCGGAAGCGGCAGCATTGAGCCGGCATGATCAAAACGCCCCTCATGCACGCGGCCCTGCAAGATATTATAGGCATTCAGAACCTGCGCCACGCGCACGGTCTGCGGCCTGTCAAACACCTGCTCTGGCGGTGCGATCATGACCGCAGCGCCACCATCAAGCACGATCATCCTGTCGCCCATGCCCAAGGCCTCATGTTCATTGCCTGTAACATGCATGAAGGTTACGCCCAACGTGTCACGGATGCGGCGCAACTCCAGGGTCATGCGTTCCCGCAAATTTGCGTCCAACGCACCCAGCGGTTCATCCAGCAGGCACACACGCGGTTCAGTCACCAAAGTACGTGCCAGCGAAACGCGTTGCTTCTGGCCGCCAGATATCTGACCCACGCCGCGGTTCTCAAAGCCCGACAGCCCCACCAGATCAAGCATCGCGTCGACCCGCTTTGTTATCTCAGCCTCTTCTGTGACCGGGTTTTCTTCGCGCCAGCGCAAACCAAAGGCAACATTTTCGAACACGGTCATATGTGGGAACAACGCATAGTTCTGCTGCACAATACCCAGTCCGCGCCGGTGTGGTGGCAGACTGGCTATGTCTTCGCCGTTCAGGCGGATGGACCCGCTGTCTGGTTGTTCAAGTCCGGCGATCAATCGAAGCAATGTTGACTTTCCAGACCCTGATGGTCCCAGAAGCGTCAAATATTCGTCATCTTCTATGGTCAAAGACACACCGCGCAGCGCACAAGTCTCGCCGTAAAACTTTGTGAGGCCCTCAAGCTCCATCATTCCTGTTCAGCCCCCAGAGTATTGACGTAACCACCATGAAAAAGATTGCACTTTGTGCACAAAAGTCAAACATAGATTTCAATTCCAACCCTAAAGTGCATATAATTCCCAAAAAAGACCAATCTTTGGGCATATTCGCGAGAAATTAAATGCTTTACGAGTACATAGTACATTTTTCACCATCGTGCCCCCAGCGGATGCCAGGAGAATCAAGTGGCTGAAGATCGTGCCGACGACATCCGGCCTATGATTCGTCAGGCCCCTCGCTATGAAGCGATCGAGCAACAGTTAGCTGTGGCCATTCAAACCCGGCTGCTCAAGCCCGGCGTGGTGGTCACAGAAGATCCGGTAGCGCGCCTCTTCGGCACGAGCCGCACTCCGGTACGAAAAGCCTTCAACCAGCTTGAGCAGAACGGGCTGCTGGAACGCTTCGAGGGGCGCGGCTTTGTTGTCACGGGCGCCGATGCGCCACTGCGTGTCTCGGTCACGCGCGAAATGCTGGGTTTGTCGCAACTCTCGGCCACTCAGCCCCCTCCGATGACCGCTGACCGTATCGCGCGCGATTTTGAGGCATCTGTCGTTCAGGCCCTTCCGTTTGGCCAATACCGTGTTCATGAACAGGCCGCGGCCGATTATTTCGGCGTCAGTCGGACCGTCATCCGTGAATTGCTGTCCCGGTTTCAGGATCGCGGGCTGGTGCGCAAGGATTTGCGATCGCATTGGGTTGTAGGACCGCTTACGGCGCGGGACGTTGAGCATTACTTTGCAATCCGGGGCAGACTTGAGCCCCTGGCGTTGATTGACAGTGCACCGTTGCTGCGCCCTGATGACATCACCGCCACGCTTGAACGCGCACATGCCAGCATGGCCGAAGGTGACAGTCTTCCGCCTGAACAAATCGAACTCCTGGAAAACGATCTGCATGTGACGCTTCTGGCCAAGACACCAAACACACATCTGCTTCGGATCATCCACCAAAGCCAGATTGCACTGGCCGTGAACAAGGTCTTTGCTGAAACCGTGGGTACTCGCCCTTTCGGTGCCGCGTTGACAGAACACTGCATCGTGCTTGAATTCCTGTTGCGCGGATCCTGGAAGGCAGCAGGTAATGCGCTGGAAGAACATCTGCACATCTCTGCCGCGCGCACGCGCAAGCGGCTGATGTCGTTTTCGGTCTTTCCCCAGCCTGATCTGCCGGAGTACCTGCGAGCGATATCCACGTGAAGATACAACGCTCATGATGCCAACGCATGCGCCCAACGGCGCATCAGATAATTGTGTTCGGTCATGACCGTGTCCCAGACGACAACTCGGCCCATGCGGTCATGATAGCTGCCGCCCTCGCGCGCCTCTCCGGCGGCATAAACCTCGTTTCCTTGGGCATCGCTGATCGGCGCGCGCGCGGGCTGCCCGCCGTACCAGAAATTCCATTCATCAGGGCTGAGCTGTGTGCGAACCGCCGAATGATTGGCCAGATAGGCGCCGTTGCGGGTCAGAATGGCGCCCGGCCCCCCGTCCAGCCACCAATTGAGGTATTCATACGCCGCGTCACATTCACGGCCAGACAAATGAACGGACAAGGCCAGTCCGCCAAACCACCCCCTGCATCCCTCTTGCGGTGAAACCATCCGCACCGGGACACCCATCGCCCTGAGCCGGATCGCGCCAGACCACCAAAGAGAGCCGATCATCGGTTCTCCCTGTTGCATGGCGCTGACTGCTTCGGATTCGTCAGTCCAGATGCTGTGGAATTGGCCGCTTGCCCGGTACTGCGCCAGATGCTCGACAAGCACGTCGACCTCTTCCAACGTCAGATCAGCCATATTAGCGGGGCGCATCTGACCCTTCGCCTGCAGGGCCATGAGGATATCGAGCGCGCCAATCGCCGGATCAGACTGCAAAATGACACGGCCCGCCCTTTCCGGATCAAGCAGCGCCCCCCAACTGGTCGCCGTATCATCGCCCAGCACTGCAAATCCGTCTGCATTATGGACGGTAGGCACCATGCTGACGTGACGTGTCGGCGTATTGCCTAGCCCGCCATCAAGCTGGACATAAAGCAGTTGCGAGGGGTCTCCCCCTGCTGCGCGCCGCGCGTCCGAGCCAAGCCGCCCGGTTTTGGGCAGTTCGTTGATGTCCTCCCAACGGTGCAGGCGCGCGATCTCTATTGGCTGCAGCGATCCGGTGGGCCAGACAAGGTCAAGATCGTGAAACCACTGATCATAGACATCGAAACTGCGCGGCTGTAGCGCACCACGTCGCTGGGCTGCCGCGCCATCAAGCGTTACAAAATCAAGCGCGATGCCCAGATCCGCTTCGGCGGCGGACTTGACGGCCTCTACCTGTGTTACCGAGGTCCCAAGCAGCCGTAAGGGTGCCAGTTCCTTGTGCACCGGCGGTGCCGCCAAGGTGGAGGCCGCCGCAGAGGTCACCGTAATGCGGCCCGTATGGCATCGATCTGGGCCGCACGTTCGTGCCGCGCGTCCAGTGCTGTGTCCATGTCGACCTTGACGAACTTCACCGGCACATGCGGCTGTAGCTGTCCGATCAGGTCCATATCTGCCGATATCACCGTTCCGATCATAAAGTACCCGCCGCCTGAAACCGCATCGCGATGCAGAACGATCGGTTCTGTCCCACCGGGCACCTGAACAGAGCCATAGGGATAACAGCCATCGACAATGTTTGACGGATCCGATCCCGCGCCAAAGGGCTGTTCACGTTCGACGAATTCTAGTGGACGGCCATTGCGGAAGCGATAGCCCATCCGGTCAGCTTCAGGCGCAACTGTCCAATCGTCTTCAAAAAAATGCTCTTGCGCGGCCTCCGTGATGCGATGCCAGTATAACCCCGGCAAAACCCGCAGTTCCGCTGGTGATCCGGGACCACGGCGCAACTCCGGCGGCACAGTCGCTCCGGTCTTGGACGTGCCTGCCTGACCCAATGGCAGAACGTCTTCAGCCGCAATCGCGCGACCATTAACACCACCCAGTGCCCCAATCGCATAAGTCGACCGCGATCCCAAAGCAGGCGGCGTGTCGATGCCCCCGGAAATCGCGATATAGGCACGTGCGCCGGACTTGAGGAAACCAAAGCTCAGCACCTGCCCCGCCTTGATCTCAAAAGCTGTCCAGCCCTGCTGTTCTTCGTCATCGACGAATATGGGCATCTCGGCGCCAGTGACGGCAACCACTGCATCAGCTTCAAAGGCAAGCTCTGGCCCCATGAACACAGCCTCAAGTGCCGCCGCACCTTCGTCGTTGCCCACCAACATATTGCCCGCGCGCAGCGCCAGGCGATCCATAGCGCCGCCCATTGGGATACCCAGGTGGAAATATCCGGGCCGCCCAAGGTCCTGCACAGTGGTCAACAATCCGGGTTTTATTACCTTAACAGACATTGAGCGCCTCCTTCAGCTTGGCATTCGTGCCCTCGATATCCTTGTTGAACGCATCCAGATCGAATTCGACCTCTGCAATCTTTGGCTCGTAGGTTCCTGCCTCAACTTCTTTCAGAATGCGGTCATATTCCGCGCGGTCGATGGGGTTCCACTTGACGATGTCACCCGGCTTAAAAAACACCATGAAGTCCTTGAGATAGCTGGTCTTTTGCTCAGGATCGAAGATTGGCATCGGTGTGATGCCGAACATCTGGTAGCCGCCTGCGCCACGGACCGAATAGATGCAGGAAAAACAGCCACCATAGCCCACCGTCAGTTTTGGCGTGTCGGTGCGAGGACGCAGATACTTTGGGACCTGCAGCTGCCGCTCGCGTTCAACAAGTTGATAGAGAAACGGAAGGCCCGACACGAAGCCGACCATAGACACGAACCATGGATTGGCGTGATGCGCTTCGATGAATTGATCAACCGTATCGAACCCATTGATACGCGCCGCATATTCAAGGTCCGTCCCATCGGGGTCCTGATGGCGTTCGCGAAACCGCATCAATGTCTCATGCGTCCAAGGATCATTGTAGTACACCGGGACTTCGATGATCCGCGTCGTCATTCGCTTTTCAGCAGCCTCTGCTGTGCTTTCGAGCTTTTTCAGTTCTGCCAGCATATCGTTTGGATGGATCTGGTCCGGGTCGAACTTGATCTGGAACGACGCGTTCGCGGGACAGATTTCTGTTACGCCCTCAATGTTGCTGTCACGGACTGCATTGGTCATCGAAAGGCTCTTGAAGAAAGCGTCCAGCGACATTTCTTCATCAACCTCGACAAAGATATGTTCGTCACCGCCAAAGGAATACCGTGTTTTCATATGTTGCGCCTCCTTGCCGGACGGTCGAGCCCGGCGATATGCTGCCGCGCTCAGGCGGCGTCGATTGCATGGCTTTCCAGCCACGTCTCAAGATAGGATGTTGTGGCGTTATCAGCCCGGATGTCCGCGTCGCGCACCAACGCGCGAAACAGCGGTAAAGTGGTCTTCAGCCCCTCGATACGGATCTCGTCAAGGGCGGTCGCCAGAGCGTTCATCGCTGCTTCACGGTTTGCCCCGTGCACGATCAGTTTACCCAGAAGTGAATCGTAGAACGGCGGAATCGCATAGCCTTCATACAACATCGTATCAAATCGGGCGTTGGCGGGCATCGCCATCGCACCAACAAGGCCAGGAAATGGCATGAAGTTGTTTGAAGGGTCTTCCGCGTTGACGCGCACTTCGATGGAATGACCACTCATTGATACGTCGTCTTGAGCCAGACGCAGAGGTTCCCCAAAGGCAATGCGGATCATCTCCTGCACCAGATCAACACCCGTGATCATCTCTGTAACGGGGTGTTCGACCTGAATTCGGGTATTCATCTCCATAAAGTAGAATTCATCGCGTTTGGGTTCATAGAGGAATTCCAGCGTCCCTGCCCCGCGGTAATTTACCGCTTCGGCCATGCGTACGGATGCATCGCACACCCGCGTGCGGGCGGCATCGCTCAGGCAGGCAGCAGGTGCTTCTTCCCAGACCTTTTGCCGGCGACGCTGCAGAGAGCATTCGCGTTCAAAAAGGTGCACGGCGCGACTGCCGTCCCCCAAAACCTGCACCTCGATGTGGCGCGCATCGCGGACCATACGTT